>Ga0208316_1000833_pt1 | contig 22091 bp, 18 predicted proteins | sample MalvireepMed_231_FD_184240 | JGI IMG/M metagenome (GOLD analysis project Ga0208316, IMG submission 184240) | Marine viral communities from the Global Malaspina Expedition - Malaspina viral metaG DeepMed_231 (SPAdes) (version 2) | ecosystem: Environmental > Aquatic > Marine > Oceanic | place... | reverse complement strand
GAACATCTGGCAACTCGCCATCTGGTTCAACTGGCTATGGCAGATGCGTAGCCTGGGCAACGGAGCAGGCCCAGTGACTTAGCGGTTTGACAAATCGTAGCAAGCCAGTACAATCACTCTCAGTCCCAGGAGCCGCGCTTCTGGGCTGGCCCAGTCGCACTCCAGTCCCTGCGACTTTATAACGGGCCAGTGCCGACTGGATGAGACCTGTGGCACCAGCGATGCACGGCATCGGGGGTTCGGGTAATAGGGAAAGCCACATAAGGGTCAAGATGCCTGCCAAAAGTACCTGGCTCCGTAGTAGCTACTATGGTGGAGGGGGAAAAGGCCAAGGCGGGAGGTCTCTAGGGAGAACGAAGCGCAAGTGAGCATGGAGGCTCCTTGCCCCATTCTGATAGAATCCCTTTTATGGGGACGATACCAACCATCTCTATCAAGCGCATTGATGCCGACTGTCACTGGGCAGTTGTGTGTGAAGAAAGGGGCGTTCTGAAGCGGTTCGTATCTGAGAACCAGGCTGTGCAATTCAAGCGTGTTGCTGAACACGTAGCCAAGAGTGTGGCACGTCTTAGAAAGAAAGGAAGTGAAGATGACGACAAGGATGGAGGCAGCCCTGAAGGCTGTGAAGGAGAAGATAGGGAATGACGATAGTCGTGAGTACCACGTAGCCAGGGCTCTTCTCCTGGGCTATGAGGCACGCTGGGGAGCATCTGAGTGGGAAGCACTGGCAGTTGAGGAACAATTCGACGTTCCCATAGTGAATCCTGGCAACATGGCCGAGCACCCCTACACTCTCGTAGGGATGGTGGATACCCGGGTCAAAGGGTATGGCTACGAGAACGTCATGCTGGAGCATAAGACCACCAAGGCAGACTTCTCCAAGCCTGATACCCACTACTTTGATAAACTACCCTATGACCAGCAGATCTCTATCTACTCTCTGGCGGCAATAGCCAATGGCCACCCTCTTGAGGGTACGATCTACGACGTGATCCGCAGGCCATCTATCAGACCCAAGAAGATCCCCAGGGGCTCTGTTGCCAAGGTGCATGAAGAGGGTGAACTGGGTACATCTGCAGAGATCATTGTCCGTGGCACCTACTGGGGACAGCGATGCACGGCAGAGACAGAGATCTATGTGACCGAGAACATGGATAAGACAATTCAGGAAAGTTCCGAGTTATTCGGGCTCAGAGTGCTTTACAACTGCCTGGAGTTTCCTGATAATCACTACCATCGGACGGACTTGATAACAAGACGGAACGAGTTTCTTCTAAGCGAGACTGTCCCCGCCCTCTGGCACTTGGCTGAGGAGATTGCAGATGCACGGAAGGAAGGTAAACTCCCCAGGTTCTATCAGAACTCTGGCTCTTGCTATTCCTTTTCCACGCCCTGTGAGTTCCTTAGCCTGTGCCAGGGGGTTTCGGACATCGACAATGAAGAGCACTGGGAACCGAGGCAAGGAGGCACAGTCAGCGGAGATGGGAAGCTCAGTACGAGTTCCATCAGCTGCTGGATGCTGTGTCGCCGCAAGTTCTACTATCGTTACGTCAAGAAAATCCAACGGCGCGGTCGTAAAGAGCCCGTGGCCACGTCGATTGGCAGTATTATCCATACGGGCTTAGAGTCTTGGTGGAGGTTCAGAGATGAACACGACAGCGACCGAGAACCTGCGCGATCTGATACGCAAGGAAGTAACAGAGAAGCGTAGTCGGTTCCTCATCACTGGTGGTGAGGGGACTGGAAAGAGCACCTTTGTGTCACAGTTTCCAAAACCGTTTGGAATACTGGCACGAGGTGAGACAGGGTATGACACCCTTCGCAGTGCAGGCCTTGTGCCCCAGGTGGACACAGCTCCGGAGGTAATGACCTTCAAGGAGCTACAGGCATGGATTCAGTACCTGCTGGATGAAGACCACGATTACGAGTGGTTGTTCATTGATGGCATGGGTTCTGTTGAGAGGATGTTTGTCGAAGACCTGATTGCCCGGTATTACAAGAATGCCGATGACTTTCATGACTTCGGACGAGGCTGGAAGCGAGGGGGCCCGTCGTGGGATGCCTTCCTTGGGAGTATGGACAGGCTACGTGAAGAGCGGGACATGGGCATCTGCCTGGTGGCTCACTCTCATGCGACCATGTTCAATAACCCCAAGGGTGAGGACTACCATCGGTGGACTCCTGACCTGACGAACACCCCGCTGAATATCACCGTAAGGTGGGCTGATGCGGTGCTGTTCTTCGATTTCGTGGATACCGTCTCCAAGGTTGGTCGCAAGGCCAAGGGAGTCGGTGGTAACAAGAGGGTCATGCACACGCACCGTACTGCAGCGTATGTGGCCAAGGAAAGACATGGCTTGCCGGAGACGATCAGTCTTGGCAGCGATGGCAAGGAAGGCTTTGACAATTTCATTGAAGCTATGAACGAAGGGAAGAAGTTATGAAGTTTGAAGAAGGACGCTACTGTTGTGAGGTAACTGGACAGGGCTTTGGTGAGACGAAGGTCGCCAAGCTCCCCCAGATCTACGTGAGCTTCTCTCCCCTGATGCGGATCATGCCAGGGGGTGAGAGGGAGCCTGTTGGAGATTCCGAGAGGCGAAGCTACTCTCGTCTGCTAACCAACCGTGACGGTGAAGTTACGGAGAGCATGCAGAAGTACCTCAAGCTGGACCTGGAGACCGTTGGGTTCGTCGGAGAGCTTGAGGACTTTGCACCTGGCTCTGCAGGCTTCTGTGATTGCACAGGCAATGAGTTCATTGCCCGCTGTGAGTACCAGGAGCGTGATGGCAACCAGTACGAGAACTGGTCTATTGAGTGGCCACCCAGGTCTGGTGGTGGTGGAGGCTCGTCGCTGGACGAGGCTGCTATCTCAAGCCTCAGTGCCCTGTATTCGTCCAGCCTGAGCAAGGCGAAGACGAAGAAGGAAAAAGCCACAAGTGAGCGGTTCTAGCTGTCGTGCTTCGGCTCGACTCCGGGGGGCGGCTGCTGTTAGGGCTTTTCAGTAGTCGTCCCCTTTTTCCAGGGAGACCCACATGAACCTGTTGAATGCAAATCAAGTGGCTGAGATCATTGGCTGCACGACCAGGCACATCTACAACCTGGTGAACCAGAAGAAGATGCCTCCGAGCGTCAAGATAGGACGCATGGCACGCTGGCCGGAGGCACAGATACACTCATGGATCGCACAAGGATGTCCAGAGGGAGACTTTAAGGATGGATCTGAATGGAGTTCTGACCCGGCTATGCAAGGCCGTGGAGAAGATAGCGGATCAGCTGGAGTCCCTTGGTGAGAAAAAGGGCACAGGTGGGAGCGGTAAACGCCTCACCTACGACTACTCCCCACCGTTTGAAGAGTGGTGGCTGCACTATCCTCGCAAAACTGCCAAGCCACGGGCCTTCAAGTCTTATGAGGCCGCTGTCGCCAGGGGTGCTACGCAGGACGACATGATTGCCATGGCCGAACTCTATCGGGATGCATGGACACCAGAGAGACTCAAGGAAGGGGACTTCCGCATGTACCCAGCCACCTGGCTCAACCAGTGTATGTACGAATGTGACGTGTCTGACTTTTACGAGAACGGTGTTGTACCTAAAAAGGAGAAGCAGCTATGGGAATGAGTGAGAAAGAACGGATTCAAAACTGGTCTGAGGAAGAGATCCTTACGGCAGATGGATTTGATGACGCGATTGTCGGTCTGGCCCGCAGGCCCAATCTCGTCACCGTAGCCTACGACGTGAACAAGATGCTGGAGATCATGGTGGACGGTGGCATGACCCCGGATGAGGCCAGGGAGTTCTTCGAGTTCAACGTCGTGGATGCGTGGATGGGCGACAATACCCCGGTCTACATTGAGGACTACAAGACATTCAAAGACGTGGAGGCCAAGATTGAAGACGATAATACACGTGAACCAGCACAAGATCCGGTCGAACCTGAAAAAGGGGACACAGGAGCCAGTGCTGACGGTGAAGACGTACAAGACAAACCGGTACACGAGTGATGCAGTCATCCTGGGGCCAGACGGTCAGGAGGTTGCCAGGGTGGTCTACCGCCCTGACAAGCCCCTCTCGTGTGGTGCCAGATGTTGGATTGAAACCGAAATGGAGGTGAAGTGTGATTGACAGCAATGAAGTGAAATCCGTGGTGTCGGGAATACGGAACGGGCGTGGTTATCTAAAGCTGACCACCTGTGTTATTGATGATATTCGCAGGCGTTATGAAAATTATGCGGAGCCAGATGATGACGTTATGTGGCTTCTAGATGAGGTCGAGAGGCTAACAACCATGTTGCGGTGGAGGATGCGGACTCCCGTCCCTGGCGTGCGAGGGGAATGGTTAGCACATGCAATGATGCTCGTTTACGACTTCCCCGAATGGTCAAATGCCCAGATTGCAAGAGAAGTAGGCAAGAGTCCATCAACTCTGTGTCGCAATAGTCAATTTCAACGGTTTGCGGATTGGGTTCGTGATACAGGAGAGTAAGATGCGTGACTGGGGAGACGGGAACAGCCCGAAGGAGCGTGACCCTATCACGCAGCCTGCCCACTACACGAAGGGCAAGATAGAGGTGCTGGATGCCATCATGGCTTTGGGGCTAGACCCCTGTGAGGCTAATGTGGTGAAGTATATCTGCAGACACCGCTTCAAGGACGGGAAAACAGACTTGTTGAAGGCCCAGGAGTACATCAGATTGATGGTTACAAACTACGAGGAATGGTATGGGGACGGCAGCTGAGATCATTCTTAATCATTTTCGCGGGCGGGAAGACTACCTTGCTGTGCAACAGGGTAACAACAGCTTCCGGCCCGTCCGGGTGGAGAACTGGCTGACCAAGGAGGAATATGAGAAGCATCACCTGACCGGCGATAAGTGTTACGGGTTCTACCTCCTTCGGCCCGACAATACTGTGAGATGTACCTGTGTGGACGTTGATAACCATGGGGACGCCAATCCCGCATGGCGCAGCGATACCGAGGCCATCTACACCGCTTTGGTAGGTGTTGGACTTCAACCTCTGGTGGAAATCAGTTCTAGCGGCAGTGGCTCCCATGTATGGCTGATGTTTAACCAGCCCACGCCTGCATGGGTAGCCCGGTCGTTTTGGCGTGCCTTGTGGGCACACATGGACGCCAGCCACCCGGAAATATACCCCCGGCAGGATAAGCTCACCGGGAAGGGCCTGGGGAACCTCATTCGTCTCCCCTACTGGAACCGCAGTCACTTTGTGGATCTGGAGAACGAGTGGGAGCCCATGCCACTCACTGATGTGCCCCTTTGCAGTGAAACCGACCTGAAGTTCATTGGTCGTAATCTGGGCACCCCGTTGGAGCCTGAGGTAAGCCTGGAAGAGAGGGTATCCGGCAAGATATGCCCCCAGGTATCTACCCTGCTCAAGCGTAAGGAATGCCTGCTCTACCGCAGATGGCATGGCGATCTTGAGGGCCTGGAGGACAGAAGCCACAGTGCCCTGGCCATGAGCATCTCCTGTGAGCTTGTAAGGCTGCGTGTGCCTACCTACGACATAGAGAGTGCCCTGCGTATCTGGTGCGATGAGAACCAGTACGACAAGGGAGAGCGTGAAGGATGGGTGGAGCATACTGTCCGCAAGGCCTACAGCATGGTCAACCGGAGACAGAACCTGCAGACCAAGACCCACACTCTGGGTGAGGCTGCAGTAGGCTTCGTCAAGCGGTACAGCAGTGGGGATGAGATCTACTTCACTACGGGTGTCACCAACCTGGACGACTCATTCGAGGGTGTGGCCCCGGGAGAGATGGCAGTCGTTGGTGCTCGTCCCGGCCATGGAAAGACTGCCTTTGCAATGCAGTGGCTGGACAACGTGGCAGCAGGAGGCACACCGAGCCTGATTATCTCTGCCGAGATGAGTGCCTATGAGCTTGGCCGCAGGGCCATACTCTCCAGTACGAACTATGACAACCAGGAAGTGAAGGACAATCCAGAGAAGGTTATTGAGAACGTGGAACGGATATACGCCCAGAAATCCCCTATCTACGTGGAGGATCAGGCCTATGGCATTGATGAAATATGCACTTTGATCGAGAATCATTGTAGCGTGAACGGAACACGGTTCGTTGCAGTGGACTACATACAGCTGCTTGGCAGCACTAAGCCAGGAAGGTATGAGCAGGTGACTGAGATCAGTCAGCGGCTCAAGCAGGTGGCCAAGCGATGTCAGTGTGCGGTTGTCGCACTCTGTCAACTATCCAGGGAATCGGAAAGGCGAGAGCAATGGAATCCTCAGCTGGCCGATCTAAAAGAATCGGGTCAAATAGAACAAGACGCAGACATCGTGATCTTCCTCTGCTGGCTTCACAAGACGCTCAAAAGCGAGGAAGACGAGAACAAGTACACGATCAAGATAGCAAAACGACGAAATGGCCCGGTCAAAAAGGAGTGGATAGTAACCACGTTCAATCCAGAAAGGCAGGCGTTTGGAGACTACGAAGGACGCACTGCTCCAGATGTCGATCAGCCTTCAACCCCCAAACAAGACGACGAATATCCAAGTTCTGTGGAAGGTGCAAGTCTTTTCTAAAGAAGCAGAGATTCAAGTCTCCAGTCGGTATCCAGGACCGTGCAGGCAACGAAGAGATCTGGGCCATTATCGACTGCAACACCAGTACCCATGCCCAGGATGTCATGAGCAGAAGGATCGGGCGAGTCTGCCAGGAGATCCAGGCTGAGTGGAGTGAAGTGGAAAGAGAGAAACGTGCTGCACATATCGCCCATATACCGTGGAAACTACCCCAAAATGTAAGGAGTGCACCAGATCATGGGGAGAATGAGTAGAAATAAGGGGAAAAGAGGGGAACGAGAAGCCTGTAAAGCCCTCTCAGACGCACTAGGCGGCTCGTACAGGCGTTCTGTACAATACTGTGGTAGGGGAGGCAATGCGGACATTGAAGGACTGGACGGCCTCTTCATGGAGGTTAAGCGGGCCGAACGGTTTAACGTGTATGCTGCACTGGAGAAAGCATGCGAAGACAAGTTGTCAGAGGAGAATCCTGTCGTGCTACACAGGCGCAACGGGAAGCCCTGGGTGATGGTGTGTTACGTTCACGATCTGAAGGGAGTTACTGATGCCATTGTCGCTAATGAAAGAACTGGAACGGGAGATTGATTCCCTATGGGACAAGGTAGGGGATAACAATCTGTCGATCAGCCACGATGTGTTTCGTACAGCCCTGGAACTGCGAAGGTTGATCCATGGACAATACACATTGCATCGCGGAGACGACGGGGGGGCCGTACGACGGCTACGAGTACCTCATCAATCTCGCTCGTGAAAAACGAGGCGAAGTAATCGAGGTCAAAGGGCACAGGCATGTGCTTGAAATGCACTATGGCCCAGAGGGTATCCCCGTCTGGCGTCTCCGCTACATAGGCATGGGTTCAAACAAGGCCTGATGACCCCCCAGGACGATCCCACAGCCCACTACAGGCTTCGCTGAGAACCTTTTGCCATAGTCCATGGCCGCAGCCTCATAGTTGATCCCACAGCCTGTGGAGAGGCCAAAGACCACGCTATCCTGGTTGGCAAAGTACGAGCACCCCGCCTGGGAGTGCAAATGACCCTGTACCCAGGGCGTGAAGTTCTCCTTAGCGTTCTTTAGTGCAGCCTGTAGTCCACCCTTGCCCCTGTCCCCATGTACATAGGTTACACCCTCGTAGGTGTAGCTTGCGTACCTGGGCCTCCAGTCCCAGTTGGGAGTCTCCCATATCTTGGAGTAGGACTTGAGTAGCTCCGGCGGTATGCCACTGCTACGGGCCTGTCTGGCCGGCAGATCGTCATGGTTGCCTGTCATCACTACAGCCCGGGGGAAGGCACGGTAGAGCCCCTGAACCTGCTTCAGAGCCTTCTTGTACTCATCCCCTGCACTGGGCATGGCAGGGTTCTTCTCGTGATAGCTTATACTCGACCAGTCAACTACGTCCCCGATATGAATCACCTTTCTGCAGTTCCATCGCTTCTTCATCTTCAGAAGAAAGCCCACATACCCGTCTAGCATGGCAGGACAGTGGGTGTCCCCGATCACTAGAACATTTGACAAGGTGTGTCCCCTTTGTGTTTAACTAGCCCTCCAATGAGTCTTTCATTCTGTCCGTGTGTATTGTTACTGACACCCTGTTTACTTCTGGGGCCAGGTCTTCCAGGGCGTCTGCTGCATGTCTCAGGGCAGCTCTGGACTTCTTGGTGTCCTCCTTCATCCCTTTTAGGATGTTGGTCTGCTCCTGTACAGATGTACTTACATCCTCCACCAGGTGCATATGCTTGTCATACGCATCCTTTATAAAGGGCGTCATGGTCTTCATACTCCGCCAGCACAGCATTAGCAGGGCCAGCAGGAAGAAGGTCGGAAGTCCAACTGAGTGGAGTAGGCTAAGCCACTGGTCCGTCGTCATCCTGTTTATCCTTCAACGGGAAGATAATGTGCAGGATGAACCGCATCAGGCCTACGGGTTCGTAGCCCATTGAAGTAATGAATCCCCACATGTCCATGGTGTCCTTACTTACAGGACCCCTGACCATGAACCGTTTTCTCTCGCCTGGTTTAATGAACCGCATTCTCATGGTGATAACCCCTTGATCTTGTCCAGGATGCCCCCAAGGTTGATGCCCCCCTTGCTGATGACCACATAGGCTGCAATAGCAGCGCAGATCAACAGGAAGAGCCATTTACGCTTCTGGGCCTTGGCAAGAGCCAGATTTGCCTTGGCACTCAGCTTGTCTACCTTGGCATCTCGCTTGTCATTCTTCCGGTCTTTGTCCTTAGCCATTGTCCACCTTCGCTGTAGGTCGGAGTGAGTCCCCGATTATAAGGCTTGCGGCCAGGGCAGTCAGCTTCGTAGTTGTATCTGCATCAAAGCCAAAGTATTCATGCCCTGCAGCCACGATGAACGCGCTTACCGTAGCCAAAATGACACGCTTGCTCTTGGCTGTACTGAGGAAGTCTATAACCACTGATTTCATCTCTCTCTCCTTTACATATAAGGTTCTCTTTGGCTTCGTAGCCATCTCCTGGCGGCATCTTGTGTAGCTCTCCAGAATCTCCAGGTTTCATTATACGTCTTGTGCCTTTGGTACTTCCCTACAGGCGGGGGCCTGGTTGCCTTGCTCCGTTGAGAGGCTTTGATCTTCCTGATTATATCCCTTAACTCTTTAGGTAAGTCAGCCATGCTGGTGGCGAAAGGATTGGGGTAACGGCGCAGGGGCTCTTTACCCAGTGCGTTCCTTGCAGCCCCAATCAGAAACTTTTCGTACTCAAACCGTTCATCCCGAAGCTCTCTCGGAAACTGCCTCATTATCTTTCTTATATCAGTAAACAGGCCAGCATAGATTTCCAGGGTATTGCGCTCCATCTGGGTTTCTAAAGTCACCTCACCCTGGAGCAGCTTCTCCTTTTCACTCCTCTCCTGTACCTCTGTCCTCTTGTCATAAAACTCACCCGTATCCCGAACATGGTCCTTGTGAACGGTGTAAGCCTTAACGACAGGGAATTCTTCATAGAGAAGCTCAAGGACCCCTCCAGTACTAAAGTCCGTTGTTGCAATGTTTCCAGCCGTGTCGCTGAATCGCCTGTACATGCCACCGGTTGTGCTGTTGATCAGGTGCTCCAGCTTCTGGGGACTCAGGCCTACCGTCTTACCGGTCACATACCCCAGGTTCTTCATCAGCCAGTCAGTATCCTCTTGATACCGCAACTCTACAGGACGCCGGGACACATCTACCCTCTCGATAGGTGTATCAAAGAAGATGCTCCTGTTCCCAGCAAACTCCAGGGCCAGTGTGGCGGGAGGGAAACGGTTCCGAAGAGATTGCCAGGAGAACGGAACGTCGTTCTCCATGGTGTGGTTGTACAACTCCCACATTGCCTCCGGGTCCTGTCGATAGAAGGAATCCCAGATGGCATGTGTTGTGTTGGCAACCACAGACCACCCATAGCCCTTGGGAATCTTGATGACGGGCTTCCCATTCCCATCTGTCATTGTCCAATAACTAAACCTCTCCCACCAGGGCTGGGCTATGAAGTCATCGTCGTCGGCCCTGCTCATGTAGTAGGCAATCTCCACTGACATGGCAACGACTGAAGCCCACATGAGCCTGCTCTTAACTGCCTCACTGGCGAACTCACCCAGGTCCTTGGCACCCTTCATTCGCTTGTACTCGTCTCGTATCGTACGAATCTGCTTATCAAAACCCTGGGTAGCAGCCCCCAGGAAGATAGTCTCCCGTTCGTAGTACTGACTTAACCGGCCCTGCCGACCAAAGTTGGTAGTCACATCTGCAGCAGCAAACCTCGCCTCGTCAACCAGCCACTGTGGTGGAGTCTTGAGCACCCCGCTTTCTACCGGCAGTTCCTTCCCATCCTTATCCCAGACATAAACCATCCGGCCCTCACCATTGACACGATACCCATTTTCCCTGAGCACACCGTAGAACTCTGACAGACGAGGCCCAATGTCAGACAGGGCAACCACATCAACGTACCACCTGCCAAGTGCCTTGACTGAATTGAATATCCCCTTGTTTCGGGAGTCCGCCATGTGCTTCCGTTCAAGCATCTTATAGATGCCCTTTACCCCATCCGCCTGGCCAAAGAACCAGCTGTTCATATTGCCCCCGTTCTTCTCGTACAGGGCGACCACCTCGTTCAGCTGGCCCTTGAAGTTCTTCAGGATAGGCCACTTCTCCTTGGCTGCATGATGGAAAAAGGCGATGGTCAGCCAGTAGAAGGGAGAGGACACACCCTCTACTGCGCTTTGATGCTTGGCCTGGAAGTTGTTGGTGATGAGGTCACGAATGATATTCTTCACAGCGAACATCATGTTCCACTGAACAGCCCCCTTCTTAACTACACTGACTATGCTGCGAAGAAGGGTCTGGAGGGGGCCAGCAGAGTACTTGTTCACCATTAAGTGCATTGACTTGTAGAACTCTTCGTGCATCTCCACAAGGTTTGGCTTTCCCTTGCGGTAGATAATAGCCTGGTACATCCCCTCCTTTGCGTCTGCAGGTTGCCACTTGGGAAAGTAGGTGGTGAACAGGGTAACGGCATCAGGGATACCCTCAGTCAGGCCTTCCAGGCTCTCTAGATATTCATTGACTGCATCCTCCCGCTCTTCCATGGTGTCAAATTTTTCGTTGGCAATATCTATGAGCTTCTTGGCGGAGCTAGAATCAATACCAAGCTCTTCCTGGATCACATCCAGGGATTTGAAGGCGCGATTCTTGAGATCAAGACCTCTTACGCCAAGCGGGAACTTAACCACCTCAAAGAACCCGTGCTCCTTATCCTTTTCCGGCTTTTTGTTCTTCACCCACTGGTTGTGCCTGCGGAGTGCCCACACTCCCCTGAACAGTGCGATCTTCTCCTTCTCAAGGATATTCGCTTCACCCAGTTGACCGAGGATCTCTTCCAGCTTGACTGAGTTCTTACCAAAATCAGGATCTATGAGGGAAAGGGTGCCCTCCCAGCCCTTAATACCACCCCAGGCTGGAATCATCTCCTCACCCAACTTCAGGAGACTGACCTGGTTGATGGCGGTATTGGCAACCTCTGAAGCAAGACGGATTGTGGCCTCTATCGGGTCAACCATTTGCTTGGTAGAACCCTTCTGGGACAGGTAACCAAAGGGCACAAAGAGGTGGAGTGCATTATCCTTCTTCTTTAGCTTCTTTCTCCAGCGACTAATCGCCTCACCCGACAGCCTCATCATGGGGATGTAGTTATCCCACTTCATGATCCGCTTTCCGCGCTCTGGTGTGATCAGTTCTGCATCTACCAGTACGTTCACCAGACCACGATGGAAGTCCGTTAATATGCCAAGTGCCTCGTCAAAAGTATCGGCCTCCGGTCTTTGCTTCGCCCTCTTCTCCACGCCACTGATAAAGTCCACCACCTCCTTGATCGTAGAACTGTCCCAATCCCTCTTCTCCATGGCCTCCTTCAGAGCCTTGACATCCAGGTCTCCAATAATCCTCAGGGACTCGTTATCGAAATCCTTGCGCTTCTCATTAAAGATCTCCCTGACAATCTCCCCTGGAGATAAACCAAGATCGACCATTTTCACAAGGTCCTCCTGAAAGAACCCACCCCGAACAGCAGCTATCATGATAAAGGCGTCGATGTTATTAAATGCCTCGTCGCGTTCAGCAATCTTTGCAGCATCTCTCTTTACCGCATCCTCATCCAGCCCTCTCTTTCTAAGGTTATCTTTAATGGCATCTAATAGCTTCACTCTGTCGAGTTGTACTTCAAGCACATGCTTGGACAGGCCCATCCCTTTCCATCGTTCAAATGCTGCACCTGGAATGAGGTTCAGGGCACTTATCAGGCTGGGTCCGAGCTTCCTGGGCCCTCCCTCCTTGCCTTCTGGGTCTGCCGTTATGGCCTCTACCTGATTGTTTATCCAGTGATCAAGTATCCCCTCAGCTGCAAAGGAGTGGGCTATGAGGTGCTTATAGGTTGTAGATCGGTTTCTCGCCCGAACTTCGAGGTCCTTTATCTCCTCCTTGATCTCTGCCAGTTCCTTCTTTGAATGGGGATGTTTCAGTGCCTCGTTCAACTCTTCCAGTCTCTTTCGGAACCCCTTGACCTGTAGCTCTACATCCTCCTGAACAATCTTGAACGGGTGGTACTGGTCTACCAGGTTAGAGTAGGCCCTCGCTTTAGCCGAATTGATCAGCTTCTCTTTTTCAGTTTCCCCGGAATGGGTGCTTGGTCTTTGTTCCCAGCTTGGGGTAAAGCCAGCCAGAACCCGCTTCACGGGACCACCCTGTCGCCACTCTTTTATGGCAGTCCTGATTATCGACAGGTTTCTTGCCGTATCGGCAGGCGCACCTTCCCTGGCAAAGAAGTCCTTCATCATCCACTCATGGAATTTGGGTGCACCATATACCTCGTTATCTATGTACGCATTTGTCTCATGAAAGGCGGGGGGAAGGTCGTCCCGTGCAGCCATCTCCATGCCATCGGTCGCATAGATTCTAAGCCACTCGGCAAAGCCCTCGACAGGTCGGGGGACGATCTTCTTCTTGATGTCACCCATCAGCTGGACAGCCATGGACTTATCAAAGATCCCCTTCTTCTTGTTCCAATCGTCGATCAGGCCCAGCAGCTCTGCTCTCGTCTTGGGCATCTCTATATCACCGAACAGGTTCTTAAATCGCTTGCTGTCTAGGGCCTTCTCAAGAGCAGACACAAAGACCTGGACATCGTAGTCAAGCATGGAAACCTCTTCCAGCAACTCGTCCGTTAGCCCCTCTGCCCGCTTCTTGTATCCCACTCCCCCAGTAATGCCCAGGGTATTCTGCAGGTGGTGAGCAAGCTCGTGCATGAGAACACCAAGTTTCAGAAGGCCCCCCTTTGCCATCCTGATCTGCTGGGCCTCCGGCTTGTAGATGCCGAGGACAGCACCCTTAAGCTCCCTGGCGTAGCCCTCTCGAATGGCCACACCAAACAGGCTCTGTATGAGGTTCTTGATCTTCTCCGGCGTTACCTTCCCCTTTATGCCCTGTATGCCCTTTATGATGGCCTCTGACGCCACTTCCTCCTTCGTATTCTTACCAGGGGTCTTACCTAGCTTTCCAGGATTCTCAGACGCCTTGAAGCCCTCCATCTTGAAGCCCGTCTTGCCACTCTTCTTACTGACAATCTCCGGAGCATGCTCCTTCCCATGATCAATAATGTGGTTGGCCCGCACAGACCTGGCCTGAGCACTTGCGATAGCCTTAACCAGGCTAGTCTTGTTAATGAACCTCTCGGCAAGCTCAGGGGCAAGTCGTTTAAGTGCCTCGAAGTCTTCGTAGTTCTCCTTGAGATAGGCTTCAATATCAGCTGTGTTGGTATTGTTGCTGTAGTGGCCCAGGTCAACCTGGAAGCCACCCTCTTCCTCCAGTCTCTCTAACTCACCAGGATCCAGCTTCTCCTTCTTAGCCCACTTCCTGAGTTCCCTGTCTATGGCACTGTGAAACTGCTCGACAGTGTACCCCCCCACCGAAGCCTTCACCGCCTCCTTTGCATCCAACAGCATCCTTGCCGTATCTCCCTCAAACATACTCGCCAGGTACGCATCATCCTTTTTCTCTTTTTCAGAGAGTTCCTTTTTCTCCGCAGCGGGGGCGGGTTCAGCGGGAGAGCGTCCTATCGACTCGGCATGCAACTTTATTGCCTGAGCAACTCTCTCGTCGATCACCGAAGACCGGTCTTCCTCCTTTGGAATATCAAGCCTGACATCTACCTTAGTGGTCTGGCGAGTTTCTAGTTCTTTTGGCATCCACGGGCCATAAGAGAATGGATACGGTGCATCAATCTCTCTTGTGTTGGCCCGCATTTGTTCCTTTGTATAGCGACTCTCCGCCTCGGCATTTGCAAAACTATAGTATTCATGCTTGGGGAGGCGAATACCTTTTGCAAAGACCGTCCGGGGCCGTTCGGCACCCTCTTCAACGACGAAGCCCGTAGATGTTGGTTTTTTGGTAATGTACCCTTCGCCACCAGGATCAATTACTTCATCCCCCTGTTCTAACCAAGCATGATCAACGCGCTCGCCGCCAGCGATTACCGTGCCATGAACAACTACAATGTTTTCTCCCGCCTTCTCCAGATTCATTCCGTGGAATGCGTCCGAAAATGCCGTTCGAAAGGGCATCTCGGTAATATAGTTATGCCAGTATCGAGGCAGTTCTGAAGATGACCTTATTGATGCTAAGTCTACCGAGAATCCTTCCTCCGCAGCGGGCACAGGCTGTGCCTCCTGTTCCTCAATGAAGTCCCGCTGCTCAGGATCCTCCTGCAGACCCCGGAAAAGCACCATCTGCTCCTGCTCTTCTGGGACAAACTGTTCGGGCTCAGGGCCAACCTTCTTCTTCTCTTTCTCTAGCTCGAAGGGCTCTTCAGCGGGGGTGGGTTCAGAAACGTCATCAATGGTGGGCTTTTTCTGTTTGTCAGTCCAATCTTCCCAGCGTACGCCTGCGCCATCAAATGCAAAGTCTATGTTTACTACCTCGAATAGCAGGCGAACACCGAAACCTGGGCCGGTATGCGAGTCTTCAAATGGAACGCCATACTGAGACGCCGTGTCCATGGCATTTTGGTGTGCACCCTCCCAAGCCCGGTCAAGACCTTCACGACCCACATCCGTGTCGTAATTAATATCCAATGCGAGAAGCTGCTCATCAGTAAGCCTCGAAAGGTTATTGTATGCTTGGCTTTGTTCCTCGAATCTCTTTGAAACCTCTTCGAGATTGTACCCCTGGTCGTCTCCTTCTTTAATAAACCGCACCTGATCCCAATCCGCTTCTTCATCTAAAAGGTTGGTGACATAGAAATCAGGCCCATAGACCTTATCCTTACCTGGCACCGGCCCTTCTTCCGCAGCGGGCACAGGCTGTACCCCTATCCTCTTCTTCTCCGGGGGAGGCTCAACAGGACGGGCGGGGGCTGCTTCCTCTGTCGGAACAGCTGCGGCTGCAGGAGTTGTCTCTGAATCAGTAATCTCAAACCAGGTTTCGAAGAGTTTATGAGCCTGGGCACCTCGTGCGAATTTCTTTGCTGGCCCACCCGTGTCTGGATGGTATTTACGGCTGAACTTCCGATATAACTTTCCCACCTCATCCAAAGACGAGCCTGGCGGTATGTTAAGGAGAACCTCTGCCTTTTCCAACTCCTTTGCAAGCCTTTGCTGGAGTATCTCTACCGACCTTGCACTGTCTTTCGCAGGGACAAAATGCCCCACGGGGGTTTCCGCCAGCAGTTTTTTAATCTGTGCAGTATCAAGCCCCCGCCTTTCCACTTCTCCCAGTATCTGGCCTTCCCTGGTGGCGGCTGGCGCTGCTCCTGGTGCAGGGGCAGCTGTCTTGATCCATGGATCCCACAGGCTCCTGAATTCCTGCTCGAAAGCATCTCCCACTTCCTTGCCGTGCTTCTTCCTTAGATTTTCTGCAACAAAGAGTGCATTATCTAGGCTCCCTCTCCGTTTCCCCAGTTGCCACGTACCTTCCACCATCTCCTTGAAAATCGCTCTTGCGACTCCCTTCGCTACGTCAAGCGTCATCTTCTCCTTCGGCACGAACTTCTTCTTCTTCGGAGCCTCCTCCTCCTCTTCCTCTATATCCCAGGTAGCTGGATAGCCGCGATCCTCTTTCTCTTCCTTCTCCTCTTCTTCCAGCCTGGGACCCCACCATGCCTGGACTGGCGGCGGTAATTCTCCCCATTCAAACTCACCCTTGAGGTAGTCTACGGTGGCTTCGCTGTTGAGCTTTATGCCTGCGGGATAGCCTTTGTTGATTAAATCTTCCAGCTCCTGCAACTCTATATTCATTTCCTGGGCTGTCTCATCCAGTCCGGCAATTACATTCCTGAGTTCTATTGTCTTTTCCCGTGCATTCTTAGCAGAACGCGCGTAGTAAAGGAGCTTATCGTTCCGAGACCTGCCGCCGACATCCTTCTGTCCCTTAGCGGGCAAGAGGTGCTCATTCCAGAGCCTCCGTTCCTCGGCCTTCTTATCATTCTCCATCTCCATGAAGAGTTGGAGGGCCTCCGCCCCCTGCTTGGCGTCTTCCCAGTTCTCAGATCGAAGAATGATGAGTGACCGGGCAAGCATCTTCCCGTCATCATCCGTCAGCGTCATGAACCGACTCTTTGCCTTCTTCTCTTCTGAAGTGGCATCTGGGATAGGAGGATGCCCATATATCAGACGTCCCCGCTTGCTGCGTTTTTCATACAGGCCAGACTCACCCATCTCATAGCCCCTGGCCTCCAGGGAAACCCGCATTTCCGAGGTGTATTGACCCCATCCCTCAGCGACAGGAGCCTCCTCCTTGGGAGCCTCCTCGACCTTCTCTTCAGCAGGCACAGGCTCAACCGCCTTCTCTTCAGCCTCACGTGCCTCCCTCTTCTCCTTCTTCGAAACAAACAGGCCCTGCTCTTTCCTCTTTATGTCGGTGAAGTCGATAGCAGAGGGGTCGAGGTGGACAAGCACCTGGTAGGGTCTCTTGAAACCACCCTGTGGATGCACAAAGATCAGGGCGTCATAACCCAGGTCCAACAGGGCCTTGGTGAATTTCTTCTGGGCTATTGCATACTTGAGTGATTTCCGCTGCTGAAAGGTCCCTAACTTGCCCTTGTTGGCCAGCAACTCAACCATCCCTCGATAAAATGCCACCGCCCTGGGCCTGCCCTCCGCATCAAGATGTACATTGGGGCCCAGGATTTTCAGGCTTTCTTCGTGGATGCTTTCAGGGTCTATCTCATGAAGTGCGGCGACGATTTCATCGACCTCTTCCCGACTAAGCCTTCTCCCCCCGGTTTCATATGCACCAAGATCAAAGACCTTTTCGGGCTGAACTTCTGTAGTCAGAATTATCTGGCCGATCCTGCGATCCCGAAGCCCTTCAAGAGCCTCGATTGCCTCCTTAACGACAGCCTCCCTTTTTGGATTCCCCTTCGCCTTCGCCATCTCTTCCTTGAACAGGTCGCTGTCGAGTATGGCCTGGATTTTTCCTGGCTCCATATCGGATAGCTCTATCCGAAACTTCTTTTTGAATGACTTCAGCACCCTTCGTATAGCACGTCGAGCATAGTGCTCCGCTATATCGTCATCCCTCTCCGCTAAGAGATAGATTCCTGGTCCAAAGAGGTTTTTTCCGACGTCTCTGTCTGGGTCGAATTTTTCAAACCAGACTGCTGATGCGTGGAGGAGCGGGTTGAATCGAACAGCTTCTGCAACAGCTGCACTGTCTCCGGTCGCATCTGCTCGAAACCGTCTGACCCAGGGAGAATCAAGAACTTCGCCATGAAACACCTCCTCTAAAATTCCAAACTCAACAGGTTTACCCTTACCAAATATCTTTTCCCGAAGTTCCGGGTAATCACTAACATCAGCTTTATATAAGCTCAGGGATAGTTTAAGAACATCGCTCGGCTTCATGCCTACCTGTTCGGCAGTGAGTCTTATCTGGTCGACTGCTTCTGAGGACGCGATATTACCCTTCAGGTATTCCCCAACCAGGTCCCTGGACATTAACTGAGCAACCAGTTCGATCCCGGCTGGACTGTGCCCTTCCCTTTCGAGTATGTCCCGGAGGATGGGATCGGTGAACTCATGCTGACGCCCCTTGTCTCCCGCCAGGACAGCCTCACCTTTGCCTATATCATGCAGGGCAACAGCGTCCTGGAACAGCTGATCGAAGTTTTCAATCCCATAGGACTGCCCGATCTCGCTTATGTTCCTGGGCTTCTCTCTCTCCCAGTTCTCGGAGACTCTTCGAGTATGCTCACCGACAGTATAGCCCTCAGTGACACCAGCATCCTGGGCATACCGTTCAGCTAACTCCGGATGTGCCTCCTGCAATACGTCCATCGGGCCACGGACAACAGGGGCTGGGGCAGGGATGGGTGCCTCAGGAGCGGCTACAGGAGCCTCAGGAACGCCTACAGGAGCCTCGGGAGGCATTTCCTCAACAGGAGGCACAGGTTGGGCCTCTGCTGCAGGTACTCCTGCTTCCCTCTCCTCTGTGACCCTCCACAGCTCTGCCTGCATGTTCTCCATGCTCGCCCTGAGTAAGTCTCTTTCAGGACCGGCTTCCATGCTGTTGTAAGTGGAGAGAGCCTCCCTCAGCTGGCCTTTCATGGACCTGATGTCCTCTGCCTGCTGTTTCGGGTACTGCAGGTCTATCATCTTGCCTTCATAGAACCGACGATATTCCTCTGCAACTTTCTGGTCTGAAAAAGCGTGGTCCATAACATCTGGATGCAGGGCCTGAAGCTCGTTCTGGATGTCTATCTCTGGGTTTGCGTCGTAGTACCCCTGCATCCGCTGTCGGATTGCACGCTTCTCAAGAGGCTTGAGTGTTGTAATCGAACCCAGGAACTCGTCTATGGCAGCATTTGGCTCAAAGTGTTGGCCATAAGACTCAGCTGTCCAATCTTTAAGCCTGCTCACATACTCACGACGGAACTCTTCGTTCGTGTAGTACGGCAGACCAAGTTCTCGGAACTCCTTGCGGGAGGCAGTGGAGCCATCCGCATGCCTTTCAACTAAATCCTGTGCAGCCTGGGGGTCCCGTTGAATAAACAGCTCCAGGGCAGATTTCTCCAGTAACATTTCAGGATCTTGACGATCAAAGTCAACCGACTGCCGTGCCTTCTCTATCACACTCGCAGCCTGCTCTGGAGATGTGCTCAGATCAAACAGCTCCTGCTCTATCTTCTCCCCCAATTCCGCCTGCTGATCCATAGCGGCAACAACAGTTTGTGCCATGGGAAACAGGAGGAAACCAACAAACATGGTCCTCTCTTCAAGAAAGAACTCGCCAAGCCTGCCCTCGAACAGCAGACCAGTGTGGCCCATCCTTTCCCAGGCACGCTCCTGAGTTTCCCCAAATGCACCCCCAACGCCCCAACTCAGAATGTTAGCAACATGCTCTTCCCCCAACTCCATGACGATGCCGTTCCATCCCCCCTTCCGCATCACGTTTTGGAAACGACGAAAAGTATTTCCGGGCCTTAAACCCATCCAGCGACGAGCGACAAGGCCCTTCAGGTCCCGCAGGATGGGCACCTTGTTAGCCAGCTTTGACAGGCCCCTACCAGCAGGGCCACCAAGACTCTCACTCAGTATCTCTACATAGGCCAGGGCGGCACCCTTCCCAATGGCTTCCTCAAAGCCATCCGCTTCCCGCTCAACAGTCATGTTGAATCGGTTTGCCTCATCCACCTCAATGCCAAGAATGGTAGCCCGGTTTTGAGCTGTAATATCTGCAGCCATCCCATAGAAGGCAGGGTGAAGAAGGCGACCTCCGGCGTTACCAAAGAAGCCAGCCGTTTTTGCCAGCTTCAGGCCCATCCCACTGGCCGCAGCCCTCCTCCCGATCATCCCCAACACACCAGCTTTTGTCGCTGCACCTGCCGCACCACCAATCGGTCCAGTTGCTATAAACTCAGCAACATACCCAGGCATATAGGAAGCTATGTCCAGGGCGTCGTGTATCCAGTGTTGGTCTTCCCTCTCCGCAGCAACAGCCATGTTTGTGGCAAAATTACGAAGGTCTAATGCCGTGGCACTGCCATCCTTGATCTTGTTCGTCGCATCGTTTTGTCGATGTTGCTCTGCAGCACGTATAAATCCCCCCACAAAGGGCAGGCGAGGAACCATGTATTCTGCAGTGCGAAGAGGAAGATCCAATATCCTTGATCTCCCCGCCTCAGCCTCATCCGCCCGCTCCTTGTTCACGATGCTCTGCATCGCTATAACCCGCTCCCCCATGCGAAAGCGACCAGGAGAGTCTACAACTGCGTGAGGATCATTCTTCATGGTCCATGCACGCAACTTGGAATCTGCGATAGCAAGATCCCGGACATCATCGAGAAATCGCCGTGGATCGTATGCCTCAGGCTCCTCTTCGGGACTGGGAGGCTGGGTGTACTGCGCATACTGCGGCTGGAGATACTCAGGCATTCGCCCCAGCACCTCTGGATCTAAAAGCGGCCCCTGGCCGAACTGATCGGGATACTCAGGCACTACTACTGGCCCTCTTCATACTTGCGCTGTTCTCGATAATCTCTTTCAAACCGTTCTTGCCTGGCCTTGGCACTTTCCTGGCCACTGCGACCTTCCTTGATCATCAGCTTGAGTGATAGCTGGTCCTGATACTGTGAACGCAAATCCGGGTCTTCCCGAAATTTCTTCAAGAACTTTTCCTCAGTCATGTTTGGCATGTGGGCATCCCACTCATCCAGGGCATCGTAAATCTTACGCCCCATTGCATCCTCGGCTCGCTTTACCTCCGCTATCCTGTTCCCTACCCAGACGTCGTAAGACATAGCATCCTTTTTCTGGAGATCCAGCGAAGTGGTTCGCATCAGGGGAGAGCCATACCCCTTGACCCTTCGTCCTTTGCTATCCAACGAGTGAGTGTAAATAGCTTGGTCGAGACCCAGCTCCTGAAACCTTTCCTTTAGCGTGGTTAGAAGCTTCCCTATGTCCTTTCTTTTAGTAGGGCTCCTGAACTTCTTAAACTCTTCAACAATATCTCTTGGAGAATCTGATCTCGCCAGACCGGTTCTGCCTGGAGCAGCCTCGTCTCTTTCCTGCCACAACTCTTCAAACACAGCCTCCTTGACAGTCTTGGGGTCTTTAATCCTATCCTGTAGCTTCTCCTCTTTAGTAAGCTCCCTCGCCTTCGGGTAGGCACGCCGGGCCATATCTTTCAATTCAGATTCGGAGTAAGGATCCTCCCCCCTGGCCTTTCTTATTCGCTCTGTCTCAGCAGACACACCTGGGGGGGCTGTCGAGCCTGACATGGCACCTACCTGGCCTTCACCCTTCTTTCGCTTGAATTCTTCTACGGGGACCTTAACTATCGACCCCTTATAAGTCGTTTCCCTTGTCTTAGCCTCGTCCGGCCTACCCCCTAGAGCCCGTATATTCTTCTCTGCCTTCACCTGCTCTGGTGTCCTTTCAAATCGCGGCTTGTCTTCCCGCTGACCAGGGAAAGTGCCCCCAGGGGCAGACAGACCCTCAATAGTTGGGTCCCCTCCTCCGATCCATGGCGAACCAGACTTCGTTCCCTCTTCAGGGTTTACTAGTGGTTTTATAAACTCCTCCCCCCAGAGGACACCGGAGGGAGAGGTCACATTCCACAACTCACCTGGACCACCCGCCATTTCCCTTGCCCTCGCTATGTCTCCCGTTCCCCTCTCCTCCTGACCCTTCTTCAAAGCCTGCGCCCGCCTTAGTCTATTGGTGTATGCCTCACCAAAATGGGCGGTGCCACCTTCGCCCAAAGACATGCCCCCTGCCAATGCCATCTCCGCATGTTTCGTACTGTTCCTGATGGCACTTTCCGCCTGCCTCAAAAGATACGCTTCATCTTCATTCCTGGGGCCACCCCTTTGCATTATCTCGTATGCAGCATTTGCCAGATCCTTTACTCCCGGATCACTGAAGTTCTCAGACATTCGCAAAAAATGGGCTGCTGCTGCCTCCGCAGACCCTGCCTCTGCAGGTCCTGCCCCTGCATCCCCAAGGGGAGGTCGCTCAAGGGGCTCTGGCTCTGGCTCTGGA
>Ga0208316_1000831_pt1 | contig 22102 bp, 20 predicted proteins | sample MalvireepMed_231_FD_184240 | JGI IMG/M metagenome (GOLD analysis project Ga0208316, IMG submission 184240) | Marine viral communities from the Global Malaspina Expedition - Malaspina viral metaG DeepMed_231 (SPAdes) (version 2) | ecosystem: Environmental > Aquatic > Marine > Oceanic | place... | reverse complement strand
ACTTCCTGGTGGTCGCCCTGATGATACTCGGCAGCCTGCCTCTGTTGCTGGGGCTGGCCATTGTGGTCCCGGTGCTGGGTCATGCTACCTGGCATCTGTATCGGCGAGTTTGTCAGTCAGGGACGCAGTAACTGGCTTACGACTTCAGGGTTGCCATCGTTGTCTGCCGGCGTAATGCCGAGGATGGCAGCCATGACGTTATAGAGATCGACCATACTGATATTGTCGATAGCATGTGGCTGTCGAAACGCCGGACCATGGGCGATAAACAGGCCCTGCATATCGGCTGACTGGTTATCGTAACCATGGCCGCCACGGACCTGATCGATTGTGCCGTCGCCCAGCATTCCCTCCAGCCAGCTGCGGCGCAACATTGCCCAGCCGGGCTCAGCCAGCACCAGTACCGGTGCGATACGGTGATGTCCTGAGAAACGAAAACGCCCAGGCAGCGTTTCCTGCGTGTAGACCTGTGCCTGTGGCGGCAGGTTTTCCTGCAAAGTCTTAACAATGGTGTCCTGTTGGCCTGGCTTCGGGAAGATGCTGACCAGCTCCCGCGAATACAGTACCTGCTCTGCCAGAGACGGATCAAAAACCTCATCGATGATGATGTGATTATTTAAATCTACCGCCGCCATGCCATGATCTGAGGTCACCATCATGTTGACCTGGTCAAACAGTCCGCGGGCCTTCAGTTCAGCAATCAGGTAGGCAATTTCGGTATCCACGGCCTGCATGGCCTGGCTGACCTGCTCTGAGGCTGGCCCGAAGTTGTGACCGGCACTGTCCACATCACTGAAGTACAGGGTAATGATCTGTGGCCGTTCAGCATCTGGCATCTCAAGCCACTCAAGCACTGTCTCAACCCGTGTCCGGTTGGTGATGCTTTCGTCATAGGTAAACCAGTATGTCGGGCTGATACCCTGGATGGCTGCCTCGGATCCCGGAAAAAAGAAGGTACCTGACACCATGTTATTGCGGGCGGCCGTCACCCAGATGGGTTCGCCCTGCCACCAGTAAGGGTTCTGCACCTGTTCCCGGTTACCAAGACTGAATCGCTGCTGCGTCTGCGGATCATACATATTGTTGTCGACGATGCCGTGTCGCGCCGGATACAGCCCTGTCACCAGCGTGTAATGGTTGGTAAATGTTTTGGTGGGAAACACTGGCTGCAGCGACTGCGCCTGCAGACCCATGGCTGCGAGCTCCGACAGCGCGGGTGCCTCGTGCAACTGCAGATAATCGTGGCGGGCACCGTCGATGGAAATCAGAAGCAGGGTTGGATCAAGCTCCTGATTTCCCGGGTTTCCACTGCTCTGCGCTGCTGCCGTAACAGGCGTCAGGCATAAACAGAACGCCCAGGCCAGCAGGGCGCTGGCCACGATAGACCTGCGCCGCCACATGGCTTGAATATTCCAACAGTCACGGCCTGTTGGGTTTTTGTCCCTGTAATGTGCCATCTCGCTATCCTGTCAATGCAATGACACAAGGAAATAACACAACTATGTGACAGTGCCATGTAAGCGCCCTGCCGGGCATTCTTCAGTTGACCGCGATTCTGTTGGGCTGTTTGCCTTATTCGGCGTCCTCAATCGGCGCTGGAATCCAGCGGTGAATCTCGGAAATAGAGCAGGCAGGAGCGCGATCGTTGTCAAAACCGATGCGGTCGCCCGGGCTTAGACAAATACCCGTTCGAGATTCTACTGAAATCGTCGCAAATGCCTCAGATGGCTGGCACGCGCCGACCAGATCGACCAGGTAGTACTCGTCGATATTGGCCCGCAGGATGACGGACGTAGCGCTGTGTTCACGCCAGCTGTCGATATTGCGGCTGAAGCAGATGGAGTTGACCTCCTCGCCCGCTGTGCCATTTCTGAGCGCTTCGTTCTGCGGAGAGCTGCCACAGGCACTGAGCGCCAGTGCGAGTGTTGAAGCGAAAGCAATGCCTGTATTCCTGATCATCTTGCCTGACATAAGAATCCTCCTGATTGCTGTCTCGAAATGCCTTGAGCAACCAGCTGTCTGACTCATTCCCTGCATCGATGGCAGTACTGGCATGCACAAAGCGTTTACAAGTTCATAAAAACATGTTGCTGCGGGCGAATCAATTTCCAGGCGGCTTTTGTGTGGCTCTGGTCACACGCAGAGCGCGACACAATGTCAGGCTCACAGCAATGCAGTACGTTCCTGTGGCGTCATGAAAGGCACCGGGTTACCGCTGCGATGGCCGTAAATGACCGCGTATACCAGAACGTTCTGTACGTAACCGCGAGTCTCGAGGAAGGGGATCGTTTCAATCCACACATCAATGGGGACCGGATTGTCTTCTGTGCGTCGCAGCCATTGTTTGACACGGTTCGGACCAGCGTTATACGCAGCAGCGGCCAGAATACGGTTATTGTCAAACTCTTCCATCAGGCTGGCCAGATAGTGGCTGCCCAGCGAAATATTGACGTCGGGTGTATAGAGATCATCACTGCTGATCTGCAGTCCCAGCGAGCGCCCCACCTCTCTGGCGGTGGCGGGCATTAGTTGCATCAGACCGCGCGCTCCGGCTGGTGAGCGCACGTCATGCATGTAGGCACTTTCCTGGCGAGTAATGGCAGACAGAAATTGTGGCTGCAGGCCCAGTTGCGCAGCAGCGGAGTTGAAATGATCCGCGTAGGCCAATGGGAAGCGCAGCTCAAGGTCGTCCCAGTGCTGCAACTGGATCATGGCCTGTATGGTATTGCGATGCCAGCCCCAGTCCAGCGCCAGACGTCCGCTGGCACCAATCTGTTCCAGACTCATGCGGGCAGTGGCGTGTGCCCATTCATTGCGGGCATTGATTTCATCGCCGATATGATACAGCTCATGTGCTCGGACAATCGCCGGCATGTCATACAGGGCCTGCCGCTGCGCCTGGCTGGCGGCCACTGGAATGTCTGTCATATCGTAGGGCTGACCCAGTCGGTCGGCTGCCAGATAACCATAAAAACTTCGATTGCCTGCCAGTGACTGATAGATGCCCTGCGCCTCGGCCTCGGCACCGTCATGATTCAGCATCACAATGGCTCTGGCGCGCCAGTACTGCCAGCGCTCCGAGGCCCGGTCTTCTTCGGGCAGGTATGTAAGCAATCGGTACAGGCCCGGCCAGTCCTGATCCCGCAGTGCATCACGTAGCAGCCAGCTCACCAGCGTCTCGGTTGCCAGGCCGGGCGTGTTGCGCATCAGGGTTTCAGTTTCTTCATCAAAGCCCTGTACCAACAGGCGCATGGCAATGAAGCGCTGCAGTTCCAGCATGACCTCATCATCAAAATTCTGGTGCTCATGATGCTGATTGAGCAGCAGCATCGCCAGCGGCGCATCGATTCTGGCCAGGCGGCGCACACCATGCAGAATGATTTCTCTTACTTCAGGTGTTCGGGCGCTGAGTGAATCCAGATTGCGCAGGCGCTCAGGCTGCTGATCAATCTGCAGGTAAAGCTGGGCCAGCTGTTGCTCGCGATCTGGCATCAGTGTGCTGATGTAGCGTGCCAGTGATCGGTTGCCAGCCTGAATATTTTTGCTGAAGCGCTGCCAGGCAATATCGGGTGTCAGATATCCGGCCGCCATCCAGGCCTCAAAAACCGGGTCGCACTCATTAGGCTGCGAGCGGGCTACGTTCCAGAGCTCACCTGCTGTCGCCAGCTGGCTGTCGTCGCCGAGCTCCAGCCAGGCACGATGGGCGTAGCAGGTCAGGCTGGTGTAGGTGTTGTCCGGATTGTAATAGCGGACGATATCTTCCCAGCGGCGTTCGTCAGCCAGTCGGGCAAGCCATTCGCGTTCCAGGCGTTCAGCCAGATAGGATCCGGCATAGCGTTCCAGGAATGTATCAACGTCATCGAAGGGCAGGCGATTCAGTCGGCGGCTGAGATCGGCATAGTCGATGTATTGCACCAGCGGATAGTCATCAAGCTCTGCGCGCAGCGCCTGGTACTCCTGCTGGCGGTTAAGCTGCAAAGCTTCGCGCGCCGAGAGGTAACGCTGGCGCTGTTCATTGATATTGGTGCCATAGTGAGGCGCCTGGGCAAGTGCGGCAGGCAGGGACAGTCCCATAAGCATTGCTGTAACGACAAGATTGCGAAGCATTCTATGGCTGTCCATGTTGGTCTCTGTTGTTATCGTTGCTGCTAAAGCAGACCCAGTAGCAGTGTGATTCGTTTCATGGCGGATTAGCCTGCGCGCAATGCTGGTGGCTAGCGCGCGGGCAGGCGGCCATCCGGGTGATCCTGCCAGAACTCACGCAGCTCATGCAATTGTTCTGCAGTCCAGTTGTCGGGTTCGCTCATGGCCAGCCACACGTCATGATAATGCGCTGCCGCGTACCAGTGTCCAAAGCCACGTGGTGCGGTGCGGTTGGTCATATCGGCGGCAAGCTGCAGCATGGTGACCACGGGATACCATCGCAGCGTGGGCAATACGTCGGGACCGCGCTGAGCGCTCATCCAGGGCGGTTCGCGGTAAAAATACATCGGGTCAAAGAAGGTGATAGGGTCGCTGGCGTACTGAAGAAAGGCGATGCGAAACGCGCCCCAGGAATCCTCTGGATAGTTGGGTGAGCCGTATTGATTAAAGAAACGCACAACCGCGCCATCACGAAAACTGGGCCGCCAATGTGGCGTATCTGCATCGCGGCGCTGAGTGACATCGCGCCAGGTTTCGCTGCTGAACGGCGGACCGCTCCAAAGCGCGCCATGAAACGGGTCATCAATGATGTCGTAGAAATCAAAGGACAGATCGGAGTTGCGGGCGCCCAGACTGAGCCCTGTCAGATAGAGTTTTGGGCGGGAGTCGGCAGGCAGCTCACTCCAGTAGCCGTATATGGTCTGGAACATCTGGCGAGCCTGCTCGACGCCATACTCACTCTCTGACAGCAGGGCCAGGGGGCTGGACAGGTAGGAGTATTGGGCCGCTACGCTGGCGACGCTGCCGCGATGCAGAAATTCCAGCGGCGTCACACTGGCCGGATCAATCCAGCCGTCACCGGTCGGTGTGACCAGCAACAGCACGTCCCGGTCGAAGGCGCCGGTGCGCTGCAATTCGCGAAGTGCGAGATCGGCTCGGGCGGCATTGGATGCCGCGGAATTAAGCCCGACATACACGCGAATCGGGCGCATGGCTGGCGCGCCCGAAACCGATGCAATCTGCTCAACCGTCGGCGTTGCACTGATGTATCGTCGGCCCTGCCTGCCCAGAGATTCCCAGGCGATCAGTGATTGCGCGCTACCCACCAGACCCGCATCCAGGGGCTGGGCTATTTCTGGTTCGATCAGCTCGTCTATCTGTTGATAGGACCGGTCAGCAGCCTGAAACGCCCGCGTAAAAAAGACACCGTCAATGATGGACCAGAACAGGGCGAAGGCCAGCAGCAGGCCAATAAGATGAGACACCCGGGCTGGAACAAAGCGTTGCAGGCGCGCGGAGAGAAAACGAAAGGTTCGCACAAACAGATGTGCCAACGCTAACAGACTGAGAAAGACCAGCAGAGCAACCAGGCCGATCGTGCTGATTTGCACGCCACTGATTTCATTCATGCCCATCAGGCGTCGCAGCTCATTCTGCCATTCACCGGCCTGCCAGATAAAAAGTACAGCAATTGCCAGACAGATGGCGCCTGCCAGCCACTGCAGCCGCCACAGAACTCTGGCGTTGAAGCGGGGCAGATGAAAGTAGACCCACAGATGATACAGCGCCGCCCCGATGCCGTAGCCAGCCAGCAGAGAGAGCCCTGACAGCAAACCCTGCATGGCACCCATGCGGGGCACCAGTGACGGGCTGAGCGACAGGGCAAAAAACAGCGTGCCCAGCAATAAGCCAGTACTGTGAAAATAATGGCCTGCGCGGCGCAGCAATCGCCTGATGGTCCAGCGATTAATCGGCATGGTCAACAACTACCTGACTGTCTGAAAAGCATTACGCAGGGTGGTTCAAAGGATGAATAAAGCAGTATGCTTGCGCATTATTCACATTACACACCAGCGTTGCCTACGTAGATTCCGGGAGATACAGAATGCCAGCAAGATACCTTATCCCGACGGGAATTTCCCGGTCGCTTTTAACACTATTTGTAGTTTGTGCACCGCTGGCTGTTGCCAACGACGATGATCCGCGGGCTCGTGAGGCTGGTGTGGCGCCTGGTATCTACGAGCCAGGTCGACTCAATGCCATCACGGATGTGGCGGGTGTCAAAGTGGGGCAGGTGTCCATCATCGAGGGGGATGATATTCGAACGGGCGTCACGGCAATTCTGCCGCACGGCGGTAACCTGTATCAGGACAAAGTACCGGCCGGTTATGCGCAGGGCAATGGTTACGGCAAAATGATGGGCACCACTCAGGTGATAGAGCTGGGCGAGATAGAGACACCGGTACTGCTGACCAATACCCTGTCTGTTGCCGAGGCGGCAGCTGGCAGTATTGAATGGACGCTGGCCCAGCCAGGCAACGAGCGGGTGCGTTCGGTTAATGCCGTGGTCGGCGAAACCAATGATGCCAACATCAACAACATCAGGGCGCGAGCGGTGCGACCCGAGCACGCAATCGAAGCCATCTCCGTGGCCACCGAGGGCACGGTTGAAGAGGGCAGTGTTGGTGCCGCCATGGGAACCGTCACCTTTGGCTGGAAGGGTGGTATCGGCACCAGTTCGCGCGTGCTGTCTGACGCCGACGGCGGATTTACCGTCGGTGTGCTGGTGCAGACCAATTACGGTGGTGAGCTGCACATCATGGGGGTTCCCATGTCGCCGGAAGCGCTGGCATCCGCTACCCAGCGGGTCCCACAGGATCCAACACCGGATGGCTCCATCATGATCATCATCGCCACCGATGCGCCGCTGTCGGATCGCAATCTGCACCGACTGGCCAGTCGCTCATTTCTGGGCTTGGCGCGGACCGGTTCAGCCATGTCCAATGGCTCGGGTGATTACGCACTGGCGTTTTCTACAGCAGAGGCCGTGCGGAGAACGCCGGAGCGGCGGGAGCAGGGCCATAGCATTGAAGCCTGGCCCAATGACCTGATGACACCGTTGTTCCAGGCGGTGGTAGAGGCGACTGAGGAGGCCATTTATAACGCGCTGTTCAAGGCAAGTGATGTTCGGGGTGTGAATGGCGATCAGCATCCGCAGTTGCCGGTGGTGGGTGTCCTCCAGATTCTCCGCGAACGCGGCGTTATTGAGTAAAAAACTACCTCGGCTACGTTTTTCCTTTCAATAACCAACTCACGATGTTGACCAATAAGGCTATAAACTGGCAAAAAAGACCATGCTGGAAACTCATGCCTATTCACGTGTGATAAGTTTTATACATTGAATACAATGTGTTAAGGGACTTTCTACTAATTGGCCCGGCAATTGCAATGCTAAGCTCGTATTCGATAAACAAACAGACAAAAGCAAGGAGCTTGACCGTGAAAATGACCGCCTGCCTGGCCCTGGCCGCCAGTATTGTTGCCCCCGCCGCATTGGCTGATGATTGTCGTTATAGCAAAGACATTAATCTTGAATTTGATCCTGATAATGTTGCCCGCCTTCTTGTTGAGGTTGACTCCGGGTATCTGAATGTCCGCGGAACAAACAGCGGCTCCCAGCTGGTGATCCGGGGTCGGGCCTGTGCAGACGATGAGGACAAGCTGGATGGTCTGGATCTGGTCACAGACCAGCGCGGCAGAGACCTGGAGGTTCGCATGGAAGCCGATTCGAATACCGGTAATTTGAATTTCAGTTTTTTTAATACAAGTTGGTCGACCTATGCCTACATTGATGTGGATATTGATGTACCGGCTGGAATGGCGCTTGAAATCGATGATGGCAGTGGCTCAATTGATATTCGCGATACAGTTGGTGAATTGAGCATTGACGATGGTTCCGGCAGCATCAGCATAAGCGGCGTGGCCGGTAATGTTGATATACGGGATGGCTCGGGCGGCATTGAAGTGCGTGATGTCACTGGGTCCGTGCGCGTAAATGACGGGTCGGGCAGCATCACCATCCGGGAAGTATCCGGCGATGTAGAAATCCCTGATGATGGCTCAGGCTCGATTGATATCAGTAATGTCGGCGGCAGTGTTCGAATTGACGACGACGGCTCAGGCAGCATTGACGTCTACGATGTCGATGGTGATTTCATCGCCCGCAGCACCGGCTCGGGCGGGGTCGATTATGGCCGCATTGGTGGCCGGGTCGACGTGCGCGATTGATTGCAAGTTAGATGTCAGGGGCTGGGCGCAGCACTGCGGGTCTGTCAACGATAGACCCAGTGCTTGACCTGCCGTAGTGACCGTCGTAGTCTGACGCCATGATCTCTTCAAGCTTTTCTTACGGGTTCTCTGGTATGCAAACTGCCTACCAGGGAATGACCCGATCAGCCCAGGACATTGCGAGCGCCAATACAGTGGACGCTACCGGTGTGCGCGAATCAGGTGTGCGAGACAGCGCCACCGAGATTAATGCAGGGCTGACCGGTACAGCGGACACCAACACCGCCCTGATAAGCCTCAAACAAAACCTTTCTCTATTTGATGCCTCTGCCCGCGTGGTCAGCACCGCTGATCAGCAGATTGGCAGTCTGCTGGACATTACGGCCTGACAGGCCGCCGTCTGGCCGTATAGTCGACACAAACGTTTTACAAAATGCACTCATCATCAGTCGGGTCTGCCGAGGAACGCGTTATGTCTGCTACCGAGCCGGTGATCATTCGCCCGGAAACTCACGCCGATATCGAGGCGATCGAAGAGGTCATTGTGGCTGCCTTTGAGGATATGCCGTACTCGGACCATAACGAGCAGTTTATCGTGCGTCACCTGCGTGATGCCGGTGCTCTGACGGTTTCGCTGGTGGCGGAGTCGGATGACGACGATGTGGTCGGGCATGTTGCGGTTTCACCGGTTGAAGTGTCCGACGGTTCAGCGGGCTGGTATGGGCTGGGTCCGATTTCGGTATGGCCCTGTTGCCAGGGGCAGGGCATCGGTTCGCGGCTGATGGATGCGGCGCTGCAGGCCCTGCGCGAACAGAACGCGCAAGGATGTGTCCTGCTGGGTGAGCCAGAGTATTACGGCCGCTTCGGCTTCGTTGCTGACTCCGGGCTGGTGCTGCCCGACGTCCCGCCCGAGTACTTTCAGGCGCTGTTGCTGCAGGGAGAAATCCCTGGTGGTACAGTCGCCTATCACCCCGCATTCATGCAGGCCAGTCCCTGATCTGAAACCCACTGTATTTGTCACCTAGCTGTCATAGTCTCTGCCGCCAGAATTGCGCATAATGCGGCTTTGCCTGATGCCGAGCGTCTGACAGGACCATTGAGTGAGCCACAATCCTGACCTTATCTCTATCGTTGCCATCGGCGGCGCCTCCGCCTCTGGCAAAAGCCGTTTTGCCGCCCAGCTTAAACGTCATCTGCTGGCACATTGGCCGCATCGTGAAGTCGCGCTGATTCCCGAGGATGCCTATTACCGGGATCAGCAGCATCTGAGCTTCTCCCAGCGACTGCAAACCAATTACGACCAGCCCGAAGCCTTTGAACATGCCCTGCTGGCGCAGCATCTGTGGCAGCTGCGCAGGGGGGAAGCCATAGAGCTGCCCGCCTACAACTTTGCTGAGCATACGAGGATGCCTTACACCACACCGATAGCTGTGCCAAACCTTGTGTTGGTTGAAGGTATTCTGGTGCTGAGCAATCCTGCTCTGCGGGAAGTTGTTGATCTGTGCGTCTACATCGATACCCCGCTGGATGTCTGCCTGCAGCGCCGGATTCGGCGTGATATGTCGGAGCGCGGCAGAACACGGGAGTCAGTGATTGCGCAGTTCGAGACGACGGTGCGACCCGCGTATGAACAACATATCGAGCCTTCGAAGCAATATGCTGATGTGGTTGTCGCTGGCAATGGCAGTGTGGATTCGGCCATTGAACATATCGCCAGTCGCATTATCGAAATGCAAAAAACAGAACAATTAAATACGACGCAGGAGCACGCCTCATGATGGCACTGGTTGGTATTGCCTTGCTGCTGCTGGTGGCGTATCTGTGTTGCAACGACAAAGCCCATATCAACTGGCGCACCGTGGGTGGCGCCTTTGCCATTCAGTTACTGCTGGGTGCCTTTGTTATCTATCTGCCCTTCGGGCAGGCGGTGTTGTTGCAGGTCACGCAGGTGGTCAGCAATATCATCAGTTATGCCAATGACGGCATTGTGTTTGTATTTGGGGAAATTGGTAATTTTTCGCAGGGTTTTATTTTTGCTGTACACGTGCTGACAGTGATCGTGTTTTTTTCCTCACTGATCGCAGTGCTGTATCACCTGCACATCATGGGTTGGATGATCCGGTTGATCGGTGGAGCATTGCAGAAGCTGCTGCAGACCAGTCGCCCGGAATCCATGTCTGCAGCTGCCAACATTTTTGTGGGCCACACTGAGGCGCCGCTGGTGGTGCGCCCGTTCATCCCCAGCATGACCCGCTCCGAACTGTTCGCCGTCATGGTGGGCGGGTTGGCCTCTGTGGCCGGTTCGGTACTGGCCGGATATGCCGGTCTGGGCGTTGAGCTCCGGTATCTGATCGCCGCCAGTTTTATGGCAGCGCCAGGTGGCTTTTTAATGGCGAAGCTTATTCTGCCGGAAACCCAGCGCACCAAAAATGATCTGGCGGAAGTGCTGGATGACGAACGTTATACCAACGTCATAGATGCAGCGGCTACCGGCGCCTCCAACGGCATGAAGCTGGCGCTGAATGTTGGCGCAATGATTCTTGCCTTCGTGGGCCTGATTGCGCTGATCAACGGCATGCTGGGCTGGCTGGGTGGATTGATTGGATTTGAAGGCGTCACACTGCAGCTGTTATTTGGTTACCTGTTTCAGCCATTGGCCTTTTTGCTGGGTGTAAGCTGGGATGAAGCACAACAGGCTGGCAGCTTTATTGGCCAGAAGCTGGTGATCAATGAGTTCGTTGCCTATCTGAATTTTGTGCAGGTTCAGGAGCAGTTGAGTGAGCATACGCAGATCATTGTCACTATAGCACTGTGTGGCTTCGCCAATTTTTCTTCGATTGCCATCCTGCTGGGCGGCCTTGGAGGCATGGCGCCCAATCGTCGTCAGGATATTGCCGAGCTTGGCATGAAAGCATTACTGGCGGCGACGCTGGCGAATCTGATGAGCGCCGCGATTGCCGGACTATTCTTTTCTCTTTTGTAGCGGGTCAGGTGACGCAGTATGTCGACAGCCGTACCAACATTAAACATCCAGGAGCTGGACAGCGATACCGAGCGCTTTGTCGATGCGCTGGGCAGCGCCTATATGCAGTTCGGATTCTGTGGTATCTCCGGGCATGGCATTTCACCGAGCCTGATAAGTGAAAGCTACAGGCAGGTAGAGGCGTTCTTTGCTTTGCCTCTGGCGGACAAACAAAAATATCACATCCCCGGTGTTGGCGGCGCGCGCGGCTATACGGCGTTGGGCGTTGAAACAGCTCGCGACAGTAAACATCCCGACCTCAAAGAGTTCTGGCATGTCGGTCTGGAGCTTGATGGTGACGCGCCGCACCAAAGCCTTTATCCCAATGTCTGGCCAATGGAGATCCCCGGGTTTGAACCGGCACTGAAGCAATTGTATGCAGAGCTTAAAGGGCTGGGCGAACGGGTTCTTCAGGCGCTGGCGCTGTTTCTGCAACTGGATCGAGACTATTTTGCCGACAAAGTGAATTATGGCAACTCCATCCTGCGGCCCATTCATTACCCGCCGGTACCCGGTGATGCCGGGGGATCCATCCGGGCCGGACAGCATGAAGACATCAATCTGATCACGCTGCTGATAGGTGCCAGCGATGCGGGCCTGGAAATACTGCGTCCGGACGGCAGCTGGTTGCCGATAACCACTCAGGGCGACACCATTGTCGTCAATATTGGTGACATGCTGCAGCGATTGAGCAATCACGTTCTGCCCTCGACCACGCACCGGGTGGTGAACCCGGTGGGCGACGGCGCTACCCGCTCACGCTACTCACTGCCATTTTTCATGCATCCGAATCCAGACTTTGAGATTCGAACGCTTTCTACCTGTATCAGTGAGGATCGCCCTGACCTCTACCCCCTGCCAATAACCGCGAATGACTACCTGCTGGAACGACTGGCCGAGATTGGTCTGCTGAAGTAATATCAGATCAGATTCTCTTCAGGAGTTTGTCATGTCTATTCTTCGTCAGTTCGCGGCACTTGGCCTGCTATTGCTTTTGCCGCTCAGTTTGCAGGCGCAGTATCTCAATACCACCTCCCATTTTGCACCGCAGGGCATGGCAGGCACCGACACGCTGGTTGTGCTGGTGCCGGCGGACAGCGAACAGCTGCAATTGTCCGGCTGGTCCCAGCAGACAGTTGCCCAGATAAGCCGGGCGATGGCTGCCGCCGAGTTTGACGGGACTGCCCGTCAAAGCCTGGAAATCATGGCGCCCGTCGGTCTGGAAGTCGACCGGCTGATTCTGCTCGGCGTGGGCGATCCTGCCAGTCTGCAGCGTCCGGTCGCGGAAGAAATTGGCGCGGCGCTGAGTGCACTCATCAACGGTAGTAATGCCCAAGTCATCGAGATTCATTCTGAGCTGATTGCGGACAGTTCGCGGGCCGTAGCCATCATGGCGTCCGTTGCTCATGGTGTGGACCTGCGTAACTATCGCTTTGATCAATTAAAAAGTGAGCCTGGTGATCGTCCCAGCCAGACCTATCACTGGGTTTCGGCAGCAACTGGTGATCTGCAGCAACAATACAGTGCCCTGAGGGCCCTGGCGGAAGGTGTTTTCACCGCGCGTGAGCTGACCACGCTGCCCGGTACCGATGGCAATCCGGCTGCATTTGCCGAGTATGCCGCCAATACGCTCGCGCCCTTGGGCGTTGATGTGACAATCCTGGGGCCCGAAGAAGTCCTGGAAGCCGGCCTGGGTTCTTTGTACGGCGTCAGCAAAGGCAGTCAGCACAAAGCGCATCTGCTTATTGCGCACTGGCGTGGCAGTGATGACCGACCTATTGCGTTGGTAGGTAAGGGCAATACCTTTGATACTGGCGGTTACGACCTAAAAACCACTGACTCCATTCTGGTGATGCAGACGGACAAAGCCGGTGGCGCCGCCGTAGTGGGTGCCGTCAAGGCACTGGCGGGTCAGCAGGCGGCTGTCAACGTGGTGGGCGTTGTGCCCCTGTCGCAGAACTCCATCTCCGGTGAAGCCATGCTGCCGGGTGACGTGCTGACCGCAGGTGATGGCACCACAATCGAAGTGGCTTCCACCGACGCAGAAGGTCGTTTGATTCTGGCGGACGGTATCTACTATGCGCGCGATCGTTACGATCCGGCAGTCATCGTGGATATCGCGACGCTGACAGGTGCCAAGTCTACGGCATTGGGCAGCGAGTTCTCTGCTATTTTCAGCGAGCATGATGATTTGATTGCAACAATGACCGAAGCGGGCAACATGACCGGTGAGCTGGTCTGGCGTCTGCCGCTTGGTCCCTATCCTGGCATTATTGATAGCCGCATTGCAGACATCCGCAATACGGGTTCGCCCGGTGCGCAGGCAGGTGCCGTGTTTCTGCAGCACTTTGCCCGTGATACACCCTGGTTGCACATCGACATGGCAGGTCAGGCGATTGTCAGCAGTCCCAGTGGGGTACATCCGGCCGGTGGTACCGGTCACGGTGTACGTTTATTGACTGAATGGGTCAAATTATACGCGAGTCAACAATGATTCCTATTCCTCGGCAAGAAGACATTTTAAGCGGTCCGCATCGTATCGAGAAAGACCTGCTCGGCCCTTTGGCGGTGCCGGCGGATGTTTATTATGGTGTGCAGACGCAGCGGGCGCTGGAGAACTTCAATCTGACTGGCGTGCCACTGGCGCATTTCCCCAAGATGATCATTGGACTCGCCATGGTGAAGAAGGCGGCTGCCGCAGCCAATCACGATATCGGACTGCTGGAACCACAGCGCTTCAAGGCCATTGATCATGCCTGCGACCGACTGATCAATGGTGAATTTCATGACCAGTTTGTGGTGGATATGATTCAGGGTGGCGCGGGCACCTCCACCAACATGAACGCCAATGAAGTGATCGCCAATATTGCGCTGGAATACCTGGGTCACAAAAAGGGTGAGTACAAACACCTGCACCCCAACAATGACGTCAATATGTCGCAGTCCACCAATGACGTCTATCCGACCTCTATCCGGGTGGGTCTGCAGCTGTCTCACTCTGAACTGGTAGACAGCCTTGCCTGCCTGCAGGCAGCCTTTGCGGCCAAGCGCGATGAGTTCAAGGATGTCATCAAGATGGGGCGTACGCAGTTGCAGGACGCCGTACCGATGACCCTGGGTCAGGAGTTTGGCGCCTACGCCACAACGCTGGGTGAAGACATAGAGCGCATTGGCGGCATGTACGATCTGTTGCTGGAAGTGAACCTGGGTGGTACCGCCATCGGAACCGGCATTAATGCGGATCCCCGCTACGCTGTGCTGGCAGTGGACCACCTGGCACGCATTGCCGGTTACCCAATGCGTCTGGCGGCCGATCTGATTGAAGCAACATCGGATATGGGGGCATTTGTCCTTTTTTCCGGCATGACCAAGCGTCTTGCCGTAAAACTGTCCAAGATATGCAACGATCTACGACTGCTGTCCAGCGGACCACGCACCGGCCTGTTTGAGATTAATCTGCCACCGCAGCAGCCCGGTTCGTCGATCATGCCCGGCAAGGTCAATCCGGTAATACCGGAAGCCGTCAATCAGGTGGCCTACCAGGTGATTGGCAACGATCTGGCCATCACCATGGCTGCCGAGAACGGTCAGCTGCAGCTGAACGTCATGGAGCCACTGATTGCCTACAAAATTCTCGAAAATATGCGACTGCTGCGCCGGGCCATGGACATGCTGCGCGAGCGATGCGTGGTGGGTATCACGGCCAATGTCGAGCGTTGTCGCGAGCTGGTGAACAATTCCATTGGCCTGATTACCGCCCTGAATCCCTACATTGGTTATGAGAATGCCACTCGCATTGCCGCGCTGGCGCTGGAGAGTGGCCGAGGGGTGGTCGACCTCGTCCGTGAAGAAGGTCTGCTGGATGAGAAACTGCTGCAGGAAATCCTCAAACCTGAAAACATGGTCAACCCTCGCCAGCGCTCGACCTTGTAGTCTGTGGCTGGCCAGCCCGCGAATAATGCCCCGCCGGTGATTGCAGGATCGCTGGTGGGGTAAACTTTATAGTCCCGTTTAAACCATTCCAGGTATTGTGCCGTCTAACGCTACAAACAACGGACTTTGTTTGTAAATGTCTCAACATCTTGAACTTGTCGTAGTACGCGCCCAGCGTGGCGATCGGCAGGCCTTTTATCAGATATATCAGGAGCATATAGGGCGCGTCTATGCGGTCTGCTGGCGCCTGCTTGGTGATAAACAAAAGGCGGAAGATGCGGCGCAGGAGATATTTATCAAGGTCTGGGAAGCCTTGCCAGGGTTCAAGGGCGACAGCAGTTTTGCCACCTGGTTACGCAGCATTGCGACCCGCACGGCTATCGATCTGTGGCGCAAGGACAAACGGCTGCATTTTGTGGATGCCCAGGAGTTTGTCGATGATATTGATCGGCAGGGCGGCCAGCCCGGCATGGCTGGTGAAAACCGGGACCTGGAGATGGCGATCCAGCGCCTGCCGACGCAGGCCAGAGCCGTATTTATATTGTGTGCGCTGGAGGGTTATCAACACAACGAAATTGCCGCCCTGCTGCAGATTGCAGAGGGGTCCAGCAAGGCCCAGTACCATCGGGCCAGAACATTGTTACGGGGGTTTTTGAGTGAAGACTGAAGACCAGCTTGATCAGGCGATTGCCGATCTGCGCAAAGACATTAAACCAGAGCGGGACCTGTGGGCAGACCTGTCGCAGCGGCTCCCGGACCGGGAGGCTGAGTCAGCGCCTCGGCGCCGTGGCCTGGTGGTGGGCAGCCGTTGGGCGGCCGTATTTGCCATCGCTCTGGTGGGTGCGCTGGCCTTGCGCCTGGACCTGCTGCCAGACCCGGCACTGACACCCGCCGGTGGCAATCAGCAAATGGCAGAGGCAGACGTTATCCCGGCTGAAGCTCTGATCGCGCAGCAGTTTGAGCAGGAAAAAGCCCGCCAGCTAGGAGAATTGGGTGTCGTTAGCGAGGATTTTGGTGACTGGCGCTACCAGATGGCGGTATGGGATCAGGCCATTGGTCAGGTTCAGCAAACCATGAACTATTACCCGAATGACCCGGTGCTGCTGAGCCAGATGGAAGGACTGTATCGCCAGCAGCTGGATTACATTCACTTGATTGCCACAACGGATACATCCGGATACTGATCGGATATCAGACAGGAACATGTGGCCAAGGCATAGGCACGTAAAGAATTTAAACAGGAGAGAGATGATGAAAAACTTGTTCGCATTTATTCAGGCAGCGGCGTTAATTATTTTGATCACCGCACTGAGCATGGTTGAGGCGGTTGCTCAACAAACGCCAATCGATGAAACCCGCGACGTCGCGGCCAACGAGAAGATCCGCATTGAAGTGATGCGCGGTGATGTCACGATAACCACCAATACGGATAACCGCTTCACGGTCCGTGGGCTGCTGGATGAGGATGCAGAAGGTTTTGAGCTCGAATCCTCACGTGGCTTTACCGATTTTCGGGTGCAAATGCCACGGCGCATCAATGGTAGCTGGAACAGTGATGGTTCCGAGCTGGCGATTTCAGTACCGGTTAACAGTGATATCGAGTTTACCGGTGTCAATGTCGAGGTCAATATTGATGGCGTACAGGGCGGCAGTCGCATCCGCACTGTCAATGGTCCGATTGATGCGCGTAATCTGGCCAACTTTGTTGAGCTTGATACCGTCAATGGCGAAATCATCAGCATCGATAACCAGGGACGCGTCAGCATCACCACGGTAAATGGCGAAATTGAAGAACGAAACACGGTCGGACGTCTGGCAGCGCAGGCCGTTAATGGTCAGATCGATACTGACAGCCAGGCCGAAATTGTTGCACTGAATGTCGTGAATGGTGAAATCAGGGGGCGACTGCAGGGTGTCCTTGAGCTGGAGATCGAGACTGTTAACGGCAGTATTGAGCTGCAGTTGCCTGATACCAGGACGCCACGTGTCAGTGGCAGTAGCGTCAGCGGAGCCATGGTGCTAGGCTTTGACGCAGACGTCGACGCCCGTTTCACGCTCCGCAACTCAGTTGGTGGAAGCATTCGTAACGGGCTGACCGACGACGAGCCAGAGCGGGGGGGCTTTGGTCCGTCGCGGCGACTGGAGTTCACCACAGGTGCAGGGGAAGGTGATGTCACTTTGACATCGCTGAGTGGACGCCTGGAGGTGCGCCAACAATAACAATCCGTAGGAGTATCACATGGTTCGAGTTTTCAGAGTATTGATCGCAGCGCTGATGCTGCTGCCTGTGGCTGGAGTTCAGGCACAGGACGAGCCTCTGGCAGTACTGGTTCCGGGCGGTGGTGACTACAGTCGCCCCACCTCATTGAGCAACCCCGAGGCGCAGGCATTTTTTGATCAGGGCCTGCGCATGGCCTGGAGCTTCTACTTCCCCGAATCCATCGCCTCCTACCAGGAAGCGGCGCGACTCGAACCCGATAATCCCATGCCCTACTGGGGCCTGGCTCACGCCGCCGGCCCCAATCCCAACAGCCGCTACGCCAACCTGCCGGATGATCCGCAGGGTGCCGGGCTGGAAGCCATCCGTCGCGCGCTGGAGCTGTCCAACAACGGCACCGCAAAAGAGCGCGAAATGATCAATGCGCTGTTTGTGCTGTACAACAAGGACGCCATTCCTGACGATCGCGAACGTGACGCGGCCTACGTCAATGCCATGGCCGACCTGCACGCCAAATATCCGGATGACCCGGACATCGCCACGGTCTACGCCGAAGCCTACATGAACACCACCCGCTGGGATTACTGGAACGCCGACGGCTCTGCCAAGCCAGGAACGGCAAATGCCCAGGCAGCGCTGGAAACTGCCATGACGGCCTCCCATGATCACCCTGGCGCCAACCATCTGTACATCCATCTGATGGAAGCGTCCTCGCAGCCCGAGCTGGCCATGCCAGCGGCGCAAAAACTGGAGTCCACCGTACCGATTTCCGGCCACATGGTGCATATGCCCGGACACATCTATCTGCGCGTTGGCGAGTACGAAAAAGCCGTCAGCACCAATGAACGTTCTCAGATCGTCGATCAACAATTTGCCGAGATCTGGGGAGATACGAACTTCCCCATGATCGGTACCTATGGTCTGTCGCATCGTTCGCACGCCGGTCATGCGCTGGACTTTGTGCGTTATGCCAATATGCTGCAGGGCAACTACGCCAACTCTTCCGAGGCTGCCGCCCGCAACGCCGGCAACTCCATGCCCGGTATGGGCCGTGGCCAGAAATTTATTGCCCACGAATGGGTGACGGATAAAGTCTTTGGCCAGTGGGACAAAATTCATGCGGAGAACGCGGCCCGCCGCGAGCGCGCTACCACTCCGTACTTGAGTGGCATGCTCAGCTATGTCATGGGCAGCGCTCATGTGGCCATGGGACACATGGATGCCGCACAGCAGGAGCTGGACAATATCCGCATACAAATCCAGGCGGATGGTGTGAACGAGGGTGTCGGTCCGACCCCGGCCGACCATGTGCTGACCCTGGCCATGCACGCCCTGATGGGCGAGATGGAAGAAGCCAACGGCAACCTTGATGCCGCCATCATGCACTACCAGCAGGCCGTGGAGTATCAGGACAACCTGAACTACACCGAACCACCAGACTGGTCACACTCCATGCGTCTGTATCTCGGCGCTGCCCTGATCGATGCGGGCCGCGCGGAAGAAGCCGAGGCGGTGTACCGCAAGGACCTGGAGTGGAATCAGCAGAATGGCTGGTCCAATTTTGGTCTGGCGCAGGCGCTGGCCGCCCAGGGTCGTGATGCCGAGGCACAGATCGTTTTCCGTCAGTTCGAAGACCAGTGGCGCAATGCCGATGTGACGCTGGAGCGTTCGCGGCTTTAAAAGGCCAGGTATAACACCGGACGATCAAAAAGATGGTGCTGCCCGTCAGCACTTGCTACCCTGATCGGGCAACAGACAACGCAAGGGACTGCGTCTGTCCGACCAAGATCAATAATAATGATTGGGGGTAGTTCTGTATGCGTCACCTGTCCGTGCTGTCGGCAGCCTCTCTGGCCTGCCTGCTTGTCCTGTCGTCCTCACCTTTGTATGCCCAGACACTGGAGCCCACCGGCCCCATGCCTTACGACATTGTCGAAAGCTGGGCCAAACCCTTTGCGCAACGGGGTTATTCCTGGGGTGGCAACTCCGGCATCCATATCGAGAACAAAGACCGCATCATTATTGTCCAGCGCGGCGAAACTGAACTCCCCAATCCCATCCCTTCTGATTACACCAACTTCCCCGGCTCCATGGGCTGGAACGTCATTCAGGGCAGAGGCCGCACCTGGCAGAACCTGCTGTATGTAATGAATAGTCAGGGCGAGGTGCAGGAAGTCTGGAACCAGTGGGATCACCTGTGGCAGGGCACCGATGGTCCCGGCCCGCACCGCTTGCGGGTCAGCCCCTATGATCCGGAACGTCGCATCTGGGTGGTGGAAGAAACCGGCCATGTCATCTACGTCTTTTCCCAGGACGGCCAGCACCTGATTCGCATGCTGGGTGAAAAGAATGTTTCGGCCAGCGATGAGACGCACTTTGGCAAGCCGCAGGATGTTGCATTCCTGCCTGACGGACATGTACTGGTAGCTGACGGACTGGAGAATGCGCGAGTTGTTATCCTGGATGAGGATGGCGAATACGTCGGCGAGTTCGGGTCCCGTGGCGAGGAGCCAGGTCAGTTTCTAAGCGTGCATGGCATGGCCATGGGCCCGGATAACAAGGTGTATGTCGTCGATCGCGACGGCCTGAATATCCAGGTGTTTCAGCAAACCAATCCGGGGCGTGGCGAGGTGCCAAATTTTGAGTTTGTCGACCGCTGGACCGGTCCCAACTTTCCGCTGGACATCATCGTAAGCGAGGAATACGCCTGGGTCACCGACATACGTCCTCCCAAGATTCTGCAGTTCGACCTGGAAGGCAACCACGTCTATACCTGGCTGCTGCCCGGCGAAGGCCCTACCGCCTGGCTGGAGATGCATTCATTTGCCGTGGATGAAGAGGGCAATCTGTACGGCACTGACAATCAGTATGCACGTCCACAGAAACTGGTGCCGCGCGCCGATGCGGATCCCAGGCATCTGGTGCAGAGGCAGTATGTGCCGTGATTCAGATTTGGGTCTGGATCAATCAGGCCCACTACTCCACAAGGGGATCAGGCGCTGCACGGCCAGCCGGTGCTCCCGGCAACTCGATACCGCAAGATAGACTTCTCGAGTTGCGTCATAGGCCTGTCTGGAGTTCATATCGACGGAAAACTGCGCCACAAGTTTCTGCATGCGGACGCTGACACCATAGCCACCGCCAAGAATAATTTCTTCAATCTCGCCAGGTGCTGGCCGCGGTTCATTACCGATGTTATTGGCTGCCTCGACTAGCGTGGCTTGCAAGTCATTAAGTGAATCTCGAAGCCCATCACACTCGTCTACTGGAAATTCATACTCCATCATTTGAATAGCACCCACCTCCCCGGACCCGTTGCGCGCTTCGAGCAGGGCGGATACCTGCAGTGGCAGGGCAGGATCAAAATGTCGGTAGCGAACTGTGTGTTCCGCGCCATCCCGCAATTTGAAGTGTGTGGTGTTCCAACGCAATCCGTTCCAGTATTCCACGTTAATACTGATAGTTGTGTCGTTGGGCATACGGCTTAGATTGTCGAGAAGTCTGCGCTGGATGGCGTCTTGTTCGTTAACTATCAGGTAGGCCTTATTGGTGTCACCTGGCTTTATTCTGGAAAGTCCATGCAGTGAGGGCCGTTCTCTGGTTCCACGAACAACCGGCTCATCAAGCGTCGCCTGGTCTTCGGGCAATACTAGGATATCGGAGTAGGAGGTCTGCGCCATGCTGGCAGTCGCACCCATTGTAGCCACAGCGACAACCGTCAACAGTATGCGTAGTCGGATGTGTGACATGTCAAAACCTTCATTCGATTCGATTAGAATCGGATTATTACGATGGGCTGGTTACGGAAATATTGTTTCAACTTGGCGAGATTACGTGTAACTAATCCTAACTAGCGTGCTCCTTACTTAAGAGGGAAAGGAAACTGATCGCGTAAATGGGATTAGTGGCTACCATTCGTAAAGAATTGACTTCACTAAAATGATAGTTCGATACCAAAGAGGCTATATGAAGTTGTCTCAACTGCAGCTCAATAGCAAACTCCGTATCCCAAAAAGTGAACTACTTCACAGCTAGAGAAACATTAGCCATCTGGCTAATAGAACAACGTCTCAGTCCTCGACTACAAGTCAAGATTCATAAAGCTATTAATCCGCATTTTTGGTTGGGGGTCCAATAAATAGAGCGGGTTATCTGTAATCGTAGGTAACGTTGATTTCCTGGGTTTAGAGTTTCTGATTTATGTTCCTGATGAATTGATTTAACTGTGGAAGCACTCGCACGAGAACTTTCTTGGATAAAGAAACTTCAGTGTGAACATTCACAATGTTTAATTCAGAGAAATTCTTTTGTTCGGCTCTGGAGCCGGGATGGTTTTTAGATGGGCAATAGTCGAGTACGAATATTCTTAGATATCTAACAACAAATATTGAGGAGAAAACAGTGAAAAATCGGAGAATAAGTCAGTCATGCCTTCATGCCGTTTACCTGTTCGTGGGAGTGCTCTGGCTTTCAGAAGCTCAATCCGATCCAACCTATAGAACTTTTGAGGACTACAGCAATGAAGAGATTGCGGAGGTCTTTCTGACCAGCTCTATTTCGTTAAGTAGCGAACATGAGCTTGATGATATACTGTAATCCCCCCATTTCCCGCAGCAGTTACTCGTAGAAACTTATGCTGCCATCAGTAATCGTCGAGGTGGTATACCTCCGATGCCTGTATGGGGTCTTTCATTATTGTATTTCCACAACCATTGAGT
>Ga0208316_1000830_pt1 | contig 22117 bp, 20 predicted proteins | sample MalvireepMed_231_FD_184240 | JGI IMG/M metagenome (GOLD analysis project Ga0208316, IMG submission 184240) | Marine viral communities from the Global Malaspina Expedition - Malaspina viral metaG DeepMed_231 (SPAdes) (version 2) | ecosystem: Environmental > Aquatic > Marine > Oceanic | place... | reverse complement strand
TGGCTTCCTTCAGACCCCACCGTTGGCCAGTGACGCCCTTGCCAGTCGGATTGTCTTCCCCTCAGTCGGGGTGACGCCATCTTCTTTCAGATGGCCGGGTTTGCCGGCTTCGCCGGGCAAACAAAAAAGGCAGACCAGTAAAACTGGCCTGCCTTGCAAGAAACAGGGTCAGAATAAAACACTGGCCCCGGAAATGAGAAAAGCCAGCAAAAGCTGGCTTTTCTGGATTGGTAGCGGGGGCTGGATTCGAACCAACGACCTTCGGGTTATGAGCCCGACGAGCTACCAGACTGCTCCACCCCGCATCAAACTGTTTGTTAACCGGGCCACCCCTGTCAACGTGGCGCGTATACTACCGCCGGCCCCGCACCCTGTCAATCGATATTTTCAAATAAATCGGCAGGATAGTTCAACTCCTGAACAGGCGCGGACGAACCTCCATAAACCCCGACGGCATCCAGCGCCATCTTTACCGGCCGAAAGGATCGGCGATGCTCCGGGGTCACCCCAAGGCGATTGAGCGCCTCGAGATGCACAGGCGTGGGGTACCCTTTGTGCTGGGCGAGCCCAAAACCCGGAAACCGGACATCCAGCGCCTCCATCTCGCGATCTCGCGTCACCTTTGCCAGGATGGAGGCAGCACTGATCGCCTCAACCCGACTATCACCTTTGATCACGGGCTCGGATGGCCAGCGCCACTTCGGGCAACGGTTCCCGTCCACAAGAACGTACTCCGGGGCTATCGAGAGCCCCTCAACGGCACGCTTCATGGCCAGCATTGTCGCCTGGTAAATGTTCAGCTCGTCGATTTCACTGGCCTCGCATCGGCCCAGGCTCCAGGCAGCCGCGTTTTCCAGAATATCGTCATATAATCGCAGGCGTTTCTTTTCGGTAAGCTTTTTGGAATCCGCCAGCCCGGGGATAGGCCGCACTGGATCAAGAATCACAGCGGCCGTCACAACCGCCCCGATGAGCGGGCCACGCCCCACTTCGTCCACACCCGCCAATAGCGAGCCGCGATAGGAACACTGAAAAGGAGGAAGTGCCTTGGCCACCATCAGCTTCGAGACTCCAGCAGCTCAGACACCGCTGCCGCCGCACGTTCGTCAGCGCCCTGGCGCAGCACCTGGTGCAACTCCAGAAACGCCTGGTGCAGCCTGTCGCGTTCCTGTTCGTTTTCCAGCCTTTCCAGAACCGCCGCCCCCAACTTCTCCGGCGTTGCGTCGTCCTGTAACAACTCGGGCACCAGCTGCTCCTGGGCCAACAAATTAGGAAGCGCCACCCAGGGAACCTTGACCAACCTGGACAATATCTTGTAACTGAAATCGCTGAGCCGGTAACCTACCACCATCGGTTTTTTCAGTAACATAGCCTCCAGCGTCGCGGTACCCGACGCCAGCAGCACCACATCGCTGGCGGCCATCACCTCCCTCGAGCGACCACGAACCAGCGTGACAGGCAAGCTCACCTCCAGGGATTCAACCAGATCACGCACCTGCCGTTCACGATCCCGATTGACGCAAGGAATAACCAGCTGGAGATCGGGGCGGCGAGCCTGGAGCCAACGGGAAGCTTCCAGAAACAGAGTACCCAGGCGCTCAACTTCACCACCTCGACTACCCGGTAACACCGCCAGCACAGGTTTATCGACCTCCAGACCAAGACTTTTCCGCGCCGCCAGAGTATCCGGTTCCAGCTCTATCCTGTCGGCCAGAGGGTGCCCCACAAAAGACACCGGCACATGATGCTCCTCATAAAAACGGGCTTCAAAGGGAAACAGGGTCAACATAAGGTCGACAGACTTGGCAATCTTGAAGATACGCTTCTGGCGCCAGGCCCAAACTGAAGGGCTTACGTAGTGTACCGACGGGATGCCCGCTTCCCGGCATCGACGCTCGATGGCCAGTGTGAAGTCCGGCGAATCGATACCGACCACAACATCCGGGGGGGTAGTAAACAGATAATCCAGCAGACGGGCACGGATACTGAACAGCTCGCGGATTCGCCCGAGCACTTCCACCAGGCCCATCACGGAAAGCCGTTCCATTGGCACCAGCGAGTGAAAGCCTTCAGCGATCATTTCATCGCCGCCGATGCCGACAAAACGAGCCTTCGGGTAACGCTTTCTTAGCGCACGAATCAGGCCGGCACCGAGAATATCTCCCGATGCCTCGCCCGCAATAATGGCTATGGTTCGTCCTGAGAACGTGGCCGAGTTGGCCTGTCGATGTGTCACCAGCGGCCTCCGGCTGGCTTAACGAATGATGCCGCGATCCGCTCCCTTGAGCGAGTCAATCAGCGGGAGTACCTCTGGGACATCGGCAAAGTTGCGCTCCAGCTCTTCGATGGCCTGCTCGGTCGTCAGGCCCTGGCGATAAACCACTTTGTAGGCCCTGCGAAGACTAAGGAGCGTATCCTTGGCAAAACCACGTCGCTTCAGCCCTTCCACATTCATGCCATGAGGCTGGGCAGACTGGCCGCTGGCCATAACATAGGCAGGAATATCCTTGAGTACGATACTGCCCCCGGCAGCCATGCTGTGGGGCCCGATATGACAGAACTGATGAACCATGGTACCGCCACCGAGAATGGCATGATCACCCACGGACACATGCCCTGCCAGGGTGGCACAGTTGGCCAGAATGGTATGATTTCCGACAATACAGTCATGGGCCACGTGCACATAAGCCATCAGCAAGTTGCCATTACCGATCCGGGTCTCACCCCGGTCCTGAATGGTGCCACGATGGATCGTACAGTTCTCGCGGATAACATTGTCATCACCAATGACCAACGTGGTCAGCTCACCAGCGTATTTCTTGTCCTGGCATTCTTCGCCGATACTGGAGAACTGGAAAATTCGGTTGTTGCGGCCGATCACTGTCGGCCCCTTGATAACCACGTGAGAGAGAATCTCGGTACCTTCACCAATCTCCACCCCCGGACCGATATAACTCCAGGGGCCAACCGTCACGTTATCCGCCAGTTTGGCTGACGGGTCCACAATCGCTTGAGGATGGACACCCGACCAGTCATTTGTCGCCATCAAACTTCTCTCTCAGCGGTAAGTATTTCTGCCACGCATACCACCTCGCCATCAACGAGTGCACGGCAATCAAACTTCCAGATACCGCGCTTGCCAGAGATGAACTCAGACTCCATATCCAAGCGATCACCCGGTAAAACGGGGCGCTTGAAACGCGCTTTACTGGACCCAGCCAAATATTGTACCACGCCATCCGACGGTTTCCGTTCCACAGTCACAAAACCAAGAATTCCTGACAGTTGCGCCATGGCTTCAATGATCAGGACGCCCGGCATGATCGGATTGTCCGGAAAATGACCGGTAAAAAAGGGCTCGTTGAACGATACATTCTTGTACCCCTTGATCGACTTCCCTTTTTCGACCTCAGTCACCCGATCCACCAGCAAGAAGGGGTAACGGTGCGGCAGGTACTCCAGAATTTCATCGATGTGCATCATCTTGATCGGCCTCAGCCCTCTAATTTCTTTTCCAGTTCTTTAATCCGTCGCGCCAGAGCATCCAGCTGGCGAAAGCGGACGGCATTTTTTCGCCATTGGCGATTGGTATCCGCACTAGTGCCGGAAGAATACACCCCCGATTCCCGGATATCACCGGTCACCAGGGTCATACCCGTAAGGTGAACCTGATCGGCTATTTCGAGGTGACCAGCCACGCCAGAGGCGCCACCAAACACGCAGTGATTGCCAATTCGGGTGCTACCTGCGATACCAACCTTGGCCGCCATCGCGCTGTGATCACCAATCTGCACGTTGTGAGCAATCTGAATCAGGTTGTCCAGCTTTACGCCGTTGCCTATCGTGGTGTCGTCCAGAGCGCCACGATCAATGGTGGTATTGGCGCCAACCTCCACGTCGTCGCCCAGCACCACGGCACCGAGCTGCGCGATGCGATGCCAGACACCCTTTTCATTGGCAAACCCGAAGCCGTCGGAACCAATCACCGCGCCACTGAGAATATGACAGCGCTTACCAACCACCACATCATGAGCAAGCGTGACCCGGGGCCGAAGCACACTGTCGTCTCCAATACATGCTCTTGCACCAATAAAACCACCAGCGTCGACAGCCACCCGCTCACCAATACGAACCCCGGCCTCAATCACAACGTGCGGGCCTATGGAAGCAGATTCAGGAATACTGGCAGACTCATCAACCACGGCTGTTGGATGAATGCCTGGGGAAGCCTTGGGAGCCGGATCAAACCAATGACTGAGGTGAGCATAGCCCAGGTAGGGGTTGTCCAGTAACAGGACATTGGTCGGAACTTCATCCGCCGCAGCCGCAGACACAATCACCGCTGACGCCCGGGTATCTTTCAGGTATTTGGCGTAGGAGGGATTTGCCAGAAAACTGATCTGGCCCGGGACGGCTGCCTGCAAGGTGGCAAGCCCGGTAATAAGGATATCGGGGTCTCCCCGGAGGCTCGCTCCCAATGCCTCGGCAATCTCCTGCAGCCGATAGGACTTCTGTGTCATCGTTTTCTCCAAACACAGGGGCCGGGGAGCCCCTTTCTACATCACTGGTTCAGTTTTTCGAGCAGCTGTGTGGTGAGGTTCATCTCCGGCTTGACGTAAACCACCGCTTCGCTGGGCAGAATCAGATCAAGGTCATTTTCCTCCAGAAGCTCCTTCACAGCCGCGTCTACCTCTGGCCGTGCGCCTTCCAGAAACTGCTGCTTGCGCTGGTTAACGGTTGCGTCGAGACGCTGTTTCAGGAAATTGAATTCCTTTACCTTTTCCTGAAACTCGGCGGCCAGCTGATTACGCTCGCTCTCGTTCATCATGGCGCCGTCCTTCTCCAGCCGATCCTTCAACTTGCGAGCGGCTTCCTGAGCTTCACGCACCTGGGCTTCGTCGCCGGCAAAATCCTGCTGCAGCTTTTCGCTGAATGCCTGGGCATCATTGGAGGAAAACAGAGCCTGGCGCAGATCTACCACACCAATACGGGTCTCCGCCGCTACCTGGGCCGATAAGGCCATGAGAGCGACTGCAAGGATAGTCATCAAACGGGTCATCAATCTTCTCCTTTGTTTCATTCTTTCTTTTTTTATAGCCCGGTCAGAACGTCTGCCCCAGTGAGAACTGGAAGACCTGGGTGTCGTCACCGGATTTATCATTCAGCGGCTTGGCCAGACTGAAAGCCAGCGGGCCTACCGCAGTGATCCACTGGAAACTGACACCAGCCGAAGTCCGCACCTCGCCTAACTCGGGATCAAAACCTCTCTCGGTATCAAACACCTGTCCGGCATCGACAAAGAAAGACGTGCGCATTGAGCGAGAGTCTCCCGCAAAGGGCGTCGGGAAGATCAGCTCCAACCCACCTTCTGTCAGAACGTTACCACCGAACGGATCGGGATCCGAGAAATCGCCTGCCGCACGCTCCGCCTTGTTACCCAGAGAGTTTGCTTCATATCCCCTTACAGAGCCATAGCCCCCGGAATAGAAATGCTCGAAGAACGGCATCTGACTGCGGTCACCGTAGCCGTCTCCATAGCCAATCTCAGTTCGCGCCCGTAAAACCCAGTTGGCAGAATCCGTCAGCGGGAAATAGAAATCCGTCCTGTGGGTCGCTTTATAGAAGGTCAGGTCACTGCCTGGTACAGCGACATCCAGTGACAGGGAATGACTGTAGCCGTTGGTTGGCAGTACCCCGCGGTTGAGTGTGCTGCGTCGCCAACTGCCAAAGAGGAAGTAGTTGGTAAACGAATCACCTTCATCAACGATGAAGTCTCTTACTTCCTGGGCAGAGAATACTCCGGGCTTGATCTTCGACTGAGTAACGCCAGCACCGAAATTCAAACGAGTGATGGAGTCTGTCGGGTACCCGAACGTTAACCGGCCCCCGTACTCATCCAGCAGGTAGGAGGAAATATCCTCTTCCTCGTAATCGGTTTCACGGGCAAACAAACTGAAGCCCCGGCTTACGCCATCCACCGTGTAGTACGGATCCAGATAAGACACATTGGCGCTTTTCACCGAATCGCTGACGTTCACACCAAACGAGACGCGCTTGCCAGTACCGAAGAAATTGTTCTCCGAGACCGAGGCACCCAGGATTACGCCGGAATTTTGCGAGAAGCCCACCGACGCGGACAAGCTGCCCGTTGGTTGCTCCTGCACGCTGTAGTTCACATCAACCAGATCGTCGGTGCCGGGTACCGGAACCGTTTCGACATCGACCGTCTGGAAAAACCCAAGGCGCTCGAGACGGGTTTTGGAGAATTCGATGCGGTCGGACGAGGCTACCCCACCCTCCATCTGGGTCATTTCCTGGCGCAACACCTCATCCTTTGTGGACACGTTGCCGTCGAAGTTTACCCGGCGGACATACGCCCGCTTGCCGGGCTCCACGAAGAAGGTAACAGCAGCTGTATTGTCTTCACCCGGCTCCGGCACCGCGTTGACGTTGGCGAACGCATAGCCTTCGCGACCGAGCCGGAACGAAAGCGCTTCGGAGATCGCCGTCATTTGTGCACGGGAGAATACATCCCCTTCTTTTACCGGAATGAACTTGCGGAGCTCTTCCTCACCGACTATCAGTTCACCCCGCAAGCGAATGTCCGAGATGGTGTATTGGGGGCCTTCATTAACGGAAATGGCAATAAAGACTTCCTGCTTGTCCGGCGAGATGGACACCTGACTGGATTCAACGTTGAAATCCAGATAGCCGCGATCTAGATAAAACGAGCGCAGGGACTCCAGGTCCCCGCTCAGGCGCTCACGGGCGTATTTGTCTTTGTTGGTCAGTGAGTTCCACCAGCTACTGGTGCGCAACTCGAACAGACCAATGAGTTCTTCATCGCTCAAATCTTCGTTTCCAACGATATTGATGTGCTGAATGGCGGCGACAGAACCCTCATTAATATCCAGGCGAATGGCAACACGGTTCCTGGGCAACTCTTCCGCTGTGGCTTTTACCCTTGCGTTGTAGCGACCCTGAGCGATGTAGGAGCGCAGAATTTCGAGCTCCAGTTTCTCCAGCGTGGCTCGCCGAAATACCTGACCTTCCTCCAGGCCCGCACCGGCCAGGGCGTCCATCAGCATCTCGGTCTCGATGTTCTTGTTACCCTCGATCTCAATAGAGGAAATCGACGGACGTTCCCGTACCGAGAGAATCAGCACGCCCTCATCACGACTGGCCTGGATATCCGTAAACAATCCGGTCCGGAAAAGATCCTTGATGGCCCCAGCGAGTCGGGTCTCGTCCATACGCTCGCCGATGTTTACCGGAAAAGCTGAAAACACAGAACCTGCTGAAACCCGCTGAAGGCCCTCTACCTCAATATCCGCAACCGTGAATTCATCCGCCAGCGCTGGCTTTATACCGGTTGCGGTAATTGCTAGGCCAACGGCTACAGCTAGAAGGGAACGTCTCATTCAGTTATTTCGCCTGGTTAATGTGCGGTAAGGAGCCCGCAATTCTCACAACCGCATCAGGTCGTTGTAAAGAGCAAACACCATTAAAGTCAGTATCAAAGCCATACCGATTCGTAATCCAAAGGCCTGGGCCTGCTCGGAAAGTGGCTTCCGGCGAATGGCTTCGATGGTGTAGTACACAATGTGCCCACCATCCAGAACCGGAACGGGGAGCAGGTTAAGCACGCCAAGACTAACACTCAGATACGCCAGAAAGCGCACAAAGTCTTCGAACCCCGAGCTGACACTCGCCTCGGCAACCCGGGCAATGGTAATCGGTCCACTGAGATTGGTCGGAGACAGCAGCCCGGTGACCATTTTTTTAATCGCCACCAGGGTCAGGCGGGTGTCGGCCCAGGTTTCATTCACAGCATTCGGTATCGCCGCCAAAGGCCCGTAGCGGACCTCCCGCAACAGTTCGTCAGGCCAGTTCACTGCGCTTACGCCGGCACCTACGAAACCAACGACCTGACCATCCTCAAGCGTTCTCGAAGCAGGTGTTACCGGAACATTCAATTCATCGCCAGAGCGCTCGATGGTCAGTTCCAGAGTCTGTTCCGGGGCGTTCCGAATATGCTCCACCAGAGCGAACCAGTCCGGTACCGGCTCGCCATCAACAGCCAATATGCGGTCACCGCCTTTAAGCCCGGCCGCATTTGCCCGGCCATCGGCAGTCACCTCACCCAGCACCGCGGGGACATCCGGACGCCAGGGGGATATCCCGAATTCCGCCAGCGGGTTCGGAGTATCATCACTCAGACGCCATCCGTCCAATGGACCCGCTACAATGCCCCTGGAACCATCCCGGGAAATCTCCAGCGAAACCTGACCGTGCTCTCCCGCCCTTTCGAGCAGCCGCATGTTCACGTCTCGCCAGGAGGTCACCCTATGGCCGTCAACGGCATGGATTTCCATCCCGCTTTCCAGCCCTGCCCGTTCGGCAACGCTGCCCTGAGCCACCTCGCCAACCACTGGAGCGACGGTGGTAACGCCAACAACACTCAACACCCAGTAAGCGAGAATCGCGAACAGAAAATTGGCAATAGGCCCGGCAGCCGCAATGGCGATGCGCTGGGACGGAGGTTTCGAGGTAAACGCCTGCTCACGCAGCTCTTCCGGTACCGGCCCTTCCCGCTCATCCAGCATTTTCACGTACCCCCCCAGGGGGATGGCCGCTACCGCATATTCGGTTCCGTGACGGTCATACCACGAAAACAGAGGCTTGCCGAACCCCACGGAAAAACGAAGCACCTTCACACCGAATCGGCGTGCCACCCAGAAATGGCCGTATTCGTGCAGCGTTACCAGAATTCCGAGGGTAAGCGCCAGTGCCAGTACGGTTTGAATGATCTGCATAGACGTTCCGGTTTATGGCTGAATGAGCGGCCTGTCAGGCCCAGGGACGTCAGACAGCCAGCAGGCTGATCTGTTCCCTGGCCCGGCGGCGAGCCTCGGCATCTTTCGCAAAAATAGTGTCAAAGCTGTCCGCCGGCACAACGTCTGTGGCCGTCAGGGTTCGCTCTATAATAACGGGGATATCGGCAAAGCACAGCCGGCCTTCCAGAAACGCCGCCACTGCAACCTCGTTCGCCGCATTGAGTACCGCTGGCGCTGTACCGCCTGCAGCAAAGGCTTCGGCCGCAAGGCGCAAACAGGGGAAACGCTGCAAATCCGGGCGCTCAAAGTGAAAACGGCCAATGGCGAACAAATCCAGGGGCGCGACACCAGCCTCAATACGCTCAGGCCAGGCCAGACCATTGGCAATGGGGGTGCGCATATCCGGGCTTCCCAACTGGGCAAGCACCGAGCCGTCGGCATATTCAACCATGGAGTGAATGATGCTTTCGGGGTGGACATGAACCTGCACGTTTGCCGGCGAGGTATTGAACAGCCAGCAGGCTTCAATCAACTCCAGGCCTTTGTTCATCAGGGTTGCAGAGTCCACAGAAATCTTCTGACCCATTGACCAGTTAGGGTGGGCGCAGGCCTGGGCCGGCGTCACCGCCCGTAAGTCCTCAGCCGCATACTCCCGGAAAGGTCCACCGGAGGCGGTCAGAAGGATACGGGTAATACCCGCACCACGAGGGTCTCGCACCTTGTCTGCCGGCATACACTGAAAAATGGCATTATGTTCAGAATCAATAGGCAGCAGCTCGGCCCCGTGGCGCTCAACCGCATCCATAAACAGTTTGCCGGACATCACCAACGCTTCTTTGTTGGCGAGAAGAACGCGTTTGCCGGCCCGGACTGCGGCCAGCGTTGGCGCCAGGCCGGCAGCGCCGACAATGGCAGCCATCACGGTGTCCGACTCCGCCGAAGCCGCCACCTCACAGAGCCCCGCTTCTCCCGCCAGCACGCGGGTCTCGGGCATATCCGCCAACAGCGCCTTCAGGCGTTCAGCAGCTTCTGCATCGGCCATCACCGCAACGGCCGGTCGAAATTCACGGCACAGGGTTGCCAATTCATCCGCCCGGGTTCCTGCGGTCAGGGCATACACTGAAAAACGGTCTGGATGCCTGCGAATAACATCCAGGGTACTCAAGCCAATGGAGCCCGTTGCGCCGAGAACCGTAATCGAGCGTTTCGTCATGCCACGACCTGGCCGGCGGTCAACCAGCCCAACAGAGTAATCATCAGGGCAAATACCGGAATGGCCGCGGTGAGGCTGTCGATACGATCCATAATGCCGCCATGCCCGGGCAGCAGCTGACTGCTGTCCTTGATGCCTCGAAAGCGCTTCAGCATGCTTTCAAGTAAATCGCCAAGAACCGAGACAAAACCGGTCACCAGACTTGCCACCACCAGCAGCATGGCTTCCGCGACACCTGCGTTGGCCAGAAGGCTGGCCACAATGGCGAGTAAGGCCACTGCAGCCAATCCTCCCCATACGCCAGCCCAGGATTTGCCGGGACTGACGCGAGGCGCCAGCTTGGCTTTACCAAAGGCGCGGCCGGCAAAATAGGCGCCGATATCAGCCACCCACACCACCAGAAAAATATACAGAATAACGACCAGATTGTTGGCCACGTCGCCAAACTGGAAGCCGCCATTGCGAAGGTGATTCAGGCCCACCCACGCGGGCACCAGTACCATGAACCCCATCAGCGCCCTGACCGGGATAGCGCCCCAGCGTTCGGATCCGGCGGGATACCGTCTGACCAGCCAGAAACAAACCAGCCACCAGGCAATCGCCAGCCAAAGCACCAACAGTGCTGGCAGGCCCCCCAGGGCATAGAGAAGTGCCGCCATAACCAGTGCATACCCGACGCGTCCGGGCTGGCTTTCGATTCCGGACATATTGGCCCATTCCCAGGCCCCTAACGTGATGATGGCGCCGGTAAACAGGGCGAACCCCAGAGGCGGAAGGAAAAAAATACCACCGATTGCAATCGGCGCCAGGATGAGTGCGGTAATGATTCGGGTTTTAAGCACGGTATTGGTCGCTTGGTCGTTATTGTTGTGCAGCGCGAGCAGCAATCTGGTCGTCGGTCTGACCGAAACGGCGCTGTCGATGGGCATAGGCATCAAGCGCCCTGAGCATTTGCTCGCGCTTGAAATCCGGCCAGAACACCTCGGAAAAGTAGAATTCGGTGTAGGCCAGGTGCCACAACATGAAATTGCTGATGCGTTGTTCACCCGCCGTCCGGATAAGAAGATCGGGCATGGGCAGATCACCGATGCTCAGGTGTTCCTGGATCAGGTCATCGGTGATATCTGACGGTTCCAGTTGGCCCATCCGCACCTGCTCCGCTACCTTGCGGGTCGCCTGGGTGATGTCCCAGTGGCCACCGTAATTGGCCGCAATCACCAGCGTCATTCGGGTATTGTCACGGGTCAGCGCCTCGGCTTTCTCCATATGCTCCTGGAGCGCCGGATTGAAGGCTGAACGATCACCGATAATCCGTAGGCGGATGTTGTTGCGATGCAGTTTGCGGACTTCCCGCTCCAATGCGATCAGGAACAGACGCATAAGAGCTGATACTTCGTCCTTGGGCCGGCGCCAGTTCTCGCTGGAAAAGGCAAACAGGGTCAATACCTCCACGCCCTCTTTGGCGCAGGTTTCCACCACCGCCTTGACCGCATCCACCCCGGCCTTGTGGCCCGCCACTCCCTTAAGCCGGTGCGCTTTGGCCCAGCGGTTATTGCCATCCATGATAATGGCGACATGCCGGGGGCAGTTATCTGCTGCCACCGGAATTTCTGCGGTAACTTTTGCCGTCATGAAATCCTCTGTGCGGCGGGACTCCCCCGCCGCTGATCCTGCTCCTGAATGAACCCGGGCGCTTAAACCGCCATCAGGTCCTCTTCCTTCGACTTCAACATCTTTTCAACTTCGGCGATGTATTTGTCGGTGAGCTTCTGAATTTCATCTTCGCCACGGTGCTGATCGTCTTCGCTGATTTCCTTTTCCTTAACCAGCTCTTTGATCATGTGATTGGCATCGCGACGAGCGTTACGAATAGACACCCGACCATGCTCCGCATCAGCCTTTGCCTGCTTGACCATTTCTTTACGGGTCTCTTCAGTCAGCATCGGCATGGGCACGCGGATGATGTCGCCACTGGTGGCCGGATTCAGGCCAAGGTCAGACGTCATAATCGCTTTCTCAATCGTGGGCACCAGATTCTTTTCCCAGGGCGCAACCGTCAGCGTCCGGTTGTCTTCCACGTTCACGCTGGCCACCTGCTTCAGCGGTGTTTCCTGACCGTAGTAGTTCACCATTACGCTGTCCAGGATCGCCGGATGGGCACGTCCGGTACGGATTTTATTGAAAGCCGAATGCAGAGCTTCCAGGCTCTTTTTCATTTTCTTTTCGGCTTCAGCTTTGATGTCGTTAATCACGTCAGCTTCCTCAATTCGTTCGTCTGGTTCCATGCAGGAAGCCGGCACTTCAGGCGCCGGCAGCCTTATTCATTCAATCAATGTGCCTTCCCGTTCCCCGGTCACAATGCGCGTCAGCACACCGGGGCGGTTCATGTCGAAGACCCGAAGCGGCATACCGTGATCCCGCGCCAGGCAGATGGCCGTGAGATCCATCACGCCCAGTTTCTTGTCCAGAACCTCATCATAGGTCAGGTGGTCGTATTTTACTGCGGTAGGATCAAGATGGGGATCGGCCGAGTAAACGCCATCTACCTTGGTTGCCTTCAGAACAGCGTCAGCTTCAATTTCAATGCCACGCAGACAGGCCGCGGAGTCCGTGGTGAAGAACGGGTTGCCGGTACCCGCGCTGAAGATGACCACGTCACCTTCCTTAAGATCCCGCACCGCACGGCGACGGTCATAATGCTCGACAATGCCGCTCATGGGGATAGCAGACATCACGCGGGTACGGATGTTCGAACGCTCCAGCGCATCACGCATGGCCAGGCCGTTCATGACCGTGGCCAGCATCCCCATGTGGTCTCCGGTCACGCGATCAAGGCCTGCCGCATTGAGGGCTGCTCCGCGAAACAGGTTGCCACCGCCAATGACCAGCCCCACTTGAACACCAATGCCAATAAGGGCACCAATTTCCAGGGCCATACGATCAAGAACTTTGGGATCAATACCGAAATCGTGCTCTCCCATCAGGGCTTCGCCACTGAGCTTGAGCAGAACACGCTTGTATCTGGGCTGGTTTTTCGAAGATGTCGGCATGGTGGTCCCCTTCTCGTCTGTTGGCTATCCGGCGCAAACCCGTTGCAGGCTTGTATCTGACATACTCCTCAAAAAAGGGGTATCTCAGATACAAGCCCGCCACGAAAGCCGGGCGAACCCGGCTGACGTGGCAGACTCAGGTGGCACTACCATGTTGCACGGCAGTGCCTCGAAGAGGAATCAGGCCTTGCCTGTGCCAGCGGCAGCAGCCACTTCAGCAGCAAAATCCACTTCTTCTTTCTCGATGCCTTCACCCACTTCCAGGCGAATGAAACCAACCAGGTCGCCACCGGCCGACTTGATCAGGTCACCCACTTTCTGGTCCGGATTCTTGACGAACGGCTGCTCAACCAGGCTGTTTTCAGCCAGGAACTTCTTGATGCGGCCACCCATCATCTTCTCAACGATCTCGGCAGGCTTGCCTTCCATATCCGGCTGGGCCTTGATGATCTCTTTCTCTTTTTCCAGCTCTTCAGCCGGCATGTCGTCAGGCTTGCCAACGCGCGGGTTAACAGCAGCAACGTGCATGGCAATGTCGCGAGCCAGCTCTTCGTTACCTGCAGTCAGGGCAACAACGGAAGCGATCTTGTTGTTGCTGTGCACGTAACCACCCACAACCGGGCCTTCAACCTTGATGATGCGACGAACGGTGATGTTTTCACCGATCTTCTGAACCAGAGCCTCACGCTTGGCTTCCAGGTCGCCTTCCATCAGCTTGGCAACGTCAGTTTCGCCCTTCTCGAAGGCAACATTCAGAACGTCGTTGGCAAAGTTCATGAAGTTGTCGTCGCGAGCAACGAAGTCAGTTTCGGAGTTCACTTCCAGAATGAAGGCCACGGTGTTGTCGTCAGACACCTTGACCAGAGACACGCCTTCAGCGGCAGTACGGCCGGCCTTCTTGGCGGCTTTCAGACCGGAAGACTTGCGCAGCTCTTCAATCGCAGTTTCAACATTGCCTTCAGCTTCAACCAGTGCTTTTTTGCACTCCATCATGCCAAGGCCAGTACGCTCACGCAGCTCTTTGACCATTGCAGCGGTAATTGCAGCCATGTTCAATCCTCTTGTCTTTTCCGAATTCGGTGGGGAGGTATACCCGCATAAACAGGCGGGCATACCTTACAACTCAAACGTTAAGCCTGGATGTTACTCGGCGGCCGGAGCAGCGCCTGCAGCATCTTCGCTGACTTCAACAAACTCGTCAGCGCCAGCGCCGGCAGACTGGGAAGCTTCCAGACAGGTATCGGCAACGGCTTTCACGTAGATCTGGATAGCACGGATGGCGTCATCGTTACCCGGGATCACGTAATCAACACCATCGGGATCGCTGTTGGTATCAACAACACCGATAACAGGAATACCCAGCTTATTGGCTTCCTTGATGGCGATACGCTCGTGGTCTACGTCGATAACGAACAGGGCATCCGGCAGGCCACCCATATCCTTGATACCACCGATGGAGCGCTCGAGCTTATCCATCTCACGGGTACGCTCAAGAGCTTCTTTCTTGGTCAGCTTGTCGAAAGTACCGTCCTGGCTCTGGGCTTCCAGATCACGGTAGCGACGGATAGACTGACGGATGGTCTTGTAGTTGGTCAGCATACCACCCAACCAGCGGTGGTTAACGTAAGGCTGACCGGAACGCTGAGCTTCTTCCTTGATGATCTTGGAAGCCGCGCGCTTGGTACCAACAAACAGGATCTTGTTCTTGTTCTCAGCCAGAGACTGAATGAAGTTCAGCGCTTCATTCATGGCCGGAACAGTCTGCTCCAGGTTGATGATATGAATCTTGTTACGGGCGCCGAAGATGAACTTCGACATTTTCGGGTTCCAGTAGCGAGTCTGGTGACCGAAGTGAGCACCTGCCTTGAGCAGGTCACGCATATTTACCTGAGCCATGATATTTACCTTTTAGCTTCGGGTTAGTCCTCCACGCGTCCGATTGCCCCAACCAGCCTCCTTTAAACAGGAGCCGGCACCCTGGGACAACGTGCTGACACGTGTGTGAATTTGCCGGATTCGTTTCCGGCGGGCGCGTTTATACCATATCTGCCAGGCCAAACGCCATTATTTTTAGCCCCGGACTATGGCCAGCATAGCCTGCTCCCCGCCTTGTACCTTATGTCGCCGCCCCTTAAAATGCCGGTTTGATACAAATCAACAGGAAGCCCGATGCAGGTAACTATCAAGACCCCCGAAGAGATTGAAAAGATGCGCGTGGCCGGTCGCCTGGCTGCCGAAGTTCTGGAAATGCTCGACGAACATGTCAAACCCGGCATCACCACGGAAGAGCTGGATCGTATTGCGCACGACTATATCGTCAACACACAGCAGGCAATTCCCGCGCCCCTGAACTACAAGGGCTTCCCCAAGTCTATCTGCACATCTGTCAACCACGTAATCTGTCACGGCATCCCGTCCGAGAAGAAGGTGCTGAAGGAAGGCGACATCATCAATATTGATGTCACTGTCATCAAAGACAGTTACCACGGCGACACCAGCAAGATGTGGATTGTGGGTAAACCCAAGCCCGGCACCGAACGTCTGATCCAGATCACCCAGGAGTGCCTGTATAAAGGCATTGAACTGGTGAAACCCGGAACTCGCCTGGGTGATATTGGCCACGTAATACAGCAGTATGCCGAGAAACACCGTTACTCCGTTGTCAGAGACTATTGCGGCCACGGCATTGGCAAAGTGTTTCATGAGGAGCCCCAGGTAATGCACTACGGCAAGCCCGGCACCGGCATGGAACTCAAAGAAGGCATGACCTTTACCATCGAGCCGATGATCAACCAGGGCAAATACCAGACCAAGCTACTGGCAGATGGCTGGACGGTGGTCACCAAGGATCACAAACTGTCGGCACAGTGGGAGCACACCATACTGGTAACTGCGGATGGCTATGAGGTGCTGACCCGCCGATCGGAAGAGTCATTCTAAGTGGACCGAAGCGAGCTGGAATCCCGAATCAGTAACGACACCTCACCGGTGTTTGCCGCACGCGAACTCTTGCGGGAAAGTTATAACGCTGATGCCGAGGCATTTCAGCAAGGCGCCGATGTCCGCGCCCTGGTTCTTGCCAGGGCCAACACCATCGACAAGGTACTCCGGCTGATCTGGAACCGATACCCGTTCTCCCGCTCCGCAGACATTGCACTGGTGGCCGTGGGGGGGTATGGCCGGGGCGAGCTGCACCCTCATTCCGATATTGACCTGCTGATCCTGACCCGCAATGGCATAGAAGAGGACTGGCAGGAAGACCTGGGAGCGTTTGTCACCCTGCTCTGGGACCTCAAACTGGATATTGGCCACAGCGTTCGCAGCCTGGCGGAATCCATTCAGGCCGCCCGGGAAGATATCACGATCCTGACCAACCTGCTGGAAACACGCACCATCGCAGGCCCGGATGGATTGCGAGCCCAACTCAGTGAGCAGGTGTATTCAGACGACGTCAGTTCGGACCGGGACTACTTCCTCGCCAAACGGGAAGAGCAGCAGCAGCGCCACAAGAAATACGGCGACACCGAATATAACCTGGAGCCCAACGTCAAAGGCTCACCGGGCGCCCTTCGAGATATCCAGACCATCGGCTGGATCACCAAACGCCATTTCGGCCTGCAGAATATTGCCGACCTCACCCGCTTCAGCATCCTGACCGAAGAAGAGCATCAGATTCTGTATCAGGGAGAGATCTTCCTCTGGCAGCTCCGCTTTGGTCTTCAATTACTGGCCGACCGCAACGAAAATCGCCTGCTGTTTGACCACCAGCGAGCGCTGGCGCAAATGCTCGGGTACCAGGACGAAGGCAAACGCCTGGGTGTGGAACTGATGATGCAGCAGTACTACCGCACCGTGCTTGCACTGGCGGAGCTGGCGGACGTAATCCTGCAGTATTATGACGAGGCCATCATTGGCAGCGGCGGCGAAGATGAAATCCGCCCCCTGAACAAACGTTTCCAGGTTCGCAACCTTTACATTGAAGCGGTGAACAATCAGGTGTTCGCCTACGCCCCGTACGCGATCATGGAAATCTTCGTGCTGATGGCGCAACACCCGGAGATCAAAGGTATCCGGGCCACTACGATTCGTTCACTCCGGGCCCACAGGCATCTGATTGATGACGCGTTCCGCTCTGACCTGGCCGTCACCACGCTGTTCATGGAGCTGCTACGCACGCCCCATGCCCTGGACCAGACCCTGTCGGCCATGAAGAAGTACAACGTGCTGGGCCGCTATCTGCCGGAGTTCGGCCAGATCATCGGCCAGATGCAGCATGACCTTTTCCACATTTATACGGTAGACGCCCACACCATGCGGGTGATCCGTAATATGGTGAGGCTCAACAGCACCGAGGCCCGAACCGAATACCCGCTGGCCTCTCGCCTGATACACCGGCTGCCGAAACTGGAAACCCTGTTTATTGCCGGCCTTTACCACGACGTGGCAAAAGGCCGCGGTGGCGACCATTCAGAGCTTGGCGCCATTGATGCCGAAGCCTTTTGTGAGCGACACCACTTGAGTGAGCGGGACACCCAACTGGTGTCCTGGCTGGTGGAAAACCACCTGCTGATGTCCATGACTGCCCAGCGCAAGGATATTTCCGACCCGGACATCATTCAGGCCTTTGCCCGCGCGGTACCCAGCCTGGCCCACCTGGACTATCTCTACATTCTTACGGTGTGCGATATCAGTGCCACCAACCCCAAGCTGTGGAACACCTGGCGCGCGTCGTTATTGCGCCAGCTTTATATAGAAACCAAACGGGCGCTGCGCCGCGGCACCGACAATCCGGTAGACCGGCAGTCCTGGATCCGGGCAACCCAGGAGGAAGCCAGGGAAATCCTTCATGCCCAGAATATGACCGACGAACAGATAGACCACATCTGGGATACCGTGGACGACGAGTACTTCCTGCAGGATTCCACTGTCGACATCGCCTGGCAAACCGCCGCCATCATTCGCCACGGCGATAACCCGGATCCACTGGTGCTGATCCGCGACACCCGGGGCGGCCCCACGGATGGCTATTCGCAGATCATCATCTACATGAAAGATCGCGTCGCCCTGTTTGCCGCTACCACCGCTGTCCTGGAGCAGTTGAACCTGAACATCGTGGATGCCCGCATCAATTCCACCGAAGGCCCCTATTCCATCAGCTCCTACGTGGTGCTTGATGACAAGGGCCAGCCGCTGGGCATCGACCCGGCCCGAAAGGAGCGTGTACGCAAGCGCCTGATTGAAGAACTGGACGACCCGGAAGACTATCCGGACATCATCCATCGCAGAACGCCAAGGCAGTTGAAACACTTTGCGTTTCCGACCGAGGTGACCTTCTCCAACGACACCATCAATCAGCGCACGGTGATGGAACTGATTACGCCGGACCGCCCCGGTCTGCTGGCGCGGATTGGCCAGGTGTTGCTGGAGCACCGGGTGCGGCTGACCAACGCCAAGATTGCCACGCTGGGAGAACGGGTTGAAGACGTGTTCTTCATCACCGACGAACAGGGCGAACCCCTGCGCGACCCGGGCGTGTGCCAGGCCCTGCAACAGGACCTCTGTAAAATGCTGGACGAGATTCAATGAACCCCAATCTGGAAAGACTTCACCCCTACCCCTTCGAGAAACTGGCCAAACTGAAGGCCGGCATTTCGGTACCAGAACATCTGGAGCCTATCTCCCTGGGAATTGGTGAACCCAAGCACCCGTCGCCAGCCTTCGTAAAGGACGTTATTGCCGATAACCTGGACAAACTGGCGAATTACCCCACCACCAAAGGCACCGACGAACTTCGTAGCGCGATTGCCGGATGGGCAACCCGCCGGTTTGATCTTGCACCGGCGTCATTGGATCCGAACCGCCACGTGGTGCCCGTAAACGGAACCCGCGAAGCCATCTTCGCCCTGGTTCAGGCGGTTGTGGATGCTGGCAAACCCGCCACCGTGGTCAGCCCCAATCCTTTCTATCAGATCTACGAAGGCGCAGCCTTCCTGGCCGGCGCCACACCGGTTTATCTGCCCTGCGATGGCAGCAATGGCTTCATCCCGGACTTCGACGCCGTGCCCGAGTCGGACTGGGAGAACTGCCAGATCCTGTTCCTGTGCTCACCCGGCAATCCGAGTGGAGCGGTGATTCCGAGGGAAACCCTGGTAAAAGTGATTGAACTGGCCGACCGGCACGATTTCCTGATTGCCTCGGACGAGTGCTATTCAGAGCTCTACCCGGACGAAGCCAACCCGCCGGAAGGCTTGCTGCAAACCTGCGCCGCCATCGGCCGCCACAATTTCGAGCGCTGTGTGGTGTTCCACAGCCTGTCCAAACGCAGCAACCTGCCGGGCCTGCGGTCCGGCTTTGTGGCCGGCGACGCAGAGGTGCTGGCTGGCTATCTGAAATACCGCACCTACCACGGCTGTGCCATGCCTATACATAATCAACTGGCCAGTATCGCCGCCTGGAGCGATGAAGACCATGTGCGCGAAAACCGCGCCGCCTACCGGGCCAAGTTCGAGGCAGTCGTGCCTATTCTGCGCGAAGTGATGAACGTCGACTTCCCGGATGCCGGCTTCTACCTCTGGCCGGAGACGCCCATGGACGACGAAACTTTCGCCCGGGAACTGTCTGCCCGACAGAACGTACACGTATTGCCGGGCCGATATCTGTCGCGCACGGTAAACGGCCACAACCCGGGTGAAAACCGCGTGCGCATGGCGCTGGTGGCTCCCCTGGAGGAATGCGTTGAGGCCGCGAAACGTATCGTTGAGTTCGTAAAAGGTTTTAAACAATGAAGTTATATGGCATCCGCAACTGCGACACCGTCAAAAAGGCCCGGAAGTGGCTGGATGAGCACGGCTTGGACTATGAGTTCCATGATTTCAAGAAAGACGGCCTGAGCAGCGAGAAGCTCAGCCAGTGGGAGCAGGCCGTTGGCTGGGAAACGCTCCTGAACAAACGCGGGACCACCTGGCGAAAACTTCCCGACGAGGTTCGTGATACCATTAGCGCCCAAAGTGCCCACCAGATCATGCTGGACAACCCCTCCATCATCAAGCGCCCTGTCGTCGAGCGCGGAGACGGCGTAAATGTGGGGTTCAACGCAGACGACTGGTCTGCGTGGCTGGGCTGAATTTTTCTGACTATTTAATGACAACAGGAGCAACCACCAGATGAGTTTTGCATTCGGTATCGGAATCGGCACCCAGAACAACCAGGGCGAATGGCTGGAGGTGTACTACCAGCAGCCGATCATGACACCCGACAGAGACCTGATCGACGTGGTTGAGTCTGCGCTGGACTATAAAGGTGGCAACCAGGCCATCAGCGTGAAAGCAGAACAACTGGCACAGTTTGCCAACGCCCTTCGCCAACTGGGCCGGACAGACCAGGCCAAACTGGCCGAGAAAGCGGCTGAGAGCAAGCGCCCCGTAGTAGTCACCGTACTAGCAACGGACGATACCGCTTCCAGCACGCCGGAGGTGTACCTGAAACTGCACCTGATCTCACACCGCCTGGCCAAGCCCCACAGCCTGAAGCTGGACGGCATTTTTGGTCTGCTGCCCAACCTGGCCTGGACTAACGAAGGCGCCATTGACCTGAATGAGCTGCCGGAGCGGCAACTGCAGGCACGCCTGGAAGGCCGCATTCTGGAAGTGAAGTCGGTCGACAAATTCCCGCAGATGACCGATTACGTGGTGCCCAAGGGTGTACGTATTGCCGACACCGCCCGAGTACGTCTGGGTGCCTACGTAGGCGAAGGTACCACCGTCATGCATGAAGGCTTTATCAACTTCAACGCCGGTACCGAAGGCACCAGCATGATCGAAGGGCGCATCTCCGCGGGCGTGATGATCGGTAAAGGGTCCGACCTGGGCGGCGGCTGTTCCACCATGGGCACGCTTTCCGGCGGCGGCAACATCATTATTTCCGTGGGCGAGAACTGCCTGCTGGGCGCTAATGCCGGCATCGGCATCCCGCTGGGCGATCGCTGCACCGTTGAAGCTGGCCTGTACATCACCTCAGGCACCAAGGTGGCCCTGCTGGATGACCACAACAAACTGGTGGAAGTGGTGAAAGCCCGCGATCTGGCCAGCAAAAACGATCTGCTGTTCCGTCGCAACAGCCAGACCGGTGCGGTTGAGTGCAAAACCAACAAGACCGCCATTGAACTGAACGAAGAACTGCACGCCAACAACTAAGGCTGCAGCCCGCCACAGAACCCACCGACACCAGGGGTTCTGTGGTGTTATTCCCTCTACTCTTTCCTTATCGAACAGGTTTCCCTATGTCGCTCTCCCCCACCCTGGAACTTGCCAAGGACCTTATCCGCCGCCAATCCGTAACGCCGGACGACGCGGGCTGCCAGGAACTCATGATGTCACGCCTGGCGCCGCTCGGTTTCAGTGGGGAAAACCTGCGCTTTGGCGAAACCGACAACCTGTGGGCAAGAAAGGGCAACAATGGGCCGGTTCTGGCATTTGCCGGCCACACCGACGTGGTACCCACCGGCCCCGAGAAAAACTGGGCGCACCCGCCGTTTGACCCGATCATCAAGGACGGCTACCTGCACGGTCGGGGCGCAGCGGACATGAAGGGAAGCCTGGCGGCCTTCATCACCGCCTGTGAACGATTTGTGGCCAACCACCCGAATCATCGGGGCTCGATTGCCCTGCTGATCACCAGCGATGAGGAAGGCCCGGCCCAGGATGGCACCGTAAAAGTGGTGGAAACCCTCGAAGCCCGCAATGAGAAAATGGACTGGTGCCTGATTGGCGAGCCGTCCAGCACCCATCAGGTGGGGGATGTGATCAAGAACGGCCGGCGCGGGTCCCTGCACGGATACCTCACCGTTCACGGCGTTCAGGGCCACGTGGCCTACCCGCATCTGGCGGAGAATGCCGTCCACAACGTTGCACCGGCACTGGACGCGTTGGCCAAGGAATTCTGGGACAACGGCAACGACTTCTTCCCGCCTACCACCTTCCAGATAACTCGTGTCGAGGCCGGCGTCGGCAGCAATATTG
>Ga0208316_1000822_pt1 | contig 22256 bp, 24 predicted proteins | sample MalvireepMed_231_FD_184240 | JGI IMG/M metagenome (GOLD analysis project Ga0208316, IMG submission 184240) | Marine viral communities from the Global Malaspina Expedition - Malaspina viral metaG DeepMed_231 (SPAdes) (version 2) | ecosystem: Environmental > Aquatic > Marine > Oceanic | place... | reverse complement strand
GGACGCAGCATGGCGATGGCCTAGGCTCGCCCGGGGGCGGAATGGGCTTTGGGTCGGCTCATCGGGCGCTTCCATCAATCAAGGAGCGCGAAGAGGGCCGCCGCCGCCCGCCGGTGGCAAGCATAAGAAGCTTATAAGTGGCCCATAAGCTGGCCATAATTGACGCCCCGGGCCGGCTCTTGCAGGTTGCCGTCCGGTCGGCCGCTACCGACCTGGTTCGTCGGCTTGGCCGTTGCTCACCCCTGGGCGTTGTCGGCAAGGCCGGCGAACCCTTGAAATCTAGGCCTCGGGGCGTTCAGGGGCCTGCATGTCAGACATCATTTCGAACTGGATCCGCCGACGGCCAAGGCTGGTGGGTTGCGTCGCGGCCATCCTCATCGTCCTGCTGGCCAACCTCCTGGCGCTGATCCTGGCCGAGGGGCTGGGCTATGTGCGGGTGTCGATGATCTTTCTGGGCGGCGTGCTCGTCGCCGCTGTCCTGCTGGGATCGGGCCCCGCCTATCTGGCGGCGACCCTGGGCTTCGTCAGCTACAACTTCTACCTCGTCGAGCCGCGCTTCAGCTTCGGAGTCGAATCCGAGGACGTCATCATTCTCGTGGTCTTCCTGGCCGTGGCCATGATGACCGGCGGCCTGGCCGGGCGCGTGCGGGATGATGCGATCCGCGCGCAGGAGAGAGCGCGAACCAGCGCCGTCCTCTTCCAGGCCGGACGCGACTTCGCCGGCATGGGCGAAGAGCCGGCCATCGCCGAGCGGCTGGCCGCAGGCCTTGCCGAGGCGGCCCAGGGGCAGGCCGTGGTGCTGATCGACGGACACGCCTATGGCGCGCGCCCTATCGACCTGCCAGCGGGTCTGAGCGAGACCCTGGCCGCCTTTGACGCCCCGGGCGCCACGTCGGCGCAGGAAGGCGACTGGCGGTTGCGAACCCTCTGGGCCGAAGGCCGCCGCCTGGGCGCTGCGGCTTGGCGGAGTCCCGGCGCAAAGGCCGGTGATAGCGATGAGGCCCAGCTCATCCACGTCATGCTGGACATGGGGGCCACCGCGATCGCACGGGCGAGGCTCAGCCGCGCCTGGGCCGAGATCGAGGCCACCGATCGCACGCAGTCGCTTCGCAACGCCCTCCTGTCCTCGATTTCGCATGACCTGCGGACCCCGCTGGCCTCCATCCTGGCCTCCGCCAGCAGCCTGCGGGCGTTCGGAGACGCCTTTGAGGCCGAGGTGCGCCACGATCTCCTCGACACGATCCAGGAAGAGGCCGAACGTCTGAACGCCTTTGTCGGCAATCTGCTGAACATGACCAAGCTGGAGGCCGGCGCCTTGGCGATCCAGGGCGCGCCGTTCGAGATGGCCGAAAGCCTGGACCGCCTGGTCCGCCGTTTCGAACGGCGTCGCGGCGGCCGGTCGATAGAACTCCGCGTCGAGGGGGATCGTCTGGTGGCCCTGGGCGATCCCATTCTGTTCGAACAGGCCCTGGGTAATGTGATGGAGAACGCCCTGCGGTTCAGCCCGGAACAGGGGACGGTCGAGATCAGCCTACGCCGGTTGGACGACATGCTGCTGGTGGACGTGGTCGACGAAGGGCCAGGCGTCGGGGCCGAGGAATCCTCCCGCATCTTCGAGAAGTTCTATCGGTCGAGATCGGCCAACGAAAACCTGCAGGGCGCAGGCCTGGGCCTGTCGATCGTCAAGGGCCTGATCGAGGCCATGGGCGGCGTCGTGACCGCCCGCGACCGTGGCGAGCGGAGCGGTCTGGTGGTGTCTCTGATGCTGCCGAGGGCCAAGCCGTGAGCGCCGAGGGACGCCTGCTGCTGGTCGATGATGAGCCGCAGATCCTCCGCGCCCTGCGGCCGGCTCTGACCGCCGCCGGCTATGAGGTCGCCACCGCCGAAGGCGGCGCGGCGGCCCTGGCCCATCTGGCGGCCGAGCCGTGCGACGTGGTGATCCTAGATCTCGGCCTGCCCGATATGGACGGCAAGGACGTTATCGCCCACATCCGCGAATGGTCGGACGTGCCGATCGTGGTCCTCTCGGCCCGGGACCTGGAGACCGAGAAGATCGCCGCCCTCGATCTTGGGGCCGACGATTTCGTCAACAAGCCTTTCGGTGTCGGCGAACTGCTCGCTCGCATCCGCGCCTCAGTCCGGGGGCGAGACCGTCGGTTGTCGGGCCAGGCGAGCTTCCGCAGCGCCGAACTGGAAGTGAACTTCGCCACGCGGCGGGCCTATGTCCAGGAGCAGGAGGTGCGCCTCACCCCGCGGGAGTACGACCTGGTCCGTGCCCTGGCCCGCCATGCCGGCCGCGTGGTGACCCATAAGCAGCTGATCGCCGCCGTCTGGGGACCTCAGGCGAACGTCGATGCGCAGTTCGTGCGGGTCCTGGTCGCCCAGCTCCGTCAGAAGCTTGAGGAAAATCCCGCCGCGCCTCGGGTTCTGCTCACCGAGCCGGGGGTCGGCTACAGGCTGGCGACGGACGAGGACGCCTGAACCTCGATGGCGGTCACCGCGCCTTACGCGACCGCTCCACCACGGGCTTGTGCCCTTCGGCGTCGAGGGCGCCGGACGGGGCGATATCTTCATTGGGCGTGGGCGTCATCCCCTGGCCAGCTTGCCGACCGGCGTCGGGATGCGGAGTGGGCGCGCTATCCTGCTTAAGCTCCGCGGCCTTGGCGGCCTCCTTGGCCTGCGCCGATGTCCCGTCGTGTTCAGACATGGTTGCTCCTCCTCATTTCGATCGCCGGGGGGCGATCTCAGAGAGGAAGTCGGCCTTCGGCGGCGTGGTTGCATGCCAAGACCGTGAGGTCCGTGTCCTCAACGACGGATCTGCGGGCTGATGGCCATCGCCGACAGGTCTCGATCTGCATCCAAAGGCGTTCCGGCCGCCTTGCGTTCGGAGTACCGGTCCACCAGACCCTTGGCGTGCGGGCGGGTGAGGATGGTGAAGCGGACCAGTTCCTCCATCACATCGACGATGCGGTCATAATAGGCCGAGGGCTTCATCCGGCCGGCCTCGTCGAACGCCTCATAGGCCTTGGCGACGCTGGACTGGTTGGGGATTGTGATCATCCGCATCCAGCGGCCGAGCAGGCGCAGGGTGTTGACCGCATTGAAGCTCTGCGACCCGCCCGAAACCTGCATCACCGCCAGGGTGCGGCCCTGGGTTGGGCGCACGCCGCCCATGTTCAACGGCAGGTGATCGATCTGCAGCTTCATGACGCCCGTGACCTGGCCGTGGCGCTCGGGACTGCACCACACCATGCCCTCTGACCACAGGGCGTGCGCCCGCAGCTCGGCGACCGCCGGATGATCGTCGCCAGCGACCTGATCAGGGAGGGGAAGATCTGTGGGATCGAAGATGCGCGTCTCGCAGCCCATGAACTGAAGCAGACGGGCGGCCTCCTCGACGCAGAGCCGGGAAAAGGCCCGGGGCCGTAGCGAGCCATAGAGTAGCAGAATCCGCGGGGGATGGTCTTCCGGACCCAGGCCGAAGGCTGGCCGCCGGTCCAGGAAGGCCGGGTCCAGGGCGGGGAGGTGGTCGGGATCGGGCAGGTCGCGCAGGCGGCTCATGCGGGGTCCCGGGGCGGCGCCGTGTCGGGGAAGTATCGGCGGCCCAGCCAGAGAGCGACAGAGACCAGCAGGACCAGCACCGGCACCTCCACCAGCGGCCCGATGACCGCGGCGAAGGCCACGGGGGAGGTCAGGCCAAAGGCCGCGATGGCCACGGCGATGGCCAGCTCGAAATTGTTGGAGGCTGCGGTGAAGGCCAGGGCCGTGGTGCGGGGATAGTCGGCTTCGATCAGCCTGCCCATCAGGAAGCTGACCACGAACATGACGAAGAAGTAGATGGCCAGCGGCGCGGCGATGCGCAGGGCGTCGAGGGGCAGGGCGACCACATCGCCGCCCTTGAGGCTGAACATGGCCAGGATGGTGAACAGCAGCGCCGCCAGGGTCAGGGGCGCGATCCTGGGCAGAAACCGGGTCTCGTACCATTCGGCGCCGCGGGCCTGGACCAGCACCCGGCGGGTCAGGAAACCGGCCAGGAAGGGCAGGCACAGATAGATCAGCACCGCGCCGGCTATGGTCCAGAAGCTGACCGCCACCACGCTGCCCTCCAGGCCGAAGAGGGGCGGCAGCACGGTCAGGAAAAACCACGCATAGAGGCTGAAGAACAGGATCTGGAAGACCGAGTTGAAGGCCACCAGGGCCGCCACATACTGGTTGTCGCCCCGGGCCAGCTGGTTCCAGACCAGCACCATGGCGATGCAGCGGGCCAGGCCGATGAGGATGACGCCGGTCATGTATTCCGGCTGGTCGCGCAGGAAGATGACGGCCAGGGCGAACATCAGGACCGGGCCGAGCACCCAGTTCTGAAACAGCGACAGGGCCAGGACCCGCTTGTCGGCGAAGACCCGGGGCAGTTCCTCGTACTTCACCCGCGCCAGCGGCGGATACATCATCAGGATCAGGCCGATGGCGATGGGGATGTTGGTGGAGCCCACCGACAGGCTGTCGAGCCAGGCCGGCAGACCCGGCACGACCGTCCCGAGCAGAACCCCCAGCCCCATGGCGACGAAGATCCAGAGGGTCAGCCAACGGTCTAGGAAGGAGAGGCGCCGCGGAGAGGCCGGCGTCACGACATCAGCCATCAGCGCACCCGCCGGCCAGCAGAGTCGACCACCACTTCGCCGTCCTCCTTGGTGAAGGGCTGCAATCCCTCGGCCGGCAGCAGGTCGAGTACGGTCTCAGAGGGGCGGCACAGCCTCACGCCGGCCGGGCTGACCACGATCGGACGGTTCATCAGGATCGGATGGGCCTCGATCGCATCCAGCAGGGCGTCGTCGCTCAGGCTGGAATCGTCAAGGCCAAGCTCGGCATAGGGCGTGCCCTTTTCCCGCAGGACATCGCGGACGCTCACCCCCATCCGGACGACAAGCTGGGCGACGAGCGCGCGGCTGGGCGGAGTCTTCAGATATTCCACCACATGCGGCTCGATGCCCACATGGCGGATGAGGTCCAGGACGTTGCGAGACGTTCCGCATTCGGGGTTGTGATAAATCACGATGTCCATGGGCGCCTCAGTCGCAGCAGGGGGCTAGTTCGGCCAGCAGCGGCGCGCAGATATCGGCGCGACCGCCGCAGCAGTCTTTCAGCAGGAACAGGACCACGGCCCTCAGGCCTTCCAGGTCGGCGCGGTAAATGATCGAACGGCTGCGCCGCTCAGATGTCGCCAGGCCGGCGCGGGCCAGGACGGCGAGGTGGGACGACAGGGTGTTGGCGGGGACGCCCACCGCCTCAGCGATCGCTCCCGCCGGCCGGCCCTCGGGCTCATACCGCACCAACAGCCGGAAGACCTCCAGCCGGGTGGGCTGGGCAAGAGCAGCCAGGGCCAGGATCGCCGATTCAGATTCCATAGTTCCAATATTATCGAATTATGCTTGAAGTCAAGCCCCAGGCCGGGAAGGCTGGGCGCCAGATTCACACCGACGGCGGATGATCGCTCACCGGCGACGCAGGCCGCCAGGCTGCGGCGATTTTGGTGGACGCCCCCCTGATGCGCCCGGCCGTCCGGCCTGTTACATGGGTGGAGTCGGCTGGGCATTTGGGACAAGAGCGATCGTGGTGATGAACGAAACCCGCAAGGCCATTGTGCTGAGCGCGGGGCAGGGCCGGCGGCTTTCGCCGCTGACCGACAGCCGGCCCAAGTGCCTGATCGACCTGTCCGGGCGCAGCGTGCTGCACTGGCAGTTGCTCCACCTGCACGCGGTGGGGATTTCCGACGTCGTGGTCGTGACCGGCTTCGGCGCCGATCTGGTCGAGGCCGAGATCGCCGGGCTGGACCTGCCTGGCATGGCGGTGCGGACCCTGTACAATCCCTTCTATGGGGTGACGGACAATCTCGCGACCTGCTGGCTCGCCCGCGGCGAGATGAGCGGACCCTTCCTGCTGCTGAACGGCGACACCCTGTTCGAACCGGCCATCGCCCAGGGCCTGCTGGCCGCCTCGCCGGCGCCGGTGACCGTGACCATTGATCGCAAGAGCGCCTATGACGCCGACGACATGAAGGTGCTGACCGAAGGCGACCAGTTGCGCGCCATCGGCAAGACCATTCCGGCCTTCGACGCCGAATCCATCGGCTTCCTGCGGTTCTCCGCCGAGGGCGCGGCGGCTTTCGTCGAGGCGGTTGAGCGGGCGCTGCGGACGCCTGAGGGCCTGAAGCGCTGGTATCTGAGCGTCATCAATGAGTTGGCGGCCGATGCTGGCGCCGTGGCGGTGGCCTCCATCGAGGGCCTGGACTGGGCCGAGATGGACTTTCCCGAAGACGTGCCGCGCAACCTGGCCCTGACCAAGGCCTGGACCCAGCTCAAGGTCGCCGTCTAGAGCGCGGACTCCGGCGCCGTCAGGCGACGCGCCAGATCCAGGTCAGCGGGCTTGTCCACGTCCACCGCCGCCAGGCCATGGCGGGTGCGAACGGCCCGGGCCTGGACGCCGGCCTTGCGCCCTAGACGTGCGAGCGCCTGATCCAGGGTCAGGCGGCCTGTGAGATAGGCCAGCAGCATGCCAGGCCCCAACAGGGCGGCGATCTTCCAGGGCTGCTTGCGGCGCGCCTCCACCTGTCGCCAGAGGGCCACGGCGCCGAGGGCCGCTTCAGATCGCAGATAGAACAGGTTGCAGCCGGAAAACCGGCCGTCGCGGAAGGCGAGATAGGTTCGCTTCCCCGCCGGCGCCGCGGCCTGAACAAGCGCCTCGGGCGCGAGCAGCGCGGCGATGTCGGCGTCAGCCGGGACGCTGGCCAGGAACTCGCGCACCCACGCCGGCTGCAGCAGGGCGTGGTCGGCCGTCGTCACCAACAGGGGAAACCCCATGGCCTGCGCGGCCTGGGCCACGCTCAGGCTCGGGCTGTCGGCGGCCGGGATGATCTCCAGCCTGGCTGAGGTGACGAGCTGGCCGACGGCCTCGACCACGGCCGGGTGCGACGTGCAGACGCCGATGGAGGTTGCGCCCGCGGCGGTGAGGGCCTCAACAACCCGCGCCAAAAGGGTCTGATCCTGCAGGGTGATCAGGCTCTTGTGGGCCACGCCCGCATAGGCCAGCAGGGGGTCGATTTCAGGGCGGGAGCCGGCCAGGACCAGGGCGCGAAACGCCGTCACGCCAGGTCCTTCTGATAGATGCGGTAGGTCTTGTAGATCCGGCCGCCGAGGGCCACACAGATGCGGTTCATCGGCGCATTGTCCTCCAGGATCCAGGACAGCTCATAGGTCTGGTAGCCCAGGGCGCGGGCCTGGGTGGCGCCGGCGTCCATCAACTGGAAGGGCAGCATCTGCCCCCTGAGCGTGTCGGCGAACTTGCGCTTGACCCCCATCAGCGGAATGCGGACCGACTTCACCCGCGCGACCTTGAGCCGCCAGAGCAGCTTGGCCCAGCCGAAGGGAAACAGACGTCCGCCCAGGTCGGCGATGGCTTCATTCACATTGGGCAGCAGGACGACGAAGCCCGCGGTCTCGCCGTCGATCTCGGCGAACCAGATCATCTTCGGCTCGATCACCGCCCGCAGGGACTTGCCCAGTTGCGCGGTCTCGGCCTCGGTCGTCGGCGTGAAGCCCCAGTTGCCGCTCCAGGCGTCGTTGAGCACCTCGGTCATGGCGGTGACCTCGGCGTCATATCGGCTCATGTCGAGCATCCGCAGGGTGACGCCGGCGGCGGGCCCGCGGCGCACCCGGCGCAGGATGTGCGGCGGGATGTCGTCGCTCATCTGGCACAGATAGGCGTAGACGTCCTTGGCCTTGCCGTAGCCCTGGGCCTCGATGCGTCCGCCGACATGGGGCTGGTCGTGCCCCATCAGCACCATGGGCGGCGTGTCGAAGCCGTCCACCAGCAGGCCGACCTCCTCATTGACCGACAGGTTGAAGGGGCCGAGCGCCACCTTGCAGCCCCGCGCCTTCAGCCAGGCCTCGGCGGCGGCGAACAGGCCCTCGAACACCTCGGGATCGTCCTCCCCGGCGATCAGGCCGAAATGGCCGGCGGGTCGAGTGAGGTCCTGGGGCGCCAGGCGGTCGATCTGGGCGCTGATGCGGCCCACGTCGCGGCCGCCCCGCGAGGCGATCCAGAAACAGACCTCGGCATGCTCGAAGAAGGGATTGCCGGCCGGGCTGAAGGCCGCCAGGCGCTCGCTGATCAAGGGCGCGATCCAGGCGGGGTCATCAGCGTTCAGGCGCATGGGCACGGCGATGAAGCGGCGCATGTCGGCCTCGGACACGACCTCCCGGACGACCAGGGGCTCGGGGGCGACGACGGCGTTCACGTTCAGCCTTCCATTCTGAGAAGCATGGTGGCGGCCATGGCCGCGAACACCGCTGGCGCGGTCCAGGCCGCCAGCAGCGGCGACAGGGCGCCTCCTTCGCCCAGGGCGGTCAGCAGGCCGTCGAGCACCAGGAAGGTCAGGCCGGCGGCCAGGGCGGCGGCCGACAGTACGGCCCCTTGAGTGGTGCGAAAATTGGCCAACGCCACGGGCGCGGCCAGCAGCAGCATGACCAGCACCGCGATAGGTTCGGCCAGGGTCCGGTGCACCCGCACAGCGTAGTAGCTCTCCGGCCGCTCCGAGCCGACTCCCCCCAGGGCGCGACGGGCGGTGGCGCCGCTGGGCGCCTGGTCGCTGAAGAGCAGGGCGCGGACGTCGGCGGGCCGTAGGGGGGTGGGCCAGATCAAAGCCTCGGCCGAGGACGCCATGACCTCCTGCTCGGTGAAGCGGACAAGACTGGGCTCCTCCAGCCGCCATCCTTCGGCGCTGAAGGTGGCCGACGGGGCGGCGATGCGCTCATTGACCTGGCCTTCGCTATCGCGCCGATAGATGCGGACCTCGTCCAGGCGGTCGCCGCGCTCGTCGCTCGCCCGCGCCACCACCAGTTCCTCGCCGGATCGGAACGCCCGGGGGCCGCGCTCGGCGCGGTCGGCTTCGGCGGCTGTGGACCGCCACCAGTTGGCCAGGGCGAGATCGGTGCGGGGCGCGACGACTTCCAGCGCCATCAGGTCGATCAGCATCACGCCCGCCGCCGCCATGAGCGACACGCCCAGCAAGCGGTAGACCGAGACGCCGGAGGCGCGCATGGCCGTGACCGCCTGCTCCCGGGCCAGCTGGCCGAAGGCGAAGAGGCCCCCGGCCAGGACGGCGAGGGGGGCGGCCTGCTCCAGCATCCGCGGCAGGCGCAGCAGGGCGTGATAGGCGACGCCGCCCAGGCCCAGGCCGCGCTCGAGGATTTCCGGGGTGGCGTCCAGCAGTTCCAGCACCTGCAGGATGCCCAGCAGGATGGCGGCGGCGGCCAGGATGCGCGTGCCGACGATCGACAGGATGTAGGCGTAGAGCTTCACGAGGCCTGAACCCGCGCGTCCCGGGCGGCCATGGCCCGGGTGATCCGGTCGCCAGCCGTCCCGATCAACCGGCTGATGGGCGTCTCGCCTGGCCTGTTGCGGCTGCCCATGAACATCCAGACGCCAAACCCGGTGAAGAGGGCGAAGGGCGTCCAGATACCGAAGAAGGCCGGGACCACCCCGCTCTCAGCCAGGGACTGGCCAAGTTGCAGGGCGTGCTGAAAGGCCAGCAGCAATATGCCGGCGAAGACCAGGCCCGGCGTACGCCGTCCCCGCTTGGTGGCCAGCCCCAGGGGGAAGGCGATCAGCGGCAGGAAGGGCAGGAAGGCCGCCCGCGCCAACCGGCCATAGAGCTCCGAGCGCAGGGTGCTGCGCGGCAGGACGCTGTCACCGGACCCCGCCAGGCTGGCCAGTTCGCCCAGGGTCAGCTCTCGCTCATCGCCGCCGCGGGCGCGTAGCAGTTCGGTGGCGCCGGCCAAGGGCGCGGTCGTGCTGAAGCTGTCGAAGTCCAGGATGTCATAGACCCCGTCCGTCCCCTCCAGGATGCGCCGACCGTTCTGAAGGTTGAGGGTCACGTTCAGCCTGTCCTGGGACACCTGCAGGTCGGCCGTGGTGGCGGTGATTACCTCTTCCCGACCCGTCGGCGTCAGGCGCCGGATGAACAGGCCCTCCAGGCTCTGCCCCTGGGGATCGGCCCGGTCGGCGGTCATGATCAGGCGATCCTCGGTGACAAAGGCGCCAGCCTGCAGTTCGCCGTTCCAGCCGGCGTTGGCCGCCGCATGCATCACGGCCCGATAGGCGTAGCGGCTATAGGGCTGCATGTAGCCGAACACGATCAGGCTGACCAAGGTAAGCGCCAGCCCCAGGCAGATGAAGGGCGTCGCCAGGCGGGGCAGGGATACGCCGCTGGCCAGCAGGGCGTCGATCTCCGACCCATCGCTCAGGCGGGTGATGACGATGAACAGGGCCACGAAGAAGGCCACAGGCAGGGCCAGGCCGAAATAGTGCGGCACAAGTTGGCCGGTCAGCTGCACCACGAAGCCGAAGCGGTCGCTGCTCTGGGCCAGCAGGTCGAGCAGGCGAAGCGCCCGCTCCAACAGGAGGGCGATCAGGGTCACCGCCAGACAGCCCAGCATCGGGCCGGCCGTCAGGCGCAGGACGTAGCGGTCCAGCAACGGCAGGCCGAACGTGAACCTGGGCTTGGGCGTCAGGGCGGTGGTCACGCCGTGCGCCACTCGCTCCGCCAGGTCTCAGCCAGCGTCCGCAGGCCGTCGGGGCTCAAGGCGACTGCGGCCGCCAGATCCGGCTGACCCGGCCAGCCGGCGTCGACAAAGGTCTCGCCGGCGTGCTCACGGGCGCCCTCATAGCGGGGAATCACGTGGAAATGGACGTCGGGATCGACCATCATGAGCATCAGATAGTTGATCTTGGCATAGTCCACAGCCTGGCGCAGAAGACGCTCAATCCCGCGCACCGCGACCTGTAGATCTTCAAAAGCCTGGCCGCTCAGATCTGAAAATGCCTGTACGGGCTCCTTGCACACAAGGACGAGAGACCCAAATGTAGGCTGCTTGGGGCGCAACAGAACCAGCCAATGGTCAGTCTCACCCACCAGTGAGTGGGGATAGCCAAAGTTCACCGCGGTCGCATTGCTCATGAAGCACCCTGCTGATCGGGCGCCATCCGCCGTCGGCGCAAACATAGGGGGTCGTCACAGCCCATGAAAGTCCGAACCGCCCTTGCTGGCCTTACCTTCGCCGTGTCGCTCGGGGTCGCTGCGCCCAGCCTGGCGGCTGACCCCTGCGTCGGCCGTGAAGGGCCGCACAAGGTCTTGGTGGCGGTCACCGGCGTGAGCCCCATCAAGGGGGAAGTGGCGGTCACCCTCTATCCTGACAACCCCCGCCGGTTCCTGGCGCCCAAGGGCAAGCTGCTGCGGGCCCGGGTGAAGGCGACGCCGCAGGTGACCGAAGTGTGCTTCTGGGTTCCTGAGCCCGCCTACTACGCCATCGCCATCTATCATGACGCGAACGGCGACCAGGACTTCAACCGCACGATCATCGGCATGCCGGCGGAAGGTTTCGGGTTTTCCAACAATGCGCCGACCCGCGTCGGCCTGCCGTCGTTTGAGAGCGTGCGATTCCGCGCCGGGCCGGGGACCACCCGGGTGCCTATCTCCATGCGCTATCAGCGCTAGGCGGCCAGGCGATAGCGTCCCAGCGTCTCGAACGCCCCCGTCACATCAGAAAGGCCCCTGGCCGTGATCCAGACTTGGCGGTCATCGGCCTTGGCGCCGATCTCTATCTCATGCCAACGGGCCGGCGGATGATGTCCGCCGGGTTTGGCCGAGGCTGAGGGGACGCCCAGCACCGGCACAAGGCCCGTCGAACCGGGCAAGACGCCGAGCGCCGCCTCATGGGCATGGCCATGCAGGATGAGGTCAGCGCCATGGGTGGCCAGGATCGCCCGAAATGCGTCCGCATCCTCCAGGGACTTGCGACGGGAAACCACCCCCATGACCGGCGGATGGTGCAGCACGATCAGGCGAAAGAGCCCGCGGGCGGCGAGGTCTGGCAGCAGCTTGGCCAGCTGCGCCAGCTGGGCTTCCCCCAGCCGGCCGGTGGCCAGCCACGGCGCGGTCGGGATCGCGCTGCAGAGATTGATGATCGCAACATGTCCTCGCACCCGGACATGGGGAAAGGCCTTCGCCTCGTCATCGGCCAACCAGGGGCCCCAGGGCGCAAATCGATGCGCCTCGGCGGGGCCGACCAGGGCGTCGTGGTTGCCGGGGCTGACCGTCACGTGGCCATGCGGACCCAGGCTGCTCAGCCAGGCGCGGGCCGCGGCGACCTCCGGGGAGGTGGAGAAGTTGGTCAGGTCGCCGGTGATGGCGATGTGGTCCGGCGCTCGGGCGCCTATATCGGCCACCAGGGCGTCGAGCACCGCCTTGTCGTGCTGACCGCCCTTTCGGCGCCACGCCATGGCGCTGAGCGCCCGCTTGGAGGCGAGGTCCCTCAGACCAAGCGCCCCCTTGGGCGGCGGCAGGTGCGGATCGGAGAGATGGGCCAGTCGAAATGGCGGCACGTGGCGAAGGTTTCTGGTCAGGGTGGGGCGAAGCTCGCTATCACGTCCTTACAGGCGCAAGGCGGTTGGTGGAATTGACGAATACTGACGAACAGACCCGGCCTGCGGCGCGGGTGATCGGTGAGGGCGAGGCCCGAATCTGGGGCATGAGCGCGTCCGAGCGGCTCCACCGGACCTTTCGCCGCCTCGGCCTGGACGAAGCGGCGGCGAGCGCCGGGGGCCTGGTGGCGGCGGACGCGCGCTACGTGTTCGACGAATCGCTGATCAAGGCCCTGGCGCAGCATCCTGGCATCGTCCTGGTCGATGAGGACGGAACGCCGACGGCGATCCATGCCCAGGGCATGGCCGCCCGGCGACTGGCGGCGGGCGAGGCGATCGCCGCGGTGGCGGCCGAGCATCGCGCGATGACCGCCCACGAGCTGGGCTCGGCCTACAACAGTGAGCTGCGCAAGCGCGAGCCGCCGATCCTGCGCCGCCTGACGGCTGGCGACGTCCGCGCCGTGGAGCGGCGGCTGTTCCAGGGCTCCTACAAGGGCGTCACCGACCTGGTGACCAAATATGTCTGGCCCGCGCCGGCCCGGGTGGTCACCCGCTGGTGCGCCCTGGCCAGGATCACCCCCAACCAGGTCACCTTCGCCAGCTTCCTCCTCGTGCTGCTGGCCTTTGGCCTGTTCTGGACGGGTCATTTCGGCTGGGGCCTGGCCGCCGCCTGGGGCATGACCTTCCTCGACACCGTGGACGGCAAGCTCGCCCGGGTGACGCTCACCTCGTCCAAATGGGGCAATGTGTTCGACCACGGCATCGACCTGGTCCATCCGCCCTTCTGGTGGTGGGCCTGGCTGGTCGGCGTGCAGGCCAGCGGCCATCCGGTCGGCGCGCCGACCCTGATCCTGACGGTGATCTTTGTCGGCTACATCGTCCAACGCATGCTGGAGGGCGCCTTCCTCGCCGCCTTCAAGGTGGAGATGCACGCCTGGCGGCCCTTCGACAGCTTCTTCCGCCTGATCACCGCGCGCCGGAATCCGAACCTGCTGCTGCTGACGCCCGCGGCCCTGCTGGGGCGACCCGACATCGGCCTGATCCTGGTGGCCATCTGGACGGCCCTGTCCCTCGGCGTCCATGTGGTCCAGATGATTCAGGGCCTGCTGGCGCCCAAGGGCCAGGTCGCCTCGTGGCTCTCCAATTGACGAAGATCGGCGTGGTCCGCAATCGGCGGAGCCATGCCAACCAAGGCCGCGCCTCGGCGCCCCCGGACGGGGTCCTCTGGAGCGAGCCGGAGACGCTATCCGACCTTGCTGAAGACCTGAGGCGGTTCGCCCAGGCCGGCGTCGAACTGGTAGTGGTGGACGGGGGCGACGGCACTCTGCGCGAGGTGTTGAGCGCCCTGTCCGGCGCATTCGGCGGCGCCGCGCCCATCCTGGCGGTCCTGCCCTCTGGAAAGACCAATGTCCTGGCCCTCGACCTTGGCGTCCGGCCGGGCTGGACCCTGGAGGCGGCCCTGCAGCGGATCGCCCATGGGCCGCTCAATCTGAAGACACGACGTCCTTTGACCTTGAGCTGGGCGGGCGGCGAGCAGGCGGACCTGGCGGGGTTCATCTTTGGCCTTGGCGCCTTCGTCCGCGCCACCCAGATGTCGCAATCGGTCCACCGCATGGGGGCGTTCCACAGCCTGGCCGTCGCCTTGACGGTGGTCGGCGCCGCCCTTGGCGCGCTGTTTGGCCGAGACAGCGACGGCTGGCGCCAGGGCGTGGCCTCAGGCCTCGCCCTTGATGGGGCTGAGCCTACCGTGAACCCCCGTTTCGTGGTGCTGGCCACCTCGCTCAAGCGCCTGCCGCTCGGGCTTCGCCCTTTCGGATCGCCACAGGACGGGATGAAGGTGCTGGACGTCGCCGCCCCGCCCCGGCGACTGGCCCTGGCCCTGCCGGCCGTGTTGATGGGCGCCGCCGATACCTGGCTTGGACGCCACGGCTACCGTCGGGGCCTAGCCGAACGCGTGGTGGTCTCCAGCCCGGCGCCGGTGGTGATTGATGGCGAGGTGTTCCCCGGCGGTGAGATTGCTATCGGGCTGGGCGCGCCTGTGCGATTCCTGGTTCCGTGATGGACGCCCTGCAGAGCCTGGTTCGCGAGGAGCTGACGCGGGCGGCGCCGCCACCGGGGCGCGCCATGGGTCAGGCCCTGGCCAGCCGCATCGGGGGCGCCGCCGCCGTGCTGTTCTACGGGTCGGTGCTGCGCACGGGCGACCTGGACGGCGTAATGGACTTCTACGTCCTCACCCATGGTCCGCGCCCCGGCTGGCGCGGCCTGGCGGGCCAGGTGCTCTGGCCCGATGTCAGCTATCACGAGCTGGAGCTCGATGGGCGCGTGCTGCGGGCCAAGGTGGCGACCATGACGCTGACCCAGTTCCAGTCGGCGGTGACGGGGCGGCGGATCGACACCACGATCTGGACGAGATTCGTGCAGCCCTCGGCCCTGGTGTGGGCTTCGGCGCCGGACACCGCACAGGACGTGGCCCGGGCTGTGGGGATGGCCGCCTGCGCCGCCACACGGTTCGCCGCCGCCGTGGGTCCACCGGAAGGCGCGGCGCTCGACTACTGGCGCGCGCTGTTTCGCCAGACCTATGCGGCGGAGTTTCGCGTCGAGGCCCGTGGTCGAGAGAACGATATCCTGGGGGTCGATCCGGGCCGCTATGAGCGGCTGCTGCTGGCCGCCTGGCGGGCGCAGGGCCTGGCGTTCGAAGAGCGGCCGGCTCAAGGGGCGGTGCGGCCCGTGCTGGACGGAATTGAACGCGCCCGCATCCTGACCGCCTGGCGACGCCGACGCGCGCTGGGGAAGCCGCTCAACCTGGCCCGCCTGGCCAAGGCGGCCTTCACCTTCGAGGGGGCGGCCCGCTACGCCGCGTGGAAGATCGAGCGGCACACGGGCCTGCGCGTGCCGCTTACGCCCTGGCGGGAGAAACATCCCATCCTGGCTTCGCCCGGAGTGTTCTGGCGCCTGTGGAAGGCGCGCCGCGCGCAGATGGCGGCCGGCGGCGATCAGCCCTAGCGCGTTCCGCGCGCCAAAGGCTCTAGCCGAGGGCGCGCTTGGGCTGGCCTTCCAGCACGCCGAGCTCCCGGGCGACCTTGCCCATCACCGCAATGACCTGGTCCAGCTGTTCGATGCTGTGGGCGGCGCTGACGCTTGAGCGGAGCAGGGGACGGTTGTCCGGCGTCGCCGGCGGAAGCGCGAGGTTCAGATAGACGCCATTCTGCAGCAGCAGGTTCCACATGGCCGCGGCCACAGCCTGGTCGGGCATGGTGACAGCCACGATCGGGCTGCAGGTGGGCCCCGTCGCGAGACCCAGGGCCGTGAGCCCGTCATAGAGATGCTGGGCGTTGGCGTGCAGCCGGTGACGCAGTTCCGGCGCATCCTGGATTCGGCGCAGGGCCCCCAGGGTCGAGGCGATCACGGCCGGCGGCAGCGAGGCGGTGAACATGTATGGACGGCAGACGATGCGCATCACGTCGAAGTCGGCCATGTCGGACACGCAGAATCCGCCCACCGAACCCAGGCTCTTGGAGAAGGTGCCGACGATGACGTCCACATCGGCCTCGGCCGCCACCTCTTCGGCCAGGCCGCGGCCGGTCGCGCCCAGGACGCCCATGGAATGGGCCTCATCCACCAGCAGATAGGCGCCCATCTCGCGCTTCACCGCCGCGATCTCCCGCAGAGGCGCCACGTCGCCAACCATGGAGTAGATGCCTTCGACGACGATGAGCTTCTCACCGGGCTCGTCCTTCATCCGGCGCAGGCGCTTGTAGAGGTCCTCGGGATCGTTGTGGCGGAAGCGGGTGACCTCGGCATGACCGAGGCGCGAGCCGTCATAGATGCTGGCGTGGCTGTCGGCGTCCAGCAGCAGGTGGTCGCCGCGGCCGACCAGGGTCGAGAGCACGCCCAGATTGGCCTGATAGCCCGTGGTGAACACCATGGCGTGCTGGCGACCATAGAAGGCTTCCAGGGCGCGCTCGAGCTCCACATGGCCCTCATAGCTGCCATTGGCGATCCGCGAGCCGGTGGTGCCGGTGCCGCGCTCGCGCACCGCGCGGACCGACTCCTCGACACAGGCTTCGTCGAAGGTCAGGCCCAGATAGTTGTTGGTGCCCAGCAGGATGGTCGGGCGGCCGTCCACAATCCCCTCGGTCGGCGAAACGACCGCATCGAAGCGGACCCCGAACGGATCAGCCGCCGTATCGCGAAGCGCCTTGTAGGCGTCTCTGGACGCCGCGTGCCGATCGAGCAGAGCCATGCTCAAGCCTTGTTCCGGATGTTGTCGATAAGCGCCGCGAGGTCGCCGACGGTCTGGACCTCGCTCAGGCGGTCGATGGGGATGGAGATGTCGAAGCGATCTTCGAGCTCCATCACGATGTTCATGAGGGCCAGGGAGTCCACGGCGAGGTCGCGCGAAATGTCGGATGACGCCGTCACCGCCACCTCACGCTCCAGCACGGCCTCAGCGGCCTTCGCCACCTCAAGCACGGTGGGATCTGTCACCAACTGCATAGAGACCGACTCGCCCCCCTAGAACGATCGTCCGTTAACGCCGCATCTTTGGCGCAATATGACGCGGGCGTCAGCATCAGATCGCCTGCTGTAATGGCGGTTTGCGAAACCTGACGCCGGACGACGCATACCCCTGAACGGTATGTAGGAACCCATCAGCCAGATTAAAGCGCGCCGGCGGGAGCGCTGACATCTGCTCATCCGGCGCGACCGACCAATCCAGGTGCGTCAACTCCCGCAGCTTGCCGAAGGTCAGCATGGGGGCCGAGCGCCCCGCCGCCGCGGCGCCGATCATGGCCACGAGGCTCAGGGCGGCGTTGGGGATCCGCTGGAAGCGGGGCCTGCGGCCAAAGGCGTTCGCCGCCGTCTGGAACACCTCGCGCCAGCCATAGCCCTGCGGGCGAGGATCGGACAGGCTGACCGTCCCGCCGCTGGCGAGCCCCGCCAGGGCGGCGATCTGCCGCGCCGCGTCCTCCACATGCATCATGGCCATCCGCGCCTTCGGGTCGAGAAGGGGCAGGACCGGGCTTGCGGCGGCCAGCTGGAAGAGGGGCAGGGTCTCGGCGTCGCCGGGGCCGTAGAGTGCTGGCGGCCGCACGATGGTCAGGCGATCCCCCAGCAGGGCCTGGGCCGCGATCTCGCCGGCCCGCTTGCTCGCGGCGTAGTCCGACAGTCCGGGCTCCCGCGCCGCTAGGCTGGAGATCAGCAACATCGCGCCCTCGGCGCGCTCGGCCACCCGGCGGGCGCCCCCTTCGTTGACGGCGAAAAAGGCGCCCCGGCTGCGCGCCTTGATCAGGCCGGCCCCATGGACGACCACGTCGGCGCCTGCACAGGCCCTGTCCAGGGCTTGATCATCCCTCAGATCGCCGGGCGTGACCTCCAACTCAAGGTCACGCCAAAGGGGGTGGATCACGTCACGGCGGGCCAGAACCCGGATCCGCCACCCGTCGGCCGCAAGCGCGGGCACGAGATATCGACCGAGGAACCCCGTTGCGCCGGTAACCGTGACCAGACCGCGTGACACCTAGGCCGGCTCGGCTTCGGCCAGCCTGGCGAGATACTCCGTCTTGGCCCGCGAGCGGCTGAGCTTGCCCGACGAGGTCTGTGGCAGGGCATGCCCCCCAACAAGGTTCACCTGGGCCTCGACGCCATGGCGCTGGCGGAGCAGGTCGGTGACCTCCACGGTCAGCTTCTGGCGTATTTCGGTATCGCTGCTGCGGGTCTGGACCAGGACGATCACCGCCTCTTCGCCGTCGGCGGGGACGGAGAAGGCGGCGACATCGCCGCTGCGCAGGCCGGCGATCTCGGCCTCGGCGGTCCATTCCAGGTCCTGCGGCCAGATATTGCGGCCATTGAGGATGATCAGGTCCTTGTTGCGGCCGGTCAGGACGATCTCGCCCTCGGACAGATAGCCGATGTCGCCGGTGTCGAGCCAACCGTCGACCCCCAGGGCGCGGGCCGTGGCGTCAGGGTCCTGGAAGTAGCCGCTCATCAGGCTGGGACCGCGAGCGAAGACCCGCCCGGCGCGACGCTCCGGCAGGATCTCGCCCCGCTCGCCGCGGACCTGAAGCGCGTGACCCGGCAGGGGCGGCCCACAGCGGGCGAACTCCCGGGCGCGGGAGGAGGGCGCGCCCGAGGCCGCCACGCCGTCCCGTTCCAGGCGGTCCACATCCAGGCGCTCGGTCGCCAGACCTTCGCCTAGAGGCGCCATCGTCAGCGCCAGCGTCGCCTCCGCCATGCCGTAGCTGGCCACATAGGCCCGGGGGTCGAAGCCCGCCGCGGCGAAGCGCTCGGCGAAGTCCCTCAGGGGTTTGGTGCGGATCATGTCGCCGCCGAGGCCGGCGATCCGCCAGCGCGACAGGTCATAGGTTTCGAGGCTGGCGGTCTCGGCCCGCCGCGCGCAGAGCTCGTAGCCGAAGGTGGGGCTGTAGGAGATGGTCGAGCCGTTCCTGCCCATCAGGTCGAGCCAGAGCAGGGGGCGGCGGACAAAGGCGCCGGTGGGCATCAGGTCCGCCGACATCTGGGCGGTCAGGGGGCTCAGCAGGAAGCCGACCAGCCCCATGTCGTGATAGAGCGGCAGCCAGGAAAACGCCCGGTCCTCCGGTCGCACCTGCAACCCGTCGCGGGTGATCGCCAGGGCGTTGGCCATCAGCGCCCGGTGGGTGACCAGCACGCCGGTGGGGAAGCGCGTGCTGCCGGACGAGAACTGAAGATAGCAGGGGCTATCGGGCCCGACCTCGGGCAGATCTTGGCCTGCAGGCGCCGGCAGATCGGCGAGGCCGCCGGCGAACGTCAACGGCCGAACAGCGGCGATGTCGCTCACCCAGGCGGCCATGGCCTGCGGTCCCAGCAGCGCGTCCGCCGCCGCGGCGTCCAGCATCCGGGCCATCTGTTCGATATAGTTGGCCCGGCCGCCGAGCGGCGCGGGCAGGGGCAAGGGCGCCGGGATCAGGCCGGCATACTGGCAGGCGAAAAAGGCGCGGGCGAAGTCGCCGTCGGTCTCGGCGATCAAGCCAATCCGGTCGCCTGGGGCCAGGCCCGTGGCCAGAAGGCGACCCGCCAGGTCCCGGGCCGCGGCGCGAAGATCGGCATAGGAGAGGGCTTCGGCCAACTCGCCGCGCAGGCCGTGAAAGTTCAGCCCCGTCTCGCCCTGGGCGGCGTAGTCCAAGGCCTCGATCAGGGTAGGAAAATCGGCGCGGCGAAGGGCGCGGCCAGGCGCGGTCGGGGTGATCATCACCCTGGCTTTCGCCCGGTTCCCGCAGGTCGGCAAGACATTCTTATGGAATTTTTATGTCTGCCCCATGACTGCCCGTGATCTGCCGCAGGCGCACCAACATGCCTGCGGCCATGGCCAGGGTTGCGCCGACCAGCGCCGCGCCAGCGCCGGGCAGACCATAGGTTCCGATCGCCACGGGCAGGACGGCCAGAAAGGCCACGGCTGCGGTCAGGCGCACCCACACCACCACGCCGGGCCGGCCCAGGGACACCAGCATCGGCTCCAGCGGCAGGGCCCAGACCCCGATCACGGCGGCGGCCAGTTGCCAGATCATGGTGGACTGGGCCGCGGCGAAGTCGGCGCCCAGCACCAGGGCCAGCAAGGCTTCCCCGGCGAAGACGGCGACGAGCAGCAGCAGGGTCGCCGCGGCGCCCCCGACCAATCCGACCCGAAGGGCCAATCGCCCCATGGCGCCGGCGCGCCCCGAGGCGTGCAGCTTGGCGAGTTCCGGATAGAGGGCCGGGATCAGCAGGCGGGCGGGCTTGGCCAGGGCGTCGGCGATCTGCCGGGCCACGCGCCAGAGGCCGGCGTCGGCGGCGCCGGCCATCGCCCCGACGGCCAGGGTGGCCACATGGGTGAAGGCCACGTCCACGCTGCTGGAGGCGTTGGTCGCCCAGGCGAATCGCCAGGCCTTGGGCAGGCCCGCGGTGAGGGGGCCTGTCCAGGCAAAGCCGGTCCAGAGGCCGCGGCGGCGCATCTCAAGGGCGGCCGCCCCCGCCACATAGGCGAAGGCCGCCAGCGAGCCGAGCGCCCAGACCGCCAGGAAGAAGACCAGCGGCGCTTCGATCATCATACCCACGGCGCCGCCGACGAGGCGCACGGCCGAGCTGATGGCGCCTTGCGCCGCGAGCAGGGCGAAGCGATCGAACAGCCGAAGCAGGCCCACCTGGGCGGTGGGCGCCAGGAGGGCCACGCTGAGCGCGTACACCGCCGCCTCGCCTCGGGCGGCGTCCGGCAGACCGAGGCTCGGGCCAGCCAGCCAGGCGCCCGCCGCGCCGACGCAGACCCCGAAGGCGACGCTGATCAGGTCGAGGGCGAGCCCGAACCGCACCACCTGCTGGAAGTCCGCGCGCCGGCCCTCGGCCAGGGGGGCGGCGCCGAAGTGCAGGATGGTCTGCCAGGCCTGGAACTTGGCCACGTCGCTGACGAACTGGGCGAAGGTGTTGATCAGCACCAGCACGCCGAAGGCGCCGATCCCCAGGGACCGGGCCGCCAGGGCCATATAGCCGAGGCTGAGCACCGCATTCACCGCCCGGCCGCCCAGCAGCACCCCGGTGTTGGCGAGCACCCGGCGCAGGACGCCGTCCCGGGGTGGCTCGGCGCTCATCGGGCCGCGAGCCCGGGAGTCAGCAGGCGGGCGATCGCCTCGGCGGCCCGCTCGGACGAGGGGCGGGGCTGGATGTCGAAGCTGGCGGCGAAGCCCGCCTGCTGGACCGCCTGATAGTCGCCGTGGCTTTCGAATGCGGCCGCAACCTGGTCGATCAGGCCTTCGGGGCTGTCGAGGACCGGGCCGTAGGTCCAGTGCAGATAGCTTTCGTCGCCCCGCCAATCGACGCCGTGGGCGTTCAGGAACACTGCCGGCCCGGGCGTGCGCAGGAACTCGTAGATCTGGCTGGAGACGTCGCCCAGATAGAGGTCGGCGCAGCGGGTATAGGTCATGTCGATGGCGGCCGGGCCGCCCAGATCGATGTGGATGCGCGGGTGATCGGCAAAGGCGGCGACCGCCTCGCGGGTGGTGGTCGGGGCCTCGTCGAGCAGGCGGATGTGGGGGGCGAAGATCAGGTTGTAGCGCTCATTCGCCGCGAACTGCTCCAGCACCTGGCGGCCGAAGCGCGGCCAGGAGCTGAGGCGCGGGTCGAAGTGGGGATTATAGAGCACCACCGGCCGGTCGTCGGCGAAGGACTTGATCGGCTGCGGGGCCAGAGCCTCGACCATGTCGAACTTGGGATAGCCGACCATGGCGCAGGCCTCGGGCCGCACCAGGCCGCTTTCCACCATCCGGTCGCGCTGCTTGGGACCCGCCGCCATGACCAGGTCGAACAGGCGAAGGCGCGGCTCGAACGGTCCCCCGCGGTCGCCTGCCCCGTGCTGGGTGTAGACGAGCTTGGGGCCGGTCACGCCGAGACGGCGGATCAGGGCGGTGGTCCGCTCCGGCGTCACCACCGCCCCATAGCCGGCGAGGCGGCCGAGATTGGCGAGCAGCATGGCGGCCTTGGGCGGGGCCGAGGCGCCGTTCAGCCGGACGGCGCGCAGCCAGGCTGGGCCGAGGAGCACGGTCTTGACCGGCGCGCCGCCAAGCCGGACCAGGGCGTCCTCGATATAGTCGAGCTGCCCCTGGGAGGTGGCCGCCAGATGCACCTCGAACTGCGGCCAGCCCCGGGCCAGGGCCACGGCGATGGGCAGGCTGTGCAGGATCTGGTGGATCTGCGCGATATAGAGGAAGCAGACCTTGGTGGGCGGTTCGCGGGAGGCCATGGCCTAGGCCAGTGGCCGAGTCCGGCCAGCG
>Ga0208316_1000813_pt1 | contig 22322 bp, 16 predicted proteins | sample MalvireepMed_231_FD_184240 | JGI IMG/M metagenome (GOLD analysis project Ga0208316, IMG submission 184240) | Marine viral communities from the Global Malaspina Expedition - Malaspina viral metaG DeepMed_231 (SPAdes) (version 2) | ecosystem: Environmental > Aquatic > Marine > Oceanic | place... | reverse complement strand
TCTTATCTTGCTCTACGACATGCGCTGGGTTGATTCCGCAATCACCATTGGCATGGCCAGCTATATTCTCTACCTGGACCTGACAGAAATTGGCGGGACCATCAGAACACTCATGCTGGGGAGTCCCGAGGATATCGGCACAGATTCCGTCATTGGGGCAGTATCAGACTTAGAAGGAGTTATCGACTTCACCCCGTACATTTTTGGCAGGTGGGTGAGCATGATGCCTCGCTCGACGCCCGTGTGGTTGTCGAAATAAGTACATGGAATGAACTTGAGAAAATCAAGGACAGGATAAAACAGGCTCTGGTGAAAGAATTCAACATAACTCATTCAACACTAGAATTTGAACACCCTGACTACAAGCACGAGGGAGCTCATACCTATGGGCATGGTTAACAGACGCGCTACGTAACATACCTTATCATGCAGAATCCAAACGAATGGCGAATCACAAAGGCACGAGGACTTCATGCAAGACATGATTGAGCGCCATCAAGTTTGCCTACCTCATCGCTGTTGTTCTCGGCCTTTTAGAGGGCCGGAAACCTCCCCAAGCAATATGATGCCAGAATATCTGCCTGGGACAATACCCAGGCTCTTGCTTTATAACAACATTACCCAGACACCAATGCATCATCAGACCTCGCCAGAATCTCGAAAGCAATATGGCGAGGTCTAACTTTCTTTACGCTTCGGAAAAACTCCTGCATTTCCAGAGATAGTAACCTACCGGTATCACCAACAGCGCCAAAATCACAGCAGATATCATCCCACCGACCATTGGTGCAGCTATGCGCCCCATGACTTCGGAGCCGGTACCAGTGCCAACCATGATAGGCACCAAACCTCCGATAATAGCAGCAGCAGTCATCATTATAGGCCGCACGCGCAATCCGGCACCATGAAGCACGGCATGGCGCAACGTCTCGCGTCTTGGAGTCGCCCCCTTCTCCTTACAGGTTTGCAACATTTCCTCGTAAGACTGGTTCAGATACACCAGCATGATCACACCAATCTCCACGGCAACGCCGGCCAGCGCAATGAAGCCTACACCGACCGCAACCGAAAAGTTATAGCCCAGCAGATACATCAGCCAGATTGCGCCAATCATGGCAAACGGCAGCGTACCCATGATGATGCCCACTTCCGCAAAACGGCGGAAGTTCAGGAACAGCAGAATGACGATAATCGCCAGCGTCAGCGGCACCACGTAGGTGAGCTTTTCCTTGGCACGCAGCATGTACTCATACTGGCCAGACCAGGTAACCGAATAGCCCGCAGGCAGGTCAAGTTCCTTGTTCACGGTGGCCATGGCCTGCTCCACATAAGTGCCGACATCGACCCCTTCAATATCCACGAAGGTCCAGCCATTGAGGCGGGCGTTTTCACTTTTGATGGCGGGAGGACCGTCTTCAACCCGAATATCGGCGACGTCGGCCAGCGCAATCCGTTGCCCCGTTGACGTAACGATTGGCAACTGCTCGAGCTTCTCTGGGGAATCCCGGTAGTCCTGGGGATAGCGCAGATTGACCGGGTAGCGCTCAAGCCCTTCGATCGTCCGTGATACATTAATACCGCCGATCGCCGAAGCAACAATCTGCTGAACATCCGCTATGTTCAGTCCGTAGCGGGCTGCTCGCTCGCGATCGATATCCGCCTTGATGTATCGACCACCGGCAACCCGCTCTGAATAAACAGAGGCGGTGCCGGGAATATCAACGATGATTTCCTCAAGCCGTTTGCCAATGTCCTGGATAATGGCAAGATCCGGACCTGCCACTTTGATACCGACTGGCGTTTTAATACCCGTCGCCAGCATATCGATGCGGGTTATGATGGGCATGACCCAGGCATTAGTTACCCCCGGGAAACGGATCAGGGTATTGAGCTCCTGCTTGAGCTTTTCCGTCGTCATCCCTTCCCGCCATTCATCCCTGGGCTTTAACTGGATAAATGTCTCGATCATCGTCAACGGTGCTGGATCGGTCGCGGTATCCGCCCGCCCGACTTTGCCGAATACCGTTTTTACTTCCGGTACCGTGGCAATCAGTTTGTCGGTTTGCTGCAGCAGCTGCCGGGCCTTGCCAATTGAAATACCCGGGTAGGTGGTTGGCATGTACATCAGGTCGCCCTCATCCAGCGGAGGAATGAATTCACTCCCGATTTTGGTGGCCGGCCACAGGCCCACAGCCAGTGCAAGCAGTGCGGCCATAACCGTACTTTTCGGGAATCGAAGGACGAGCTTCAGCGCCGGCAGATAGGCACCGACCAGCAGACGATTCACGGGATTCTTGTGTTCCGGCAGCACTTTGCCGCGAATGAAATAGCCCATGAGCACGGGAACCAGCGTCACCGCCAGGGCCGCACTGGCTGCCATGGCGTAGGTCTTCGTGAAAGCCAGCGGTGCAAACATCCGGCCTTCCTGCGCTTCCAGCGCAAATACCGGCACAAAACTGACGGTGATGATCAGGAGCGAAAAAAACAGGGCTGGCCCGACCTCGGAGGCCGATCTGGCCACGACCTCCCATCGGTTCTCAGGGGTTAACGGGGTCCGCTCCATATGTTTGTGCATGTTCTCGATCATGACGATGGCGCCATCGATCATCGCCCCGATCGCAATCGCAATCCCCCCGAGGGACATAATATTGGCGTTGATTCCCTGCCAGTACATGACAATAAAGGCCGCCAGAATGCCAACCGGCAGGCTGAGAATCGCCACCAACGACGAGCGAACGTGGAACAAAAAGATGATGCACACCAGGCCCACCACCAGAAACTCTTCAAGCAGCTTGAACCCGAGATTATTCACCGCCCGCTCAATCAGACCGGAGCGATCATAAACCGTTACCACCTCGACACCTTCCGGCAAACTGGATTTCAGTTCCTCCAGTTTCGCCTTCACGCCATTGATGGTTGCCTGGGCGTTTTCACCGAAGCGCATCACTACTATGCCACCGACGGTCTCGCCTTCGCCATTCAGCTCAGCCACCCCGCGCCGCATCTGCGGCCCAATCTCAACAGTGGCCACGTCTTTCAGGAGCACGGGGGTGCCGTTGTCATCAAGCCCCAACGGAATCGACAGCAGGTCCTCACGGGACTGGATGTAGCCGGACGTGCGCACCATGTATTCCGCCTCGGCCATCTCGATGACCGAGGCGCCCACTTCCTGATTGCCCCTCTTGATGGCGTTCTGGACATGAGCCAGGGGAATTCCCAACGCCCTGAGCTTTTCCGGGCTGACCTTGACCTGATACTGCTTCACCATGCCACCAAGCGCGGCCACTTCGGACACGCCTGGCACTGTTTGGAGTTCGTATTTCAGAAACCAGTCCTGCAGGCTGCGCAGCTGGCTCAGATCGTTGTTCCCGGTGCGATCCACCAGAGCGTAGAGGTAAACCCAGCCAACCCCGGTTGCGTCCGGCCCCAGTTGCGGGCGGGCCGAGTCTGGAAGGCTCGGGGCCACCTGGGACAGGTACTCCAGCACCCGGGAGCGAGCCCAGTACATGTCGGTGTCTTCATCGAAGATCACATAAACGTAGGAGTCCCCAAAGAAGGAGTAACCCCGGACCGTCTTGGCACCCGGCACCGACAGCATGGCGGTGGTCAGTGGATAGGTCACCTGGTCTTCCACCACTTGTGGTGCCTGGCCCGGAAAGCTGGTTTTGATAATGACCTGCACATCCGAAAGATCCGGCAGCGCATCTACCGGCGTCTTGCTCAGCGAGTAGAGGCCAAGCCCTGTAATAAGCAAGGTGGCCAGCAATACCAGAAATCGATTACGAACAGACCAGTGAATGATGGCAGCGATCATGATTCGCCTCCGCCATGATTCATGGAACTATGGTCCATCGTCTCAGGTTCGCTTTTGGGCTCCGCTTTCTCCGGATCCATGACGTGCCCCGAATGATCCATCTGTGAATCCATGGCGTTGCTGCCTGATGCCGACATTCGCTGGAAATCCGAAGTCTTGCTGGACTCGGAGTCGATCAGGAACTGCGCAGACGTCACCACAGTTTCCCCAGGCTCAATCCCCCCCAGTATTTCCGCGTACTTATCGCCAATCCGCCCCACAGTGACGTTAACGGACTTGAAGGCACCCTGTTCCAGCGCCACCACCAGACGGTCGCTTTGTCCAGTGCGGATGATCGATTCACGCGGCACCAACAGGCGTCTTTGCCCACGATCCCCCTGGACCTCCAGGCGAGCAAACATGCCGGGCAGCAAAGCTCCGTCGGAATTGTCAAACCGCATCCGGACCCGGGCCGTCCGGGTTTCCGGATTAACCTCGGGATACACATAGTCCACTTTTCCGCGCCACTGGCGCCCGGGCATGTAATCCAGGGTCATCATCACCCGGCTATCGCCCTCCACGGCCGAGAGCTGGCTTTCAAATACCTCGCCAATCACCCAGACTTCATCCAGTGCAGCAATCGACAAAACCCGGTCTCCGGGCTTTATGAACATGCCCTCGCGAACGTTCAGATTGTCGATAACGCCCGAGCTTGGGGCGTATACGGTCATCGTTCTCTGTATGTTTCTTGTCTGGCGCAGCTGCCGTATCAGGCTAGCCGGCACATTCAGAGCAGCCAACCGTTCCTCAGCGGCATTGATCAGTCGCTGATTCCCCCGGTTCAGTGCCAGGAGCAACTCCTCCTGAGCATTGACCAATGTGGGTGAATAGAGGGTATACAGAGGCTTGCCTTTTTCGACTGGTTCCCCCTCAGCTTTCACGTAGAGCGCTTCGATCCAGCCCTCTACTCTGGGATGCACGTGGGCCATCTCATCTTCGTTATATTGGACGTAGCCCACAGTAGTGATGGTGTTCGGCAAGCGTCCCTGGATGACGGGCTCGGTGCGAACTCCCAGGTTGTTGACCACGGCAGGCGAAATACGAACGGTACCGGCCGGGTCGTCAGCTGACCCGGCATCCTCAAACACTGGAATCAGGTCCATCCCCATAGGTGATTTCCCGGGTTTGTCGCTTTTAAAATTAGGGTCCATGGGCGCCACCCAGTAGAGCGGCTCCTTTTCCTCGTTACCGACCCCATCTACGGTTGGATCTGAAACCATTCCCGGTGCCAGCCAATAGGCGGCACCGACGCCAGCGATCCCGCCGAGCACTATAAAGCCCAATGGACGAATGAAATTAGCCATGATGATCAATCCTGCAAATCGGTCATTGAAAAGGAGGGAATGTTTGAGGCTTCCGTGGTCAAATAACGGAAACTTGCCAGAGTTTTGGCCCGCTCGGCCATCATCTGGATCAATTCGACCTCGGCATTGAGTTCGGAGATCCTTGCGCGTACCGCCTCAGCAAAATCACCGTCGTCATTGTTATAGGCGGTCAGCGAGGCATCGGCCTGCTCTTCCATCTGCGGAAGAAGAGTTTGCTGATACAAGTCAATCCGATCATCCAATCGCTCAATGCGGGCCAACGCCGAGCGCGCCTTCGCCTGGAGCGATCGGATTCTCAGAACCCGATCCGTTTTTTCGGCTTCCAGTCTGGCTGCAGACGCGTTGAGCCGTCGGTCTTGCCGGTTTCCTGTGAATATGGGCAGGTCAAAACCGATACCAATAGAAAACAGGTCTGCCCTGTCCTGGCCGTTCGGAGCTCGGTCACGGTAACCATATTGTGCGAAGACCGACCACTCTGGTTTGTAGGCTTCCCTGGCAAGGTCTACGTCAATGTCCTGTACATCAATCAGTTGATCTGTGGCGCGAACCGACGGGTGACGGATGACAGACTCCACACTGGTCTCCGGCCAGCTGCTGGAAACATCTGCCAATAACAGAGGAGGAATGTTTTCGGCGACCGAGAGCTGGGCCCGCCTGGAACCGATCCATTCCCCTAGAGCTTCTCTGCTGGAAGCCAACTGAGTATGCAAAGCGGTCAGCCGATCTTCAAGCCGAGTCAATTCCAGCGAAGCACGAATAACATCTTGTTGTCTGGAGCCCATTGTCGCGGAGGTATATCCAGCTTCCGCAACATCCGCCAATTGCTCGAACAGCCCCCGGTTCTGTTCAATGAGGCGGATGCTTTCCTGGGCTTTCCAAAGATCGAGCCATAGGTGGGTCGCCGTTTCGGTGACCTGCGCACGACGATTCTGTCGGAGGTAAGGCTGTACACCGGCCAGTTCTTCTTTCTTTGCGCTAGCCAAGCGGCGGCTGTCTCCACGAGGAATTCGCTGTGTAATGCCAATCGTGCCCTGGGTCATGGGCTCTTGCCCGGTATCAAAAGTATCCAGAGGCAGATTTGCCGCGCCGATCATTACCCGGGGATCGGGAAGCGCGCCCTCAGCAACAGACTCTTCCATCAGCGCATCTTGTTTGTAAGAGCTCTGGCCCAGCCAGGGATCGTTTTCAGTTGCTGTTTCGATGACACTCTGGAGCTCCAGCCTTGGCTGAGCCCACCCGGAAATGCTGCTAAACAGCAACACACCCAAAATGGCTTGCTTAGTGAAAAGGGGGCGGATGAACAACGTAGGATCTCCGTAGAAGGCATGTAAGAGCGCCTATATTAGATTTAAAAACTGAAACGAAGCTGAAATTAAGGGCGCATGGATATTATTTTGACCTGACTCAATTATCTTATCACGAACAGAACTTCCCACATATTGAATAGGCTTTCTTTTTTTCAGCCAGGTTTCAGGAACTGATGATTTAACGAAGCCATCGACCACTCTCTCAATGCCAGCACTTGACGGTAGTATGCTGAAACCAAGACATGAAAGAATCCATAATGAAATGGAAAAAGATCACGTGAATAAAAACATTCTGCATGATACAAAACTGCAGCGACGCCATGAAGAAATGACACGCCTGGGAGCGTCATAAGCTGGAATGAAGGCACGCGGACAGATGTCTGGCAGAAAAGGACGAGCCCATCATCGCGCTCTAGAGAAAAATCAAACAAAATCTGGCGTCTGGAAAATGCAATCCAAAACACCGCTGGCGCGACCAGCCACAAAAATCATGACTGGCCATATAATTCATTTACCGGGATCTTGGCGCAAAATTGATCACTTAAACATGAACATAAAATAATCAGTATATATATATTTCATTTGCACCTTGACTAGAATTTTCTTGGTTAGCCAATATTAATAGCCGAGATTTCCCTTTATTTTTTACATATGAAAAATCAACGATAAAAGAGCTCAATTCATATATGGGAAACACTGTAAAACCTGAATCTAAACCACCATTATCCCAGCGAGCTCTGATTAATTTATCCGCCCCTGAAGCGGGAGCTAACCCAGAAAAACCTGACCTTCTTTGCCTGATATAGGTCAAGACAGTTCCATTATTTACAATTACTTTCCTGGGAATAGACAGATACTCCTCATTAACGGAAAAAGCGTAATCAGGTGATGTAGTGATTTCCCGCTCCTCCAAGCGTTTAATTAATCTTGGCGAGGAAACTTTGCCCAAGTCTAGCTGTGGCCAAGGCTTACGGCTGGGGCTCCGCAGTTCAAGATTTTCTTCACCCACTACTATAGAGGTTGTATTATCAACAGGGAAAACAGAGAAAATCATTTTCTCAGCATTAGACAAAACAATTGAGTCACCACGAACATCGCCGCCCTCCGCAAAAGCAAATGCTGGTTTCCCAATGTCGCCTTGCAACAACTCATATCTTTGGGTGTAAAGCTGATTGTTGATAAAGCGTAACGCAATATTCTCGGTTTTTTTGGTTTCTTCCCGCAACTCCTGCTCAGAGACTTCAAAAAGTTGAGAGTAAAGCTTCGTGTATTGCCCTTTGCCTGAGATATCTCGGTCTTGCCCCCACACCACAGCAATCTCCGGATTCGAATCTGAGTCTGACTGACCAACCGATAAGAAGATTGCTTTCGAATTTTTGAGGCTGGACGCGAGTGCATCAACTCTTTTTATCCTGTTGCCATCGAAGACGCCCAGCACCAATGAGGAATCCGACAGAAAAACCAGTTGATCCTCCTCGCGGTCCGACCATGAGAGCGCCTCAACCATTTTCGGATTGAAATCCTCTGGCAGAGGAAGAACGCTGCGAGAACTAACCTCCTCTCGCAATGCAACTTCACTTTGATCGTTCTCGTCAATCAGTACAGAAAGCAAGTACTTTTGAGAATCGGTGGACTTAATAGACACTGCAATTCTATCGCTGATTTGAAGTACCTCGAGAATCAGCCCTTCCTCGGAAGATCCTGAACCACCAAACTTAACATCGAAGCCCTTGATATTCAGACGCCCCAACAGGGCAAGGAATTCTTTGTCTGCACTCAAACCATCAATATTTGATACCACCCTGATGCTCTTCTTTCCCGTCCATTCTGACAGCGAGTCCAAGGGTAGGTCGTAGACTTGAGCTTGAGCACCTGACACTGCAAAAAAAACAAGGAAGATCAGGAAAAATGGCTTCATAACATGCCCCTCAAAAAAATTGAGGCCCCGTCCCCGGCGCCTCAATTCTAGTTCCTCCAATCGCAATAAGTATCCTGGGATCAGTAATTCCAGTTCAATTCAAGCATTGCGACATAAGCTGCATCGTCTGCACCAGTTGCGTCCTCAACGCCTTTACCTGGCAGGAAACTGGAGAGTACCAGCCTTGGAGCAAAGTACTGGTTGGCCTGGTATTTGATCGCGACATCAAGCTCGGTTCCGGCATAGCTGTCCACGGATCCACTTGCAGTACTGAGCGTTTCAAGCCCCCCCGTTTGCTGGAACCACATCGGGAAAATCTGCGCCTGATATGACAGCTTAGGCGAGATCGACGCTAAATTTCCCGAACTGCCAACAGAGAGCATAACCTGGCCTGGGTTGTTACCGGTGCCGGCATTGGAAATACCGCCATATCCGGCGCCACCAGGGCCAGCCTGGTCAAGGGCGATACCGAAAAGACCCGATGCGATCGCCTGGTTGGAGTTCGGCTGCCATCCCAAGAACTGGCCGTCAATACCAATCAGGGGCGAGTATCTACCAATGTCGGTGATGCCCAGCCAGCCCTCTACATCATTATCGGTAGGGTCGTCGTCCCCGCTGGCTACTCGCAGTGCTATGAAGGGGTTGAAGGACTCATTAAGCGGGTACTCAAGGCTCGCGTAGCCGGCAAAAGCACTGATGTCGTCACCATTGTCGAAACTCCCGGTCACACCGAGCGCTTCGGCCCGAACCTTCATAGCGCCAACATTTCCGATGTATTCGACACCGTAATAGGTTGCTTTCGCACCTTTCTGCTGGTTGTCGCTATAAGTCAGGATGGGCGAAATACGACTACCTTTCCCCAGATCGATATCAAATTTCGAAGCAAACACATCCCAGTCCAACTCACCGTTGGCGGGATTGGCCCCAGGGGCCTGTATGTCCGAAATGAGCCCATCTGTAATCGGCATCCAGAAAACATCATAGCTACCGAACGAAGTCTTGCCGGTAGCGCCGAACAAGGGATGGTCGTCGCCGTATAGAAGCCCGCCGGAAGCCAGATCCAGATTCTTGAAGGTCCAGCCGCCTTGAAGGGTAAATGCCGGATCGAAGGTATAGGTGAAGAAAGCCTGCTCCAGGCCAAATCTCTCGCCTCGGTATGCGCGATCGACAGAATTGGCGTCGAGGGCAAAGTCGTTCTCAAGAAGTATTTTGCCTGTCCAGTTATCACCGGTCGCCACTACGCCAAGCCTGACCTCAGCCCTGACATGCTCATCTCCAACCTGAACACCGCCCGCAGAAGTTCCCGTGGCACCATCATCGACGCTGCTGTCCAGATCGAAATTAGAAAAATAGGTTGGTTGAAATTTGCCTTGGGTAAGAATATCCAACTTGATTCCTGAAGCCGTAGGAACTTCCACCGCTAATGCTGCAGGCACTCCGTTCGCAGCTATCAGCACCCCCAAAACTCCCTGACCGATTCGCTTTCGTATTATTTTCATTGATCCTCCACCATCTCTGAAACGAGATTTTATTTGTTGCAGCCCAATACCCTTAGGCAGATCCGATCTATACCAGAGAAACCTGAAACGAACCTGAAAACTCCATTACAACTGGGGAAGGCTCTGAACAAGTCTCCTTAGAAAAACCACTCCACCTCCACCAGGGCCAGCGGATCCAGTTTCCCGTATTCACTGTCATCGCCTCCTCCGAACCACTGGGCTCCGGCTGTAAAATAGATCTCCTGGCTCAGTGGCAGTATCCATGTGGATCTCGGATAAAGTACCCAGCTGGCATCATCGGCATTCAGGATGGTCACCACCCGGTACTGCCAGAACGGATTGATATCCTGCCATACCAGAAGTCCGGCATAATGGCGCCCGGCATACAGGGGTTGTGCAGCCACAAGGTTGGCCAGAGCTGTCGTTCCAGGCGATAACGGCTGGCCATTATAGAAATATTCAACGGCCAGGTTGAGCCCGTTGCGAAATGCCCAGTTCAGGTCGGCCACCCCCTGCCAGTATCTATCTCCGCTATCTGTCTCACTCCAGACAAGTTCTGCACGCCAGCCGGTGCCGGCCGCGGAGCCACTGCCGCTGACACCCGCTTTAGTGACGTCGGCGAATTCGCCCATCATCACGCCGGCATCGACTCCAGCAAAAAAACGCTTGGCCCGTGCGGCCGTACTGGCATTCTGGTCCCTGTGTTGCGGCGCATGAACGACGCTGATCTGGCCCGTTGCACCCCAGGATCTGTCCCATAACAGCGCATCCACACCAATGCGCTCATCTGGCTCGAGTTGGAGTGGGCTGACAGGATTAAGAATGTCCATGGGGTTCCAGATCAGCGCCGTGGACCAATTCACCTGTTGGCGGCCAAACCGGAAATCACCGACCGGGGAGCGCCACTGAATCGTGCCCCGGTACAGTTGATGACGCGCCAGGGCATCCCCCGATTCATGCACGTTCCCCTGCAGATCCCAGTAGCGCGGATCGGCAGCATCCCTGAGCAGGGCAAACTCGGGGCTGTCCAGAAAACTGCCAGTCACCAGTTCCAGGTCGTAGGCCGCATCCACAACCCAGTCCTGATATCGGTAACGGGGCTCAATACGCAGGCGAGTAAGGTTCGAGAAGTAGCGATTGTCGTCAATCAATGAGCGCGACCCAACGCTCAGATTCTTGAGCGATCCCGAATGGCTGAAGTCCGCCTCCGCGCCTGACGCCAGCATTAGCCAGGCCATCGCGACCAGCATCAGTGGAGATCGCCTAACCATGCCGGATCGCCTCCACCGGATCCAGTCGCGAGGCCCGCCAGGCCGGATACAGTGCCACCAGCACCGAGCACAGGAACAACAACAGGCTGGGTAGCCAGACGTGATCGAAGATCATCACCGGATGGATGCGATCGGTAATACCGGGGATGGCTTCCAGTGCACCACTGATCGAGGACAGATCGATGCCGGCATTGCCAAGCCAGACGACAAGCAGTCCGCCAACCACCGTTCCAGCCACCATTCCCAGTATTGCGAGAAAGAACGCCTCGAACAGAATCGTCAGCAGCAGTTGACCACCCCGGGTGCCCAGCGCCAGCATAACGCCCAGTTCCGGGGTGCGCTCCATCACTGACATCACCATGGTGTTCATGACACCGATGGCCACCACGACGAAGACCACCGCCAGAATGAGATAGAAATCCACCTGGCTCATTTCCACCATCTGCACCACCACCGGGAGCAAGGTCTCCCAGTCCTGGGCCACCAGTCCATCGTTGGTCAATTGCGGCGACTGGTTCAGGGTTCGCGCCAGGCCGGTACTCTCTGCGCGGTCTGACAGCCTAAGCACGATCCGCGAGACTTCATCTTCCAGCAGGCCACCCAGGCGGCGGGCGGCGTTGATATCGGTGAAGACATACTCGGTGTCGAACAGGTCACTGCCAGTGCGATAGATACCGCGAATGGCCTGGGCACTGGAGGCAAGATCTCCCCCAGCCTGCTGGACCGTAATGACCAGCTTGTCCCCCAATCGGGCACCCAGCTCCTCGGCCAGTTTCTGGCCAATCACGATTCCCGTCTCCCCGGATTGAACGTAGGTGCCCTGCTCCATGTAGCCGGCGAGTTTGGTAACCGCCCGCTCCTGTTCAGGAGCGATACCCACCAGTTCTACCGGCAGACTCTTCCCGGGGTTGGCCACCATGGCACGCAGCAATACCCGGGGTGCGGCCGCCTCAACCTCAGGACGCTCCTGCAACTGCCGCTGAAGTGCCCGACTGTCGGCAATACGTAAATCTGGCGACAGATCCACGTCGTGACCCTTTGCCATCACCTGCACGTGCCCGCTGAGCTGCTGGGTCGAGTTCTGGATCATCTGCTCGAAGAAACCATCGGCGAAGGCGTACAGGAATAGATAGGCCGCCAGCCCGAATGCAGTGGCCGAGGCGGTAATCATCGACCGTCGCGGGTTTCGGAATACCGAACGGAGTGCCATTTGTGCGAAAATCAGCAGCCGGTGATCCGACGTCACCTGCCAGTGAATCCGGCGGATGCGATTGACCACCGCGCGCCGTGCCCCCATCGCCTCCAGCGGGCTGTTGCGACCCGCGTTCCAGGCCGGGAGGGCGGCCGCCAGCAGGGCTACCGACACCACCACAATGCCAATCACAACCAGGCGCTGAGCTTCGATGGTGGGATAAACGATGCCACTGAGCCCCGGCATGGTATCCATGGCCTTGATGTAGGCGCTGAAATCCAGCCCATTGCTACTGAAATAGCCGGTCACCGACAACCCAAGTACCAACCCCAACAGGTAGCCGAGACCGGCCAGAACCGTTGTTTCGAGAAGCACCAGCCAGACGATGCGACTGCTGGGTGTGCCCAGCGCCATCATCACCCCAAACTCCCGGCTGCGCTCCAGCACCGACATCAGGATGGTGTTGACGATGCCGGCGGCCACGACCACGAACACCACCAAAATCACGATGTAGGCGACGGCGTCGTGAAAGGCAACCATCTGCACCAGCGATGGCATCAGCGCCGGCCAGCCCAGCACTTCCACCTTTCGATCGCGCAGCTGATTCCCGACAGTGCCGACCACCTCGTCGAGCCGGTCAGCATCCTGCACGCGGGCCGCGATCTCGGTAAACCGCCCCTGAAAGGCATACAGCGACTGAGCGGCCGCCAGGGGCATCTGGGCCACGAAGCCATCAATACGCTTGATACCGGTCTCGAACACGCCCACCACTTCGAACCGGTCGGCGCCAATAGAGCCGTCCGACGCCTGCACCACCAGTACCAGCTCGTCGCCCGGGGAGACATCCAGGGCACCGGCGGCATCGACGCCAACAAGAATTTCATTGCCGCGCTCCAGGTAGCGACCACGGACAATCGACCGGTCAAGCCGGGTGACCCGTGGCTCCGTCGCGCTGTCGACGCCCATCACCTGTAATGCCCGTGACTGGTCCTCACGGCTGGCCAGGGCATGGCCCGTCACCCGGGGGGTGGTTGCCGCCACACCGGCTACGGCCGATACCTCCTCTGTGAGATTCCAGCGCTCGGCCAGGGCAATGTTCATCTCCCGGTCATCGTGAAAGCCCCGCTGATGTACCTTCAGGTCGCCGGTCACATAGCCAGTCATGTTGTTGATCATCTGGGCGTTGATGCCATCAATGAATGCCCAGAGAAACACTAGCCCACCGACACCGACGGCCACCGACAACAGTGTGATGGCCGTACGCCGACGATTGACCTGAAGATTGCCAAAAGCCAGACGTAGCCACGCCATCACGACCGTATTTCCTCACGCTCGACGCGGCCATCGCGGAGATGGATTACCCGCCGCGCGCGTTCCATCACCATCGGGTCATGGGTGGAGAAGACAAAGGTAATGCCATGCTCGGCATTGAGCTTACGCATCAAGTCCAGTAGCGCCGCGCCGGTCGTGGAATCGAGATTGGCCGTGGGCTCGTCGGCCAGGACAATCGCGGGCTTGCTGACAATCGCCCGGGCCACCGCAACACGCTGTTGCTGGCCGCCAGACAGTTCATGGGGCAGGCGCCGCTCCAGCCCTTGCAGGCCGACCTCCACCAGAATACGCCGGGCCTCGGCACGGCGCTCCCGAAACGGCACTCCGCGCAGCATCAGCACATACTCGACGTTCTCCTGAGCCGACAGCACGCCAATCAGGTTGTATTCCTGAAATACAAAGCCAACCTTCCACAGCCGCAGAAGGGTCCGCTTCTTTCGGCTAAGCCCGGTGATTTCCTCACCCGCCACCTGAATGCGCCCGCTATCCGGCTCGTCCAGGGCTCCAATCTGATTCAATAGCGTGGTTTTACCCGATCCAGACGGGCCCACCAAGGTTGTGAACTCCCCGGCCTCGATCGCGACCGACACCTCATCCAGGGCCTTGACGGCGATGGAATCCTGACGGTAAATTCGCGAGACTTTCTCCACATTGACGATGCTCATGCCGGGCCCTCACTGTGGGTTGCGCAGCCGGCGCAATGAAAACAGCGCTTCATCAATCGGCAGGTCGAATTCAATGGAGTCAATCGTGATCACCGTGCGGGACTCGGGGTTATCGGCGTCCACCATCGTCCAGCGGGTGGATATCCGGCGCCCACCCATGGTTTCGATCTGGTCATAGCTCATGCGTTTGACGACCTGGTCGCGCTCGCCGTAGTAGGCAACCGAAACCGGGATCGAGTCCTCCCGAACATTGAATTCAAGACGGCTCCACACTACCGGGGCATCAGGTCGGGGCGTCGAGACAACCCGATACACAGGCACCTCACCGGAATCGTCGGTTTCGACCAATTCGTGGGTGTAGTCCTCGACGAACGAGCTTTCCTTGACCAGGTCGTCGTTGCTGAAGTTGGAGCCCATCCATGGCTGGAGCATCATCGACGGTGGGATCTTGATGGTGCGATCAACTTTGGGCAAGTAATTCCACATGGCATCGCCGATGCGCAGCGAGCCGATGCCGGCCTCTTTTTTGGGCGCGTGAATGCGAATCAACGTATGCTCCGGACGATTCATCCAGGCTTCCAGTTCCAGTGTGCGAGTCCAGTACTCAGACTCGATCCGCATAGTGAAACGCCCGTGATTGCTGTCGGACCACAGAGTCTGTTCCATGCCTTCAATCAAGGAAACTGCCGAGGGAGGGCCCGCGACAAGACGGCCTGATGCGGCAAACAAAAGGATAACGCTGATCCAGACTCTCATTGACTACTCCCTTTTCTACTATGAGCTACGGATCACCTTTGCCTCTTCCCCGACAGCGGAACCGCCATCTGTTTTCCCAGGCGCTTTAACAACGATCACCAAGCCAACAATTGTGATTCCTATCCCGGTCATCTCCAGTGATGTGAAAGTTTCGCCGAACAAAAGCATTCCGATAGCGAGACCGAAAACAGGCGTTAAAAAGGTAAACGAATTGAGGCTGTTCAAGGGCGCGCTGGCGAGCAAGGCATACCAAAGCACAACCATCATTGCCGTTGCCGGAATGGCCAGAACGAACATGGCCGTCGTAAATGACCAGGTCCAATCAATCTCGAAGCCCTCGCCCAGGCTCACGGATGCTATTCCCAGAAACACTGAGCCTATGACAAGCTGGATGCCCATTGACCAATAGATATCATCGCTGCCGGCCTGGTATTTAAGCAGCACATTTCCAATGGCGGTTCCGATGGCTCCACCAAGAACATAGACGGCCCCTGAAAATCTGGCGTTACCAAACTCCATCTCTGGCATCGCTAGCACCACAACACCAATAAAACCAATCAAAAGGCCCACAAACACACGCCCGGTCACCACCTCTCGAACGATAAAAAACGAAAGAACCGCCGCAAACAGTGGTTGCGCATTGGCCAGAACCGTTGCAAGCCCCGGTCCCAGCTTGCCAGCACCGAGAAACATCCCTCCAAGCCCCATACCCGTGTAACTGAGGCCAATTACGGCCAGCATTAGAAGCTGGCGAAGCGAATAACTGGGCCGACCATCTTTTGTAAAAGCGATCAGAATCAGACACAACCCTGCCAACAATGCGCGTAAAGCGGCAAAAAGCAAGGGTGGCGCGTCCGGCAATCCCACCACAATAAAAGGAAAGCAGATCGCCCAAAGAAAGGCAACAAGAACCATTCCGGCGACTGAACGTATCGAAAGTGACAGACTCACCAACAGCTCCTTTGTCTACCCGGCAGATGAGTAGAGCTTTTGTTCAAGCTTGCCGCCCCAATCCGCGCAACCGCGGCAAAAACCTGGGAGTTTTGTTGGCATAGTGCCGCCAGGCTTCCCCGAACGTTTTCTCTGCCTCCCGCTCCTCACTGATCGATAAGCGGGCATACATCCAGAGCAAAACCGGAAACATCGCCAGAGTTATAAGTGTTGGCCACTGCAGAAGGAAGCCAAACATAATCAAGACAAAGCCGACATACTGAGGATGCCGAACATACGAATAGAGCCCACTCGTAGCCAGCTTTCGCTCTTTTTGCGCCGCGTACAGGGTTCGCCACCCGGCGGCAATCAAGTAAAAACCTCCACCAATAAACACCGTACTCAACAAGTGGAAGGGGCCGAAATGGGGAGAACCCTGCCAACCAAAGAGCATTTCAAGCAAGTGCCCGCTATCGTGGGCAAGCCAATTCACATCCGGGTATTGGGTCTGAAGCCAACCGGACAGGAAATAGAGTGTCAGCGGGAACCCATACATCTCTGTGAATAATGCCACGAGAAACGCGCTGAACGCACCGAAGGATCGCCAGTCTCGTTGGGTCTGTGGCTTAAAAAAACTGAAAGCGAAGAAAATAAAGATCACCGAGTTTAGAACCACCAGTCCCCAAAGACCGTAATCGGACGAAGCATCAGTCATCGCGTTGGCCTCCACTCTTGCCTTCCGGTTGATCGTGGTGATTATGGCCACCGTGATTCCCATGCCCTCCATGCATAAACATATGAATAAACGGGCATGCCAGAAGGATTAACCACGGCAAAGCACCCAGAAGGTGAACCTTATGTTCGCCCCAGAGCAAAACCAAAGCGATGACCGCAAAAATTGCCAACGTAATCTTGAAACGCTTATCCATATAGATTCCCTTTGGGAAAAGCTTGTCAGTGGGGCTTACTGGCTAGTATGCCTCTAGCGATATTTGGTGACCTATCCCGTCCAAAGAAACGTCATCGATAATTTCCAGAGAGCCCGGATCAAGCACCCAGAGCTTGGCTTCGGCCCGACTGGTGATCAAAAGGCTGCCATCGACGGGAGAGATCGCCGCCCATTGTGAGAGTCGAAGATAGATGGCAAGCACCAATTTACCTAGCAGTAGTTCAACACGCGGAACTGAAACAGACCTGAAAACAGACCTGAAAACAGACACAAGATGTGGATCTATTTGACGCAAATCACAAATGCAAGATAGATTCTTCGAGCATTAAGTAAGCCGTTTCAACCATTGCAAACCTCGAATGACGGACTCCAGATGCCGGAACCTATTTATGAGAACAGACGAATAGCAAACAGCCGGGCCAACGAACTCAACCGCCAATGCTACTGCATCACTCTTGACCGAATAGCCCTCAACAAGAGCCTCCACAACCAGCTTTCAGATGCTGGAAGCGAACTGTCAACGCTCCCGGAGTTCGATCACCTTTTTTCAAACACACCGGTTTTCGTACCCCGAGCCGACATAGCGGAGATGGAGAGGATCGTTCAGTCGATTGAAGCGGCCTCAGAGCTTCCCTCGTACCGAGAACGAGTACTTTCCTGGGCACCGGAAATCGCACAGTTCAATCCAGGGCCCATCGGGGCGTTCATGGGCTATGATTTTCACATGGGTCCCGACGGCCCCCGGCTGATCGAAATCAACACCAACGCCGGTGGCGCCTTCCTGAACCTTGTCTTGTCGAGAGCCCAGCGCAATTGCTGCGACCCATCTCAACAACCCACAACACCCCAGCAGCCGCTCGACGGATTCGAGGACGCGGTGTTCTCAATGTTCAAACAGGAGTGGCAAAGCCAGCACGACAATTTCGGGCCCAGTTGCCTGGCCATAGTAGACGATGCCCCAAAGACACAATTTATGTTCCCCGAATTCCAGTTGGCCCAACAGATTCTCCGAGCCAAAGGAATTGATACATTGATACTCGATCCACAGGAGCTTCAGTATGCCGGCGGTACGCTGACAGCCCGCGGTAAGCCCATTGATATGGTCTACAACCGTCTGGTGGACTTCGCATTGGACGCCGCGCCCCATGCGGCATTAAGGCATGCCTATCTGGATGGCGCCGTGGTGGTAACGCCTAATCCCCATGTGCACGCTGTGCTGGCTGACAAGCGAAACCTGGCCCTGCTATCCGCACCCCACTCCCTTCGAGACTGGGGGCTCAATGAGGCCGATGCAGGCTACCTGGAGAGAGCCGTGCCGAAAACCAGGCAGGTTTCGAGGAACGACGCGGCTGAGTTGTGGAGTGCGCGACGTCATCTGTTCTTCAAGCCGGTTGCCGGCCATGGCAGCAAAGGCGTCTACCGGGGCGACAAACTAACCCGGCGCGTTTTCGAGAACATCCTGAATGGTGGCTACATCGCCCAGGACCTTGTCCCCGCTGGAGAACGAACCCTGAGAATTGACGATGCAGTGGTCACCCGAAAAGTCGACATTCGGCTGTATACCTACGCCGGCAAAAGTATGCTGGTTGCGGCGAGGATATACCAAGGCCAGACAACCAATTTTCGTACCCCCGGAGGTGGATTCGCTCCGGTTTTTCAGGTGTGATTATTACCTTTTCAATGAGCCAATATTTGATCGCATTAATGAAGAATTCCAGATTTTTGGTTTAGCGAACTGTAGAACATTAAGTTACTTAAGCACGGTCCGGACCTATGAAAACATAGGCCCGGAGACCCCTCGGCGCTTATTCGTTGGTGAACGTCACAACATCTTTTTAAACTGCCCGTAGTCTCCTCCGGTACGCAGTACCAGAGTGATGTCGTTGTCGTTCCGGTTTCTGAAAAACCAGCCATGATTGCCGGTAAAGGCTGCCTCCAGCTCGCCCTCGTCTTCAGGCACGCCCCGGCCTTTCTCGTAGGAAATTGACTGACCACCTCCATCGCCATGAGTATCGAAGTTGATCGGGCCACCTTCTGACACCCAGGAGAACCGGGCTGTAGCACCTTCCTCCATAGTAAGTTTGAATTCGGTGCCTTCTCCCGGTGTGAGAATCACGCGCACTTCATCCTGCCACTGCGGTTCCGCAATTTCTGGTGCAGGCGCAGATTCTGGCTCAGAAGACGCAACCTCTGCTTCCGGTGAGGGGGCTGGCTTCTCAACGGCTTCATCCACGACAGGTGCATTGACTTCCGGCGCCTGTCGCTCAGTTGAGGATTGAACAGCAACCATCTGAACAGCCTCGTCAGCAGCAGCCTCTTCGGCGAGCTGCTCTTTGATCTCGCCCATTTCAGTCAGGCCCAAAAGGCGACCTGCGCCGGTTGGGTCCAGGGCGTACTCGGCGGGCATGACCACGGTAGCCAGCAGAACCAGCGCCACAAAAGCGGCAATGATGGTGGATCGAACCAGTTTGGCAGTGCTGGGCAGTTCTTCACGGTTGGGTATATCGGTGTTGTACATAAAAAATCTCCAGAATCAGGCGACAAAGTAACCGGTGAGCTGATAGCCAAAGAGCAGAAAACCTGCACTCATCATGGCCACGTTGGCGGTGTAGGCATGGCGGAAAAAGCCGTCGGTTTTACGCCAGAAGCTGATAGCAATGAGGATCATGGCCAGGGCGATGAGCTGTCCGATTTCCACACCCACATTGAAGGCGAGGAGGTTCGGAATCAGGCCGTCCGGCGAGATGTCGTATTCGATGATCTTGGTGGACAGGCCGAAACCATGGAAGAACCCGAAAATCAGCGTGGCGGCCTTGGTGTTGGGCTGAAAGCCAAACCAACGCTGATAGGCACCGATGTTGTCCAGTGCCTTGTAGACGATGGACAGACCGATAATCGCATCAATGAGGTAGCTGTTGATGCCCACGTTGAAATAGACGCCCAACAACATGGTGGTGGAATGCCCGAGGGCAAACAGGCTCACGTAGATCGCGATGTGCTTCATCTGGTAGAGGAAGAAGATGACACCCAGCAGGAACAGCAGGTGGTCATAGCCGGTGACCATGTGTTTGGCCCCCAGGTAGATGAACGAAATAAGGTTTATCCCGGTAATTTCCTGGATGTACCCCTTGTCGCCCTGAGCCACGGCATGGGCGAGTACGTCGGTACTCAGCCCCAGCAAGCCCAAAGTCAGAAATATCCAGAGTAGGCGATTGCCTGTGCCCGTTGAGGACACACCACGGCATCGGCCTGTCAAGTTTGACAACATAAAGACTTCAATCGAATGTGTTTTCTCGGGCCGCCTAAGCGGCAAGAATCAAGCAGGAAGGAGTGCTTTTGGAGGGCGTTCGAGCCGATAGCGCAAGCTGCGGGGGAAATCATCGGCAAAGGGCACGGGCTGCCGGAGAACGGTCAGGCTTTGGGAAATAAGGGGAACCCTTAGCTGGTCCACTGTCTCGTGGGTATGATTGCCAGCATCATGATGCACTGATGATGTCTCTGGCTCTTCGTCAAAATCATGGGTGTGTCCATGCGCACCATGACTGCTCGCTTGGCCGTCAAACTGCGATTCCCAGTCGCCTGCCAAGTTGGCCACACCATGAGAGAATGACTCGCCAATCACCGACAGTGACAGGCCCGCCAATGCAAGGAGTATGACGAGCGTTGGAAGCAGTTTTCTCGGGTGAATGGCCGAAATCATCAATCTACTGCGTCGAGTCTGTGGTTGGATTTCAACGAGAACGGAGGATACCATCCCCCCGTGGGGGATAGGAATTAAAAATGGTAAATGATCACACGCATCAATCTCACCCGAACATTATCAAACGTCTGAAGCGGGCAAACGGCCATCTTGAAAGCGTGATTGGCATGATTGACCAGGGACTGGCAGTGTGCCTGAATGCGCTTTTTATAGACTGTAGGCGACTCGGGCTGATGCGAGACGACTGAGACAATAGCCGCATGAATGTTTGGGCCTATCGCCCACACATGCAGATCACTGACTTTGGCATCGTCGTCTTCGACGGCCTGTCTGACGGTTTCCTCCATGTCCTGATGCTGCTCGTCGAGGAGGACCTTTGAGGTCTCTTTCAGCAGATGCCAGGACCAACGGGTTACCAGAATCGCACCGATAATCCCCATCATCGGGTCCATCCAGTTCCACCCGGCATATTTACCCGCCAGAAGGGCAACAATAGCAAGGACTGACGTCAGCGCATCCGCAAGTACATGAAGGTAGGCCGCACGGCGGTTGTGGTCATGGTGATGATGGTGGTGACCGTGATCATGGCCGTGACTGTGACCATGATCATGGCCTGCATCCCCCAGTATCCAGGCTGACACCCCGTTGACCACCAGGCCAATGATGGCCACAAAAATAGCCCCATCGAAAGAAATGGGGACGGGCTGAATAAAACGCCCGACGCTCTCGATGACCATGTAGAGCGCAAAGACAGCCAGCAGAATCGCGCCGGTAAAGCCGCCCAGCGCATTGACCTTCCCCGTCCCGAAAGAGAACCTGGCGCTGCCCGCGTTTTTCCTGGCATACGCATAGGCGAAGGCGGCAATACCCAGAGCCACCGCGTGCGAACCCATGTGCAGGCCATCAGCCAGCAAAGCCATTGAGCCATAAACGATCCCGGCCAGGATCAAAACCAGCTTTTGACCTATCCCCCCTGGGGGGATGGCATGAGAATGCTACTGTAGCCAGATGGCTTCAACAACCTTGACAGAGGGGGCAGTGTCCGATTCGGCATACTCTCACCCTCCCCCCGATGAAGACGAGTAAACCAAGGTGCTATCGCTTTCCAACATGGCTTACGATCTGGAAGACCTCATCAGCCCTGCGCTCACGGGGCCAGGGGTCATGTCGCTGAACCTGGTTGTGAGCTTTGCAGGGGTGCAGTCATGCCTTATCCGATCCGGTCCATGGCTCAGCGGCCCGGTGTTGCTTACAACCCTCCCGGGGTGCCGTCAGCGGCTCATGATGCAGCGCCTTCAACAGGCCAGCTGTCATAGCAACGATAACCAGCGAGAATGGCAGGGCCGCGAGGATGACCGCATCCTGGAGGACGGCAATACCTCCCGCCACTAGCAATACCGCGGTCAATACTCCGTTGCCAATGGCCCAGCCTGCTCTCGACGCCTTGGGAGGCTCAAGCTGCCCTCCTGATAAAATGATATTGACCACCAATGCGCCGGAGTCAGCAGACGTTATAAAGTAGATGCTGATAAGGAGCGTTGCCACCAGACCCATCAAAAATTTAATTGAGTCAGTCGTCTGCAGGTGCTCAATGGTCGCGAAAAGTGCATAGGCGATGTCTTTAT
>Ga0208316_1000808_pt1 | contig 22369 bp, 20 predicted proteins | sample MalvireepMed_231_FD_184240 | JGI IMG/M metagenome (GOLD analysis project Ga0208316, IMG submission 184240) | Marine viral communities from the Global Malaspina Expedition - Malaspina viral metaG DeepMed_231 (SPAdes) (version 2) | ecosystem: Environmental > Aquatic > Marine > Oceanic | place... | reverse complement strand
TTGAATTCTTTCGAGTAGCTTTTTCGGGTTTTCATATACACTCCAGTTGAGATAATTATCTCTTAACTGGGTGTGTGAATCTATTGGAGCACGTCAAAAAGCCTTTAGGATTTATCAGGCGGTTGGCTGTGGTCAACTAGAGCAGTCTAATGTTACCTCTTTATTGGAACAAGCAGCTAATACACGCAACATACCTAAAGCAGAAGTAAAAGATACGCTGAAAAGCGCAATGAAAGGTATTAGAGAACCCAAACCATATGGTGATGACGATGCCTTCTTTTCTGTCACTTCACATAGTGAGAGCAAACCAATACAACAGATAGAACCAGAAGATTTAAATAAGCAGCAAAGAAGTATTGAGTGGTATGAGCGTATCAAGTGTAACCAGCCAGAAAAAGACCATCATTACTTGCAAAAGAAAGGACTCATTCGGTTTAGACAACTCTTTTTTACTGGTGAGGATAGAAACGGACATTTCTTAGCATACCGCTTAGTCAATGAAGAAGGCGCCATTTGTGGCTTTGGGCGAGTCTACACCAATGGAGAAAAACGCAACACAGCAGGCTGTGGGGCTACTGGCTCTTATTATTCACCTTTCATTAGTACAACTAGCAAAAAAGACACATGTTACGTTACAGAGGGCGCAGCAGACGCTTGTTCAGTAATGGCGTCAACTGGCTGTGATGCTTTTGCTTCAATAAGCTCTGGCACAATGGTACGAGTTGCCGAAATGTTAAAAAGCAAATACAGCGAAGTTATTTGCTGTTTGGATAATGATAATGCTGGTCGCAGTGTAGGAAAGAAACTTTTCCAAGTTGGTTTTAAATGTGTCATACCAACTAAGCACGGCCAGGATTTTTCTGATGTTTTTGTAGCTGGTGGTCAAAATGAAGTACGAGAACAGCTGACGAACGAATTCAAACCACCAGCGGATAAGTCGAGTCATTCCTTACCCCTAAACCTCGACCAGTTCGCAATTACTAATATTGAAGAACTTCGGACTATGTTAGCAAACGATAATTGGGTTTTAGATAAAGTAGCCTTACAGGGCCAAATTACCATCCTGTTTGCAAAACCAAACAGCGGCAAAACACTTCTTACTTTGAAGATGCTAATAGAAAGTGTTAACGCTGGCCGAATCAATGGCGAAGACGTCTATTACATCAACTGTGATGACACTATGAGAGGATTAGCTACCAAAGCCGAACTGGTAGCCAAATATAAAATAAAAATGATTGCGAGTGGCTACAATGGTTTTAAAAATGAGCATTTGACAGCGTTGATGAATTATTTAGCAGAGTCTGACGAGGCAAAAGAAAAAGTCTTAATTTTAGATACATTAAAAAAGTTTAGCGATTTAATGAATAAAACTGACAGCTCTGCTTTCAATGAAGTAATGCGTGGTTTTGTTGCCAAGGGAGGAACAGTTATAGCGCTAGCCCATACAAATAAAGCACGGGACGCTGACGGCAAAGTCGTATTTCAAGGGACCAGTGATACAGTAGACGATGCCGATTGTTGCTATACCTTAGACGTGGTCAATGTAACCGAAGATGATTATTTAGGAACTAAAGCAACTACAAGAACAGTGCTCTTTGAGAACTTCAAAGCACGTGGTGATAATGAAGACAAGGTAAGCTACGAGTATACAAAAATTGATGGTGAGGGCTATTTAACACTGCTCGATTCTATTCAAAAGGTCGATAAGGATGCTACCGCAAAAGCCGAAAAAGAAGGCCGTATTAAGCGAAAACTAGAGGATAATGAAGAAGAGATAGAGCTTGTTTTCGAAGCCCTCGACGCCAAAATAAACACTACTGAAAAAATTGTTCAATTCTTAATGAATGAGGGTATCAGTCGAGCTAGGGCAAAAAAGGTATTAAAGGAGCACACTGGAAATAAGCTTTCTGAGGGGCATCGGTGGTCTAAACAAAAGGGAGAGAAAAATCAACGCATTTTCAAGCGCATTATTTAGCTCTTCAGCCCCTGCCAGAAAAATATCGATACATAGGCAGTATTCGTTTCGCTGGCATTATTGGTATTTTTGGTAGTTTTGGACATATTGGTTGTTTTAGTTAGTGTTATAAAGAGAAAGGGCGAGACTGGTTCAGTTTTCCTCTGGCTAGATATAACTATCCATCGAAAATATACCGCTCACTTTTTCACTTTATAACTTAAACCGACCAAAACAACCAAAAATATAAACAGGAGGAACACACTAAGCACTTGTTTTTCTAAATAAGCAGCCGTTCTCAAGTGCCTTTTTAAGCCATTATCTCTTTACAAGCCTCACATTCATTGGCACTGGGTCACTTGCCTGAACGCCAGATTTACCACCTTTAGGCCCAAAAGATACTCTTGTGTAAGTGATAATACCATCGAAGTTATCGTAAACAGTTGAAGTTCTATAGCCGTCAATAGAACTATAATAAATAGTCCCAGAGAATATTGGTGTATATATGGAAGCCCCTTGATCTATGCTTTCACACTGCTCATTCGTATCAGTTAAGAAAAATTTGGGCTTAGCTGATTTGCAATGAACCAAAGTAATCAATTCTGATTCAGTTGGTAACCGAAATTCTGGAGCATTGGCATTGATGTAAGACTCTGTCTCTCTACGAGTTAGTCTCGCTGGATCATTCAAACACGTGTTTTGACCCTCATCGAATACCTGCCCAATCGCACACTTCATCCAGACTAAGCTTGTTACGTGGTCTAATACAGTATCACCCTGATCAGTATAACGTGGTGCCACCATAACTAAGTCAGTATGCGCAGCCTCTCGCGCACCTTGCTTTGCAACGACTACAACTCTATATAGCGGAGATAAGTCGCTTGGCGTAAAAGAGATGGGCGGAGTTACATCGAGAAACCTAGTTGAGTTTTCATATACTGAATAGTTTTCGAAGTTTAACTCTAAGTCTGAAGCCACATAAACATCGTAAGAGTCAGCAGTATTATCACTGCTCCACATAATTGATATTTCTCTATCTTGCGCTACCGCTTGTACATTCTGAGGGGCATTTAATATAGGTTGTGATACTTGGGACGAACCTTCAGAACCTCCACCACCACATCCAGTCAAAATAAGAGCTAAAAATGAAGTAGAAAAAAATTTGGGTACAAAACTCAACCTAGTCATGAACTTCCTTTTACTGACATATAATTTGTAGCGAAGGATAGCATATCAAAAAAGTTTTGGCTAAACAGAGATGTACAAGCGCCCTATCTTCGAGAAACGCGGACAAACAGCAACGTTATTAATGTATTTCGTATTGACTAAGTACGCTAGCAAAGATCGTCAGTTAAATAAATGAGGGTACTTAAGGTGAATAGCATCCATATTTGTATGTATCTTCGAGAACGTTTCCCAATGTTGGTACTTACGTTTTGAATAGACACCAAGACCAAAATAATCAACTTTGCGTGATAATCTGAGATACTTATCTAATTCTCTTTCAGTTTCTGTTTTGGATTGCGTTTTATAATCGAGGCGATGACATTCTCTACAACCTACTGAATTGGAAACTATATAGAGTTGCTTCCTTTTAGTCCCACACAAATCACACGTCAAATACATACGACTCCCACCAAAATGAACAGATTGATGGGTGAGGACAATCGAGTGGCGATGGTGCTTATTCTGGTAGGTATAATTGACCTCCAACTTATCCATTTCATTAGATATACGCCAGCCAATCGACCAAAGAATTTGACCATTGATTGAACCTGTAGATTTACCTTCCCTACCACCTACCATAAAGCCATTTCTTATCAGCCCAGACAGATCAATTTTCACCGCATCTTCTGTATATTGCCGAGTTTGAGTATTCATCATTTACCTAAGTACAAGGGAAGAGTTGTACCTTTATTATACAGTGTACCTCTGGTGGATTAATCAATTCAGATAGAAAGTACAGGTGTCAAAAAAACCTAGAACGAGTAGCCTTTACAAAAACCATGAGGCAAGCGCAATGACGCCACAAAAAAATTGGAACAGTTGGAATTATTAATAGAAGCATTGATTCAAGTGAGCGATGAAGAGAACGAAAGCGCTCGGTTATCAAATTATGACATTCTGGTTATGCTGAAGTTGGTCCAGTCAATATTGGAAAGCGTTCAGTCAGAATTGGCCATAAAAAATCACTTTATGTTTGCAAATAGTTTGCAGTTTTATAGCAGAGGCATTTAAGTTAGTAACTAATAACTCTGGAAGCTTTAATAGATGGTGCGTCTACCCTGATTCGAACAGGGGACCTCTACCATGTCAAGGTAGCGCTCTAACCAACTGAGCTATAGACGCATAAAAACTGTGTTGCACCAGATAGGTGGGCGAATGCCAGACAACGGCGCGTATAATACTCAGCACCGGCGCTGCCTGCAAGAAAAACTTAACAAAAGCCCGTTCAAGTGACTAATTTCGCAGCAATTCGATTGCTTTTTGTCTTTTAAAGACGCTTACTTACACCATATTAAAGGGTAGCGGCTTAATGGCGTCGACTAGTGTACCGTCGTTCACCGCACGCATAAAATACTCCCCTAACCTATCAGTTTCTTTTAACACCGTTTGCCAGTATTGAATGCGGGTTTTGGCATCAAGCACTTCAAAGTCTTTACGGTCTGGTATTTTACTGTAAGGCAGGTTCGCCACAAATGACGCCGAGGGCACTAACATCACCACATTATCGTAGCTTGAGCGATGCGGTACTCTGTTTTTTAGCCCTTTATCAAACCAACCAGGAATGGGTTTATCGTAAAAGTGAGGGTATAACACTAACCCCTTGTCAGGGCCAAAGGATAAATCGAAGTGGTAGTCAATAATTCCACCGTCGCGATACATGCCAGCTGGCGCCCCTTCTATGTTCTGCACACCTTCTATAACAATAGGAATAGAGCCAGACGCTAATAGCGCACTGTGAATATTGCCTTGGGTTAAATCGTGATATTGCGTTGGGAGCTGATAGGGGTCGTTAATTTCAAAATTCGTATTTGGCGAAGAAAAAATATAGCGGGTGTATAACCGAGAAAGGTTTTTTCGATTTACTGTATTGGCCGCCGCGCTCATAGCAAGGCCAGAAAGCTGCCTAAATTTACTTTCAAAGCGGGTTGCGCCTAAACATTTGGCTACAATAAGGTGCGCCTTAAAACGGGAATTAGACAAGACTTCTTGTTTGCCGGTGTCATTGACCATTTCCTTCAACAGGTCTTCAGCTTTCGCGGTAATTTCCCTTGGGGTAGGTTTGTTACTGCTATAAGTTGTGGTTGAGTACGATGATGCTAGCCGGTTTATTGCGGCAAAGGGGTCGTTTTGCACCGCACAAATTGCGCGAAAAGCACCCGCGGAGGAACCAATGACATGTATTTGATGATTTACATTCGCGAACCACTCGGGAAAAAGTACCCGATCAAGCCCTGCTAAAGTAAACCATTTAGGGCCGCCCGATGCGCCTAAAAAATAACTGAACAGGTCTGGGTTAAACCCATTTTTCATTATAGTTTCACGGGCTTTTTTACCTGCGTATACGTCTAACGGTGCCACTTACATTCCTTGCTATTTTAAAGGGCCAGCATTTATGCATAAAACCCCTTAATTTGACTAATTCGGAGAAATTTAACAGTTAACTAGGTAAAAGTAACCTTCTTGGGCTTTACGCGCCTTCTGCTCAGACCACACCTTTAAACGCGTAAGCGGGGAAAACTAAGGGCTGAGTGCATCTATCACTTTTAGAAATACGCGATACTCATCATCAGTGATATTCTTTAATTGCCTATTTTGCCACGCGACCACCCGCGGTGTGATTTGCTCATACATCGCCACACCTTCACTTGATAATGCAATAAGGCTTGCCCTTTTATCTTCCTCACACATACATTTTAACACAGCGCCCTTGTTCACTAAGCGGTCTAACGCGCGAGAAACTTGCACCTTGTCTAGGCGGGTTGCTGCGGCGATGGCTTTTGCGGTCATATAAGGCTGCTGTGCGTCTTCTTGGCACGTGCCAAGTGTTGCTACAATTCGCCACTCGGGCATTGTAAGCTGGTAAGTGGCATATTCCCTTGCAAGAGAGTCACTTAAGTCGCTAGCCAGCATTGCCACCTTATAGGCAAGCATGTCATTTAATTGCACAGTGTTTCCCTTTCTCTTTCACTTTCTCTTTTTTGTTTATCAATGATGACTTAAAAAGGCGAGTTGACGTAAACCTTACAAAAAGCGTAATAGCTTGGCCCAATATACCTAACTCCTTTAAAGGCTTGGCTTCAATCAACATTGGCTTATCAATTAGCACGACTGTAAACCTAGCTTACCAAAAGCGCCTGCGCATCAAATGCACCACAAACCATCCACCATTGATTTACAATTATTTTACCTCTAGCCTAAAGCATATAGTTTCATTTGTAACTAAATCTATTGCTAAGCGCAGCTAAAGTAGCGCCAATAACGGAAACCTGTATGGATAATTTATCTTATTTAACTGGCTTTAATAACGAGCACGAAACTGAAGCCCTGCCCGGCGCTCTTCCTAAAGGGCAATTTAGCCCACAGAAAGTTAATTATAAGCTTTATGCTGAGCAATTTAGCAGTACCGCTTTTACTGCACCACGGGCAGACAACCGTCGAAGCTGGACGTACCGACTACGCCCTTCTATTGCCATGGGCGACTTTAAAAAAATAGATAATGGCCTTGTGCGCACGGCACCTGAAACGGATATCCCCTGCCCACCCAATGTGATGAGATGGGACCCAATTCCATTGCCTGACAGCGAGTGTGACTTTATTGATTCGCTTGTCACTATCGCCACTAACGGCGACGCTAAAACACAAACGGGTATGGGAATACACTGTTACAGCGCCAATATGGATATGCAAAATCGTGTGTTCTATTCATCTGACGGTGAGATGCTTATCGTCCCCCAATTAGGTGACATGCTGATTACCACTGAGTTTGGAAAGCTTCATGTCTCGGTAGGTGAAATAGTGGTGATCCCTCGCGGTGTACGCTTTGCTGTCGAACCATTAGGCGGCCCCATACGGGGTTACATTTGTGAAAATTACGGGCATCCGTTTGTTTTACCAGAACGCGGCCCTGTTGGTGCTAACGGCTACGCTAATCAGCGGGACTTTTGCTATCCCACGGCGTGGTTCGAGGATAATGACACGCCACACACCATGGTAAACAAGTTTTGCGGCAACCTATTTGAGGCCCCCCTTGATCATTCTCCGTTTGACGTAGTGGCTTGGGTAGGTAACTCTGCACCTTACAAATACAACCTATCGCGCTTTAACGTAATAAACACAGTAAGCTTTGATCACCCCGACCCCTCGATTTTTACTGTGCTGACTTCCCCATCAGATCTTGAAGGCACAGCTAACGTAGACTTTGTTATCTTCCCACCGAGGTGGATGGTAGCCGAGAACACCTTCCGTCCACCCTATTATCATAGAAATGTGATGAGTGAGTTTATGGGGCTAATAGAGGGCATGTACGATGCAAAAGAGCATGGTTTTGTGCCGGGCGGGATGAGCTTGCATAATTGTATGACGCCCCATGGCCCTGAAGCTGAAGTGTTCGATAAGGCATCGAATGCCGAACTTACTCCCCAGCGCTATGAAAACACCCTAGCGTTCATGTTTGAATCTCGTTATCCCATTGCGCCAACGGCGTTTGCTATGCATAGCGACCTTCGCCAGAAGGATTATCTTTCTTGCTGGAAGGGCCTACAAAAACACTACGATGGTGAAAAGTAGTACTCCACGATACCTGTACGGATTTGTGAACACCTTGCACAATACGCAAAATCTATTATTGACTACTAAAATCATACGGTTAGGAAAAATACGCCTCCCCTAACCGTATGTTTGACGTACCGCTGAAAACAAAACGTTACAGCTGTTCTTTCCATCCTAAAAATGTGTTGCGCCTACCTCTATTGCTTGCATTTTCACTACAACCTTACAATCAGCTAACAATTATAAAATATGATTTACGTTGAGGATGTATTGCTATGGCTGATTTATTTGAAAACCCAATTGGGTTAGATGGGTTTGAGTTTTTAGAATTCACAGCGCCTGAAAAGGGCGTGTTAGAGCCTATCTTTGAAGCGATGGGCTTTACCCTTGTTGCTCGCCACAAATCGAAAGACGTAGAGTTGTGGCGTCAAGGCGATATCAACTTATTGAGCAATTATGAAAAGAACTGCCATGCCGCATACTATGCAGAAGAGCACGGCCCATCAGCATGTGGGATGGCTTTTCGCGTAAAAGATTCACAGCATGCCTACAAAGAAGTGCTGGCCCGTGGTGCACAGCCAATGGACACCTACACAGGGCCAATGGAACTTAAACTGCCTGCCATTAAAGGTATTGGTGGTGCCATGCTTTACCTTATCGACAGGTATCAAGGTGAAAACACCATATACGATATTGACTTCAACTGGATTGAAGGCGTTGACCGCCACCCCGAAGGCTGTGGCTTCCATACCCTGGATCACCTTACCCACAATGTGTATCGAGGGCGCATGGATTTCTGGGCTGGCTTCTATGAAAAGCTATTTAACTTCAGAGAAATTCGCTATTTCGATATTAAAGGTGAATATACTGGGCTGCTTTCAAAAGCAATGACCGCACCTGATGGCAAAATCCGTATTCCGCTAAACGAAGAAGCCGTGGGCGGTGGTGGCCAAATTGAAGAGTTTTTAATGAAGTATAACGGTGAAGGCATTCAGCACATCGCGTTTGCTTGTGATGATTTAATTGCGTGTTTAGATAAGCTTAAGGCAAAAGGCATGAAGTTTATGACACCGCCACCAAATACGTATTATGAAATGCTTGAAGACCGCCTTCCAGGGCATGGCGAAAATGTAGATGAATTACAAAAGCGCGGCATTTTATTAGACGGCACAACGGAAAATGGCGAGCCTCGATTGCTGCTTCAAATTTTCTCTGAAACGGTTTTCGGCCCTGTTTTCTTTGAATTTATTCAACGTAAGCAAGATGATGGCTTCGGCGAAGGTAACTTCAAAGCACTGTTTGAGTCTATTGAACGCGACCAAGTAAATCGCGGAGTTTTAAATAAATAGCTCTTAAGCAAATGGTGAATTTGTCGTCACGATGCATTTACGAGAGATGCATTTACGAGAGATGCATTAACGAGAGAAGCAAAATGCTAGCCTAGCTAAGCTTAGCAGCATTAAGGCCGTTTTCTCGTTAAACCTAAGATAAAAATAAAGGCAGTACATCGCAAAGATGCACTGCCTTTACTTCAAAAAAGCCCTAGTAAATGCAATGACTAAGCTTTGGTTTCAACCCTGCCCTTTTTCATATAGTGCACACGCCGCTCCGCTTGGATCAATGATTACGCAGAAGCTGTCGTTTCCATGGTGTCGGACTTCACCCACCTGTTTGCCCCCTTTATCAACAGCAGCACGTAGGGCATTATCTAAGCTTTCAACAGTAAAGTAGTTAATCCACCCGCTTGGGTAATTTTCATTCACTCCGCGCTTATGACAAATGCCGCCTACTGGCGTACCGTCGCTTTTCATCATGACGAAGTCACTGTATCCGCCCATGTCGATTGCTTCCTTCTTCCAGCCCATAACAGCCTCGTAGAAGCTCACAAGCTCGTCGGCATTTTCTGTTGTAATATCACACCATGACGCATCTGACATCGTCTTATCCTCTTGTCGTTATACTTATAGGCGCAACTCGCTTTTTTAGGCGTTTATTATTGCGCCAGTGATGTTAACGTTGCCCGTTCTAAAAATAGCTTGCAGTGGCTGTTACTTCAAAACTTGCGTCATAATTATGCTTAGGCACTAATAAAACTTAGCTTATTTTTCTAAAACGATCGCAGGTTGTTTGCTATTTTTTTGGGCATCAATTCCCTATAAAAGAGACGGTTGTCAAGGGAAGAAATTGCAAAAAGACCAAACATTTTTTATTTTAATGGTAGACACAGCCTGTGGAAAATGCTTGCATTTTTGATAATGTTATCCACTGACCATTGTTTGTACAGTTTATTTTATTACTTATTATCAAACACTTAGAATAAGACCCCAAACTACTCAACAAACTTATCCACAGATTAAGTGGATAACACGTGGCACTTGCTCACAGTTAATGGTTTAATGTGAATATCTTCGACGTATTCTTTTTTTCGGTTTCTCATGCCCAAACAAACACTTTTAGTCAGAGAATCTTTATTCACTATTCACAGCTTAGATCCGCAAAGCGATATCCCGGCCTCAGTTCTAAACAGCCCGCTTTTTTTCCTAGGTAAAACAGAAGATGAATTGTCTATTGTCGTTCCTGACTCAATCAAGGTAGATTCCCTTGATAGTGATGAAGGTTGGCGAGCCCTTGAACTATTGGGGCCGTTACATCTGTCAATGGTTGGAATTATGGCACAAATTGGTGATGTACTTGCCTCTGTGAAGGTTGCTATCTTCGTTGTGTCCACATTCGATACTGACTTTTTCTTAGTAAAAGACAACAAATTGAAAGACGCAATCAACGCTTTGAAAAAAGCGGGTTATTCGGTGAATGTGGACAACTAACCCCGTGAACGCCAAACAATTACAATATGCCCCCGATACATTCTCGAAACAGTTTGAAACACTGACCCCGTTTTCCGGGCAAGTCGTTCCACTTGCCCAAACGGACGACCCGTTTTTTAAAAACGGTTACATGGGGCCAGGTGCTGCGGTAACTTCTACCTCCAACACCATAGTTGCGCCTTTTGTTGGTAAAGTACTCAATGTTTCGCCACTGGACTATGCTATTGATATACAGTCAAAAGTGGGATTAAAATGCCGAATAAAATACGGTGGTGACACATGTCACCTTCATGGCGCACAGTTTAATTGCGCCCTTAAGCGCGGCGACACTTTTAACGTCAGTCAAACACTGTTTACTGTGAATTCGGCCTGGCTTAAGCAGCAGGGTGTCAGCAATGTTTGCGCGCTCACTTTGCTTAATGCTAACGCCCTCATTGGCATAGTGCCTACCCGTCAGAAGTTCGTAGACGCGGCTACCGACTCCCTTTTTACCCTTTACCTTTAAAAACACATCGCAAGTCAGTTTATCATCGTATCAACAGCTTGTATGATGTACGACAAAGTTTAACTAACCCTAGTGGCGCATTGCTTCTAAAGCATGATTAAAGCGCGATGGGGTTGCGTCATTGCGTAGATCGCGAAGCGCGGTCTCACCTTTTAGATACAACAAGTAATACGGAAGCATTCACATGAGCACAATCCTTTACGGGATCCCAAACTGTGACACCATTAAAAAAGCGAAAAAATGGTTAACCGAGAACGATATTCCGTTTTCATTTCACGACTATCGTAAAGACGGCATAGATAACAACTTTCTTTCACGTGCAGAAGCTGAGCTAGGTTGGGAAACCATGCTAAACAAGCGCGGAACGACGTTTCGCCAGTTAGAAGAACAAGAAAAGGCAACATTGAATAAAGATAAAGCCCTTGCTTTGCTTGAACTTCACCCAGCCATGGTTAAGCGCCCTATCCTTTTTCACAACAATACCTTCCACATTGGTTTCAAACCGGCACAGTATGAGGAAATATTTTGTTAAACGACTCTGTTATTGACATTGCAAAGCAATTAATTAACCGCCGCTCCGTTACGCCTGAAGATGCCGGCTGCCAAGAAGCCATGTGTGAATTTTTAGGGGCACTTGGCTTCGACAATGAAACCATGGTGTTTGAAGATACCACTAACTTGTGGTCTCGCCGAGGCAAAGAGGGCCCGGTGTTTTGTTTTGCAGGGCACACCGATGTAGTGCCAAGTGGCCCAGAAGACGCGTGGAAAACCCCGCCATTTACTGCCACTGAAGTGAACGGTTACTTACATGGTCGTGGGGCAGCAGATATGAAAGGCAGTCTTGCTGCTATGCTTGTTGCCACTCGTGAATTCGTTAATCAGTATCCGCAGCACAAAGGTAGCATTGCTTATCTTATTACCAGTGACGAGGAAGGCCCCTTTATTAATGGCACAACCCGCGTTATTGATACCCTTGAAGCACGCAATGAAAAAATTGATTGGTGTATTGTTGGCGAGCCCTCGTCTACCGATGAAGTGGGCGACATCGTGAAAAATGGCCGTCGAGGCTCGTTAACCGGTGACCTGGTGGTTAAAGGTGTGCAGGGTCACGTTGCTTACCCGCATTTGGCGAAGAACCCCGTTCATAGCGCTATGGCCGCCTTAGATGAGCTGGCCAAATCCCATTGGGATAACGGTAACGATTTCTTCCCGCCCACGAGCTTTCAGATCTCAAATATTCATGCGGGTACTGGCGCGGGTAACGTGATCCCTGGCGAACTGCACGTTTGCTTTAACTTCCGTTTTTCAACAGAGGTAACCGATCAGATATTGATTGAGCGGGTAACCACTATTCTTGATGCCCATGAATTAGATTATGACATTAAGTGGACGTTTAACGGCCAGCCATTTTTAACCGACACCGGTGCGCTGTTAGACGCCACACAAGGTGCGATAGAGGCCGTTAAAGGTACGCCGACTGTGCTATCTACCGCAGGCGGTACATCAGACGGTCGGTTCATTGCCCCAACGGGTGCACAGGTCATAGAGCTAGGGCCAGTAAATGCCACTATTCACAAAATTGACGAGTGCGTAAAAATGGCCGACTTAGAACAGCTTGCGGATATGTATTTCGGTATCCTTGAGCGCTTGCTAGCCAACTAGCGTAGGCTGTTGACCATGACTACCGTTACAGAAAAAGCGTGGCTGGGCCAGCTTAATGAAGATTTAGTTGATGCAGGTAACGGCCACAGGCTTCACATCGACGTGATTTCCCCTTTTCTGGCTATGCAAGATGCCGCACACAAAGACGGGATAGACCTGCAGCTTGTCAGCAGCTATCGCGACTTTGACCGGCAGACCGCTATTTTCAACCGCAAGTGGACAGGAAAGGCTCAACTGCTTGATGTTAACGGTAGTCTCTTGTCGTTTGATAGTTTACGTGATGACGAAAAGCTCCACGCTATTCTTACATGGTCTGCCTTACCCGGTGGGAGTCGTCATCACTGGGGTACCGACATTGACGTGTATGACAGGGCATCTGTTAAGCATTGGGGTGGTCAATTCAATCTTGTAGAAACTGAATACGAGGCTGGCGGCCCTTGTTACGCTCTAGCCTGCTGGCTTGGTGAAAATATGTCGCGTTTTGGTTTTTATCGGCCGTTTTCAGTAAGCCGTGGTGGCGTGGCAGCAGAACCTTGGCACTTAAGCTTTAAAAAGACCGCCGATACGTTTGAAAAAGCAAGAAATTTACAAGGTTTAACCGCTGCTATTGAGCAAAGCGACATAGAAGGTAAATCGTGTATTTTGTCGCAGCTGCCCACACTGTATAGTCGGTATGTTTTAAACAACGGCGTTTCGCCAACGGAAACTGTATGAGTACAACTTGGGTAGTTATAATCATTGTATTAGTGTTAGGTGTGGTAATTGGCAATATCACGCTGCTGAAATACAGTGCGAAGTTTAAATTTCCAACGCCCTCGAAACCGTTTGATGATGTTGAAGAGTCGCACAGCGATAACCCCCCGTCGTCTGCTGATACGTTATCCGACACCCAACCCGGTGATAACCCCACGGCTAACTCGCCAACGTCTGAGCGAAATAATGGCACAAGCACTATCAGTGACGATGCGCTAAATAGCCTAAACAGCCACAGCGACAAGGCTAAAAAGTAACCCCCCTCCTTACTCAACTATTCACTTGTACACACAGGGTACTGTGAATGGTTGGAGTTCTGGACCATGAAAGGCTTGTTCGCCAAAGGCGATATTCACAACAACACCACTATCACTTTTTATTTAATCACACTCTAAGAGGTTCTAGACGTGTCTCAAAGTAAATCTTTACTGGCTAATATCGGCGTACAAGTTGTTATTGCCATGATCATCGGCACCGCCGTAGGTGCTTTTATGGGTCACAGCGCCGCTATGTTTGCCCCCTTAGGCGCAATTTTTATTAACCTCATTAAGATGTTGGTTATCCCACTGGTTGCGGTTGCGCTTATTTCGGGCGCTGCGGGTTTAGGTAACAGTACCAACGCAGGTAAAGTGGGCTTTTCAACCCTCGCCTATTTCGCGTTGACATCCGCGCTAGCCGTGGCGCTTGCGCTGATTATGGGTGAAATTTTCAAGCCTGGTGTGGGTATCGATGTTTCATCAGTAGAGGGAATGTTTTCTGGCGAGTACGCGTCGAAAGGCGAGCTGCCATCGTTTTGGGCGACGGTGACGGGCATGATACCTACTAACGTCTTTGCTTCTCTAACCAATGCGAATATTCTTCAAATTCTAGTGTTTTGCCTGTTCTTTGGCCTTGCCCTTTCTAAGCAGCCTAAAAAGAACCGCGAGCCTATTCTTCAGGGCGTAAATACCATTGTAGATGCGATGGTATGGATGATTAACTGCGTTATGAAAATCGCCCCTATCGGTGTATTTGGTCTAATGGCCGAAGCGGTCGGCACCTTTGGCTTTAGCGCACTTATGGTTGTCTTCAAACTTTTCTTAGTCTTTATCGCCGCTATTCTCGTTTTTGGTTTTGTGGTTTACCCACTGTTAGTACAGCTATTTACCAAAACCTCTGCCAAGTCGTTCTTAGTGGCAATGAAAAAGCCTCAAGCGGTGGCGCTTTCTACCGCGTCATCTATGGCCACCCTGCCCGTCACTATGAATACGGTAGAAAACGAACTGGGCGTAAGAAATGCAACTGCGTCGTTTGTATTACCTTTAGGGGCCACGATAAACATGAGCGGTAATGCTATTTACTATGGCTTAGTTGCCGTGTTTTTCGCTCAGCTTTTTAATATCGACTTATCCATGGGGGCTTACGTTGCCATTATCCTTACTTCAACCTTAGGCGCCGTGGGACAAGCTGGCGTACCAGGCCCGTCTTTTCTTGTGGTTGCGGTACTCCTAGCCGCCGGCATTCCTATTGAAGGCTTACCACTTTTATTCGCTCTCGACCGTATTTTCGACATGATTCGTACTGCGCTTAATATCACTGGCGACGCAGCGTGCGCAGTCATTATCGATAACATTGCTATTGAAGCGTCTGACCTTACTGAAAGTGAGGTGAAGCAAAGCTAACCGTGCGTTATTTAGCGGGCATAAAAAAGGTGGCCTATCGGCCACCTTGTTATTTTAGAGCTAGTCAGCGCAAGCGCACGTTTCTAGGTACGCGCTTTTTATCTTGTCTCGTATGGTCGCGGTTAAAACTACAGCGGGCTTGTTTTGACCGCTGTGCCGCTAATACTTACCATCAGCATACTGCCTTTATCACCAATGACTTGATAATCTAAATCGATACCTACAACAGCGTTTGCTCCCATGCTTCTTGCTTCATGTTCTAACTCAGTAAAAGCAAGCTTACGCGCTGTGGTTAGTTCTTCTTCGTAAGAGCCAGAGCGACCACCCACAATATCCCGAATAGAGGCAAATAAGTCTTTAAATACGTTTGCGCCCATTACCGCTTCACCGACAACAATGCCGTAGTATGCATCGATTTTATGCCCTTCTAGCGTGGGGGTTGTTGAAACAATCATAGGTAACTCCTTTTAATAAAACCCGTTTTTTCACAAATTCAAGCCATTACAATACGCTTTACGCGTTTTGTTCAAACCATTCTCTAATAGACGCTACGCGAGCTTGGGCGTCACTTGTCTCGTAAGCCACCGTTGGCTGGTTACCCCATACCGGCTTAGGCCACGCGCAATCGGTATCAAACCTAGCAACGTGGTGAACATGTAACTGACGCACCACATTGCCCAATGCGGCCACGTTTAGCTTAAGCGGTGAGAACAAATTCATCATTGCTTTCGATGCAAGCGCAGACTCTTTAAGTAAGGTAATTTGCTCTTTTTCAGTTAAGTCGATAATTTCCGCAATATCATTTTTCATTGGTACTAATATTAACCACGGAAATTGTCTGTCGTTCATTAACAGTACACGACATAGAGAAAGATCGCAGACAAAAAATGTATCATTGTGTAAACGGCTATCAAGACTAAACATCTAGCTTTTCCAGAGTAGTAGGCACTACCGTGAGTAGTGCGCGCTGCCCAATAGCAACCTTTGCATTGGGGAATACAATCGCTTCACCGTCTTGCTCGGCTACGTAGTCTGTACCTGGCTCTGATGCCAATACCGTGCCTTTTGGATAATCAGTAAAGTTAGGTGTATCGTCATCAAAGTGCAGTTTAAAGGCTTCTTCATTGCGATTAATGACCTGATTAACCCGGTAAATATCAAGTTCGCGAATGTCTACCGAAGGGGCATAGTTTTCTTGCGTAATCAGTTGCGTAATGGCCTGTTTGGCATCTTCAAAGCGGCGCATATCGTTTTGTCCAAACGGACGAACTTTTCCTAACTCGACGGTGAACGCATGAGCATTGAACAGGTGCGACGAGAAATAGCTAAAAGTGGTGGTTGGACTTTCAGAAAGCAAAATTGTTTTTACCCCACAAGCCGACAAAAACGCAAGCTGACCTTCGCTGTGAACTCTGTCGTGTAAATACGGGTATACCGCAAACTTTTCATTCTTTGATGCACGGATAGCGGTATGTAAGTCGTAGTGGTAACGCTCTCCGTCAGCCGCTTCAAAAAAAGACGCAACGGCCTCTTCTAACTGCTTAGCACGAACACGTTCTTGGTTAACTAAGCCTTCACCTTTTGAGTGAGCCCCGCTGAACAAGCGATTCATATTTTCTTCAACAAATCGCTCCGCAATATCCATGGCGGGTAGATTACCGAATAAAAAAAGCACGTCGTGAGACAGTACTAGTGTGCCAGTTAAAATACGTTTTACTAGGTCATCACATATTTCAATAGGCGCCGTTTCGTTACCGTGAACGCCACACGATAAAACGATACGCTTGGTGTGCTCACTGTTCGTTTGCGCAGAGAAACTGATAATTCCAGGCCCTGAAATTTGCACACCTATGCCGTTTGACAGGTCAAATTGTAGAGGTTGTTCAAATAGTGCGGGTTCCCGGCGAGATAGTGTTAAAAATTCGCCACTTTCGATAAGTTCTTGCATGAAGTTCTGCATATAACCAGTCTAATCTAGAATAAACACAGTTTAACGAGGCACAGGGCTAAAATCACGCGTTCTCAGGGATTTATTACAACCGCCTGTAAGCAATATACAACGCTTTAACGTGATTAATTAAGGCGCTGCAGTATCTTTTTCGCAGATAAATAGTAGAGAAAGGGCTAGAAAACGCGCGGAGCGAGCAGGTAACTCAACGGGGGCAGAGAAGAGACTAGGCTTTTCCTCGCGCAGGAGAGTTACCCACAATAATTTCTTGCTGAGCAAGGGCAACAAAGCTTTTAAAAGGAATAGCGCGAGAGAACAGGTAGCCCTGCCCCTGAGCAACACCAACCTCTCTTAATATATGAAGTTGCTCTATGGTTTCAATACCTTCGGCAACCACGCTACAGCCTTTAGCATGACCTATCACTTTTGCGGCTTCGATAATAGCGCGGTTAACAGGGTGAGCTTCTAACTCCATGACAAACGACTTATCTACTTTAAGAGCATCTAAATCTAAATCGCGAATGTAGGCAAGATTAGAATAGCCTTTTCCAAAGTCATCGACGGAGACCGACACGCCAAAGCTACGTAACTCGTCTAGCTGCTTTTTCACCATAAGTGAATTTGATAACGCCACGTCTTCGGTCAACTCTAACTCTATGAGCGTTAAGGGCATGGCGTAAGTTTCGCTTAGCATGGTAAGCGTGGGCACTAACTGATTGTCGTAAAGCTGGGTAGGCGAGATGTTAACGGATAAGACAATAGGCATTTTCAAAGCGTTAAGCTCTACTAGCGCTCTGAAAGCCTGTTCAAGAGTCCAGTAGCCCAGCTCGTTCATCATGTTATACGACTCTGCCGCTTCGATAAGCGGGCCGGGAAATAGTACACCATCAAGGGGGTGGTTCCATCTCAGTAAGCACTCTGCCCCTATCACCTCAAGCGTAGCTAAATTCACTTTAGGTTGATAATAAAGTTCAAGTTCATTTTGGGCTAAGGCGCGCTTTAAGTCGGCTTTCAGTGCTAAGCTTCTACCCGTATCTGCCTTATCTGTTTTGGTCAGTGCGAAGTAGTTTTCGTACTTATTTTCTTTGGCTTGTTTTAACGCGGTTTCTGCTCGAGACACAAAGCGGGTTATTTCAAACTCCCGTTTATCACTGCATACCACACCCACATTAAAGTCTGCGATGAAGGCTGTACCTTCGTAGTGCATAGGGGTTTTAAAATGTTCGACTAGACGTTCGAACATTTTACGCATTACGCCTTCGTTACTCTCATTGGGGAAAACAATACCAAACACATCCCCGCTAATGCGACCAATGTAAACTGATTGTCCAAATAGAAGCTGTATACGGTTGGCAATTTCCAGTAAGAAGCGATCGCCAACATGTATGCCCAGACTGGTTGTTACATCAGAAAAGCGCACCACATCCACCAGCATCAAAGAAATAGCGCCGCTACGAGACGCCTGTTTTGAAATGCTGTCAATAAACGCATATCGATTTGGAATGGTTGCCAGTGATGTATGTTGGCTCATGATGTTTTCCTTGAGCTTTACGCTTCGAGGTACTAAAAACAACTGCTTATATAAAACCATGGCGTTACGGATGGCGCAACGACAGTTACGTATTAATTTGCATACCCGCTTATACCATGAAACAACATTTTTTATATTTGATTAACTAATGGTAAGAATGGGCAAAAAACCTGCTGTTAGTGCATGTTCACAGCAAGTTCGCTTAATTTAAAGCAATAAAAAAGCCCGACAAGTTTATCACCGCCGGGCTATTTCTTTCTCGTTCTGCGATTAGCTTTCTATCTTACACGACGAAAGTTTCCAAACGCGATCTACGTAGTCACGTATTGAGCGATCTGAGGTAAATTTACCCATTTTAGCCGTATTAATTATCGCCATTTCCGCCCAGCGCTCTTTGTCGCGGTAAGCAGCATCTACTGCAATTTGTGCGTCAGAGTATGCGCGGAAATCTGCAAGTACCATGTACGGGTCGCCATTATCAAGTAAGCTTTGCTTAATAGATACTAACGCCCCTGGTTTGCCCGGCGTAAAGTAATCGGTTTCTAACCAATCCAGTACCGCTTTAATTTCAGGGTCTTTGTAGTAGTAGTCGTGAGGGTTGTAACCCGTCGCTTTAAGCTCGTTCACCTCTTCTACTGTTAAACCGAAAATAAAGATGTTGTCGTCGCCTACTTCTTCAGCAATTTCAACGTTAGCTCCATCTAGTGTACCGATAGTCACTGCACCGTTAAGCGCTAACTTCATGTTACCTGTACCCGATGCTTCTTTACCTGCTGTACTGATTTGTTCAGACACATCAGCCGCTGGAATCATCTTCTCAGCTAGCGATACACGGTAGTTCGGCAAGAACGCAATTTTAATCTTGTTGTTTACGCGAGGGTCGTTATTAACCTTGTCAGCCACTTTGTTAATTGCGTAGATAATGTCTTTAGCAAGCTTATAACCCGGTGCGGCTTTCGCGCCAAATACGAACACGCGAGGGTGCATATCGTAATCTGGGTTTTCCAGAATACGACGGTACAACGCCATAATGTGTAGTAACGCTAAATGTTGACGCTTGTACTCGTGAAGTCGCTTAATTTGCACATCAAAAATGGCATTTACGTCTACTTCTAAGTCTAGCGACTTGCGAATTTCATCAGCCAACAGTTCCTTGTTCTCCAGCTTCACTTTCATGAACTGTTTTTGGAACGTTTTATTCGTAGCAAACTTCGTTAAACCCTGAAGTTTATCTAAATCTCGCGGCCAATCATCGCCAATTTTCTTATCAATCAACTTAGAAAGCGCAGGGTTACAGGCCTTCAACCAACGACGAGGCGTAATACCGTTTGTCACGTTAGTTAGCTTACCTGGGTACAATTCGTCGAACTCAGGGAATAGCGACGATTTAACCAAGCGTGAGTGCATCTCTGCGACACCGTTCACTGCAAATGAGCCGATAACAGATAGATGACCCATACGTACCATCTTCTCGTTACCTTCTTCGATAATTGAAAGTTTCGCTTTCATTGCATTGTCGCCCGGCCATTTCTTATCAACCTCGGCCATGAAGCGGTGGTTGATTTCGTAAATGATCTCAAGGTGACGTGGAAGGATCTTCTCAATCATACGTGCCGGCCACTTCTCAAGTGCCTCTGGCAATAGGGTATGGTTTGTGTACGCAAATACCTTTGTACAGATACCCCATGCTTCATCCCAACCAAGCTCTGCGCGGTCAACAAGAATACGCATTAGCTCTGGTACTGAAATGGCGGGGTGCGTGTCGTTAAGCTGAATCACGACCTGATCTGCAAAGCGGCTCCAGTCATCACCGTGGGCTCGCTTATAACGGCGAATAATATCCTTCAGTGAGCACGAGCAGAAGAAATACTGCTGAATTAGGCGTAGTTCTTTACCCGCTTCAGTTTCATCATTCGGATAAAGTACTTTAGAAATAGTTTCTGCCTGCACGTTCTCGCGCTGTGCATCAACATAACCACCTGCGTTGAACACGTCCCAGTTGAAGTAACCAGAAGATTCTGACTGCCATAAACGAAGCACGTTTACGGTTTTACCTTCATAACCTACAACAGGAATATCCCAAGGCACACCTTTTACAATTGAACCTGGGTGCCATTCTTTAAGAACGCGGCCGTTTTCACCGTATTTGGTTTCAACGTAACCATAGAGCGATACTTCTTGAATAGATTCTGGGCGGCAAATTTCCCACGGGTTACCATAGTCGCGCCAGCTGTCGGGACGCTCAATTTGCGCACCGCTTTTAATTTCTTGACGGAATAGACCATTTTCATAGTGGATACCATAACCAATGGCAGGTAATTCCATGGTGGCGAGTGAGTCTATGAAGCATGCTGCAAGTCGGCCCAAACCGCCGTTACCCAGAGCCATATCTGGCTCTTCTTCAAGGATATCTGAGATTTCTACGCCCAGCTCTTTCAGAGCTCCACTTGCTACATCAAATAAGCCAAAATTTTGCAGGTTGTTTGATAACAAACGTCCCATCAAGAATTCAGCAGAAAAGTAGTGGACAGCACGGGTGTCATTGAGATAGTGACTTTTTTGAGTTTTGCGCAGTCCTTCGAGTACTTGCTCTTGAATTGCCGCACACGTTGCTTTCCACCAAGCGTGATTATTCGCCTTGTTTTCGTCAGTACCTAGCGTGCAGTGTAAGTGTTTGATAACCGCAGACTTAAAAGCTGCCTTATCGATAGCTGGAGAGGGTTGCGTTTTGGTCGCTTTTGCGTTCATTTTGCGTCTCACTCTTAATGTAAGCGGTGCTTTCACACCAAAAACGTAATTTAATTACAGAATATCTTAAGAATATGACAGCAATATAGCAGTACTAAAACGATTGTGTTGTAATTATTTTGTTAAAATTACAAAAAATCGCATGAATTCGTATGCACCCATGCGATTTTTAACATTATTATTACAATAATCCGCGAAAAGCGATTTATTTTTGAGCTTATTTGATGATTTTACCGACTAACGCTTCAGCTTCGGCAATAAGTTCTTGTAAGTGACTTTCACCATTGAAGCTTTCGGCATAGATCTTATAAATCTGTTCAGTGCCAGACGGTCGTGCGGCAAACCACCCATTTTCGGTAGATACTTTAACGCCGCCTATAGCTGCGTTATTGCCTGGCGCATGCGTTTGCACACTAGTAATAGGCTCGCCTGCTAGCGTATCGCTTGTTACTACAGATGCGTCCATGGCCGAAAGTTTTTGTTTTTGCTCAAGAGTTGCCGCTACATCAACTCGACTGTACACCGGTGCAGCAAACTTTTCGGTTAGCGCTTTATAATGTTCGCCAGGGTCTTTGCCCGTTACCGCCAATATTTCTGCCGCAAGTAAACAAAGAATAAAGCCGTCTTTGTCTGTCGCCCACGTACTGCCGTTGCGCTCTAAGAAAATACCGCCGGCACTTTCTTCGCCAGCAAACCCTATTGTGCTGTTCGACAACCCCTCTACAAACCACTTAAAGCCTACTGGCATCTCTGCTAACGGTTTATCAAGGCTATTGGCCACGCGGTCAATCATGCTGCTCGACACTAACGTTTTGCCAATATTAAGGTCGCTCGGCCAGTCTGGGCGATGGGTATAGAGATAATTAATCGCTACCGCTAGATAGTGATTAGGGTTCATTAGCCCTGCGCTTTTACATACGATTCCGTGACGGTCAAAGTCAGGGTCGTTCCCCCACGCTAAATCGAAATTATCTTTTAGCTCGATAAGCCCTGCCATTGCGTAAGCT
>Ga0208316_1000806_pt1 | contig 22396 bp, 27 predicted proteins | sample MalvireepMed_231_FD_184240 | JGI IMG/M metagenome (GOLD analysis project Ga0208316, IMG submission 184240) | Marine viral communities from the Global Malaspina Expedition - Malaspina viral metaG DeepMed_231 (SPAdes) (version 2) | ecosystem: Environmental > Aquatic > Marine > Oceanic | place... | reverse complement strand
CCCTTGCGGGATAGAACAGGGTAATCCAGAATTGTCGACAAGTCAACAACTATTTTTTCTCTTTAAAATCAACGGGTTATATAGTTTGACATTAATAGTTGATTTATAGGTCGACGTAGTATATAACCATTTTTAGGATGTTCAACAGGAAATGAGGTACGATGAGCAATATAGTTTCTCTATCTGAAAAACTGCCCCTAGAACAGCGGGTCCAGCGGGATATGAGGATGTACAAGTATGATCCTGATAATCCCGATGAAGAGGATGAATATTGGTCTGACCTGTGGTGCGAAAATGATCTCGAAGAAGATGAACCGCTTGTTGTAGAAATGAAGCTAGGCAGTAGGAAATTTAGTGTGAGCATTACCAGGTTGAAGAACCCTAGCAGAAAAGGAAAGAACGATGAAAGCTAGAGAGTTTGTTTTGGACAATGTAGTTTCACCGCTTGTGGTTATTCATACCCCTAAAGATTTAAAGGGGAGTTACATGAAAAGGGTTGTAGGCAATACGATCTTTACTGTAACATTTACCAAGATGAATGGCGAGCCTAGAATAATGAATTGCCGGTTGAATGTACTAAAGGGTACAAATGGCAAATCCAATCACTTAAAAGAAAGCGATTTTCTCACAGCTTATGATCTGGAGAAGAAAGCATTTAGAGCTATAAACGTGCCGGGAATTTGTAGCTTTAAAGCCAGGGGTAAGGAGTATCAGTTTATCGAAGATTATTGATAGTGTATCAATTCACACGATTAGCATATTCTAGAGATATTACCCAATCTCAACAAATGTTAATGGAAGAATTGATTAAAGCATGTCAAAGATTGTTTAATCATTCCCCCTTACCAGTGTGGGATCAGCTATATATGCTAAAGGCTATAAGCTACAGGGATTTACAAAAAGAATATAAAAAAAGAATGATTAAATGTTAAAGGTATTTTTCTTGATATTTGTACTAGATGGAAATGATTTCTGGATAAAAACTTCTAGCCATGAATCTTGCCAGGAGATGTACACTTCTTTTCAAAGTCAGGATATTTGGTCAGCGTGTGTAGAGGGGGAAGTTGATGTTACAGACAGACCTGTAGAACAGAAATATATATTCTCTTTACGATATAAGTTCTAAAATATGCCCCGATATCAACATTGGTTTTGGCATTCACGAATTATCAATTGGTTCGAGGGAAAAGTTGTTAGATTAAGTAACTATATTTGGCGAAAACGGTGGAATGGAAAGTTTAGAAATGATATCAGATGAAAATAAATTCGACCCTGGACTTACTTCTGAAGAGCAGAAGAATATACATCAAGAAGTTTCAAAAAAATGTCTGCAGTTTCTTGTAGATAATTTTATTGATATGGCGAATGATGACGTTCGCAAAACTCCTATTGTAGCCACTGCTCTTACACAAATAATTCTAGAATTTTCTTTGAATCTGGCTCCTGATAAAATTCTAGGTTTTGCCTTGTTACATCAAGTTCTAGCTGCTGTATCTATTAGTCAGTTAAGAACAAGTATGGAGGAAAAGATGGCGGAATTTGGAAATTCGTTGACAGAAGAACAAAAAGAAGAACTTGAAAAAATATTTGGGATAGATAAGATAGAAGATATGTTTGAAGATGTAAAAAAGTCAGATATTTTACATTAAAACTATGGTTGATAGAATATCGTTAAATACCACTGTAGATAACTTTGATGATCTGTATAAAGTTGTTGATAAAGCTAGAAAGAATGCGAAAATTGTTAAGGTAGATAGGAAATTGTTGATCAATTTGTTGATGGATCATAGTTTGTTGATCAATTCCCTAAGTAATCTGGGCATACGGGATATAGAAAATGGATAACAGGGATACAGAGTATTCACTTAGAATAGATGGAAAATATTGTGTCTGGCAAAAATATGATCTTTTTGAACTAGGTGAAATATCTTCTAAAATTGCTAAGGTAGCTTATGGAAATTTTGGCTTGCGTTTGCCTACGCGCTGGGTTATCGTTGACGTTATCGAATACTATCAATTTATCGCTGCACACATGAGGCTATAGAAGATGACACCCGGACAAGAACAAGCTATTCTGTATTTACAACAGCGTTGTTTTAATGCTACAAGTGAAGAGGCGAAAGATTGTTGGTATCGTGCATTATCTAAACTTTTAGATATTGTTAATGCTGAAAATGCTTCTGTAGGTGAAAATGTACACTAAATTATTAAGCTACCAAAACGCCAAAGCTAGAAAGTCTATAGAATATGGTTACCTTAACTTTATTTTATATCTAGCTCCGCATACTTTATCAGGTTGGAACGTTTGTGCAGGTTCTAGCCCTGAGTGTAGGGAAGATTGTTTGTTTGGTTCTGGCTTTGGTAAGTTTCCGCAGGTTCAGAGGTCTAGAATTAATAAGACAAAGCGGTATTTTGTTGACCGGGAAAATTTTCTATCTGATTTACGACAAGATATTTTAAAAGCTATAAAATATTCCAAGTCTGAAGACCTTATACCGTGCATTCGCCTAGACGGTACAAGTGATTTGTTTCTAGCTAAGCACTTTGTTGATCTTTACAATGAAGCTATATTTTATGACTATACAAAAGTCTACAATCGCTTTAACAAAATTGTTGATCTGAAAAACTATGATCTAACCTATTCTTATTCAGGTAGAAACAAATCTAACTGCCTGAAGGTTCTAGCTAGCGGGAAAAACGTAGCGGTTGCGTTCAAGAATTGTTTACCTAAAAAACTTTGGGGTTATCCGGTTGTTGATGGGGATATTCACGATCTCAGGTTTCTAGACCCTAAAGGTTCTGTGGTAGGTTTAACGCCAAAGGGCCAAGGCGTTGATCTTGTAGGTAGTAAATTTTTTATAGATGGAAAGGTTATAGAATGAAGTTAACTGCAGCACAGGAAAAAGCCCTGTGTCGAAAATGGCACATGCATGACCAGGGTATGACCTACCCGGAATTTCTAGACACGGTTGAACCATTGCCTTGCGATAATTGTGTGATTGTACTTTGGTCAGGCATGTGGTTAGGTATTGAAACCGATGGCTATTGCCATTCATAACCTAGGAGAAAAACAGTGCAAGACTTACAAATACATGAACACAACGATATCCAAGATTTGTCCGCCTTCGATATCCAATTCGAGAAGCGGCCTACTGGCTGGCAAGACCTCGAAGGTAATTGGCACCGCGATGATGATATCCCCCTGGACGTTCTAGGCCCGGATGATGTGCACCGATTGAAAGTAGGCGCTACGATCAACGCTGGAGCTAATCCAAAAGATGCTAAAATGGGCAGTTTCGGCAAAATGTACCAGCTTGTAAATCACACCGACTATTTCCATCAACAGAACGAAGCGATCATAGCGCAGGATGAGCTTAACTGGCATGATGTAAAAGTGGTCGATCATGTGTACGAGTTTGGCGCTAAGGTACAAAGATCAATTCATTTTCTGGCACACACCAAAAATTTTGGTGGTAAAGATGCCGTTTGCTTGCGTTCTGATACTTTCAATTCGGTAGACCAGTCTTGGAAGTTTCAACAGTTTATTGGCGCTTATCGTTCCTTGTGCAGGAACACCCTGGTATTTGGTGGTGAACGTACCTTTCACACTAAGAAAAAGCACACCACCAATCTAGATATCAATGCTGTGATCGGCAAGATCGGCGCTACGCTTGGTTTGTTCTCTAGCAATGTTGAGCTACTCGATAGGTTGCGCTCGATACCATGCGATGAAGAAAAAGCTAAAGAATTGTTTTCCAGAACGATTTGTTCTCGTAAACCTAGGCCAGATGAAGATCAATCGGTTCCGGGTATCAACAAGGGATTGCTTAATTATCTAATCTATAGATACCGGGAAGATTTAAGTGATCTAGGGCCGAACTTGTGGTTGGTCTACAATTGCCTAACCCATTGGAGCACGCACACTACCGAAACTTTCGAGCGTGAAGATACTGATAACAAGGGCAGGCGTAAAATCGTAACTTTGAAGACTGGCTGGGAAGGTGCGAAGGTTTGGAACGTACAGCGACGACGCACCGAGAAGGTTAGCAATGTTCTGAACTCAAACAACTGGCAGGAACTGATCGCAGCGTGATCGAACTGCTTCTGCTAGTCTACAGGCTAGCTATCCTTTCGATTGTGATAATGTTTCTCTACTACATAATCGGCTGATTTTAACCCGCTTTACACTGGCCCGGATATGGAATAGGTTCTGTGTCCGGGTCTTTTACAACAGCGAAGGGCAAACCGATGGCAGTCAAAAAAATACCAGTAAGCAAGATCGAGGGAATTTTCTACGATAAATGGAGAAGGGCGAGTTGGACTAGCAGCGATGATGCTCGGCAACTTGAATATCAGAAACTGAATACCGCAGAACGATTGCAGTATTTTCTATTGCACGGTTCTTCCGAACCAAAGCTAAACAGCCAGCAAGAGGAAAAGTAACCATGTCTAAATTTTCGAAACTCAACGAGAACCAGAGAAACCACGGTGAACGCATCTCTAACCATGATGAACGCATCTCTAACCATGATGAACGCATCTCTAACCATGATGAACGTTTCCGCAGAGTAGAAAAGGTTCTGGGGATTGGCGATTTTATGGCCATTACCAGCCCGCTTCCAAGTATGGATGAATTCCAAAAGAAAGCGGACGGCTTGGTTATATTAACTGCAGATGATAAGCAGCGCCTTGTAGATTACCAGTTTAGCCTTGGGGCAATGGTTCAACAGCCTGTAGTGCAGAAGACTATTCAGAGCAACCCGCAGAACACTCCGGAGAAGAAGAACAGGCGCAAGGATTGGTGTCTTCGCATTTTGAATATCAAAGTGGAATGCGCAGTACCAGACGAAACACTCAGAGATAAAACGCCTCGTACAGGCGCAAAAGACAAAGGGAAAAACTGGCGTGCCATTGCAAAAGCTGCAACTCTCGAAATAACAGACACAAACGAGGGTCAGAATTTACCCTACCCTGTTACGATTGCTAAATATTTGCTCCGGATACACTTGGCATTAGACCTGATGGGCTTAGAGGCACGGCTCAATAATAAATTAAAACGTGAGGAATTATACAAGTCACGGGCTGATCAGCTAATTGCAATTTGGTTTGAAATCGACAGGGCTAACCCCCGCTCGCTTGCTGGGCTAAAGGCAAAGTATCCTGATTTCCCTAAATGGGATATACAATCAGCAATTCGAGCAGCCTAGCCCTGCCCTTCTCCCTACCTTCTAGCTGAGGCTAGAGGGCAACTGGCCCTGCCCCTGCAATCAAGGGGCAGGGTCTTTTTTATCTCTTGTAATCGGCTTGAGCCTGGAAGATACTGACTGCACAGAGAAGAGGAGAAAAAAAGATGATCGATTTAGTTCTAGCTTTAGACAGGCTTGATTTATTCCCTGCTTGGGGGGAGATCGAATTGGTTCTAGCCCTGGCTTTGCTCGGGTTTGCGCTCTGGCTGATGTTTTCACCTAAATTCGGGGGGATTGGATGATGATCATCATTCAAAATAGCAGGCTCAACATAGGGTTCTTGTACCGGTCATCCGACGGGGAAAAGATCGCCGATCTACTAAATGATCCAAGCACTAGCCAATTCAGTAAAGATATCATCCGGGCTGCTCTAAAGCGCGACCCGGTAGATATAGCGAACGAGCTTCAAGTTCTAGCGAACCTGTTCAAGGATCGGGCTGACCGATTGCTAGAAGAGGGTTTGCTAGGGTCTGGTTCACGGCTGGAAGCGCTTGACGATAAATAGATACATATCTGTACCGGTTAGACTAGTTTGAAGCTGGTGGACTGGTAAAGCAGCTCTGGCCCCTGTCCAGGGCTAAGTTTAAACCAATTTGTTGATATAGTTCCGCCCGTGTGCCTGCGCCTACACGCGAAAGCTTCCTTAAAGCTCAATCAGGCTGGCAATAGGCTCTGATTTTAGCCGGAATTCACCCGATCTAGAAAACCCCCGGTCACGTTAGGTTGTAGATTGTTCACATTATATATTATGCGTACTCCACGCATGGGCCACTACCCCCCCTCCCATATGTATATACACAGCCCATCTTAAATTTATTTTTTTAAACCTTTTTTTGTTCTGGCTATAGATAGACCCACAGAAGAGCATAAAGAACTGAGGGTATAGAGGGTCATAAAAAACCCAGCTAGCTACTACTGAGCTACCTGGGGCTGTTTTAGAACCTATTTAAATCTTAGTTAGCAGGGGGAATCTGTTCTAGCTATAGATAGCTATAGTTAGAGAGTTACATTTTAAATAAAGAAGGGGGTATATATTAACCTACCCACGTTAATACTATTATACAGCTAAATACGGGTTTTGTCAAGTAAAAAATAATCTTTTTTATAAACCTTTGTAAATAAACACTCTTTTAGAACCATTTTTTCTTACTAATTTACAGTTATTTTTATAATTTTTTTTTAAAAAAATAGAAGTTTTTACTTGACAAAACCCATATATGGTGTATAATAGTATACAGAGGCTACAAATGTCAAAAGACTGCAACTTTATTTTTTAAAAAGAGTTTAGACAGAACTAGTCTCACTTTATAGTATCGGGGGAAGTTTAAAACCAGCAATTCGTAAGACTGGTTTCCCGGGTTTAGCTTTTTTTTAAGCTAACTTCCCCCGATTTTTCTTTTTTACTAGTTATTAGGAGTTTTAAAATGGCCGATTTAAAAAGTTTAAAAGCTAGAATGATGGATTCTCTAAAGGAAAGTCCTCGGAGAGAAGATGAATCTAGCAGCGATTACGAAAAAAGACTTTCAATAAAGTATCCTACTCTTAAAAAACAGATGAATAAATTAACTCAAGCTGAAAGAGCTGCTCTGTGGGGGGATGAAGAATCTAGAACTGCATTAGGTCTTGGTACTAAGATAGGTAATATTCCAGATTATCCTGGCAAAAAGAAAAAGAAACTACGTCCAATGGAACCAAGAGTAGAAGAAGGGCTTAAAAAAGCTTTAAAAAGACAGGGTATTTCTATGGAAGAATTTAATAAACAATTTCAAGAGGAAGATGCTCGGATGATCCGCCTGAAGCGTGAGTTGAGGACTGGTAAGAAGAAGGGTGGAAAGATCAAGAACAAAAACTATTCAAAGGGTGGTGGTGTAAGACCCGCTAGTTATTAGGATTTTTTAAAATGGCCGATTTAAAAAAAGATCCCCCGGTAGTAAGACAGCTAGTAAAAAAAGGAGAAACTATAAGACAGGCTGTTGAACGGTATAATAAACTATCTAAAGCAGAACAAAAAGTAATAGATGATAGATTAGCTAAAGCAAATAACGCTTACTGGGATAGAATTAAAGGAAAAATTGCTAAACAGACACAGGTTAATAAAGCTAATGCGTATAAGCAAGTGTTTGAATCTCTTTCAAAGGCACAAAAAATAGAAAAAATTAAAAGGGGTATGGAAGCCAAAGAATATCAAAAACTTATTACTAAAGGAACACAGGGATTAAGTTCAGCTTCAATAAAATGGCTAACACGCCTTATCGGTGGACCAATAGTTGGAACACTATCTTATCTATTTGATCCTTCTCCTGCCGGTGAACCAGATGAACTTAAAAAGCTTAGAGAAATAGAAGCTGCAGGTTTTAAACCTACTGAAGCTGGTAGAAAACGTGGTGTACCTGGGGCTAGTAAGAAAAACTATTCAAAGGGTGGTGGTGTAAGGACAGCCAGTTACTAAAATTATGTTTATAAAGGATTAGAATAGTGCCTACATTTGGAAAAGGATTTAGTGGAACAGGTAGAAGCGTAAGTAAGGGTGCAAGTAAGGGTGGCGCACCATCTTTTTCTCCTAAAGCTGTTGGTGCTTTCAGTGGAACAAGCAGAGACGCACCGATAGGCACCACTTCTAGTCAAGGGGCAGGTCCAAAAGGAGGTGCTATAGAAGGCTTATCTCAGGAAAAGGTTTTACAACATCAAGTATTGGATATAGTGGGCGATACGCCGGAAAAAAGAGCAGATCTAACTCCTAGAACTGTTCAAAATGCGCTTAATGATCCTAAAGGTTTTACTACAAAGAAAAATGCTTTTGGATATACTATGGCTGAGGAACTTGGGTTTGCAAGGCGGGAAGGCTTTAGAGATATAGATCAACAAGGCAAGTATGGCGGATCTCTTGCTACTTTTGATGGTTTAGCTGCACATCAGGATGATAATACACCCAAACATGATAGATCAATAGCTGCTAATCCAATAGTCGGACAATTTATGAAAACTGCCGTTGGATTAGCACCAGCCCCTTTTGGTACGATAGCTTCTGCTGCTATGAATATTATGGACCCCGAGTTTTTGGCTAATGTTAATAAAATTTTCACATCTGCCGGACCAACTGTTACTGTAGAAGATCCCCTCAAGAAAATCGGAGCTAAAAAAGGGGGTAGAACCAGGAAAAAAGTAAGCAGAACTAAGAAAAACTACGCAAAAGGCGGTGGTGTAAGATCTGCTAAATACTAAGATGCCCAGAAAGTTAGAAAAACCAAATATACCACCTGACTCTTGCGGACATATAGATAGAGTACAAGAAATAGTAGAAAGTTTATCTACAGAAATAGATGAAGATATACGTTCTGGCTACAGCAAAATAGTAAACGAAGAGCTAGAACTAATAAGAACTATCAATACTCAACTAAGACAAGCTAGTAAAGTTTGGTACGATAGATACAATAGAAAAAAGGGAAAATAATTATGAGTTGCGGCGAATGTAAATGTGAAAACTGCAAATGTGACCCTTGTGAATGTCGCAGGAAAAAAGATGACTAGCTGTGCCTTACAAACGTGTAGGTAAGGTCATATATAGAAAAAACTCCAAAGGTAAGTGGATTAAAAAAGCCACGGCTAAAACTGTAGAAAATGCTAAAAGAATGATAAAGCGGTTGAGAATGATAAAATATGCTAAAAAAAATAAGTAAACTACAACAGGAAAAAAACCGTATCGCTAGAACTACCGGCAGAAAAGAAATGACCGATGTTAAAAACATACGGTACTTACATGATTATGCAGCGGTTGTTAAACCAAATCCTAGAGTTAAAACTTATGCGAGGGGTGGTAGTGTGCGGCCTGTAAAAAGCTAATGAAAGAAAAAGAACTATTTACACTTGCAAAAACTATGTATGGCGAAGCCAGGGGTGAATCTAATTTAGGTAAGCAAGCAGTCTGCCATGTCATTTTAAACCGGGTAAAAAAGGGCGGCTGGTGGGGCAATACTATAGAAAAAGTCTGTAGAAAAAGATATCAGTTTTCTTGCTGGAATGAAAACGATCCGAATAAAGAAAAGTTAGAAAAATTAACCTTAGATAATACAGGTTATTTGATTTGTATTGCAATTGCTTCAAGATGTTTAGCAGGTGGGCTTGAAGATAATACAAATGGATCTACACATTACCATGTAAAAGATTTACAACCTGCATGGTCAGCAGGGGAAGAGCCGGAAGTTATAATTGAAAATCATGTGTTCTATACAGGAATAGCCTAATGTCTTTACCAGCTAAAAGAGAATACACAGATAAGCAAACTAAATTCTTAAATTCTCTTATGAATAATGGTGGGCATGTTCTAGAAGCAATAGACGAAGCTGGCTATAAACATAGTTCTAAAGGCTGGTTAATAAGCAGTTTAAAAGATGAGATTATAGATAGAACAAGGATTATGCTCGCTTCTTCTAGTGTAAAAGCGGCGAACCGTCTTGTAGAAGGTCTAGACATGGATGGTGACATTCGTGCGAACCATATGGAAATTCGATTAAAAGCAGCTAATGAAATTCTCGACCGGGTAGGAATCGGTAAGAAACAGGATATTGCTATTCAAGCGGAAGTTATTCATGGTGTGGTTATGCTACCTGCTAAGAAAGAAATGAAGGATGTAACTCCTAATGCCTAAAATTTCTGATATGGATTACAAAGTATTAGAACAAGCGATGCGGAAGTATCAGAAGTCGCCCTCTGCTTCAGTGCAGAAGTTTGCATCTAATTTGCCTATTGCCCTTGAAAAATTAATGGGACAAACTAGCGTAAGGCAAAAGTCACCAATACTAAATACACAGATACAAAAGTTTCTGCAAGAAGAGCCACGACAGTCACAGGCTGCGGATAGGCGGTTGAAAAAGGGGGTTGCTGCCCTTATGCCGGGAGAATCACTGAGAGAGCTTGCCAATCGGGAAAGACAGGGGCTTTTTAGAACGACACGCGCTGGGGATAGTCCTTATCTTGCACCTACACCAGCGGGTATGACTCTAAAGGACTGGCGTGATATTGATCCATTATCAAAGAAAAAGCCTCCTACTGTTTACGAAAGTAAAAAAATAAGACAGCGTACCTACGCTCTTGAAAGTGTTTTTAAAGATGTTTTCGATAAACTTAAAACAGTAAGAGGAGAAGAAGGATTAAATCTTAAACTTCTAGAAAGAATTGGAGAAAAATAGCCTTACAATCTGCTAGAATGTTTACTCGTGCAAATACAACACCCTTTGGATTTGATGCTTTTTCCGAGTATTTAAGTGGAAAAAAAGAAACTAAAGATTTTGTAAGAAACTTTAAAGGGTTTTTATCTGAGCAGGGTTTACCTGAAAAAACTGCAGAAGTATTAGCAGCAGGTTTTGTTGGTGCAGCTAAATTAGTCTATGAAGGTAAATTTGAAACTGGTCGTCAACAACTTGATGTAGGACGAGCTAGGATATCTGGTGAAGCAGGAGCAAATATTAACACAGAGGCATATCATGCTGCTATTGATGTCAGAGATCTTATGGATATAGCAGGGGGAAGATTAAATGCGGAAGTACAGCTTAGTAGCGATAAATATCGACCTTTTGACTGGGATATAGGAACTTCGTGGCAACATCCAGAAGGTAAGATCACTGCTGAAGCAGCAGGAAATCTAGAACGAATTAAACGGTTAAAACTAGCAGGTTTATATCGGGATCAAGGAGTGGAAGTTTCTGGTAGCGTTCGTACAGATCCTAACAGACCACAGTATACGTCAGCACAAGTAAGAGCTGCATTAAACTTGGGAGAATATGGAAAAGCCTATGCAGAAGCATCTGGTCGCCCCCTTAGTAATATACAAGATGCTAGGTGGGAAGCAGGAGTACGAGATATACCACTTGGAGAAGGAGCATTTATTTCACCATCTATAGAAGGAAGGGGGTCAGAAATAGAAAGAGCAAGACTTCAAGCAGGATTAGACTTGGGAGAATTTGGTAAATTTTCTGGAACAGGAAGTATTACTCCAGAGGGAGAAGGACGAGCAAGACTTGAATATACTACAGATTTAGATAAGATAACTAAAGCATTACTTAGTGGGCAAAAGAGGGGCGGAAAAGTAACAAAAAAAAGAAAGAAAAGAAAAACTAAAAAATATTCAAAAGGTTGTGCAGTAAGGACTGCAAAGTACTAATGGGTCGTCCTAAACTTGAAGAAGGCGAAAAAGGCAATTACCGAGTATCTACCAAAGAATACTTACGAAGAGAAGCTCGCAAGAAGGTATCTTTAAGAAATAAAAATCTAGAACGGCAAAGAAGCAAAATAGATACTCTTGCTAGAGGGGCAAAAAAAGCTAAAGAAGCTCTAAAAGTTTTAGAAACTGGGGGAGTAGCTACAGGAGAATTACTAGATCAAGCGCCTAAAGCAATAAAAGATGCAATAAAACAAACTGCAAAAATAGTATTCAAACCGAACCCTGGCCCGCAGGAAGAGTTCTTAGCAGCGCCAGAGAAAGAAGTTCTCTACGGAGGAGCAGCAGGAGGGGGAAAATCTTATGCAATGTTGGTTGATCTTCTTAGGTTCGCTTCTAATCCTAATCACCGTGCTCTATTACTCAGACGTACTTTAGGGGAACTAACCGAACTTATAGACCAATCTAGAAGAATCTATCCACGAGCCTTTCCAGGTTCTAAATTCAAAGAGTCAAAATCTACCTGGGTATTTTCTTCAGGAGCTACAGCTACTTTCTCTTATGTAGATAAAGATTCGGATGTTACAAGATACCAAGGTCAGAGTTTTTCTTGGATAGGTATAGATGAACTAGGTCATTATCCTTCTCCTTACGTGTGGAACTATCTTAGATCTAGACTTAGAACTACAGATCCAGATATTGAAACATACATGAGAGCAAGTGCAAACCCAGGAGGAATGGGTGGTTGGTGGATTAAGAAGATGTTTATCGATCCTGCTATTCCAAACGATCCTTTTTGGGCTACGGATATAGATACTGGTAAAACTTTAAAATACGGACCTTCTCACGCTAGAGCAAATGAACCTTTATTCCAACGAAAGTTCATCCCTGCTAGACTAACAGATAATCCATACTTAATGCACTCGGGTGAATACGAAGCGATGCTTCTGTCTTTGCCTGAAGTAGAACGAAGAAGGTTACTTGAAGGAGATTGGGACGTTGCAGAAGGTGCTGCTTTTTTTGAGTTCGACAGGCTAATACACGTTGTAGAACCTTTTGAAATACCTACTAACTGGCCTAGAATAAGAGCAGCGGACTATGGGTTCAGTTCTCCTTCTTGTGTGCTTTGGGCAGCAGTAGATTGGGATAGTAATCTTTGGATCTACCGTGAATTATACAAAAAAGGTCTAACTGGTGAAGATCTAGCAGATTTAATTATACAGTTAGAAGCTCTTGACCCCCCAATGCAGATATCTGTACTAGATAAATCTTGCTGGTCTAAGATGGGTTTAGGTCCGAGTATAGCAGAAACCATGATGACCAGGGGAGTTAGATGGGTTCCTTCTGATTCAAATAGAATGTCCGGTAAGATCGAAGTACACCGCAGACTGAAAATGGATGACTTAACCGGGCAACCTAGACTAAGAATAGTTTCTACTTGTACAAACTTAATAAGAACTTTACCTACTTTACCTTTATCGAAGACTAATTCAGAGGATGTAGATACAAAAGCAGAAGATCATGCGTACGATGCTCTTAGATACATGGTTATGATGAGAAGGTTAAATTATAATCTTGAAAGTTTCTCTCGTAGAATAAAAGAGCAACCTGCACAAATAGCAGATGCAATATTTGGATATTAACAAGATTTAAAATGGCAGAAAAAAAACTACCAGAAAAAATAGATCTTTCTAGTAAAGAAGTACAAACTAGAATTCAAGATGAAATAAAACAGTATCTTGAAGAAATAAGAGCTTCTGTTGATTTGTATCCAGAACCTGAATCTATGGAACCTTCTGGTCAAGCTTTTCAAGAAACTCGTAAATTTTCTACTCCAGAAAAGCAGATAAGTTTAAAAAAATATTCACATTTAGAAAGATTAGTTAAGTCTCTTGTAGTAGATATTGTACGACAGGGAGGGGGTAGACAATCTTATATGCCCCGTGAAATAGAACAAGTTTTATCTGGTCTTAAAAGTTATTATAAAGAAAGTAAACAATTAACAACAGAAGGTACTTTTGATGTAAATTTAGTTAGTCCAATAGGTTTTCATGGTAGTGTAAGATTCATTAAAGAGTTTCTGAAAAGTCAAGGAATTGTTGCACAAACAGGATTTTCTCAACAGCTTAGACAAGTACTTCGTTATGTTACAGGAGGATTTGAAACAGATAGCGGGCCGGGGTGGAGAGGAGGTAAAAATCCAATAGTAACATCAACCTTACAAGAAATTCCCTTTTTAGAAGAATTACCAAATGGTCTATTTATTGTAAAATTTAAGATTAATGAACAAGATCAGACTAGAAGTATTGAAGATGCTTCTGATATTCTGCAGGTTTATGAAAAGTACATGGATATTAAACCAGGAGCAGCTAGAACTTTACCGGAGCAAATGCAGTTTATAGAAGATATGAGGGGTACAGGTACTGTTCGTTCAATGATCGATCCTTCACAACAAACAAAACCTTTAGAAACACAAGAACAGCGTGATATTTTTCGTTATTTACTACACGAATATAGCACAGAGGGGGATAGATATAGACAATGGGAAGAGACATATGATCCTGATTACGATCCTGTACTACTTGAACGTAGTGCAAAAGAAGCAAAAAAAAGAAGAACAGTAACCTTTCAACCTGATCCAGAATTAAAAGAAGAAGAAGAAGAAGAAGAAGAAATTCTTGAAGTACCTCACATTCCTCCAATTTCTAGAAAAAAACCTAAACCTTCAGCAAGACCTCCCGGAACTAGTTCTCCATATGCTGATATTATTGAGGAATTAAAACAGGATTCAAATAAATTAAGAGAAGCACACGAAAAACAAATTAAACAAAAATTAGATCCAAAAGGTAAACTTACAAAAGAACCAGAAAAGATTCCTGCTAAAAAACCCGATCCAAAAGGTAGTACAAAAGGACCGGGGCTATTCTACTATTTTAAAGGATTAGAACATTTGTGGGGTGCTGGATCAGTTACAGAAAAAGGCGAACCATTAGCGTCTTTAGAAGATCAAATGACTAAACTAACAGGATAAAGGAGATTAAAATGCCATACGGTTATCGTTACCCCGGAAAGAAAGACATCGAAGGTAAAGTCAAGCAGGGAGATCTAAGCGATGTTCCTAGTGGAAACTTGTATCGGATGAAGTTAGAAAAGAAAGTTCTAGCTGAACCGGATCAAAGTCAATTTGCAGATCACTCAGGCAAAAAGAAAGCCGGTAGGCATGTAGATGGTTCTATTGACCGTTTGCATGGTGATTTTTCGCTACAAAGGGACTTTTCATAATAAGGAAAAAGGCATATGCCCCCTAATGATATAGACCTAGATCAACCTATTGAGTTAGATCCTGAAGATGTATCTAATTTAGCAGGAGTTATAAAAGGCAAATTTGCAGATGCTGAAGAAGGTAAACGATCAGATGAAATTCGCTGGTTAAGTGCTTATAAAAACTACCGAGGAATAACAGATTCTTCTACTCAATATAGAGCTTCTGAAAAATCCAAAGTATTTTTAAAGATTACAAAAGTAAAAGTACTTGCTGCTTATGGGCAATTAACCGATATTCTTTTTGCAAATAAGAAATTTCCTCTGACTATCGAACCTACTCCTGTACCAGAAGGTGTAGCAGAGTTTGCTCATTTACAAATGCCTCAAGAACAACAGGCTGGTATAGAAGGTTTTCAAGGAGATGGTAAGGAACTTTTACCGGGTGCTTTAGAAGCTACTGCAACTGAAGAGCAAGGTGGTAATCCTATGCTTGCAGGTCTAAGTACTACTTTTGGACAATCGGATAATCTAGTTCCAGGTCCAGGTTATCTTGGACAACCTCAAATAAAACCAGCAGCAGAAACAGCTAGAAAAATGGAAAAGGTCATAATGGACCAACTTCTAGATACTTCTGCTGTCAATGTTCTACGACATTCTATTTTTGAATGTTGTTTACTAGGTACTGGTATTGTAAAGGGTCCATTTAATTATTCTAAAAAGGTACACCGCTGGAGAGGTACTGGTGATAGTAAAGAGTACGATCCCTATGAAAAAACTGTACCTCGAATAGAAGCAGTTAGTTGTTGGGATTTTTATCCTGATCCTAGTGCTACAAGTATAGAAGATTGCGAATATGTAATTCAACGGCATAGGATGAATCGAGAGCAGGTTCGTGATCTTATGAATCGTCCGTACTTTAATAAAGATAAACTAGAACTAGCTCTAGAAATGGGTCCAAATTACGAAGAAAGACACTTTGAATCTACTATTCGTGCAGATAATGATCCTATGAATGATAGTAATAGGTTTGAAATTCTAGAGTATTGGGGTACTTTAGATTCTACTTTAGCTTCAGAAGCTAGTATAGAAATGCCCAAGAATTTATCTGAATTAACTTCTGTACAAGTCAATATATGGGTCTGTTCGGGCATGATAGTTAGAGCAGTAGCAAATCCTTTTACTCCTATGCGTATTCCTTATCAAGCATTTCCTTATGAACTAAATCCTTACCAATTTTTTGGTGTAGGAGTAGCAGAAAATATGGAAGATGCCCAACTTCTTATGAATGGACATATGAGAATGGGCATTGATAATCTAGCTCTTGCTGGAAACTTGGTATTCGATGTAGATGAAGCACAACTTGTACCAGGACAATCTATGGAGGTTTATCCAGGTAAAATCTTTAGAAGGCAGACTGGTGTTACTGGTACTGCTATAAATTCTATTAAATTTCCTAATACAGCGCCTGAAAACTTGCAGATGTACCAAGTAGCTCGCCAGTTAGCAGATGAAGAAACTGGTATTCCTAGTATCGTACACGGGCAGACAGGTGTAACCGGCACAGGTAGAACAGCGTCGGGTTTATCTATGCTCTTAGGATCTGCGGGTTTATCTATTAAAACTGTAATTAAAAATATTGATGATTACTTGCTTAAACCAATGGGTGAAGCTTATTTTCAGTGGAACATGCAATTTAACGATCTAGATATAGAGATAGTAGGTGATTTAGAAATTAAGCCAAAGGGTGTAGCTGCTGTGATGCAGAAGGAAGTTCGATCACAGCGATTAACTATGCTCTTACAAACTGTAGGCAATCCAATGCTAGCACCATTTATTAAAATTCCAAACTTAATCCGAGAGATAGCAGTGTCGCAAGATATAGATCCAGATGAACTGGTAAATGATCCAAATGAAGCAGCTATCTTTGCAGATATATTGAAAGGAATGACAAATGAACAAGGAACAGGCCAAGCTCCTCCTCCCCCTGGTCAACAACCGGGAGGGATGGCTGGGGCTGGAAGAGTACCTCCAGGGGCTAATCCAGCGGATGCAACAGCAACTGGTGGCGGAACCATCGGAGTTGGAAGTACGCCGACTCCAGGGGAAGCTGGCTTTGCTGCAAATACTGGTCAAACTGAAGAAGTCGGTTAACGATACAATAGAGGTAGAAAAGAATGGCAGATCCGATATATGCAACCCCACTAGTTGATCCTCAATTATCTATAAATCAGTTAGGTTCGGTTTATACTTCAGATCATTTAACTGAAAATTATAATACATTTTTTAATCAAATGACTGAAAGTGAAAGATTGTCTTATATGCCTGAAGGATATGAAGGTCAAATGGGTTTTGATCCTTTTCAATCTGATTATGGTTTAGATTTTAAAAGTACTTTAGAATCAGAAGGATTTGTAAATTACATAAAAAATAAGCCCGTTAGAGCAGAAGCAGAAACCGCTGCTGGACCTACTGTAACAGTTGGTGGAGGTGTACTATCTGCAGAAGAACTTAGGCGAAGGAGAGCAGGGCCGGTAGAAGGTAGGGTAGTATATAAAGATGAAGTTTTGCCGTTTTATGCAGGGCAAGAAGAAGGTGAAGGATCTGTTTTTGATTACTGGAAAAGTATTCCTAATATTAGTTCTTTTTCAGAAGGACTTCGTGGATCTTTATATGGAGTGAGTCAACCAGAAAAAGAAGAAGAAGAAGCAGCACCTGTTGCTCAAGCTGCTGCTCAAAGATCTAGAGCTATAGGTGGTGGTTTTGGGCGAGATCCTAGGAGTGGACCTCCTGATACTGCTAGTTATGCAGATTTTCAGTCTGGTTTGGCATCTATCGTAGGTATGGCAGACTTGGGACAGTATGGAATAGTAGCGGCTGAAGCTCATAATGTTGCTTATAATAGTGCTATAGCTGCAGGTAAAACATCAGGAGAAGCTAATGCAATAGGACAAGCTGCTGGTCTTGCTGCTTCACAAGGAACAAGTGTAGGAGGTACACCTGGAGGTACTCCTTCTCCTGGTACTGCTGGTGCTGGTGTTGTATCAAGTGCTGCTGGTGGAGGGTTTGGTTTAGGTATGACAGCATCAGGAGGTGTTAGTGGAGGAGAGAAAAAGGGCGGAAGAATAACCGCCCAAATGAACAACTTAAAAAAGGGCGGACTAGCTGTAGCTGAACCTAATAAAGACGCTTCATGGTTCATTAGAGAATTACAATCTAAAGAAGGTTCTGATGTTCAGGTTTTAAAGGACGATGGAAAGTTAGTAGGTGCAATAGATATGAACGATCCTAATCGGCACTTTATTATAGATATGGTCGATTTTGATACTAAATTAGGTATTATCCAGCCGCATGAAAGAGCTATGGCTGCAGATCCTAGAGCAGCGAGTCAACTAGCATATAAAAGAAATTGGGATGCTAGAATGCAGAAACTTTTAGAAATACAAGAAATGCAGCCTGGAAGAGCAGTAACAGAAACTGTTCCCCCTGTTGCTAGTGTACCAGATAAACAAGATACTGGTGTTATGACAAGAATGGAACATGAGTTAGCTGCTGCTCCAGAACCGGCTGTTGCTCATCCATCAAGAGTAAGTGCTGATAGATTTTCTCCACAACCTGATATGGAAATTACACGGCGACCTGGACTTGGACCGGTTGCTGTACCCCCACTTGATCCAGTAGGGCATGGGCCTAGAGAATCGGCTGCTGTACCCCGACCTGATCCAGTAGGGCATGGGATTAGAGAATCGGCTACTGAACGATACATACCAAAAGATCAACGTGAAAGATTAGCTGCAGAAGAAGAACGGCAAAAATTTCGTGAAAGTCAGATAGCAGTAGAACAACCTGATCGTCCTTTTGAGAAATATCCTTCCGCTCCTTCTGCTGCACCCACTACTTTACAAAAAGCAAAAGAACTTTATGAAGGTCTTATGCGAGAAAGACTTGAAACAGAATCGGGAGTAGCACTACCTGCGGTATCTGATGCTGGTCCTTATCCTATCAGAAGGGCAGAACCCTTTGTATCTGATGATGTAATTGTAGAATCTTTAGATGAACCGGCTGCTGAACCATACATACCACCAGATCAACGTGAAGCATTAGCTGCACGAGAAAGGCGGGAAGAATATCGTAAAAGTCAGATAGCAATTGAAACAGGAGAACCTTTTGTAGAGTCCGGTCCTAGTTCTGCTGAAATAGTACAAGCTGCTCTTGATTATCCACCAGAAGATTATTTTAATGAAATTGTACGACCTTTAGAATTTGGTGAAAACTATTATAATTTAGAAACTCATTATAATAAAGAAACAAATCAATATATAGGTTATTTAGATTCAATACAAGAAAAAGAAAAACAAGATGCTGAAGCAAAAGGTGAAGTTTATAAACCTACTTTTACTCATTTTGGTCCAGGTCTTACAGTTACGGGAGATCATGTAGGAATAGGAATGAGTAAACAAGATGTTGAAGAAGGAGCATTAGATAAGTGGGAACAAGCTATAGAATCATCTAAAAAATTATTAGAAAATGATGATCATCCATCTGCAATGGTTTTAGCAGAAATGATTTATCAAATGGGAGAAAGAAAAGTATCTTTATTTAAAGATATGTTAGCTGCTCTTATAGCTAGAAATGGTAAACAAGCTAAAAAACATGCTCTATATAATAAAGATGGAAATAAAACTAAATGGCATTCTCAAATGGAAAATAGCGGTAGAGCAGTAGCTGTAGCAGATAGACTAGAAGAATCTTTATCTTCTGATAAAAATTTACAAATAATAATAGATCCAAAAAATTTACAAGTAGGAGGACAAGTCCCTCAGATAAACAGATCCGGTCTTATACAAGGAGAGGGCGGTCCTACTAGCGATAGCATTCCAATGCAAGCTGAACCTAACTCCTTTATTATAAATGCCCCTGCTGTACAGATGGCAGGAGGTGCTGAGAAACTTGATAATATGGTACAGCAGCAACAGCAAACTTCCGGGTTTAATCAGTTTGGAAATCCTGTTACTGGATCGCAAGGTATAAACGTATCTAACGGCGAATATAAAGTATCGCAACCTGCTGCTAAAAAAATCGGCTACAAAAAATTAAATAAAATGAATGATGCGGGTAAACCGTTTGTAGATCAGCTTGATCAAAGAGGCTATGCAGAGGGAGATGTTGTACGGTCTGACTATCCGTTAAGAGGTGAGTATGATGATCAAGTTCTATCTGATATTTTTACACAATATCCTAAATTAAAAGATTATGATTTTAAAGTTATAGATAGCAGAAAACCAAGTGCAGAAAAATCAGGTAAACAGGCAATAAGGGGTGTACAAAGAGGTGCGGGAGAATCTCGTATAGGACAATTAGAATTTTATCATCCAGACGAACCTCATAATCCAACTGGAAAACCATTAGTAGAAGTATTTAATTCTGATTTACAAGGAGAAGAGTATACTACAGCTATATTTGGAGATATGTTACATTATCTGCCATCTGTAGATAAAACTTTTTCTGATTTAAGGAATGAATACGCTGCAACTCTTACAGAAGAACAAAAACAAATAGATATAAATGCTTTTGAAAGAGCAAAAGCTGAATATGGAGAAAGCAGAGATTTTGATAGTTGGTTTGATACTAGTCGCTTAGATGCACATTTACGAGGATACTTAGCTCCTGATAGAAATGATGAATGGCGTGAATCTTATACAGAAGAACAAAAAATATTACTTGAATACATGAAAAAGTATTTACAAGAACCTGTAAATTTACTAGATATTCCACCGGGACAACAAAAAGATTCTTTTGTATCAGGACCAACTCGTACTTTAGAAGATTTTTATCCTGATAAAAAAGTAAAGACAGGTGAAAAATCATTTAGAGAAACGGTACAAGAAATACAACCAATGAACTAAAAACTAGGACGGCCACCTGCACAACAATAGCGGCCCCGTCTTTCAACAACCTTACAGAGGCTACCCAGCAAGACTGGCCCCAAAGGAGGTAAACTATGACTGATAATACTACTGAAGTTGAAGAAAATGAGGTTAGCGAGCCTACCCCATACCAAAATGAATATAAAAAGCATTTGAATGATCCTGATCCAGAGGACACTTCTCAACAAGAAGCCACTCCTGTACAAGAAGGATTTCTAAACCAAGAAAGTAAACCAGAACACGACTATAAAAAGAGATACGATGATTTAAAAACCCATTATGATCGAAAGCTCAATGAATGGAAGCAAGAACACGAAACTTTAAATGCACAGTTAAAGGTAAACAACTCTGAAAATGTAAAAGTACCAAAAACTGCAGAAGAGTTAGAACAGTTCAAGCAAAATTATCCAGATGTCTACGATATAGTCGAAACTATCTCGATGCAAAATGCTGACTCTAGAGTTCAAAATATTGAAGAGCGTCTACAAGTTCTAAAAGAACAAGAACAGGATGCTTTAAAGAGAACAGCCGAGCAAGAGTTACTTTCTTTACATTCAGATTTCTATGAAATAAAAGAAGATGAAAATTTCTTAGAATGGTTGAAAGACCAGCCACAGAGCATTTCGGATGGTGTACTTAAAAATGGTACAGACTTTAAATGGGCCGCTCGTGTAATCGACCTTTACAAAGCTGATGGTGGTACTGTTCAGAAAACAAACAAAAGTAAGCCCTCAAAAGCTGCTGAATCTGTAACTAAAACTCAAAAACGAACTATACAAACCAAAGGAAATAAGAAAACTTGGTCTTTACAACAAATAGAAAAGATGAAGCCTTGGGAGTTCGAAAAACACGAGAAAGATATAGATTTAGCTAGGCGAGAGGGTAGACTTGAACCCTAACTAGGAGGAATAAGTTATGGCTTTTTCTAGTGCTGGTGGGTATGCTAGTCTTCCAAATGGAAACTGGGCACCTGCCATATATAGCCAAAAAGTTCTTAAATTCTTCCGCACGGCCTCGGTTGTTGAAGATATTACAAACACCGACTATGCAGGAGAAATCGAGAACTTTGGCGACACGGTTAAAATCATCAAAGAGCCTACCATTACTGTCTCCTCGTATACTCGCGGTTCAGTTCTAAGTCCACAGGACTTGCAAGATGACCAACTAACATTAGTAGTTGACCAAGGCAATGCATTTGCTTTTAAAGTAGATGATATTGAGGAACGTCAAAGTCATGTTAATTGGGAAGCTCTTGCTACTAGTTCTGGTGCTTATGCACTGAAGAACGAGTTCGATACTAACGTCATTGCTGCTATGATTTCCGGTGCGGGAACTACAGTTGGTTCTGACGGTTCAGGACAGGATGTTGGGTTTGGTTCTGGTGAAGTTGACCCTGTGAATATCCTAGCTAATCATGCTAGGCGTTTAAACTCAAGTGATGTACCAGAGGAAAATCGCTGGTTTCTAGCTCCACCGCAGTTCTGGGAGCAAGCTGGACAAACTTCCAGCAAGCTCATGGATTCATCGGTAACTGGAGACGGCGCTTCACCTTTGCGTAACGGCAAAATCCATGCGGGTAAAATCCAGGGATTTTCGTGCTATATGACTAATAACTTTGCTGATTCTTCGACAAGCAACTACTACAAAGTCTTGTCGGGCCATATGTCTGCAGTTGCTACTGCTTCGCATATTGCTAAGACTGAAGTAGTTCGCGATCCTGATTCCTTTGCGGATATCGTTCGTGGACTGCATGTCTTTGGTCGTAAGGTTATTCGGTCAAAGGGCTTGCTCGTTGAACACATCTTAAT
>Ga0208316_1000805_pt1 | contig 22415 bp, 28 predicted proteins | sample MalvireepMed_231_FD_184240 | JGI IMG/M metagenome (GOLD analysis project Ga0208316, IMG submission 184240) | Marine viral communities from the Global Malaspina Expedition - Malaspina viral metaG DeepMed_231 (SPAdes) (version 2) | ecosystem: Environmental > Aquatic > Marine > Oceanic | place... | reverse complement strand
GACCACGGCGGTGAAGTAGCGGCTCAGACGTTCAGGCCCGACACCCACCGCCAGCTTGGCGGTGCCGATGTTGGACGAGTGCTGGAACACCTCCACCAGGCTCAGGATCTTTCGGGAGGCGTGATAGTCGTGGATGGTCCGGTAGCCGAGCTTGTAGGGCTCGCGGGCGTCGAAGGTCGAGGCCATGGTGGCGACGCCGGCGTCCAGGCCGATGGCCACAGTGAAGGCCTTGAAGGTCGAGCCCATCTCGAACACCGCCGAGGCGGCCCGGTTCAGACGCGCCTCAGCCGAGGCCGAGCCCGGATCATTGGGGTCGAAGTCCGGATAGCTGGCCACGCCGAGCAGCTCGCCCGTATGGACATTGGCGACGATGCCGACGGCGCCCCGGGGGCCATAGGTCAGGGCGGCCTTGCGCAGCTCGTCCTCCAGGGCGCCCTGGACCCGCAGGTCGATGGACAGGGCCACCTCGCCGCCCGCGCCGGCCAGGTTGCGGATCTCGTCATTCAGGGCGAGCTCGGCGCCGGCGAGGCCCTGCCCGCCGGTGTCGGCGAAACCGATCAGGTGAGCGGCGGTGTTGTTCAGCGGATAGACGCGCTTCTGCTCGGGCTCGAACGAGATTCCCGGCAGGCCCAGGCGATGGATTGCGGCGCGCTCGACCGGCGTCATGCCGCCGGTCAGGAAGGTGCGGCGATCATCTGTGAGGGCGCGCTCGAGCCGCTCGTCATCGACGGACGGCAGGGCGGCGCGAAGGGCTGCGCGGGTGGCGGCCACGTCCCAAACCTCGTCCGGATCGATGTAGAGCCCATAGTGCGGCAGGTCGGCGGCCAGCAGGCGGCCGTGGCGGTCAACGAGGTCAGCGCGGGCCTGGGGCGAAATCCAGCCGGCCCCACCGCCGCGGGCGGCGTCCGAGAACAGGGCGGCCTGGGCCGCGCCGATGGCCAGGGCCAGGAAACCCAGGGAAAACAGCGCCATGACGAAGAAGATGCGAATGCGCGCATCGTCTTCGGCCCGGCCCGAGGCGCGGGCCCGCTCGAAGGCGTGCTCAAGACGCCAGAGACCCGCCCCCAGCCAGCGAAGGCCGAAGGGGAAACGCCGCTGAAGGACACCGTTGCCAAGGCTCATGGGCGCGACACCTCCGGAAGGGCGACGATGGGCAGGGTTTCGGGCGTCGCCTCCTGCGCCACGGTCACCGGCCCCATCTCCAGATAGGCGCTCGACAGGCGCTCGATCCGCGAGGGTTGCTCCAGATGGGCCACCTCGGCCTCCAGCAGGCGAATGCGGGCGGTCTCCGCGCTGATCTCGCGCTCGACCTGGGCGATCTGCGCGCGTTCGCGGCTGGCCATGGTCTTGGCCAGATAGACGCTCATGATCAACAGGACGAGGAGGCCCAGGGCCACCACGTCGATAAGGCGAAAGCCGCGGACGCGACGGGTAAACACGCTCATGCGGCGACCTTCCAGACCGGAGCCTCGGTGCGGACCGCGGCGCGCAGCTTGGCCGACCGGGCGCGCGGATTGGCGTCCAGCTCGACCTGACCGGCGGTCCTAGCCCCATTGAAGGCGAGCTCGAAGCTCGGCCGGCGGGGGTCCTGCTGCTGCGGGAGGTGGCGCGACCCGCCCGGGGTGCGCCCGGCGCGCTCGCTCAGGAAGGCCTTCACGATCCGGTCCTCCAGCGAATGGAAGGTGACAACAGCCAGGCGCCCGCCCGGCTTCAACACACGCTCGGCCGCAACCAGGCCCGCCTCAAGCTCGGCCAGTTCGTCGTTCACGGCAATGCGCAGGGCCTGAAAGGACCGGGTGGCCGGGTGGGCCTTGGCGCCGCGACGGCCGCCCAGGACGCCCTCGATGAAGTCGGCCAGTTCGCCGGTGCGGGTGAAGGGCTGCTGAACCCGGCGCCGCGCGATGGCCCCGGCGATCCGGCGGGACTTTTTCTCTTCGCCATAGACGAAGAGGATGCGCGCCAGGTCCTCCGGCTCGGCGGTGTTGACCAGATCCGCGGCGGTCTCGCCCTGGTCACTCATCCGCATGTCGAGAGGCCCGTCGCGCATGAAGGAGAAGCCGCGATCAGCCTCGTCCAACTGCATGGACGAGACGCCCAGGTCCAGGGCCACGCCGTCGGCGCCGCCCTCCCCCAGGACGTCGTCCATCTCGGAAAATCGAGCGCAGACCAAGGTGAAGCTCTCAGCCGGCAGGTCGGCGGCGAAACGGGCGGCGGTGGGATCACGGTCAAACGCGGTGACCTTGGCCCCGGCCGCCAGGAAGGCGCGGGCATAGCCGCCGGCCCCGAAGGTGCCGTCGACCACCACATCGCCCGGCGCGATGGCCAGGGCCTCGACCACCTCATCGAGCAGGACGGGAAGATGCGGCGCATTCATGAGGCCATGCCCATGCGGGCGGCGCGCTGGTCGGCGCGCATCTTGGCTAGACCTTCGCGGGCCAGCTCGCGCTGGGCGGCGCGATGGGCCTGGAAGGCTTCGCGCTCCCAGATCTGGAAACGGTCGCCCAGGCCGACGATGACCACCCAGTCGCTCAGGCCAAACAGATCACACAGGGTCTCAGGCAGGGTCACCCGGCCGGCGGTGTCGAAGGACAGGCGCGCCATGCCGCCAAGCACAGAGACCTCCAGCGCCGAACGCAGAGGATCGCCGAACTCCAGCTCTTCAATCAGGCCGTTGTAGCGGTCGAACAGGGCCTTGCCGCCGCCCTCGATGCAGTCGGCCTCGATGGAGGGGAAACAGACGACGCCGTCGAAGGGCCCCGAGACGAGAGCGCGGAACTCCTGCGGCACCACGAGGCGCCGCTTGGCATCCAGCTGCTTCTCGAAGGTCGAGACAAACATTCGCGCCCGAAACCCTCTCCCGCGACCGCCGCCGGTCGCCATCCCCACCAACCCGCGCCCAGGCCGCACGGGGTTCGCCAGCCTCAGCGAACAGGAATTGGGTTAACATGGGATGGATTGGGTCGCAATGACTCTAGCGCTCGGAATCCCCAGAATACAAAGATGTCGCATCTTTATTATGGTTAACGCGCGTAAACGTTCCACAGAACATACATGGAACATGTTAAGTATACTGGGGATCGAACGCTTGGCGGGGGACGGGAGAGCGGATCAGACGGCCTATAAGCCGGGTTCTGTGCCACCCGATCCAGGGCGAACCCTGGAGCCGGATGCGGCGACCATTCCTCTGGACCGGCCCTTGCGGGACGGTTCTCGCGACCAACCCGGACGCCTCAGGCCAACGACGGCCCTACCGGCTTGCGCCGGCACGGAATCCCTATTCGGTCTTGCTCCTGGCGGGGCTTGCCATGCCGTCGACGTCGCCGCCGACGCGGTGCGCTCTTACCGCACCCTTTCACCCTTACCTCTCATGAAGAGAGGCGGTTTGCTTTCTGTGGCGCTTTCCCTGGGGTCGCCCCCGGCGGGCGTTACCCGCCGCCATGTCGTCGTGGAGCCCGGACTTTCCTCGACCGCCGAAGCGGCCGCGGCCGCCCAGCCGTCTGATCCGCGGCGATCAGTGGGCGCACCACCGGCCGCGGTCAAGGGTGTCAGTCGGTGGGATTGCGTCCCATCGCCTGGGCGATCGGGCGATCCCCCAGCGCCGCAGCGACCCGAGCGCGCTCGTCGACCGGCTTGTTCTGGGAAAGCTTGAACGTCGCCTCCAGCCGGTGAGGCCGCAGCCGGAAGCCCTGGATGCCGGCCAGCATCGCCTCGAAACGCCCTGGGGACATCTTGTGCCGCGTCCAGGGCGTCTTGGGCGCGAGCCTGGCTTCTTCCTGGGCCGAGAGGTCGTCCAGCAGCGCTACAAGCCCTGGCTCATCCAGGGGCGCCACCTCGCCCTCGGCTTCGACCGTGAGGTAGTTCCAGGTGGGGACCTGATCGGCGGCCGCATACCAGTCGGGGCTCACATAGGCGTCCGGCCCCTGGGAGACCGCCAGGGCCACGGCGCCCCTGGCGAAGGCGGTCGTCAGGGCGTTGTTGCGCGAGAGGTGGAAGTCCAGGGCGATCTCCTCCCCGTCGCGGCGCACCAGCACCGGCGCATGGGCCACCCGAGGCCCCGCCTCGCAGACAGCGAACAGGGCCATCAGGGGATGGGCCGCGAGGTGCGCAAGAACCACATGGGCATCCGCCACCCGGAAGGGCGCGGCCGGATGCATCAGGCCTGGGCCCGTAGAAGCGCGATCAGCCGCGCCCGGGTCTCGCCATCGGCGATGCCGTCCACCTGATGGGGCCGCCAATGGCGCTGGAAGGCGCTGACCACGGTGGTGGTGGCGGGGTCGAACTGCCCCGACGGCGGGCACTCATAGCCCAGCCGCGTCAGCCCGGCCTGGAAGGCGAACACCCCGGCCCCCTCCGCGCCTTCGGCCAGCGGCGCGCCGGGCGCAGGATCGGGCTCCACCCACAGGCCGTGACCGGCCTGCGCCAGGGTCTTCCAGGGGAAGAGCTCGCCGGGATCGACCTTGCGGGCCGGCGCCACGTCGGAATGAGCGATGATGTCGCCGTCGGCGATCATCCAGCGGGTGCGGATGTCGGCGGTAAGCGCGATGACGGCGGCGATCTGGGCGTCCGGAAAGGGCCGGTAGCCGAACTCGTGGCCGGGATTGACGATCTCGATGCCGATGGAGCGGCCATTGATGTCGCGCTCGCCCTTCCAGAACGAGACCCCGGCGTGCCAGGCCCGGCGCTCCTCGGCCACCAGGGTGAAGATGCGGCCGTCCTCCTCCACAACATAGTGGGAGCTGACCTTGGCCTCGGGATCGCGCAGGCGGGCGATGGCCGCCTCGCCGCTCTCCATCCCCGTATAGTGCATCACGAGGATGTCCGGTGGGCCGGGACGTTCATTGAAGTTGGGCGACGGGGCGGGAATGATGTCCATGGCCCTATTCGGCGCGATTTCGCCAGGCGAGCAAGAGGGGGGCGACCTGATTGGGCCGAAGCGCGATGATCAGGACCCCAGCGAGGGCCACGGCCGTGCCGAGGGCCATCTTCAGTCCGAAGGGGTCGCTCATGATCAGCACGCCCAGCGCGATGGTGGCCAGCGGCGTCATCAGGGTCAGGGGCGAGATCAGATTGGCCTCATAGCGCTGGATCAGGCCGTAATAGGCGGTGTGAGCGGCCACCGAGACGACGACGGCGGAGAACACCACGGCCGCCACGAAGGGCCAGCCCGCCGCAAAGCCAGCCGCGACCTGGCCGGGCTCAAGCCACAGGGAGAGCGCCGCCAGGGGCCAGAAGGAGGCGAAGCCCACCCAGGCCTGGAACTGCAGAGGCCGCACCCCGCCCATCTGCTTCATCATCACCGCGCCGAGGGAGCCCAGGAAGGCGGCGGCGACCACGAACAGCAGGCCGGTGGAGACGACGAAGCCGCCCGGGTCCCACATGACCACCAGGGCGCCAGCCAGGGTGAGCGAGATGCCAATGCCGCGACGCCAGCGCACCCGCTCCCCCAGCATGACCATGGACAGCACGGTGGTGATCGGCACGCCGACCTGGATGACCACGGCGGCGGCCGAGGCCGTGGCGGTCTGCAGGCCGATGAACAACAGGGCGAAGTTGCCGCCGCCCATCAGCAGGGCCACCACCAGCAGGCGCCAGCGCGGCCGCGGCATGGGCAGCAGCCAAGGCAGGGTGATCAGCGCCACCAGGGCAAAGCGCACGGCGGCGTAGAACAGCGGCGGCACGGCGAGATCGGCCACCACGAACTTCGAGATGATGTTGTTGGTCGCCCAGACCAGACAGACAAGGACGATCAGAGCGAAGTCACGCAGGGCCATGGCTGGGCCTTAAGCCCGCTTCCCCCCCGGGGAGCAAGTCAAATGCGCGCCGCCCGGCGACGAACCGGACGGCGCGCACCCGTTCAACTCAGGCCGCCTTGCCGAAGGACAGGGCCTCATAGCGGGCCAGATGATGGTCGGTGGAGCCGAAGACGCCCTCGATCATCGTGGCGCGCTTGAAATAGTGGCCGATGGCCATTTCGTCGGTCATGCCCATGCCGCCATGCAGCTGGATGGCGTTCTGGCCGACGAATTTGCAGGCCTTGCCGATCTGCACCTTGGCCGCCGAAACGGCCTTGGCGCGAACCTCGGCCTCATCGCCCAGATGGATATTGGCCATGTAGGTCATGGAGATCGACTGCTCGAGCTGAATGAACATGTCGACCATCCGGTGCTGCAGGACCTGGAAGGACGAGATCGGCGCGCCGAACTGCTTGCGGGTGCGGGTGTATTCCACCGTGCCTTCCTGCAGCCGGCGCAGCACGCCACAGGCCTCGGCGCAGGTGGCGGCGATCGCCTCGTCCATCACCTTTTCCACCAGGGGCAGGCCATTGCCCTCCGCGCCGATCAGGGCCTCGACGCCGACGGAGACGTTTTCGAAGGTCACCTCCGAGGCCCGCTGGCCGTCGACCGTGGGATAGTCCCGCGTGGTCACGCCCTTGGCGTTCTTGTCCACCAGGAAGACCGAAACCCCCTGGGCGTCGCGCTGGCCGCCGCCGGTGCGGGCGGTGACGATCAGGTGGGTGGCCCAGGGGGCGCCGATCACCACCGCCTTCTGGCCGTTGATCACATAGCCCGTGCCATCCTTGACCGCGGTGGTCTTCAGGTCCTGCCAGGTGTAGCGGGCCTGGGGCTCGGCATAGGCGAAGGCGAAGATGGCCTCGCCGGCGATGATCTTCTCGATCAGGTCCGGCGCGCCCCCATGGCCGGAGTGCTTGAGGAAGCCGCCGCCGATCACCACCGTGCCCATATAGGGCTCGACGACGAGGGCTTTGCCGAACTCTTCCATCACCACCATGTTGTCCACCGGGCCGCCGCCGAGGCCGCCCAGTTCCTCGGAGAAGGGCGCGCCGAGGATGCCGAGCTCTTCGGCGAAGGCCTTCCAGACCTCGGGCCGCCAGCCGGCCTCGCTCTTGATCGCCGCCCGCCGCGCGTCGAAGGCGTAGTTGTCCGCCAGATAGCTCGCGACCGTGTCGCGCAGCATCGACTGTTCGTCTGTGAAGCTGAAGTCCATGGGGTGGTCCTATTCAGAGCCTCTCCCGCGCACGGAAGAGGCTTGGAAATTTGGAAATCGGATCGCAAGACCGCCCCCTCCCCGCAAGGGGGAGGGGTGTCTTCGGTGCTCACTTCAGAGACCCAGCACCATCTTGGCGATGATGTTGCGCTGGATCTCGTTGGAGCCGCCATAGATCGAGGTCTTGCGGCCGTTGAAATACTCGCCGGCCACGCCCTGGGCGTAGTCGGGGCCGATATTGGCGTTGTGGCCGAGGTCGCGGAGGAAGGGCGCGCCGTAGTGGCCAGCCGCCTCGAGGGCCAGTTCCTGCAGGCGCTGCTGGATCTCGGTGCCCTTGATCTTGAGGATCGAGGATTCCGGCCCCGGTCCCTTGCCGCTGGACTCGCCGGCCAGGGTGCGAAGCTCGGTGAACTCCAGCGCCGTCAGGTCGATCTCAAGCTCGGCCAGCTTGCGCTTGAAGAAGGTGTCCGACAGGAGCGGACCGCCCAGGTCGCTCTGCTCGGTCCCGGCCATCTCCCGCAGGCGCTCCAGGCCGCGCTTGGAGCGGGCGACGCCGGCGATGCCGGAGCGTTCGTGGGCCAGCAGGGCCTTGGCGCAGGTCCAGCCCTGGTTTTCGTGGAAGATGCGGTTCTCCACCGGCACCTTCACATTGTCGAGGAAGACGTCGTTGACCTCATGGCCGCCCTCCAGGGTGATGATCGGGCGCACCTCGATGCCGGGGCTCTTCATATCGATCAGCAGGAAGCTGATGCCGGCCTGCGGCTTCACGTCCGGATCGGTCTTCACCAGGAAGAAGCCCCAGTCGGCGAACTGGCCGAGCGTGGTCCAGGTCTTCTGGCCGTTGACGATGTAGTACTCCTTGCCGTCGTCGCCCTTCACCCGCTCGGCGCGGGTCTTGAGCGAGGCAAGGTCGGAGCCGGCGCCAGGCTCGGAATAGCCCTGGCACCACCAGACTTCGCCATTGTAGATGCCGGGCAGGAACTGCTTCTTCTGCTCCTCGGTGCCGAAGGTGTAGATCACCGGGGCCAGCATGCTGACGCCGAACGGCAGCACCGCGATGGTGTCGGCCCGGGCCTGTTCTTCAGACCAGATGTACTTCTGGGTCGGCGTCCAGTCGGTTCCGCCGAACTCTTTCGGCCATGACGGCGCGACCCAGCCTTTCTTGGCCAGCACCTTGTGCCAGGCCAGATAGTCGTCCTTGGCCAGCGGTTCGCCGCTGTCCTGCTTGGCGCGCAGGTCCTTGGGATAATTCTCGGCGATGAAGGCGCGGACCTCTTCGCGGAAGGCGGCGTCTTCGGGAGAGAAATCGAGATTCATCGGGCGCTCCGTGGCTGCTCCTGGGCGTGCGGGGCGTCGAGCCCGCTCAGCGCGGACAATAGGCTCCCTGTCCGCCGGAGAAAAGATGACGCTAACGTCAACGGAAGAGGATTGCGGCGACGGAGTTGGCCTCGCCATCTTGCCTGGGCCGCCAAGGGCGCGCAGAACATCGGCCGAATGGCCCGCATCCTCACCTACAATGTTCACCGCTGCGTCGGCACGGATCGCCGCCTCGACGTCGGCCGGATTTCCGACGTCATCGCCGCCCTGGAGCCCGACATTGTCGCGCTGCAGGAGCTGGACGTCGGCCGCATGCGCACCAACGGCGTCGACCAGGCCCATGAGATCGCCCGGCGCCTGGAGATGGCCTTCCACTTCCATCCGGCGATGAAGGTGGAGGAGGAGCTCTACGGCGACGCCATCCTGACCCGGCATCCGGAGCGGAAGATCCGGTCCGCCGCCCTGCCCGGTCATGCGCGGGTCTCTCAGCTGGAGCCCCGCGGCGCCCTATGGGTGGCGGTGGACCTGGATGGCCGCGAGGTGCAGGTGTTCAACACCCATCTCGGGCTGGTGCCCCGCGAACAGCAGAACCAGGCCCAGGCCCTGGTGGGTCCCGCATGGCTGGATCATCCCGACCGGCAGGGGCCGACCATCCTGCTCGGGGACTTCAACGTGACCTCGGCCTCTGCCGTCTACCGGACCCTGAGCGGCGTCCTGCGCCCGGCCCGCAAGCAGGCGGCCAAACGCTCGCCGTCGGCGACCTTTCCCTCGGTGATGCCGGTCCTGCGGATCGACCACCTGTTCGTGAGCGAACAGGTGCGGGTGCTGGATGTCTTTGCGCCCTATGACCGCCTGACCCGGGTCGCCTCCGATCACCTGCCCCTGGTGATGGACTTCGAACTGATCTGAGCCGCCGCCCCCGGCCGCCCCTCGGCGACCAGCCGGCTGAGGCGTCTTGACGCCGCGTAGAGGCGATCTCGCCGTCGGAAGATGCGCCAGGAGTCCTCCACATCGGCCGGATCGCCGATATGGAAGGCGGCGATCATGTCCCCCAATGCGCCCATCTCCTGGGACTTGAGCTTCCGCAGCCGACCCTCGCGATTCAGGGCCGTGATGGCGCCGCCCAGGCTGCCGTGCTCCACACGAGCCTTGGCCACGGCTTCCCCGGTATAGCCCATGAAGTGGCCGATCAGCCGGTTGCGCAGGGCCGCAATGCTGCGCCGGTTCAGGTCGCCGTCGGCCTCCACGGCCAGTTCGCACTCGGTGTCGAAGCCGCCCGAGCGGTTGTTCAGATTGGCCGAGCCGACCCGGGCCAGGCGGTCATCGATCACCGTCACCTTGGAATGCACGATGATCGGCTGACCTGATGGCGTCACCGGCCAGTAGGCGTGAAACCGGCCGAAGATGTCGGCGGCGTTCAGGCGCCACAGCATGTTGGACCGGGCCCGGTCCATGGTCAGCTGGTCGAACCAGCTGGGGCTCTGGGCGGTGGAGATCAGCACCACCTCCGGACCGTCCGGCTCCAGCAGGCGTGCGGCCAGGGCTTCGGCATAGATCGGCGAGGTGAAGTACTGGTTCTCCAGATAGATGACGTCCCGGGCCTGGGCGATGGAGGCCAGGGTCAGGCGTCGGATTTCGTCGGTCATGGCCTCGCCCTTCCAGGCGGGCACGGTGCGGGCGATCCCCACCTCGACGTCGAGCATGTGGGCCGGGACCCGCTGGGGCCACGGATCTCCAGCGGCCGGCGCGGCTTTGGGCACCACCTCGCCCGCCGAGCGCCGCCAGCGCATGCGGAACAGGTCCCCCAGCGCCTCAGCCGCCGCCCCGTCCACCATCATCATCACCTCGTGGCGCGGGGCGTGACACTCCTGGTCGGGCATGATGCGCCGCTGGTCGCCATCCAGGTGGCCGGCGGTGTCCCAGCGGTCCACGCAGATGTCGCCGCCGCCGCAGAGCGCAATGGCGTCGTCCACCACCAGCACCTTCTGGTGATGGCAGGCGCCGAGCGGCACCGACTCATCGAGGCGCAACTGGACGGTCGTGTTGTGGAACCACCGCTTGGCCCGGTGCGGGAAGAAGTTCTGGCTGGCGCTGATCGGCAGGGCCGATTTCCAGATCAGCAGGCGGATATCCAGGTCCGGGCGGCGTCTGGCCAGCTCCACCAGGACTCGGCCCACCTCGTCCGGATCATCTGGACCGTCGAAGCCGTCGGGCGACAGCCGTGTGCGGGGGTCGAAGCCCCAGCCGAGCAGATAGATCGACCGCTGCGCCTTGGGCAGGATCTCCGCAAGCGCGTTGAAGTACGCCTCGGTATCGACGAGGAAGGCGGCCCGCCCTGCGTGCTCGCGCCGCCAGCAGGTTTCTCCTGGGGTCAGAATGCTCATCGCCTCCGGCATGCACGGCCAAGGCCATCGGCGCAAGAAGGCGTAGGCTCAAGCCTTGGTTCCGCCGCCTTGGCCAACAAAAAAAGTGGGCGCGCCTCGTGGGGGGAGGCGCGCCCAAGGGACAGGCGACAGCTTGGAAGGTCGGAAAGATCAGTCGGCGGAGGGGGCGGTCGCCTTGGCGGCCTTCACGCTCTCCTCGCCGCCCAGCCACACCTGGCAAGGGCCGCTGACTTCCTGACGAATTTCGAACTGGATCTTTTCATCGCTGGAACGCGCCTGGCGGTTGGCGCGGCTGCGCTCGCTCTTGGCCCGCTCCAGGACGCGGGAGGTGCGGCCATAGGCTTGGTCGCGCAGCATGTCGTCGATGGCCGCGGTGTCCAGATCGGCCATTTCGGCCTTGGCCAGGGCGCGGCAGCGGGTGGCCTCCAGGAACTCGTTGTCCTTGAGCTCGGCGGCGGCGGCCGAACCGGCGGTGACAAGCGCGGCGGCGGAAAGAACAATGGCGGCGAAGTTCATGGCGTTTCTCCCTTGAAATCAATGATCATAAATTGAGATGTTTGGAGACAAACCTCAAATGAACTCTTGGAAAGAATGCTGGAATTCAGATTACATTCAATTCATTCATGTTCATTACTTGCAGTTCATGAACCGTCGGTATTTTGAGCTGACCCCTCCCCGCTCTCTGGTCCGCCCTCTGGCGGGCTCTCTCGTAACCCTTTAAGCCTGCGGCATGGCCGCTCCTCCCGCCCCCATCAAGACGCCCTGCATCAAGGTCTGCGTGATCGACGGCCAGTCGTCCCTTTGCCTGGGGTGCTTCAGGACCCTGGCCGAGGTGGCCGGCTGGGCGCGGCTCTCGCCGGAAGACCGCGAAGCCGTGATGGCCGAGCTGCCGTCACGCCGGGATCGGATCGCGCCGGAGAAGCTAGCCTTTTTCTAGGCCTGCCCAGTTTCTAGGCCTGCCAAGTCCGGGCGCACGCCGCAACCGATTCACCGGATGCAAACCTGCGCGCGCTTAGTCTCGCCGGACAACAAGGCCGCTAACGGCCGCTATGCCTTTGGTGAGGCGGGTTTCGAAATGCTCAAGTTTGCCATGCTGACCCTTGTGGCGGCCGTCTCGGCCGTCGGCGCGGCCCAGACGGTGGTGGCCCTGGACCCGGCCCGGGGCGCTTCGGCCCTGGTCGCCACCCTGCGTGAGGCGCCTGCGCCTGCGATGCGCACCGCCGAGACCGCCGCCATCGCCAAGGCCAGCGATGGCCACTATTGGGCGCAAGGGGATATCAACGGGGCCAGCGTCCGCTTCCTGGTGGACACGGGCGCCAGCGCCGTGGCCCTGACGCCGGCCGACGCCCAGCGCCTGGGCTTCGAGCCCGCCGACCTCGACTACCAGCAAAAGGTCCTCACCGCCTCGGGCGAGACCCGCGCCGCCGTCATCCGCCTGGACGCCATCTCGGTGGCCGGCGCCCGGGTGACCGATGTGGAGGCCCTGGTGATCGAGAAGGGTCTTGAAAGCTCGCTTCTGGGCATGAGCTATCTGGGCCGGCTGAGCCGGTTCGAGGCCACCCAGACCTCGCTGATCCTGCGACCGTGACAGATCTCGTCCTGCGCCCCATGACGCCGCAGGACCTGGGCGATGTCCTGGCCCTGCAGGGTGAGGGCTATCCCGCCGCCCTGCACGACTCCGCCGACGCCTTCCTCAGTCGCATGGCCCTGGCGCCGGCGGTCAACCTGGTCGCCCATCAGGGCGGAGACCTCCGCGGCTATCTGGTCAGCCATCCTTGGGGGGCCGGCTCGCCGCCGCCGGTGAACTCTGTGCTGCCGACCACCGCGCCTCAGGCCTGCTGGTACGTCCACGATCTGTCGGTCGCCGAGGTCGCCCGCGGCCTGGGCCTGGCCCGCAGGCTGCTGATGGCTGGACGCGACGCCGCCCTGGCGCAGGGCCTTATCCGTTCGGAACTGATCGCGGTGGAGGGCGCAGCCCCCTTCTGGCGACGGCAGGGCTGGAGCCTGCCGGCCATCATCGCCCCGGCCCTGGCGGCCAAGGTCTCGGGCTATGGCCCCTCGGCGGTGTTCATGACCTGCGAGGACATCGCGGCGCTTTAGCCTCAGGCCGCGTCGCGGGCCTCGCGCGCCTGGGTCACCGCGGCCAGGGCGGCGTCCACCACCTCGAGACCGGCGCCGGGCCTGACCCCTTCCACCGTCAGGATGCGACGCCAGGCCCGGGCGCCTGGCCGGCCATGGAACAGGCCCAGCATGTGCCGGCTCATGGCCGCCAGCGGCGTCCCCTCGGCCAGGCGCGCCGCCAGATAGGTGCGATAGAGCTCCACCGCCATCGCCGAGTCGATCACCTCGCCAGCCCCGAACACCTCGTGGTCCACTGCGCCCAGGATCTCGGGCGTATGATAGGCCGCCCGGCCCAGCATCACCCCGTCGACCTGCGCCAGGTGGACCTGGGTCGCGGCCAGGTCCGGCACCCCGCCGTTCAGGGCGATGGTCAGATGCGGGCGCTCGCGCTTGAGCCGATAGACCAGCTCGTAGTCCAGCGGCGGCACGTCTCGGTTCTCCTTGGGCGACAGCCCCTTCAGCCAAGCCTTGCGGGCATGGACCACAAAGGTCCGCACCCCGGCCTGGGCGCAGAGGTCCACGAGGGTGAACAGGCTCTCTTCCGGGTCCTGGTCATCAACGCCGATGCGGCACTTGACGGTGGCGGGCACATCCACCGCCGCGGCGATCGCGGCCATGCACTCGGCCACCAGGGCCGGCTCGCGCATCAGACAGGCGCCGAACCGGCCGCTTTGCACCCGGTCGGAGGGGCAGCCGACATTGAGGTTGATCTCGTCATAGCCGAGGTCGGCGCCGATGCGGGCCGCCGCCGCCAGATCGGCGGGATCCGACCCGCCCAGCTGCAGGGCGACCGGATGCTCAGCGCCGTCATAGCCCAGCAGCCGTTCGCGATCCCCATGCAGCACCGCGCCGGTGGTCACCATCTCGGTATAGAGCAGCGCCTGCTTGGACAGCACCCGATGCAGGCTCCGGCAATGCCGATCCGTCCAGTCCATCATGGGTGCAATGGACAATCTATGTGCTTGAAATTGCGTCACTTTTCCCATACAAATCAACTGGTTCGGCGCTGACCGGCGCCCGCCTTCCTACGCTATTTTTCGACCCTTTTCGCCACGTTTCGACATCCCACTGCACCGGATTTGCACCCAAAATGGCATCGATCCGAAAACAGAAATCCGGCGCCTGGCGCGTCCAGGTCCGCCGCAAGGGCCGAACCGTCAGCGAGACGTTCGTCCGCTACGACGACGCCAAGAAGTGGGGCATCGACGCCGAGCGGCAAATTGATCGTGGCGAGAGCCCGACGCTTTCCAAGGTCGGGAAGCTACAGACGTTCGGCGACCTGATCGATCTGCACATCGACGACATGAAGGATGTCGGCAAGCCGCCCGGGCGCTCAAAGGACGCCACGCTCGCCATGCTGAAGCGCCGGCTGGGCGCCCGAAACATGGTGGAGCTGGATCGCGAGCGCATTCTGGCCTTCGGGCGCGAACGGGCGGCCGAGGGCGCTGGCCCGATGACCCTCAGCATCGACATCGGCATGATCAAGCTGATCCTGTCCCACGCGGCGGCCGTCCACGGCCTGCCTGTGCGTGTCGAGCCGGTCGATCTGGCGCGGATCGCGCTCAAGCGGCTGGGCCTTGTCGGCAAAGGCAAGGAGCGGGACCGGCGGCCTACAGACGAGGAGCTTGAAAAGCTCTGCGCTCACTTCGACGGCAATCCCCGCCAGATCATCCCCATGAGCCGGATCATCAAGTTCGCGATCGCCACGGCGATGCGCCAGGAGGAGATATGCCGGGTCACCTGGAGCGATCTGAACACGCGGACAAAGATGCTGACGATCCGTGACCGTAAAGACCCGCGGGAGAAGAGAGGCAACGACCAGCGCATCCCCCTACTCTCGGTTTCCGGCTTCGATGCGCTGGCGCTTATCGAGGAGCAGCGCGCCATCCGGGGCAACGAAGACGACCGCATCTTCCCATACGCCCATAAGTCCGCCGGCACCGCGTTCACCCGTGCCTGCCAGGACCTCGAGATCGAGGATCTGCATTTCCACGACTTGCGCCACGAGGGCACCAGCCGGCTCTTTGAAGCCGGCTTCGAGATCCAACAGGTAGCCTTGGTCACGGGCCACAAGGACTGGAAGATGCTGCGGCGCTACACTCACTTGAAGCCGGAGGCGTTGCACGCAATCGCCGACAGGAGAGTGGCCGCTTAATCCGGGGCGTCGCCTATGGGGTCAACGGCGGACATTTCAGGCGAACCGTAAGCCGGCCGCCCCTAGGGTGCTTGGTCCGCCTTGAAGCTGCCCTTGGCGCGTGCCATCTCGGACGGCGTGAAGCGCCTAGAGATAACCAGCATCGGCGGGGTGGCGGCTGCGGTCGCCGCGGTTGTCGTATCGTCCTGCTGCGCTCTGCCGATGGCTTTGGTGTTCGCCGGCGTGAGCACCAGCGCCGTCGGCCTTCTTGGTCCCCTTCACACACTGAGGCCTCTCATCCTCGCGCTTGCCGTCGTGTTGCTGGGCGTAGCTTGGGTGACGGCAATCCGGCGACGCGCGACGCGCGTCTATCTCTATTTGGCCGTCGGCACGGCGCTAGTGGCTCTGTCATTTGCCTGGGCGTGGTGGGACCCGCTGCTCCAGCGGCTCGTCATGCAGTCGATGCGCCGATGATCTTGGAGACCGCGATCACCCGCCCGTCGTGCGACCACACAGAGCGCGAGACGATGCCGTCTGATGCGTGAGTGGTTCTGTGACTAGCGGTCTTGCAGACCGCAGGCGCTTATTGAGCGCGGCTTTGTTCCGAGAAATCTACCCCACGGCCGAAGCTGGAGTCGATGGCGAACTGGAGCCCTAGGCTGGATCTGACGACCAGCATGAGGGTACCGGCGCCGGACCTGAGCGCGCGTCGGACCTGCTGCGCGGCGCGCCTTTCGACCAGGCGACCCGCCTCGACCTGAAAATGATGCTCCCCTGAGAAAATTCATGGGCCCCGTCTGGCGCGGGGCAAAGGACTCGCGTTCCTCGCGTTCGCAATGCTGCACTTCGCCTGCTGTGGCCTGCCCCTCCTCGTCCTCTCGGGCGTGTCGATCGGCGCCCTTGCCGGTGTGTCGCTGGCGTTTCTGGCCAAGTCCTGGCCAGTCCTGTTCGCCGTCGTGGCCGTCGCGGGCCTCATCGGGTTCGGCCGGTACATGAAGCGCGGCTGCGCCACCTGTCCTCGCAACGAGGGCTGCCCGAGGTGAGGTGACGGCTAGCCAGGGTGGTGTGTCATTGCTGGCCGACGCGGCCGCGCGAGCTGATCGGAGACGTGACATGGCGAGAAGCTTTGATCTGATCGTGATAGGCGCAGGAACGGCGGCGATGGTTGGCGCCACGCGGGTTCGGGCGGCAGGTCGAACAGTCGCGATCGTAGACTGTCGCCCTTACGGCGGGACCTGCGCCCTTAGGGGCTGTGACCCCAAGAAGATGATGATCAGCGGGGCGAGCGCCGTCGATCATGCACGCCGGATGCGCGGCAAAGGGGTGGCGGGGGAGACGCGGATCGAGTGGCCTGAACTCGTCGACTTCAAGAGAAGCTTCACCGGACCGATCCCGGAGAAGCACGAGCACCTCTACCAGGGCAAAGGCATCGAGACGCTCCATGGCGTCGCCCGTTTTACGGGCCGGAACAGTCTGGAGATCAACGGAGAGGCGTTGGAGTTCGGCCATGTCCTCATCGCGGCCGGGGCGGAGCCGGTGAAGCTGGGCCTCCCGGGCGAGGAACATCTGGCGACGAACGAGGACTTCCTTGAGCTCGATCCCCTGCCGCGCCGGATCGTGCTGGTGGGAGGCGGCTACATTGCCGCGGAGTTCTCGCACCTCGCCGCCCGGTCCGGCGCCGAGGTCACCGTCCTTCAGCGCGGCAATCGCATGCTCACCCAGTTCGACCCAGATCTCGTCGGCTGGCTGATGCAGAGCTTCCAGCGGATAGGCGTCAACGTCCGCCTCAACACTGCGGTCGAGGCCATTGAGGCGACGGGCGATGGATATCGAGTGCTTGCGCGCAGCGATAACGGCCCCGAGACCTTCGATGCCGATCTGGTGGTGCACGCCGGCGGACGTCGGCCCGCGCTTGAAGATCTCGACCTCGATGCAGCCGGAATCCAGCATGAGAAGGGGAAGCTCCGGCTGAACGAGTTCCTGCAGAGCGTCTCGAACCCGGCTGTGTACGCCGCTGGCGATGCAGCCCAGGTAGGGCCGCCGCTCACGCCCGTCTCCAGCCACGACGCCAAGGTGGTCGCGGCCAATCTCCTGCATGGCAACGCTGAGCGCCCCAACTACAAGGGCGTGCCCAGCGTCGCCTTCACGATCCCGCCCATCGCGGCTGTGGGGGTGACGGAGCAGCAGGCGAAGGAGCAAGGCCTGCAGTATCGGAAGCAGCAGCAGAACGCTCCCGACTGGTTCACGGCGCGCGCAGCCGCGGAGCCGAGCTATGGGTTCAAGGTCCTCGTGGACGAGAAGACGGACCTGGTGCTCGGAGCCCACCTTGTCGGGCCGCACGTCGACGAAGCGATCAACATCTTCGCACTGGCGATCCGGCACGGTCTCACGGCCGCCGATCTGAAATCGACCATGTTCGCCTACCCGACGGGGGCGTCAGACATCGGATATATGCTCTAGGTGCGGGCGTCGGCTCAGCCTGCGCAGCAGGAGAGCTGGCTAACGTCCTTCCGGAAGGTTTGGCAGGCAAGCTTCAGCCCCTCCACCATGGTGAGATAGGGGAACAGCTGGTCCGCGAGGTCATGGACCGTCATGCGGCCGCGGATCGCCAGCGCGGCGGCCTGGATCAACTCACCCGCTTCAGGCGCCACCGCCTGGACACCGATCAGCCGCCCAGAGCTGGCCTCCGCCACCACCTTGATGAATCCACGCGTCTCGAAATTCACCAGCGCTCGCGGGACGTTGTCGAGCGTCAGCGTACGGCTATCCGTCTCGATGCCAGCTTCGCGGGCTGCGGTCTCGGTGTAGCCGACGGTCGCGATCTGCGGGTCGGTGAACACCACCGCCGGCATGGCGGAGAGGTCCAGCGCCGCTTCGCCACCCGTCATGTTGATCGCCGCCCGCGTGCCAGCGGCCGCCGCCACATAGACGAACTGCGGCTGGTCGGTGCAGTCGCCTGCGGCGAAGATATTAGGTGCGCTGGTGCGCATGCCGCGGTCGATCATGATCGACCCCAGCACATCGACCTCAACGCCCGCCGCGGCGAGGTTCAGCCCGCGCGTATTGGGCGCACGCCCGGTCGCCACCAGCAGCCGATCGGCACGAAGCTCGCCGTCAGCGGTCTTCAGCAGGAATTCGCCCGCCTCATAGGAGACCTCGCTGGCTTCGGTGTGCTCGAGCACCTCGATGCCCTCGGCGCGGAAGGCCTCGGTGAGGGCTTCCCCAATGGCGGGGTCGTCGCGGAAGAACAGAGTATGGCGCGCCAAGACGCTCACTTTGCTGCCCAGGCGGGCGAAGGCCTGCGCGAGCTCGACAGCCACGATGGACGAGCCGATCACCGCCAACCGTGCGGGGATGGCGTCGCTAATGAGGGCCTCGGTAGAGGTCCAGTACGGCGTCCCCGCAAGGCCGGGGATCGGCGGAACGGCCGCACTGGCCCCGGTCGCCACAAGGCACCGGTCGAAGCTCACCTCGCGCTGGCCGCCGTCCACACCCGAAACCACCAGCGTGTGCGGGTCCTTGAAGCTCGCCTCGCCGCGCAAGACGGTGATCGCCGGCGTGGTTTCGAGGATGCCCTCGTATTTCGCGTGGCGGAGCTCTTCGACGCGGGCTTGCTGCTGGGCGAGCAACTTGTCGCGCCGGACCGTGGACGGCGCCGGCGGCAGGCCCTGGTCGAACGGGCTCTGGCGGCGCACGTGGGCGATGTGGGCGGCGCGGATCATGATCTTGGAGGGCACGCAGCCGACGTTGACGCAGGTGCCGCCGATTACGCCGCGCTCAATGAGCGTGACCCGGGCATCCTTCTCGACCGCCTTCAGCGCCGCCGCCATGGCTGCGCCGCCGCTGCCGATCACCGCGACGTGCAGGGCCTGGGGCCTGCCGCCGTTTGCGAGCTCGCCATCGGCGGCTGGCGGCGGACTTCCTGCGGTTCCCCGAGGCAGTTCGCTCACGGTTCCTGAGCCACGAGCACGATAGCCGAGGGCATCCACGGTGCTGGCGAGCTTCTCCACGCTCACGGCGGCCTCGGCTTCGATTTCCGCCTGATGCCGCGGATAAGAGGCCGTGGCAGAGCGAACGCCGGGGACCTTGGCGAGCGCCTGCTCGACGTGTTCGGCGCATGACGGGCAGGTCATGCCCTCGATCTGCAGGACGATGGTTTTCAGCACTTTGGACACCTGAACCTTGTCAGCCCCAGAAGGGGTGACGAAACGATCCGCCTGGTGGCGGGTCTACTCAACGGGTTTCAACGACCGGCCCAGCGCTACGCGGGGCGGCGCGCTCTGCCGGGCGGCGAAATCAGATCCCACAGCGCCACCGCCACCATCAGAACCAGACCCGGGTACAGCAGCCATGCGGTCGGCATCCCAAACCCGGCCATCAGCAGGGCCGCGGCCAAGACGAGAACCGGTCCGACAAGACCGAGGATCATCCGACCCCACTGCCGGTGGCGCAGGCCGCCGATCAGATTGGCCGCAAAGCCCAGCACTGCGAAGAACGGCAGGACGTAGCGGATGAACGGCCCCTCATAGGCGCCCAGGAACCCAAGGCCGATCGCCGAGGCCAAGCTGGCGAGAGCGGGGAAGCAGGCGGTGCAGCCCATCGCTGCGATGATGGCGCCGACGACGCTCGCCTTGTCGGCTGTGCGCGTTATTGGATCAGGTTGCGACATGCGCTGAGCTCCGGCCAAGGGATGAGGATCGAGGGTCGTAGACGGACGTCTAGCGCGCGAGGCGTGAGGGGAAACCCGCGTTGGTCGTCGCCTCCGTGAGCTTTCCAATGCTGGCGACCCGATCGTCGAAGGTGACGGTCGCACGTGCGGCCTGTTCGGGGCTCGCCTCGGCGATCTTGACGCTGGCCACGCCCGGGACCTTGGTCAAAGCCCGCTTCACGACGGGCGCGCAGAGCGCGCAGCCAGCCTTCTCGACCACCAGCGTCACGGTTCGGGGCGCAGCTTGAGCGGCCAGGGGCGCCAGCAGCAAGCCAGCGGTGAGAACGAAGGCGAACGGTCTCTTCATGTGATCCACTCCTAAAGCAGCGATGCCGCGATGCGCGGAAAAGCGATGGCGATGACGAAAAGCATGACGGCCGCCCAGAGGGCGACTTTCACCAGCGGCGCCGAGCGCTGCGTGTTGCAGCGGCCGTCGGCGCAGGCCTGCTCGACCCGAGGTTTGCGATAGACGAGGAAGATACCCGTCCCGATCAGGGCCGCGGCCGCCACGATGAACACCGGCTGGTAGGGCTCAAGCGCGGTTAAGTTCCCGATCCAGGCGCCGCTGATGCCAAGGGCGAAGAGGCCGAAGGGGATCACGCAGCAGGAGGCCGCGCCGAGTGCGGCCACAATCCCGCCCGCAGCCAGCGTCGCGGCGAGCCGGCCTGGCCTGCTTTCGTTGGACGATTGATCGGTCCGAGCCAAATGAGACTCCCTTTAGCGCCTGTTCGACCATAGATAGGAGCTGTAGCGACTACAGATACAAGGGGCTTTCGATGATTGAACGCAGGGAAATTTCGGACCTGACCCCGCAGTATCCGATTGGGGCTATGTCGAAGCAGACGGGCTGCAACATCGAGACCATCCGGTACTACGAACGCGTCGGCTTGCTGCCCCAGCCCGCGCGGACTGAAGGTGGACACCGCATGTACGGCGGAGGGCACCTCAAGCGGCTGGCCTTCATCAAGCGCGCACGTGAGCTGGGCTTCACGGTGCAGGAAATCCGCGCCCTGCTGTCGCTGGCGGAAGACGAGCACCCGTGCGGCGAGGCGAGCCAGGTCGCGGCCAGCCACCTAGCCGACGTTCGCGCCAAGATCGCCGCCTTGAAGTCGATCGAGGCCGTGCTCGAGGGCACCTTGAGCAAGTGCGACGACAACAGGTGGCCGGAATGCCCGCTCATCGAAGCCCTGTTCGGCGCGACGTCCCTCAACCCCGTCTAGTGTTCCGACTTAAACCCAGGGAGCGCTCGCAAACGGACCTTCCGACTGTCCGCCGTGCGTTGATGGCGGCCAGTCCGAGGCGTCCCTTTTGTGACCGAAACTACGATCTCCTACGACGCCTTGTCTTTCGCCCTGGCACGAGCCTGATCGCCTGTTCACATGCCCTCCTGTCAGGAGGCCCACATGCGAACAGTCGCGATCATCAGCCAGAAGGGCGGCGCCGGCAAAACCACCCTCGCCGTCCATCTGGCCGCCGCAGCGGCGGCCGAGAGGGTTACGCTCATCGTGGACACGGACCCCCAGGCGACCGCCAGCCGGTGGGGTGAATGGCGCGGTGGGACCGACCCCGAGATCATCGACTGCGGCGCGCCTTCGCTGCTGGCGGGCAAGCTTTGCAAGGCGGCGGAACTGGGCGCTGAGTTGGCGGTCATCGACACGCCGCCCCATGCCGACGCGATGGCGCGGCAGGCCGCGCGTCTCGCCGACCTCATCCTGATTCCTTGCCGGCCCAAGGCGTTCGACCTCGCCGCGATCGAGGCGACCGCCGAACTGGTAAAGGCCAGCGATAAGCCTGCCTTCGTGGTCTTGATGGCAGGGCCACCTAAGGCCGCGCTGATCTACAAAGAGGCGGCCGAGGTTGTGGAAGGCTCCTTCGGCCTCCGGCTTGCGCCGGTCATGCTGCCGGAGCGCGCCGCCTTCCATCACAGTACGGCGCAGGGACAAACCGCCGAAGAGTTCGATCATGGGGGCAAGGCCGCCGGCGAGATCGGGGCGCTCTGGGCCTGGACGCGAGGACAGCTGGGCATGTCCGCACGTGAACCTGTTCACACGCCGGCGCCGGTCGCATGAGCCGGTTCGCCGCGATCAAGTCTGAAAAGGCCAAGCCGGCGTCGCCCGCGGCGCCGGCTAGCGACCCTTCAGAGGCGCCGACCGCATCCGCCAAGGCGCCGGCCAGGATGGGGAAGAAGGCGGTGAGCGGCTACTTCAGTCCGGAGATGAGCCGAGGATTGCATCTGCTGGCGCTTGAGCAGGGAACGAGCCTGCAGGCGCTGATGGGCGAGGCCTTTGATGATCTGATGCGGAAGTACGGCAAGCACCCCTTCGGCGAACGCTAAGGGCCGCCGCCGACGGGTGCGCGCATCAGCTGAAGGCGCGAGACTCGTGGGGGCGGGCGGGCAGAACGCGGCCTTGGCCAGGGTCAGAGGTCGAGCTCTTGGCCCCTCGATCCGCCCAGCTCTGGAGGTCGTCGATGGCGTAGACCACGCGTCCGCCGATCTTCCGATAGGTGGGCCCCGTCCCGTAGGTTCGATGCTTCTCGAGCGTGCGGCCTGATAGGCCGAGGAAACGCCCTGCTTCCGAGGTCCGGAGCAGGCGGGGCGGCATGGGAGCGCCTTCGAACATCGCAAATCCTCCTGGCCGTCCGATCAGGGTCCGCAACTGCGCGAAGCGAGAACGGCATGCGACTCACCTATCCAGGCGTGGCCTCGACGGGAAAGGCGTAAGTCTACCCGCCGTCGAGGCCACGC
>Ga0208316_1000801_pt1 | contig 22471 bp, 20 predicted proteins | sample MalvireepMed_231_FD_184240 | JGI IMG/M metagenome (GOLD analysis project Ga0208316, IMG submission 184240) | Marine viral communities from the Global Malaspina Expedition - Malaspina viral metaG DeepMed_231 (SPAdes) (version 2) | ecosystem: Environmental > Aquatic > Marine > Oceanic | place... | reverse complement strand
GACCATGACATTGGTTACGGCATCCTGCGCATGTCGGAAGACCAGGAGTGGGAAGCCCGCTTCCTGTTCAACCCGATCCTGGCAGGTATTCTGGCCACCTTCTTCCAGCACTTTGTGGCGATCCAGAGCCTCAAGCTGGAGGACTACCTGGTCTACAAGACCAAGACCAAGGAAGAGCTGAAAGCGGAGTTCAAGCCGACCTGGAAGAAGATGCGCAAACAGTTGTTTAAGGACTATCTGCTGTTCCCGGCTCTGGCTGGCCCGTTTGCGCCCTTCGTGTTCGCCGGTAATGTAACCGCCAACCTGGCGCGCAACCTGTGGTCGTCCCAGGTGATCTTCAACGGTCACTTCCCGGAAGAGGTAGAGCAGTTCCCGGAATCCGTGATCGAGAACGAGACCCGCGGCCAGTGGTATGTGCGCCAGCTGCTGGGCTCTGCCAACTTTGAAGGCGGCCGTCTGATGCACGTGATGAGCGGCAACCTGAGCTTCCAGATCGAGCACCATCTGTTCCCGGACATGCCGGCCCATCGTTACGCGAAAATTGCGCCGGAAGTGCGTGCCATCTGTGAAAAGCACGGCCTGCCGTATAACACCGGCTCGTTCGTGAAGCAGTCTCTGAGTGTGTGGAAGCGGATCTTCAAGCTGTCTTTGCCCAGCAAGACTAAGGGCGGCAGCGACAAGGGCCCACTCGATGGTCTGCGTGCCAAAGTGGTATCCCTGACCCGTGAACCGCAGTCAGAAACCCGCAAGGCTGCCTGATCGCTTCAAAGCGGTCTGATCTCCTGGTTCGGGCCGGTGCTGCGCTGGTTCCGGCCCTGCCATCCTTATGCTACTCTCAGTCGATCTGAGAGTAGCTTTTTTTATTTGGGGACAAGGCAGAACGCATGGCAGAAATGACAGATTCCGGTGTGCTGTTGCGAATGGCCTACAAGGCCATGATTAACGCCGGTATTGATGCCGATGCCGTGTTGGCAGAAGTCGGTCTCGACAAATCCATCCTTCAGGTACCGGACCTGCGTACGCCCCATGACGCCCAGGAATGGTTCTGGCAGGCCCTGGAGAAGGTGTCCGGTGATGAGCACATCGGCCTGCATCTGGGGGAGCATATTCCGGTCTACAAGGGCCAGGTGCTCGAATACCTGTTCCTCTCCAGTCCCACCTTTGGCGAAGGTCTAAAGCGAGCTCTGGATTACCAGCGCCTGCTGTCCGATGCCGCCCAGGGGGAATTGTTTGAAGAAGGTGATCGTGTCTTCCTCAAGCAGATGATCTGGAGCAAACGCCTCAGCCATCTCAACGAATGCATGATGATGGGCGTGATCAAATTTTTCCGCTTTGTGACCGACGGGGCTTTTGAGCCCCTGGAAGTGCATTTTGGTCATACCCGCCATGCAGACAAACAGGAATACGAGCGTCTGTTCGATTGCCCGGTGAAATTCGACATGCCGAGCATTGGTATGTACTTCGATGCCCGGGTCATGAATCTGCCGTCTGCCCACCATGAGCCGGAACTGTTGCACCTGCACGAGCAGCTTGCCAGTGAGCAGGTGGCGCGTCTGGAAAAGCAGGATCTGGTGGCCCAGGTCAACCGGCTGATCGGCGAGCTGTTGGAATCCGGCCATGCCAATCTGGAAGAAGTGGCCGAGCGCCTGGGCATCAAGGCTCGTCAGTTACGCACCCGGCTGGCCGATGCCGGCACCAACTTCAACCAGCTGGTCGCTGATTATCGTTGTCGCCTGGCCAAACGCCTTCTTGCCGGTACCGAGGAATCCATCGATGAAATCGTCTATCTCACCGGCTTCTCGGAACCGTCCACGTTCTACCGGGCTTTCAAGCGCTGGGTCGGCATGACCCCGATTGAGTACCGCAAGTTGAAGGCGGAAGAAGACGCGGCGGAGAACAGTTGAGCGTTGCGAGTTGAAAAGTGAAAGCAAAAGAAAGGCGCCAGTGGCGCCTTTTTGCGATTTATCGTAGAAATATTTTCATGCGTCACCATGCAGTGGTGCCGTTATTCTTCGCCTCACCGGGTGGTGGGGCATCCATCAAAACCTTTAGTCGGTGTTAACCAGTGAAAGAGTCTCTGCGCAAAGTTTTCTCTCCCATTCTCACCCCTTTTGAGTCTGGTGATGACAGCTATGCCTATCGCCCCTCGCATCGGAAAATTCTGATTGTGGTGGGTACATTGTTTCTGGTGCTTGCCACCGGGGCCATGGCGGCAACGTTGGTGGCACAGCTGTATGGCGGGCTGATTCCTGTCGCTGTTTTCCTGGCGGTAGGTCTGGTGTGTGAAGTGGTGGGCCTGTTGGGCAGTGACAAGGCGGTGGCCCGAATGTGGAAGAGTAAATAAGCCGCCAGTCTCCCTAACCCCGCTGGAGCCTTGTTCACAAGGCGAAGGGACAGTTAAAAAACGATGCCTGAAAGCGTCGCCTTGCGAGCAAGCATGCAACGGTCAAGGTAGCAGGCTCTCTGTTCAGAGCACCATGGCGGCCAGCCAGCCTGCGGCAATCAATGGCAGGTTGTAATGAATAAAAGTGGGAATCACCGTGTCGCGGATATGGTCGTGCTGGCCATCGGCATTCAGGCCGGCGGTGGGCCCCAGCGTGGAGTCTGAGGCCGGGGAGCCCGCATCTCCCAGCGCGGCAGCGCTGCCGACCAGGGCGGCGGTGGCCAGCGGTGAGAAACCCAGTGCGAGGCAAAGCGGTACATAAAGGGTGGTGATGATGGGGATGGTGGAGAACGACGAGCCAATCCCCAGCGTCACAAACAGACCGAGCAGCAATAACAGCGCTGCGGCCAATGGTGGACTTTGCAGGCCACTGGTCACGCTTTCCACCAGCACTGGCACCTGTCCACTGGCGCCTACCACCGCGGCATAGCCGTTGGCGGCAATCATGATGAAGCCGATCAGGGACATCATTTTCACGCCCTGGGTAAAGGCATCCTGGGATTCCCGCCAGGGCACCACACCCCCTGCTGTAAACACCAGAAACCCTGCCAATGCCCCGAGAATAATGGAGTCGCTGTAAAGTTGGAGTGCCAGAGCGGCGGCCAGTGCTATAGCGGCAACGATCACATTGCGAGGGGAAAGCGGCGCATGTTGTTCTTCGCCCGGCAGTTCTACTGGCTGGTAGTCGCGGGGCTTACGATAGCGGATAAACGCCAGAATCAGCCCCACTACCATGCCTGCAGCGGGCAGCAGCATGGCCAGGGGGAGCTCTCCTTTGGGAATCTCAAGGCCCGCTTTTGCCAGGCTGGGGCCGAGTTGGGTATGCAGGAAAATACTGCCGAAGCCTACCGGCAAAACCATGTAGGGGGTGATCAACCCGAAGGTGAGCACACAGGCGGCCAGCCGCCGGTCCAGTCGCAACTGGTGCATCACTTCCAGCAAGGGTGGTATCAGGATGGGGATAAAGGCGATATGAATGGGCACCAGGTTCTGGCTCATGATGGCGGCAGCCAGCAGCACCGTGAGCAGCAGGGTACGAATCCGGCGTAACTGGTGCGGGGCCGGGGTGCGACCCAGCCGGGCAATGATCCGTGCGGCCAGCCATTCTGTAATGCCGGAGCGGGCAATGGCCACTGCAAAGGCACCCAGCAGCGCATAGCTCAGGGCGATATTGGCGCCGCCCCCCAGACCATCGCCAAAGGCAGACAAGGTACTTTCCAGATCCAGCCCTCCGCCAATACCCGCCACCAGCGCAGCGCACAGCAGCGCCAGCACCACATTCATGCGCGCAATGCTCAGGCCCATGAGCAGAATCACGGACCAGACGATGGGGTTGAGTAACGGGCTCATGGCGCCTCCGCCGGGCGGGCTGGGTCGGGTTCCAGGCGCGGAGTCTAGCAGGGGAGGGGGAGGGCTTGCTAACCCGGTGAGCAAGCAGGATTGTGGGTTTCGATGATCATGTTTATACCGTGAGCATTTTCCCTTGGCTTGCCTTATGTGGAGAGTGGGGCAGAATAATAAAAAAATTGAACATGGAGGTCATTATGACGATTGGGGAAGGGAATCCCGGTGTTTACCAAGTGCCTACAGCTGCGTTGGTGGATGAGGCAATAACACGGGGTCCGTTACCAGCTGCACAACGCTGGCGTCGCTTTGTGAATTATCTGGTCGACTACCTGGCGCAGATCGGGGTGATCATGCTGCTGGTTTTTGTGTTGTCCATGGTCGGGGCTCAGGAAATGGTAGACGCGATCCTGGCATTGCCCGATCTGGTGATCGGGCTGGGCGCCGTATTGCTCTATTATGGCCTGCTGGAAGGTTTGTTTGGGCGTAGCCTGGGCAAATGGATTACCGGTACGCAGGTGGTGACAACTGAAGGCAAACCGGCTTCTTTTGGTGCGATCATCGGTCGCACGTTATGCCGTTTTATTCCATTTGAGGTTTTCTCGATTTTTTCCCGTGGCAGGATTTGCTGGCATGACCAGATACCCGGTACCAAGGTGGTAGAGAGTGAGGTGCTGCGGCGATGGTTGGCGGGAGAAAACATTGTGGACGAAAGCCCGGATGATGCATTGCCGCAAAGCGATACCACGGTAGCTTCCTCCTCCGGGCAACCCTGATAGTCGTCTGGATTCCGGGCTGCTCAGCGTGTGTCTTCAGTCTGTAGAGATTGCGGGTCTGCCCGGGTTTCTAAAACCGTCTTACGCTTTCTCTGTTGTGTGATGGCAATGTTTTCAGCCAGTCGCGCAGGCGCTGCTCGGTCAAGGCTCCGCTGTGTCCCTGGGTGCTGTCCTCTTCAATCAGATAGCTGCGCGGTAGTTCGCCGTACCAGTTCGGGTCGATTTCCCGGCGCTGGCGGGCGGGGACGGGATCGGCGAACTGGTAGTTGGGCAGGGCGTCGGTGTTGTGTTGTTGCAGGGTGGCGGTGACTTCGTCGCTGCTGCGTCGGGTGTCTGTGTTGATCAGCACTACCGGTAGCGTCTCACCTTCCTGATGCAGGCGGCCAAGGGCGGCCAGCTCATCGTAGCAGGGTGGGCAGTCCACTGACCAAAGAACCACCAGCAAGGGCCGTGGTTGCTGGTCAAGAACCTGCTGATAGCCCCCCCGGTGCAGTGGCTCCAGAGCCGTAGCGAAGCAGGATATTGTCAGCAGCGCTATGCAAAGCGCGCGGTTTTTCATTGGTGTTCTCCGCTAATCGCTACCAGCTGGTTGCCTTCATCGTCGGTGCGCCAGGCGAGAAAGATCTGTTCGCCATTGCTGATCAGCAAGGGGTGATCGGAGCCATTGCGAGTGTGCAGCAAGGTGCGTACATCCGCCCAGTGCGCACCGCCATCCCGGGACAGCTTCAAGCGGATAACGCTGCGGTTCGCCTCATCCAGATCTTTCCAGACCAACGCAACGATATCGCCCAGCACCGCCACCTGGCCGTGGGCCGCGGCGGGGCCGCCCAGCTTTATCGGTGCTCCATCGCTACGCTGATAAAACAGCCCCTGACGTTTTTTTCCAGCGGTGAACCAGAGCTGATGTCGACGGTCGCCGTCCATGGCCAGTGCCGGACCATGATGAGGACAGCCGTTGAGTTGCCATTGATCATCGCTGGCCCGTTCGATGGGCTGCGGGGTGGTGGCATCCCGGAAGCGGATCAGGGCGTGGTCGCGGATGCCGCCGGTGAACACCTGGCGGTAGAGAATTACTGGCAGGCCTTGCTCATCAATGCTCATGGCTAGCCGGCAGCATTCACAGGAATGGGCGGCCAGGCGCTGATTGCGGGCGAAGCTGGCACCGTGGTCTGTGGAGTGGGTGTAGTAAAGCGCCGCGCCCACATAGTCCTGGCCTGCGTCTTTGGCGTTCTGTTGGTCGCGTTTGTCCACCCACACCAGGAACAGCTCGCCGTCGTCGTTGACGGCCATGTCTGGAAAGCGGTGGGCGATGGTGCGGCGATCATCATTGACGGTCACCGGTTCGCTGAAGCTGTTGCCGCCATCCAGGGAGCGGCTGAAGCGGATATGCCCGGTCCAGGGTTTGTCCGGTTTTTGGGTCCACAGCAGGTAAATCTGGTTGTCCGGGCCGAAGGCGATTTGCGGGCGGTCTTCGCCCTGGTCATCCACCGCTTCCGGTTCCGGGTTGACGATCCGCGGTTGGCCGCCTTGCCGTTGCACACGAATATGATCCTGCTGATACCAGACCCACCAGAGCTTGCCATCATGATCGAAGGCCGGGGTCGGGGCGCGACCGCATGCGGGGGCAATGCGGTCCTCGCAGGCCGCGTTGGTGTTGTGGCTGTGGGCAGAATGCGCTGACACTGCGCTCGACATGGCCAGCAGTGTCAGGCAGGCGAGTGCGCGATACGGCATCAGTAATCCCAGTTAACTTCGGCAAACAAGGTGCGGCCCGGGTAGGGGTGGAATACGTAGTAGCGATGATCGGTGACATTATCCATGCCCAGCGCCACGCTGATGTGATTATCCAGTTGGTAGCGCCCGCGTACATCAAGCACCACATAGTCGTCGGTAAAGCCGAAACCTTCCGCATCGCCGTCGCTGTTATCCAGACTGTCGTAGGGATCACTGGCATAGCGCAGACCACTGCTCAGGTTCAGTTTTTGCGTGGCCTGGTAGCGTGCCAGAAGGTTGGCCCGCCAGCGGGGGACGCGGGGGAACTGCTTGCCTTCTGATGCCGGCTGGGAGTCGTTGTCTTCGATAATGGCGCGGGTGTAGGAAACGTTGAAGTCCAGGGTCAGACCGTCCACCAGCAGGTCCGGCCAGTTGGCGATGAACTCGATGCCCCGTGAGCGCACCCGATCGATGTTCTGGAAGTTGTTTACACCAGTGAAAACGTTGGTCTGCCGAAAGATGGCATCGTCCACGTCGTTTTCCCACAGGTTCGCCGTCAGGGTGGCCTGGGGGAAGAAGTGCTTCACCATCAGGTTCTTGCTCAGTCCTTCCTCGGTTTTCAGGTTCGGATCAAAGGCGGCGTTGAAGTCACCATTGTTATCCAGGCTGCCCTGGTAAAGCTCGCCTACGGTGGCGAAGCGGTGGGCCTTGCCCAGGGACAGGCTGGTGAGCCAGTCGTCGGTGGGCCGATAGCTCAGGCTGGCCTTGGGAGAAAAGGCCTGTTCGTTGCGTTGCGGATAGGCGGCGGAGGCACCGTTCTGGACCAGGCGACCGTCGCTGGCCTGCCACCATTCCTGGCGGCCACCCAGGGTGAGCTTCAGTTTGTCGCTGAGTGCCCATTGGTTTTCGATAAACAGGGCCTGGGTGCGGGTTTCCCCCCGGGAGGCGCTTTTCAGGGTGCGGCCCTGGGTGGTGCGCCACTCGTTGGTGTCGTAGTTGATCTCGTCCAGGCGGTAGCGGTCGATGTGGTAACCGAAAACCACCCGCTGCCCCAGCCAGCCGCCATCGTGGCGATGGCCCAGATTCAGGTCGAAGGTCTGCCAGCCGGTGCCCTGGTCGTCGCTGAAGGTGCCGGGGCCGCCGGTCCTGGCCACCGCGAAATCGGTGCCGGAGCGGCGACTGGTGTCATCCAGTACCCGGTAGTCGGATACGCCAGTCTGGATGTCCCAGCCATGGCCAAGCTTGCCATCCAGTTCCAGGCCGGTGATCAGATCCTGGCTTTCGCTCAGGCCCAGGCGCTGGCTGGTGACGGCAAAATCCTCGCCGTTGATGGTCACATCGCCATTGTAGACCAGGCGGCCATTGGCATCGCGCAGGTAGGTCTGGGGCTTCAGGGTTTCATCGCGGCGGTCCAGCCAGGCCAGGGTGAGGCGGGCCTGCAGGTCACGGGTCAGATCGTAGCCCAGTTTCAGCTTCAGGTTCTGTTCGGTCACCTCACTGCCGCTGGCAGCGTTGTAGACATATCCACCCTGGGAGTAGGGGTGGGCACCGGTGACTGGCGTGCCGGGGTTGGGGCCAGTTCCCCGGGTCAGACCGAAGCTTTGTGGGTGCCCTTCGTTTTCCAGCCGGCTGGCAGCGAGAAGCAGACTCCAGTCACCTTTGCGGTTGCCCACCACAGCATTCAGCCGATGGCCAAAATAGTCCTCGTCGGTGCCGTAGTCGTCGAAGCGTTGCATAAAGGTGCCGGCGCTGAGATGGGCCATGGCCTGCTGGGGCATTTTGGTGTGAAACACGGTGACACCGCCCAGGCTGTTACCGCTGTAGCGGGCGGAATAGGGGCCGTAGAAAATCTCCACCCGGTCGATCTCTTGGGGCTGCACCACGTCCCAGCGCGGGGCGGTGGCGAAGTTGGCGCCGAGGAAATTACTGAGCAGTATCCCGTCGCTGTAGACCAGTGCCCGCGGGGTCTGGAAGTTGTGCATATCACGGAAGGTGAGCAGGCCGTTGCGGTCGCCGATAAAGCGTTTACGCACCATCAGGTTGGGCTGGTACTTGAGCACGTCCTCGCTGTCGGCGGTATTGATGTCCGCGGCCTCGGCAGCAGTCACCTGGCCGCTTAACGCCGCTGGCTCCGTTTCCAGCGCAGAGGCGGACTGGCTGACGGAAATGGTTTCCAGTTCGTTGGCGTGTAGCGAGGAAATACCGCTGAGCAGGATGCTGGCGAAAAGACGACGATGCATGGAACCCCCGGATGATGGCGGGGGCATTATTGGCAAAATCGGGGCGTTGGCCAATGTGGCAAAGTGTCGCAGGTGGGGCAATGAAATAGTTAATAGTTCGCGAGGTCTGTTCTCAGGTTTGCAATGCCAGAGGCCGCGCACGGAGTCTGGGCGCGGACTCATGTGTTTGGAAAAGCCGCGATCCTGCCCCGCGAGTTATTAATTATTCACTATTAATTATTCATTTTTTTCCCTGTGTGCTTCCCCCTCAATGGTCACATTGCCACCGTTGTCCCTGCGAGGTGGCTGCTGGAACGGGTTGGGGCCCTGCCGAGTGTAGCTGGTATAGGTGAAGCCGCCGCCTTGCATGGTGGTGAAACCCTGCAGGGTGCCTTTTTCGATGACCTTGCGGGCCATGGCCCGGCGGGAGCCCGGCAGCAGCAGGGCAAAGCCCACGGCATCGGTGATGAAGCCCGGGGTGATCAGCAGGGCGCCGCCGAGCAGCAGCATGATGCCTTCCACCATTTCCTGGCCGGGCATATCGCCCTGTTGCATGCGCTGGTTGAGGCGCACCCAGGTCTCCAGTCCCTGGCGGCGGAACAGGTAGCTACCCAGCAGGGCGGTAACCACGGTGGCGACGATGGTGATCGGCCAGCCAATCAAGCCGGCTACCTTGGCCAGCACCAGCACTTCCAGCAGGGCGAAAGCGAAGATGAAGAAGAAAATGCGACCGAAACCCATGGGGTGTCCTGTTTTTGCGTGTATGGCTACTAATAAGATGGTGATAGTCAGACAGGGATTCAAGGGGCAGGTTCAGTGGCCGCAGAATCTGTCAGTTGCTGGCGTAGCCAGCGATGGGCGGGATCCCTGTCCAGGGCGGAGGACCAGAGCATATAAACGGGCACTGGTGGCACGGCGACCGGGAAGGGCAGGACCTGTAGTTCCAGGGCGTCGGCGTACTGATGGGCCAGGCGTTCCGGCACGGTGGCAATCATGTCCGACCGGGCGCTGACGGCGAGCATGCTGGCAAACTGGGTAACCCTGGCGCCGGCACGTCGTTGCCAGCCGGGGGCATTGAGAATCAGGTCCAGCGGCAGGCGCCGGTGACGCTCCGGCAGCACCACATGTTCGGCTTGCAGAAAGCGGGACTTGCTGCAACGCCCCTGTATCTGTGGATGTCCCCGACGGGCCACTACCACCAGATTCTCCTCCAGCAGTACCTTGCGGTGCAGTCGGCTGTCTTCAGGGACAAACGAATCCACGGCCAGGTCGGCATGGGCCTTGTTCAGGGCGTTGGCCATGCCATCGCCGGCAGGGGCAATCTCCAGCATTACATCCGGCGCCTGGCGGCGTATTCGCTGCAGCAGCGGTGGCAGCAGCACCATCTCGAAGTAGTCCAGGCTGAGCAAGCGGAACTGGCGCCGGCTGCTGGCCGGATCAAAGCGGTTGCCCGGGTCCAGCGAGTCGCGCAGGGACGCCAGTTGGGGGGCGAGTAGCTGGTGCAGCTCACGGGCCCGGGGGGTGGGCACCATGCCCTGGCGGGTGCGTACGAAGAGGTCGTCGTCCAGGGTATGGCGCAGGCGCTGCAGCGCCGCACTGATGGCGGGCTGGCTCATCCCCAGCTGGTCTGCGGCCCGGGACAGTTGCCCGGCCTCCATGATGGCATCGAAGACCGGCAGCAGGTTCAGGTCGATGCTGCGTAAATTCAGTTTCATGGATATTACTTATATCAAATATCAATTAGGAAAAGGAATACGCTCTGTCTATTTTCTGGGGGGTGCGCAACAACACGCTCAAACCGGAGAATAACAATGGACCAGCAACTTACCGCCGTTGTCACGGCGTTCATTATTCTGACAGCGATCTGGGAAGTGGTAGCCGGCCGCACCCGGGACGGCAAAAAGACCCGGCAGGACTGGAAAATTGCCTTTCTCGCTACCTTGATGATGGTGGTAGTGCAGCGCCCGCTGGTGTTGCTGCTGCTGACTCTGGGGCTGTCAGGCCTGTTTCCCGGCAGTGCCGGTTCCCTGGCCTGGCTGGAGGATCAGTATTTCCTGCCGACGCTGATCGCTTTTTTCTGTATTGAAGAATTTATTCATGGTGCGTTTCACCTGTTCGCCCATAGTCGTCGACCGAAGAACCGGTTGCTGCAATGGGTGCAGGCGTTCTACAAGATGAGCCATCGCCCCCACCATCTAGCCGGCGGCCAGGACAACAAGGGGCAGCTGTCGGTAACCCAGACCTTTGTGAATGGCTGGGCCTGGTGGCTGATCATGCCGAATTACACCTTCCAGCTGGTGTGTCTGTATCTGGGCCTGGTGGAGGTGTTCCTGGTGGGCACGGCCATCAAGGGTATCTGGGCGGCCCAGACCCATGTGAACTGGAACTGGGATCTCTATTTCCATAATCACCAGTGGGCATGGGTGCGTAAAACCATGTGGGCGCTGGCCCATGTGCTGACCTTCCCGACCCAGCATCATCATCACCATTCCCGTGGCCCCAATTCCGCCAGGAACGTGACTTCCACGCTGGCCATCTACGACTGGTTGATCTTCGGCACCCTGGCTATCGAAAAGGAAAAACCGCAGACCTACGGCTGGCGTCAGAAGGATGACGAGGCCAGCAGTGTGCTCAAGCGTTATTTCTTCTGGGACGTGCGTCAGTACATGCCCGGAGGAGCCGCGAAAGCGAAAAAGAAGAGTGGAGAAAAATTGGCGAAAGCGGCCTGAGAGCCACCGCCCTGATGTTGTAGCGTCTCGTTGCGGGAGAGCGCGGGATCTTCACGCCCTGCCGGGTAAATAGCCCGGCGGGGTTTTTTCGTCGCTGCCATTGTGTCGCGTAGGGAGGATCAGCCAAATACAAAAAAGCCGCACCTTGCGGCGCGGCTCTTTTGTGGATCCTGTGGCGAAAACCTCAAACCGTGTTGCAGCTTGAGGCTTGCAGCTGGCGGCTGTTACGCACCCAGCAGCATCTGGCCACACACACGCACCACGTTGCCGGTCAGACCCTGAGAGGCCGGGCTGGCAAAGAAGGCGATGGTTTCAGCCACGTCCACCGGCTGACCGCCCTGATTCATGGCGTTCATGCGACGGCCCGCTTCACGGATGGTGAAGGGGATGGCGGCGGTCATCTGGGTTTCGATGAAGCCCGGGGCCACGGCATTGATGGTGATCCCTTTCTCGGCGTACTCGTCCTTGTAGGCGTCGATCATGCCGATCACGGCGGCCTTGGAGGCGCCGTAGTTGGTCTGACCCAGGTTACCGGCGATACCGGCGATAGAGCTGATGGAGATGATGCGGCCACCTTTGCCCATGCCGCCGTCAGCCAGCAGCTTCTCGTTGATGCGCAGCTGGCTGGCGATGTTGATGTTCAGCACCATGTCCCAGAATTTCTCCGGCATGTTGCCCAGCATCTTGTCGCGGGTGACGCCGGCATTGTGCACGACCACGTCGTAGCCGCCGATTTCCTTCGCCTTGGCGGCGATGGTGGCAGGGGCGTCGTCAGCAGTGATATCCAGTTCCAGGGTATCGCCACCGATCTGCTCGGCCACTTGGTTCAGGTCGTCGGCCATGGGCGGGATATCCAGCACGGTAACGGTCGCGCCGTCACGGGCCAGTACTTCGGCGATCGCCGCGCCGATACCACGGGAGCCACCGGTGACCAGGGCTTTCTTGCCAGCAAGGGGCTTGTCCCAGTCGAACTTGGCAGCCTTGAAGCCTGCTTCGGTGGCGCGAACCACCTGGCCGGATACATAGGCAGATTTCGGCGACAGGAAGAAGTGCAGGGGAGATGCCAGTTGTGCTTCTGCGCCTTCGTCTACATACACCAGCTGGGCGGTGGCGCCTTTCTTGATTTCCTTGCCCACGGAACGGGTGAAACCTTCCAGAGCACGCTGGGCCACACGGGCGGCACCAGTCTGCTTTTCCGGGGTGCGGCCGATGACCACAACGCGGGCACATTTTTCCAGCTTGCGGATCACCGGGTGAAAGAATTCCCACAGGGCTTTCAGCTCGTCCGGGTTCTGGATGCCGGTGGCATCGAATACCAGGCCCTTGAACTTGGCATCGTCTTCGCGGCTGGCGGTGTAGTTGTCCGCGCTCACGCCCAGCTTGCCGGCTTTCTTCTGCAGCTCGGTGGCGTTACCGGTGTTGGCCAGTACCGCTACCTGGGCTTCCGGGGCCCCTTTCAGGGTCGCCAGGATGGTATCGATACCGGTGGAACCGTTGGCGGCACCTACCAGCACGCGGCCCTTGATGAAGGAAGCCTGGCCCGGCTGCCAGCGCTCGAGAATGACCGGAATAGGGAGGTTGATTGCGCCAAACAGCGCCTTGCCCATAGAAGAATTGGCAATCGCCTGATAGGTATCGCTCATTATCCTGTCCTTTGCCATCAGCAGATGAATGTGTCTGGCTACATTAGTGCAACCAGAGCAGGTTTAAAGAGGTGCTGCGGGAAGAAGCGTCAAAATCAGACTTCTTTCGTAGGGCATGAGAATCCGCCCTGTCGCACACTGGCGCGTATTGAATCACTGCAATGTGGCGGGTGTATTGACCGGCGCCGGACGTCAAACAGGCGTTTGAGCCAATGAGGCCGTGCCGGTTGCGGGTAGACTGCGCCCATTCGAGTGAATACTGTAGCGTTTTCGCGCTGTTGTTGCTCACCGCCATCTTGAGAGGACATGACTATGCTGGCAGGTAAAGCCGTACGTAAGGTTGCCATTATCGGCGGTAACCGTATCCCGTTTGCCCGTTCCAACTCCGCTTATATCGATACCAGCAACCAGGACATGCTGACTGCTGCCATCGACGGTCTGGTGGACCGTTTCAAGCTGCACGGTGAGAAGATCGACGAAGTGGCTGCTGGTGCAGTGATGAAGCACGCCCGTGACTTCAACCTGGTACGTGAATCCGTACTGGGTTCCAAGCTGGCCCCGGAAACCCCGGCCTATGACCTGCAGCAAGCCTGCGGCACCGGCCTGGAAGCGGCCATCCTGGTAGCCAACAAGATTGCGCTGGGTCAGATCGATTGCGCCATCGCCGGTGGTGTGGACACCACCTCTGATGCGCCCCTGGGCGTCAACGAAGAAGCCCGCAAGGTGTTCATGGCCCTGAACCGTGCCAAGACCAACGGCGAGCGCGCCAAGCTGGGCCTGAAGCTGCTCAACCCGAAATCCCTGATGCCCGACATCCCCAAGAACGGCGAGCCGCGCACCGGCCTGTCCATGGGTGAGCACCAGGCGATCACCGCAAAAGAGTGGGGCATTGCCCGTGAAGATCAGGACGAGCTGGCGTGGAAATCCCACCAGAACCTGGCCAAGTCCTATGAAGATGGCTGGCAGGATGACCTGATCACCCCGTTCAAGGGTCTGGAGCGCGACAACAACATGCGCGGCGATTCCACCCTGGAAAAACTTGCCACCCTGAAGCCTTGCTTCGGCGGCCCGGACGGCACCATGACCCCGGCCAACTCCACCCCGCTGACCGACGGTGCCTCCACGGTACTGCTGGCCACCGAAGAGTGGGCCAAAGAGCGTGGCCTGCCGGTACTGGCCTACCTGACCATCGGTGAAGCCGCTGCCGTGGACTTCATCGGCAAGAAAGAAGGCCTGCTGATGGCACCGGCCTACGCCGTACCGAGCATGCTGGACAAGCTGGACCTGACCCTGCAGGACTTCGATTTCTACGAAATCCACGAAGCCTTCGCGTCCCAGGTACTGTCTACCCTGAAAGCCTGGGAAGACGAGACTTTCTGCAAAGAGCGTCTGGGTCGCAAGAAAGCCCTGGGCAGCATCGACCGTAGCAAGCTGAACGTGAAAGGCTCCTCCCTGGCAGCCGGTCACCCGTTCGCTGCCACCGGTGGCCGTATCATCGCCAATGCTGCCAAGCTGCTGAACGAAAAAGGCTCCGGCCGCGCACTGATCTCCGTGTGTGCCGCTGGCGGTCAGGGCGTGGTAGCGATTCTCGAGAAGTAATCGCTGGCATGACTCAAAAAAACCGGCCTTCGGGCCGGTTTTTTTATGCCTGGAGAACACGAATAGCGCCCCGGCCTTGTATGACACCCGGACAGTTTCAGGCGTACTCTTGTACCGCTCATGCACATGGAACGGTGGATTGATTAATGCAATGGTTATCCTTTTATGAACCGGTAAATCATCTCAAATCTGTTGCGGAAAACGTCTGGATTGTGGATGGCGGTATTACTGCCATGGCCATGTATGGGGTGCATATTCCCTTTACCACTCGTATGACTGTGGTGCGGTTGAATGACGGCCAATTGTGGGTGCATTCCCCCATTGCATACACGCCAGAACTGGCGGCCCAGTTAGACGCATTGGGCGAAGTCTCTCATCTGGTGTCACCCAACATGATTCATTATGCCCATATCCCGGGCTGGGCGGAGCATTATCCCAATGCGCGTACCTGGGCTTCACCCGGAGTCAGGGAGCGGGCGCAGGGGCAGGGAATTGATGTGTGGTTTTCTGATGATCTGGGGGATGACCCCTCAGAGGCCTGGTATGAAGAAATAGACCAGCTGCGTTTTCGTGGCAGTTCGGTGATGGAGGAAATGGTGTTCTTCCACCGCCCCAGCCGTACTCTTATCGTGACCGATCTGATCGAAAACTTTGATCCGGCCAAGGTACATTGGGCCTATCGGGGTCTGTTGCGTCTTACTGGTGTCGTCGCTCCCCATGGTCAGGCTCCGCTGGATTACCGGTTTACTTTCCGCGGGCGCAAGAAGCAGGCAAGGGCATGTTTTGAGGCCATGCTGGGCTGGCAACCGGAGCGTATCCTGCTGGCCCATGGTAACTGGATTCAACATGATGGAACGGCCGCCTTGAAGCGGGCGTTTCGCTGGTTGGATTAAGGTCGTGAAAGGGCGGCCATGATGAGCGCCACGGATTGCTCGCTGACCGCCTCTATATCTTCCCGGTTCACATAAATGCCGTCGATCAACAGGCGGCACAGGCCGTGTACGGTGGCCCAGCTGGCCTGGGCCACGCGCAATGGATCGGTATTGGCGGGAAGCCGGCCCTGGAGCTGGCTGCCCAGCCGCTCGGCGTAATTGCGGAAGCTGCGATAGGCCACCGCCTTCAGTTCCTCGGTGGGTTGCCCGCTTTTCCAGATGGTGCGGCCGAACATCAGCTCATACTGTTCCGGGTGTTCGGTGGCAAAGCGAAGGTACTCGCGGACAAAGTGTTGAATCCGCTCTTTCGAGCCTTCCCCCTGCAACTGACGGCCGATCATCTCGTCCAGCTGGTTGAATGCCTGAGTCGCCAGGGCACAGAGCAAGGCATTCTTGTCACGGAAGTGATGGTAGGGTGCGGTACGAGAAACCCCGGCCCGTTCCGCCAGCTTGCGCAGGGACAGGCCGTCAATACCGTCCTCGTCAAGCAGCCGGTTGGCTTCCCGGAGCAAGGTGGAATGCAGGTCGCCGTGGTGATAGCGCGCGGGTCGTGACATGGTAAATCCAGTTGCAAGTTGAAAGTGGCAAGTTACAACGCGCTGCAAAGCTGGCAGCAGACTAGCAGCCGGTTACGCGAACAAGCTGGTTTGGGCGCGGGCAGGGTGGTGCTGGTTATTGCCACACAGATGCCGCGTTGACACTTTCAACTTGTAACTTGCCTGGGTAGTTTCAGCAATAATCTTGACAGTGTCAAAATAAGCCATTAACTTGACGCCGTCCAGATAATTAACGCGTAGCCATCTTTGGTGACGATACGGAGCACACACCATGACAGCCGACCGCTATTCCAACCTGCTTTCCCCCCTGGATCTGGGCCATACCCAGCTCAAGAACCGGGTGATCATGGGGTCCATGCACACCGGTCTGGAAGACCGTTTCTGGCAATTTCCCAAGCTCGCGGCTTACTTTGCCGAGCGTGCCCGTGGTGGTGTTGGCTTGATTGTTACCGGTGGCTTCAACCCGAACAAGAAAGGGTGGTTCTACCCGTTCTCCGGGCTGTTCAACAGCCGCTTTGATGTGATGAACCACCGTAAGGTCACCGATGCGGTGCACCGGGAAGGGGGCAAGATTGCCTTGCAGGTGCTCCACGCCGGCCGCTACAGCTACCACCCGTTTTCCCGTTCTGCCTCGGCGATCAAGAGCCCGATCAACCCGTTCAAGCCCAAGGCAATGTCTACCAAAGAGGTGGAGCAGACGGTGAAGGATTTTGCCCACACGGCTTACCTGGCCAAGAAAGCTGGCTATGACGGTGTGGAGATCATGGGTTCCGAAGGCTATCTGATTAACCAGTTCACCGCGCCGCGCACCAACAAGCGCAAGGACAAATACGGCGGCAATGCAGAAAACCGTCGTCGCTTCCCGGTGGAAATCGTGCGCGAAACCCGCAAGCGTTGTGGTGATGATTTCATCATCATGTTCCGCATGTCGGTGATTGATCTGGTGCCGGAAGGCTCCACCCGTGAAGAAGTGCTTGATCTGGCCAAGGAGCTGGAAGCAGCCGGTGCCAGCCTGCTGAACTCCGGTATCGGTTGGCACGAGGCCCGGGTACCTACCATCGTGACTTCTGTGCCCCGGGCCGCCTTCGCCGAAGCCACCCGTCAGGTGAAAGAGGTGGTATCCATTCCGGTGGTGGCTTCAAACCGCATCAATGATCCGGACGTGGCGGAAGAGATTCTCAAGAGCGGTCAGGCAGATGCGGTGTCCATGGCCCGTCAGTTGCTGGCGGACCCGGACTTCGTGAGAAAGACCGAGCAGGGCAAGGCTGACGAGATCAATACCTGCATCGCCTGTAACCAGGCCTGTCTGGATCACACCTTCCAGCTCAAGCGGGCGTCCTGTCTGGTCAATCCCCGTGCCTGCCACGAAACCGAACTGTTGTACCTGCGCACTGCCAAGCCGAAGAAGGTGGCGGTTGTCGGCGCTGGCCCGGCGGGATTGTCCTGTGCCACGGTGGCAGCAGAGCGGGGTCATGATGTCACCCTGTTTGATCAGGCCGGCGAAATCGGTGGCCAGTTCAATATGGCCAAGGTGATCCCGGGCAAGGAAGAGTTCCACAACACCATTCGCTATTTCGGCAAGCGTATCGAAAACACCGGCGTCACCCTGAAGCTCAACACCCGGGTGGAAGTGGCGGACCTGCAGGCACAGGGCTTTGACGAAATCGTTATCGCCACCGGTGTGCTGCCGCGTAGGCCGGGTATCCCCGGCATTGATCATCCCAAGGTGTTGTCCTATGTGGATGTGTTGCGTGGCAAGGCACAGGTGGGTGAAAAAGTGGCGGTAATCGGTGCCGGTGGTATCGGTTTTGATGTGTCCGAGTTCCTGGCCGAGCATCCCCGCGATGGCGAGCAGCCTTTACCGGAATGGATGAAGGAGTGGGGCGTGGACATGGATAGCGATGCCCGAGGTGGCCTGGTGGAGCCGGAGGTGGAAAAACCCGCCCGGCAGATCACCCTGCTGCAACGCAAGCCGACGCCGCTGGGCAAGGACCTGGGCAAGACTTCCGGCTGGGTACATCGCGCCACCCTGAAATCCCGCAACGTGGACATGTTGAAAGGCTGTAGCTACGAGAAAATCGATGACGCTGGCCTGCATATCAAGATCGGTGAGGAAAGCCGGGTGCTGGATGTGGACCACGTGGTGATCTGTGCCGGCCAGGAATCCCTGCGCGAGCTGTATCAGGAAGAAGCGAAAAACTTCCACCTGATCGGCGGCGCCGACCTGGCTGCAGAGCTCGACGCCAAACGTGCAATCCGCCAGGGCGCGGAAGTCGCCGCTGCGCTGTAAGGATGGGATGTAGGGGCGGCGCACAGAGAGCGCCGCTCCTACAAAAAAGCCCTTGCCGGGAAAACCTGGCAAGGGCTTTTTTTGTTTTTCGCTATTAATTATTCACTGTTAATTATTAACTGCTTTTCAGCTATTTGCCCGCAGCCGCCGGGTCTTGAAACTGCCGATACCCATCTCCGTGACCACCTTGAACAACGACAGCAACACGCTCTCATCCGGTTTCGGATCCTGCCCTTTACCCATGCGGTGCAGCTGACGGGAAAACCAGGAGACTTCCATCATGGCCATTTCGTCGATCATCTTGATGCCTGTCTTGCGCGGTGTAACCCGGCTGATGACGCCTTCCTGCCCGGCGAGAATGCGATTGGCCAGGTCCGGTTCCACCGCCAGGGGGCGCGCAATACCGACCAGGTCGGTGGCGCCGCTTTCCACGGCGTGCGCCATGGCCTGGGCCGAGCGGAAGCCGCCAGTCACCATCAGCGGTGTGGAGACCCGCTGGCGAATGGCCTGGGCGTAATCGAGGAAATAAGCTTCTCGTTTAACCGTGCTTTCGCGAACGCCCCTGGCGCCGGCCATGGCCGGGTTTTCGTAGTTGCCGCCGGAAATCTCCAGCAGATCCAGGCCTTCATTGGCCAGGGTTTCCGCTACGGTCATGGATTCTTCTTCGGTGAAACCGCCACGCTGGAAGTCCGCGGAGTTGAGTTTGATGCTCACCGGGTAATCCGGGCCAACGGCAGCACGGATGGCACGGTAAATCTCCAGCGGAAAACGCATGCGGTTTTCCAGGGAACCACCCCATTTGTCAGTGCGGCGGTTGTGGTGGCCGGACAGGAACTGGCTGACCAGATAGCCGTGGGCGCCATGGATCTGTACGCCGGTAAAGCCGGCTTTCTTCGCCAATGCCGAGCTGGTAGCGAAACGACGGATGATGTCGAAGATTTCGTCTTCGGTGAGCGCCCGCGGTGTCTTGAAGGCGCTTTTGAGTTCCTTACCGAAAGGAACAGCAGAGGGAGCCAGGGTGTCACCGCTGGCGAGCATGCGCGGGATTTGTTTGCCCGGATGATTGAGCTGTACCCAGATATCATTGCCCTGGCTCTTGCCGGCATCGGCCCAGCGTTTCAGCAGGGCCATGTCTCGTTCGTCTTCCAGAACCACGTTACGGGGTTCACCGGTGTGGTTGCGGTCAATCATGATGTTGCCGGTAATCAGCAGCCCGGTGCCGCCCTGGGCCCAGCGGCCATAGAGTCGCTCCAGGGCCGGGGTGACATGATTATCGATGGTGCCCAGCGCTTCGCTCATGGCAGATTTGGCGAAGCGATTCTTCAGCGTTGTTCCGCAGGGCAGGGCCAGTGTTTGCCCGAGAGTGTCCGCGTGGCTCACGATTGTCCTCCAGCGACCTGTGCAGGTCAGCAGCTATATAGTTTGATGATGGTCAAACTATAAGTTAGTTTTATACCCGTCAAACTATTTTGTGGGGAGGTGCCGGTTTTGGCACGGAAAGACATATCGGAGAGTTCAGCGGATCAGTTGGCAGCGGCCTTTCGTGCCCTGTCCAACCCTAACCGCTTGCGTATCTATCAAGCGATTCTGGAGCACTGTCGCGCCCATGGTCATGCGGATCTGGCGAAAGTGCCGGCGGGTTGTGCCTTTGGGGATTTCATGCAGCGCCTCAATATCGGTGCACCCACGGTATCCCACCATGTACGTGAGCTGGCCGAAGCAGGACTTATCCGGGTGGAAAGGGAAGGGCGGCGACGTTATTGCCATGCCCAGCCGCAAATGCAGGCAACCCTGGCGCAGTTTTTTGAAATCTGAAGGGAGCGTGAAATGACAGCGGACCAGTGGGCCCTGTGGGGCTGCGGTATTTTCTTTCTGACCGGTCTGCTGACCGGGGTGTGGAAGTATTGGCAGGTAGCCAACAGTGAAAAGGGCAGGGCGCATTACTACGTGGATGTGGCGCACCGGGCCAGCCTGATGTATGCGTTTGCCTGTCTGGTGCTGGAGCGCTTTGCGCTGCTCAGTGTCTGGGACGACTGGATCAATACGCTGGCGGTGCTGGCGAGCCTGCTGTTTTTTGGCCTGGCCATTGGCAGTTATATTCTCCACGGTTTTCTGCAGGACACCCGTAACCAGTTGCAACGGCCCCACCGGCTGGGCGGCGGTAGTGTGCCGGAGTTGGCCATGTCCGTGTTCATGGTGTCGCTGATCGTGGCCGAGGTGGGTGGTTTCGCGGTGCTGTTTGCCGGGTTTGTGATGCGTTGAGGCCACGCCCGTGATGGGCGTGGCGTCTGCCGGGGTCAGGCCAGGCGGTTTTTCTCGGCGATCTGGCCGTTGAGAGTCCAGAAGTCGTAGAGGATACCGAGCCCGAACAGGCCTGCGGTGAGCAGGTAGATAATGCCGGTGATCACCTTGCCCATGTAAAAGCGGTGAATACCGAAAATCCCCAGGAAGGTAAGCAGAATCCAGCCGATGTTGTAATCGATACTGCCGGGTTCGTAGCGTTCGTCCGCCGCATCGTCCATGCCTGGAATCAGGAACAGATCAATGATCCAGCCGATGAAAAACAGCCCCAGCGTGAAAAACCAGATGGTGCCGGTGATCTGGCGGCCATAGTAAAAGCGGTGGGCGCCCATGAAACCGAAAATCCACAGCAGATAGCCAATTACCTTACTGTGCGTGTCTGGGTTTTGCATTTTTATTATCCTCGTTTAAAGATCGACTTTCAGCGCTGCGCTGGCGGCATTGGCCTTGTCGCGAGCTTGCTGGATGGATTCGCCTCGCGCCAGAGCGACCCCCAGGCGGCGGCTGCCTTTCACTTCCGGCTTGCCGAACAGGCGCACTTCCGTTTCCGGTTGGGCCAGGGCCTTGTCAAGCCCACTGTAACGCATCTCAGTGGATTCGCCTTGCACCAGCAGTACCGATGAGGCGCTGGGGCCGAGCTGTTCAATGCCAGGAATCGGCAGGCCGAGGATGGCACGGGCATGCAGGGCGAATTCGGACAGGTTCTGGGAAAGCAGGGTGACCAGTCCGGTGTCATGGGGCCGCGGTGACACTTCGCTGAAGTAGACCTGATCCCCCTTGATGAACAGTTCCACACCGAAAATCCCCATGCCGCCCAGTGCTTCAGTGATGGCGCCGGCTACCTCCTGTGAGGCGTCCAGTGCCTTGTCGCTCATGGGTTGCGGTTGCCAGGATTCCTGGTAATCGCCATTTTCCTGACGGTGACCAATGGGCGAGCAGTAGGTGGTGCCATCCTGATGACGCACGGTGAGCAGGGTAATTTCGTAATCGAAATCCACGAAGCCTTCCACAATCACCCGGCCCTGGCCGGCACGGCCACCGGATTGGGCGTAGTCCCAGGCGGTCTGAATGTCGGTTTCGGTTTTCACGGTGCTCTGGCCCTTGCCAGAGGAGCTCATCACCGGTTTGACCACGCAGGGCAGACCTATCTCGGCAACGGCCTGCTGGTATTCCTCCAGGCTTTCCGCAAAGCGGTAAGGGGAGGTAGGCAGGGACAATTCTTCTGCTGCCAAGCGGCGAATGCCTTCGCGGTTCATGGTCAGCCTTGCTGCCCGGGCGGTGGGCACCACGTTAAAGCCTTCGCTTTCCAGCTGGACCAGTTCGTCGGTGGCGATGGCTTCGATCTCCGGCACGATCAGCGCCGGTTTCTCCCGTTCTACCAACTGGCGCAGGGCGACTCCGTCGAGCATGTTGATGACATGGCTGCGCTGGGCCACCTGCATCGCAGGGGCGTGGTCGTAGCGGTCCACGGCAATTACTTCGCAGCCATAACGGATCAGTTCGATGGCGACTTCCCGGCCCAGTTCGCCGCTGCCCAGCAGCATGACGCGGGTGGCGGTGTCGGTAAAAGGCGTTCCGATGGATGTCATAACAGCTCTCAGTGCGATTGATGGCATGATTGTAACGAAATGGGGTGCTGGTGCTAGGGCCGACTGCGACATACCATGGCCCCGCATTGATCAGGATAGAGCCATGAACGACGAAATCTGGATGCAGCGGGCGCTGGAACTGGCCCGGCAGGGTGCCGAGGCGGGTGAAGTGCCAGTGGGGGCGGTGCTGGTTCGTGATGATCAGGTGCTGGGTGAGGGCTTCAATCAACCCATTACCAGCCATGACCCCACCGCCCATGCCGAGGTGGTGGCGCTACGGAACGCTGCAGATGACGAACAGAATTACCGCTTACCGGGAAGCACGCTGTACGTGAC
>Ga0208316_1000800_pt1 | contig 22512 bp, 25 predicted proteins | sample MalvireepMed_231_FD_184240 | JGI IMG/M metagenome (GOLD analysis project Ga0208316, IMG submission 184240) | Marine viral communities from the Global Malaspina Expedition - Malaspina viral metaG DeepMed_231 (SPAdes) (version 2) | ecosystem: Environmental > Aquatic > Marine > Oceanic | place... | reverse complement strand
TAGAAATAATAGCACACCCTAAACCAATAACTGTAGATGAAATCAGCCATCCTCGTGCTATTTTTACAGCTTGGACTGATGCAGAGAAAAAAGCTGTGGGTATCGTACCAGTAGTAACTTCAGGATCACGTCTTGATTCAAAATATTATATAGAAAAGAATGAAGCTTTTGCTTTAGCTGGAGATGGAAATAGTGTTGTAAGAACTATAGGAGAAAAAGCTGCTGATAGAAAACTTGATGATACTAACGAGGTAGATGAAAATGATGATCCTATTTTAGATGATCATGATAATCAAGTAGTAACACTTGGATTACGATCTCAAGCTAAACTAAAAGCTGATCAAATTGCTAACGATCTTATAAAAGGATTTGGCTGGCTAGTTCAAAGAAAGGTATCTGCTGATACAGCTGTTCCCTCAGATGTGTTGCATTACATGGCAGCAGTGAGAACTGCACATGCCAGTATACAAACAGCAATAGATGATGCAGCTGATATGCCAGCTTTTATAGCTCTTCACACCGAGGAATATAATGAAGATGGTACGTTAAAAACTGTACGAAAGGTTAACGACTGGCCTGATGATTATGGGGTAAAAGGATACAGACGATGAAATATTTATTTTGGATAGGAGTGGTTATAATAGCATACATTCTACTTGCACCTGTGTTAAAAGCTCAACAAGGTATAGACATACAAAAAAGAACATATATAAAAAGCTTAATGTGTGCAACACATGAGGATCTTACAGGAAATTTAAGGTTACAACATGGTGAATCAAGAAAATGGTGGGCAATAAATTCAAGTAATGAAATAGTAGAATTATTTGTTAATAATAAAAATGGAGCTTGGACAATAATTATTACTAATCAGAAACAGTTTTCTTGTGCACTAATTGGTGGAGATCATAGTGGAGCTAATTATGATATTGATAGCACTGTGGAACTGAAACAATAGGAGTAAATAATGGCACCAAGTAACGATATAGATATAGTAGAGATAGGAAAATTAATACAAGCTGTTGAGACGTTAAGCAAAGAAGTTGATACTCTTACCTGTAGAATTAGGGATTTAGAAAGTCAGCTAAATAAAGGTAAAGGAGTGCTCATAGGAATATTCCTTGTAGCTTCCGGACTTGGTGCTGCAGTTTCAACAGTATTTGGCAAGTGGTTTGGAGGATAGAAAATGGCCAGATTACCAATTATAAAAAGATTACAAGCAGGTGGTACTGCCACAGAGGATATACCGGCACAACCGGGAGGAGCTGGTGGTTTTCCCAGTGCTACCACTACTGATCCTGAAGGGTATCCTATAGTAAAACCTATAAGTGGTGTTAGGCCTGAACAAAAAGTAGGATTAACAGCAGGAGAAAAGCTTGTTCCTACAACTATGGGTGTGCAAACTGGAGAAACTGTAGGGGATGTAGCTATAGAAACTCCTACTGCTGCTCCTACTGTAACTGCTACACAAGCTGCTACCACAGGTTTAGGAGTAGCTGCTCCTACTGTAGCACAAGCTACTGATTTTAAACAAGCTGCTGAAAGTTACTCTGCATACACTCAAGAAAATACTCCTACAGCAACTGCTGCTACAGGTAATCTATCTCCTGCATCTATAATTGGTGATCCTACTATGGCAGCTTATACAAATGCTATTCAAGGCACTGTATCTCCAGAAGCACAAGCAACAGCTGCTACTATTGATCAAGTGGCATCTCTCAGTACGGTAAAAGGACAACTTGAATCTTTATTTGCAGCTATAGATGCAGGAGACGAACTACCCCCTTGGGCTGCTCCTGCTGTACGTAAAGTAAATGCTCTGATGCAACAAAGAGGGCTTGGTGCTTCCTCTATGGCTGCTGCTGCTATAACACAAGCTGTATATGAATCTGCTATTCCTATTGCTGCTCAAGATGCTAAGACTTATGCTACTGTAGATTTACAGAATTTAAATAACAGGCAACAAACAGCTTTACAAAATGCTATGACCTATGCAGCTATGGACAAAGCTAATCTTGATGCTAGATTACAGTCTGCTGTAAATAATGCCAGATCATTTCTTTCTATAGATACTGCTAATTTAACAAATCAACAGCAATCAAATACCATAACCCATCAATTAAGTATGCAAAAATTATTCAACGATCAAGCTGCTGAAAATGCTGAAAGACAGTTCAATGCTAAGTCTAACAATCAGGTGATGGAATTTTTCTCAGAGCTTGGTACACAGGTAGAAAATGCTAACATGACGAGAGAAGCAGCTATGAGACAGTTTAATGCTGATCAGGGAAATGCTACAGGAAGATTTGTAGCTCAAATGGAAGATTCTAGACAAAAGTTCAATTCTAACATGGCTGTACAAATAGATCAAAGCAATGCTGATTGGAGAAGGAATATTAATACAGCAAATACTTCTTTAATAAATGAAACAAATAGAGTAAATACACAAAATTTATTAGGATTAACATCTTCAGCACAGAATCAAATGTGGCAAAGATACCGAGATGAAGCTTCTTGGGTATTACAAAAAGCAGAATCTGCATCACAAAGAGCACATGCTTTTGCTATAGCTTCACAACAGAATGATTTTAGTCAAGATCAATATGAACAGGAATTTAAAGATAATTTATACAGTGAAATGGGCAGATCTGTATTATATAAAATATTTGGATTAGTATAGGAGAAAATAAATGAGTTGGTTATCAGATACATGGAAAGGTATTGAAAGTAGTTTTGATATTAATAAGATGAAAAGAGATCCGTTAGGATCGGCAGCTAAACTTGCAGCAATTTATGGAGTTGGTAGTACTGTTTTTGGTGCTATTGCTCCGGAAATGGCTGGAGATGTGGGAGATTGGATGAGAAAAGGGTTTGGTTTTTATGATGCTCCTCCTGCATCTAAAGCAGGATCGGGGTATAATCTAAAAGGATATGCAGATTATAAGGGACCTTATAGTACTGCTACTGTTAGAAGAGGACAGATAATTGGTGCAGGTAGCCGAATGGGAAAACCCGGATTTTGGGAAAGGCAAATAAAAGGAGTAGGAGCATTTGCAGCTAGACCTTTTGATTTAGGAATAAATGTAGATAAATGGATAAAAGGTGACATGTCTTGGAGTGATGTTTGGGGTGGTGAGGCACCAAGACTTAATGAATTAGAGAAATATAGGCAATTGATGGGAAAAGGACTATCAGGTGAACCAGCAGGTAGACCCGAAGATAGAAGACAAGAAAGAAAAAAAGTAACTCACCGAGATTTTCAACGAGGAAGCCCTGCAGCAGTAACACAAATTTCACAAGCAAGACAGGGAGGTATGTACAAACCCGGTGGAATATCCCAAGCTCTTATTACAGGAGCTATTACTCCTGAACAATTAGCAATGATACGTTATGGAGCAGGAGGAGTATCTGCTCAAGAAAGAAATATAGCCTTGGCAGATGTAGGAAGAATAAAAACAACATTAAGATCAGCAGTATAGGATAATCACATGTTATTAAACCCTAAAAAAGATACAGGAAGACCTCCAGTAAAAGGTTCTATTGAAGCTATGGATCCCTATGATCATCCAATACCCGGTCAGTCTTTAACAGATGAACCCGGCAAACATTCATTTGAACGACCTCCAGAGATAGTAGATGTAGATGATGCTGTAGCTTATATAGTTGATAAAATAGAAACAAGCAGTGGAGGTAAAGAAGATTTACAAAAACAAATGATGGCCGGTATGCCTATAGAAAGTATTGTAAATACTATAGCTCTTACAGGTTTTTCAGAAGGAATATGGACTCCTGATGTAGCAGAAATGATGAAATTACCAGTATCAGCTTATTTTATGATGATGGCTCAGGAAGAAAATATCCCTGCTATTATGTTTAACCAAGATCCTAGTGAAGACCGAGGTATGACTGATGAAACAATTATGGCAAATATGCAAGAGGGTAATCCTGAAGCTTTTGCTCATTTACAAAATCAAATGGCTATGGCTGAAGCCGGACCTCCAGAAGAGCAAATGCCGGAAGGATTCTTGGCCGGACCTCCAGAAGGAGAACTTATGGAACTTGAAGAACAACCAATGATTGAAGGGGAGGGAATGATATAATGGGTATATCTCCGTTTATGGCCTTTGCTAAAGGTGCTTTTGAAGGATATAATGATATACAGGAAGAAAATCGTGCTCTTGCAGCAGAGATGGCTGTGCAAGCTCAGAAGGATGCTGCAAGTGCTGTACCTTCTAGAATGTTTCAAGTGATGGGTAGCTATGGAATGGTAGATTTATTTCCTCTTTCTGCTGCAGGAGATTATGACTATAAAGAATTATTAAATGAAGATATTAGAGTAGCTACTCAATATTTAACCAAAAAAGGAAGAGCAGAATTAGGTATAGATTCTGATCCTATTTTAGCAAAAAATACAGATGATAGAGTGGAACTATTAATGCAACGATATGTAAAAAATAATATTGAAAAAAAAGGACCTGATGATTCTGTATTAGTACTTCCTAGAGAACACTCAAATACTATGCTTTTTGGCCATGATGTTTATGGAGAGATGTGGAAACAAGTAGTAAAAAATGGTATATCTGAGCAAGGTATGGCAGATCAAGCACAACCGGGAACAGTTTTAGCTATTCAAGAAACACCTAATGGAGATATTACAGGTACACCAAAGGTAATAAATGGAAATACCTATGGTTGGATGTGGGATCAAAAAACACAACAACGAGTGGAAATGACTCCCGATATTTTTGAAACTAAATGGACTGCTCGACAGAATGAAAGACGAGAAAAAATAGTATCACCGGGATTTTATCTTAATGTTATAGGTACAAAAACTATCCGTCTTTATGAAACAGAAATTGTAGCCAGTAATCAGCAAGATAGTGAATATCTAATATCTCAATTTGGATTAAGAGGTAGTAAAAAACCTTACGTCAGTTTTGGAGATTTAATGGAAAGATTTGTTACTGCACGTATCGGTGATCCTGAAACAGTAAGAATTTTTAATGAATCTATAGAAAATTATAACACTAATCAACCTCAGAAATATAAAATAACACAGGAAGATTTATATAAAGGTTTCAGATTAGCTTCTCCGGGAAGAGTTGTAGATATTACTGTAGCAGGAACTGAAGTTGGTGGAAGTACTAAAGACTTTATTAATCGTCAATTTAATATGAATTTAAGTAAACTTGCTATAAGAGCAGATGCAGGACAATCTGTTATAGAAACTACTAAATATATGAAAAATAATGTAGCAAGTTTTGAAAAAGAAAATGGATACTTTCCTCCTATTACACAATTACTCGGAGGTCCTGTTACATTGATAGCTGGTCTTAAAGGTTCAGGAGGAATACTAGCACAAATTTCTGGATTTGTAGGTAATCTAGGAACGAAATATAATCTAGATACTGAATTAAAAGTACTTGATAAGATGAGTAAGTATGCAAAAGCAGCTGATGCTGAAACCAGAATTGGATTAGTTCGTACAGGAGTAGAAACTGATAGATCTGTACGAACAGCTAGTACAACTGCTAGACATAGATTTTATAAATATATGTTGGCTTATCAACTTGCTGTAGCTATACAAGGTGGCACTGGAGGTAGAACAGTTTCTGACCAAGATGTGGAAAATATGTTAAATGCTATCGGTGATAGATTATTTGAAAATGGTAGAGTTCAATTAGCAGTGCTAGATATTATTCAAGATTTTGCTCAAAATATAGTTGATAAAAATAAATATTGGAGTGTTGCCGGAGATTCTATAGATGCTGCTTATGCTGCCGATGCTATGAACAGATTTACTTATGGTGGTATAGATATTATGGCTACTACATCTGAACGTACATTAATTGCAGGAGAAAAACTCCAAAGTAAATTAAATGATTTACCAGCACAGTTAGATGGTCCTATTAATACAGTTGAACATGGAGGTTTACAAAAATTACTGGTACTAGCTAAGCTTGATACAGAAGAACAGGCTAGAGATAATCCTAGGACTTATACAAGAGATGCTATAGGTTTTCAATCAATGATGACTGATTTTGCTAATATACCCGGTAGATTACACATACTGACCGTTGATGAATATCAATCTGCAGTAGCAAGACTATTTCCTGAAGGAACTGAAAACTATAGACGATATATAGAACGTTATAATGAAGAATATACAGATCGTTATAGATGGATTCAAGAAAATAAAGGTAATTAAAAATGGCTGAAAAACAAACTAACAACGTACTAGACTCTCGTAATAAAGTACTCGTAGGTAATATAGAAGAAGGATTTCGGGAAGTAGATAGAACTACTTACAGTCCAACGGGAGCTAAAGGAGGGCTGCCAGTTGAAGTATCACCTTTTACAGCACAGCATCCTTCTCAATCTCAAGTATATAGACCTGCATTGGATTTATTTGGACAACCTGATGTGCAGATAGGTAGAATAGTTGACCAGTATTTAAAAGATCCTCATGAAGCTACGTTAAGATTTGCTGATGAAGAAACTAGAAGAAAGGCAATAATAAACAAAAAAAATAAAGACAATGAAAGAAAAAGAGCCGAAGAATTATTAAAAATATCTCCAAATAAAGACTATGATATACTTGTACCTGAACATGATAAAAGAAATTATGCAGTAGATGAAAAAACTGGTAAAATTAAAATTAAAATAAATAAACGAAAAATGGAAGGTTTAAATATATATGAATCTTTTAATGAACCTGTATTTAATCGAGTTTATTTTAGACATTACTTAGGTTCTGCAGGAGTAAAACCTGAAAGTAAAGATCCATTAATAGGATCATCTCCCGAAATGGGAGAAATTGTTGTTTTACCTAATGTAACAGAAACGGAAGCTAGACAAGCTGCAGCAACATATACAGATGCTATAAAGAGTCTAGGTACTTCTCACCCTATATGGAGTAGAGGAAAATGGATGCAACGTATTCCCGGATATACAGAGGAGGGATTTGCTAGTCTATCAAATACAGCAGGGGAAGAAGCTAGTGGTCTAGAACGTATTTATGGTTCTATTGTACCTGTACCTCTAGTAGGTCCTTTCGTAAGTAGTCTTATAAAAGGTGTTACAACAGAATTGACCAGTATAGTTTCTCCTGAAGGAACTGTTGGGGGTATGACTTGGCTTATGAATAAAGAAAAAGAATTTATGCGATGGTTTTGGGATGATCCTGAACATCATTCAAATCCTGATGTAAAATATAGATGGACTAGAGAGCTTAATGCAAGACAAGTTAAATATCTATTAGAAAAACCTGATGCTGAAGGCTTACATTTATATGCTGACTTTTTGGGAGAAAATGTAGGATTAACATATGGTGCTTTAAAAATATTTAAAATTGTACCAAAATCTAAAACTATGTTTAAAGATGTAAAAACTAGAGTTTTTAAAGTTTATGAAAAAGAGGCAATAGCTCAACTCAAGAAAAAACGAAAACCTATAACACAAGAAAATATTGAAAAACAATTAGAGTATATAGAAGCTAGACGATTTGTACAAGATGCTCATATTTTAATGAAACAGGATGTTGCAGATCAATTTAAAACTGCTGGTAAAAGATATAAAAAGTTAAGATTATTCTTAAAAAATGCAGCATTTGGTATAGGTCAAAATCGAAAGAAATTTATACGAGATACTGGTTTTCAAGAACTAGGTTTTGCAGGAGGACAATCTTTCGGAGCTTATCTAGAAAGTGGGGATGCTCCAAACGAAATGGCAAGATTAGCTTATGGTTTTGGTTTTGCTTTTTTTACTCCTGCAACAGCTAATAAATTAGTACGAACTGCTGTTTGGGGAGGGTTAAAAAGTACCCAAGTTCTTAGAGATACTTTTCATTTTATGGGTATGCCTGTTGAAGGTTTCCAAAAAGTATACAATGCTATAGAAGGAACTGGAGATATAGCAGCTTTACAAAGTATGATGGTTAAAGGTGAAATAACTAAAGCAGAGTATGAAAGTGCATATAAATTTTTCAGTGGTTTGTCAGAAATGGATCCAGTGTTTATAGGAAATGCAATGAAAAGTTTAAGAAAGACACAAAAGATAAAAGGTAAATTTACTAGCTGGATACAGGAAATGGCTTCTATAGATCTTAGAGGAAATCCATTAAAAGCTAATCAAGGAATACAGGATAGCAAACTTGCTCAAGCAGGAGGGTTTGAATTTGATCCAACAAAATCTGCTGAAGAAAATATAAAGAATATTACCAAACGATTTAATTTAGCACTAGGTCAAAGTTTACAAATAAAATTGTTAACTTTAGCTGAAGCTAAATTAGCTGAACAAGCAGACATAGGTATAACTTTAGATTATAATTTCCTTTCTCATGCTAAAATACTAGAAGACAAACACGCAGCTGCTACTTCATTAAATAAAATGTTAGATTTAGTAGATGCTAATTTTAGCAAGGCTGGTGCCGATCCTGACTTTTTAGCATTTTTAACTGACGCAAGAACTAGTGTACATAGTGCTTTTGGTGAAGTAGCAGAAAATGTAAAGATACTGAAAAATGTTGTTGAAACTATGGCTTTACAACAACTTGTTAAAAAGGCTGATGATCCTTTTTATGCTGCTAAAAATGCTACAATGGATAATATAATAGATGCTTATGGGCATCTTTTAATAGTAGAATTAGAATCTGGTGTACAGAGGCCTGCTAAAGAAATAGCTCAAAAAATAGTCCAAATAAGAAAAGATGTTGCAGCTAGTAAATTGGATTATAGGCAAAAGGATGTTATTAAACAAATGAAGCTGATGCGTAGAACAGATGCTAATCCTATTCTGGCTTCTGAAACTAGTGCTATCAATTATGTAGAGTCTTGGAGAGAACTTAAAAATATGGCAAACAGAAGATATGACGCAGCTTTAGAAGGTGTTGATATATTTTCTGATGATGCTTTTGATTTTCTTATGAATTTAAGAAAAGTAACTACTACAACAGATACTGGTAAATTTGCAGGAAGAAATTCTAGTGAAGTAACACAAGTTATTGATAATTTAACAACACCTGCTATAGAGAGAAAATTAGCAGAAGTATATGAAAGTTTTGTAGGAAAAGATATTGCCGGAGATATATTAGATAATGTAGAGGAAGTTAGAGAAGTATTTTTAGAACAATTAAAATTAAGACCTGATGCAACAGTAATGGATGAGTTTTTTGAAATAAGAAAAAATATGGATGACCTTGTTAGCACTTTTGGCATAGAAACTATAGATATGAAACTACCTCTTCGTATGGATGATTTAGATAATATTGAAAAGGGTTTAAATAGTATTATAGGCACACTAGATGGAGATAAATTGCGATTAACAGGTACCTCTGCAGAAAGACAACAATTAGATCAGTTTATGAAAGTTCATACATATATGACTAATGAATTAAATCGAACTGAAGGATTATTAAAAATTAATCATCCTGACAAATGGGTATTGTATAATAAAGCAAGTGATTTTTATAGACATAATATAAGTGAACCTCTTTATGAAAATAATCTTACATCATGGCTACTTGATACAAAAAGAGAAGTACCTGTTAGTAAACAAAATCCTACTGGTTTTATTCATAAAAATTCTATTAGAGGGGAAGGAACTGATGAGGGATGGCTAGACTTTGTTTGGAAACGATTATGGTCAAAACCAGATGAAACAGAATTACATTTACGACAAATGCTTGGAATAAGAGAGGGAGATCAATGGTTTTTTGTAACTGATGATATGATTAGACAAGCAGAAATGGATCCTAGTGGGTTATATGCAGGATATACAGAAGGTGAATTACGGTATATAAAAACAAAACACACTGCTTTTCAAACAGAATTACAAGATTACTATGTAGGTAAATTTAATAAAGCTTTTCTAGATGCAGGAGAACAGGCTGGTATAGACACTACTGGCTTAGTAAAAAGAGGTGAAATTGATTTTCATGCTGCTGCTGATAGATTAGAAGAAATAACTAAAGGAGGAAAAACTACTGTAGCTGGCATAGCCACACAAGCACATAAAACTTTGTTCTATCAAGCTTCCTCGATAGAGGGTAATGTAAGTAAAGAAATATTCAATACTCAAGAAGCTTTAGACCTTAGAAAAAAATTAATGAATGCAAACTTTAATGATGCTGTAATATTAAGAAAAGTAACAGAAGCTGATAATCTTTTAAAAAGATCTAAAACTAATTTAACAAAATTAGCAGTCGTAGAGGAGCATCAAGATATATTAAAAGGTGCTATAAGAGACATGTTAGGAAAAGAACAAAGTATAGAAAGCATGTTCAAGTTTTTAGTTGTTGATCCTGAAGCATCAACTAGAATAGATGATTTAAAACAATTTTTAGTTCATGGAGAAGTAACAGCACCAATGCGAACTTTGATGGGAAAAACTTCAGCCTATGGTGCAGATATAATGAAAGGTAAACCTTTTAAATTCCTATCTCCAAAAAAAATGACAGCAAAACAATTTGATGAAGCTATGGGAAGGATAATTGCTGTAGGTCTTAGAAGAGCAACTACTGTTACTATGGAACCAAGGCTAAATATAGGAATAGGAAAAATAGGTGCTCCAGAAGGTTCAAAAAGAGCTTGGGTCAAGAGACGATTTGAAAAAGATATACAAATAGAATATGGTGTTGATCACGCAGCTCTTATTGAAATGATAGAAAGATATGACAGCATAATATCACCATATATTGATGCAGGAGCAATGAGAGTAATAAGTCAAATGGGTATACTAATGGATCCAACAGTAATAAGAGGAACTATTGGTCAAATGTCTAGTCCTTTAAAAGGAGTAGCTAAATTTACTCCTGCTTCTTGGATTAGTAGATTTTATGCTGCAAATTCTGGTAGAACTTCTTACAGATATATAGGAGCTGAAGCTTTAGTAGCATCTTTACTTAGAAATAGAGCTGCTGTAACATTAGCTTTATTAGAAAATAAGCAAGCACAAAAAGCTTTGGCTGAAATGCTTATAAGAGGAAAACCAAAAGAAATGATAAGTCATCAAGCTATGGCTTGGCTTCCAGATGTAGCAGCCAGAGCAGCACAGATAGCAGAGTATGGATTAGGAAGTATAGTTTATGATATAGGAGATGTAATAATACCAAAAGTGTATGATATACCTACTACGGATGATCAAATGTATGATCTTGAATTAGGAGCATAAATAAATAATATTTTTAAAGAGGCTCATAGAAAGAGCATAAAAAAATAAACTTCCAATAACCAATAAAAGGAGAAAATTATGGAAGAAGTAAGTCTAATGACGTACATAATGAGCAACTGGCAATCTTGGTTTGCAGTAGCCACAAGTATAGTAGGTACAGCTGCCCTCGTTGCCACATTAACCCCTAATAAAGCTGATGATCGTATAGTACAATGGTTACTTGACATCGTCAATTTTGTAGGTGCAAACATAGGAAAGGCTAGGAATAACGATGGCTAATCCCTACGAACCAAAAAAAAAGGATAGCATGAATAAAAGCAAAGTGTCAAATATAGGGGGAGCTATGTCTTCTCCGACACCTGTAACAGATGCTATGAACTTGGAATCATTACGTAAACCTTTGGAAGCTTTTAGAACAGATAATGAACCTCTCAAAACATACGGGGGAGGATCTGTAAAAAAATATGCTAAAGGTGGTGGCACAAGACCGGTTAGGAGATAGATTATGGCAAGAGCAAAACATAGAGGAACAGGACCTAAACCTAATAGAAATAAAATAACCATAGGAGATGGAACTATTCGTGATCTAGCCTATTGGCTAATAGGTGGTGATGTTTCTGTAAAACGAGGTGGGAAAAAAGCAAGCTCTAGTACAGTAAGAGAAGAATTTAAAGAAACTATTCCCCATGTTTTAAATTATGAAAAATATAAATTACCAGAAAAAGAAATACAAAGAAGAGTAGGAGCTAGAAATATTCCTGCTTCTTATTACGACCCTCTTACCGATTACACTGGCAAATACTCTCCTAGAAGTATGGCAATGCTTAAACAAAATCAACCAGAAAGAAATGTGGGTTACGATTGGCCAAAAGATGTGTATGGCCAACCAAAAGGAGAATTTGGTAGAGAGAAATCTCTCTTCTATAAATCCCCTATGTACAGAGGAAGAGAAACTGCTGCCGGGGATAGAAGAGCACTTGGACCACTTAGAGAACCAACATTACAACCTAGACCTACTTCTCCTACTGCTCCATCATTAGACAGAAGTGTACCATTGATGGGAAGAGGACTCCCACCAGCACCTCGTAGTCCTCGTGGTCAAATACCTGAAAGAGATCCAGTATTCGGAGATGAATATGGTGCTGGATTTTATATGGGTGGCCCTGTCAAGAGAAGAAAAAAGAAAGCCAAAGGACATGGTGGGAAGATAAAGAGATATGCAAAAGGTGGAGGTATTCGTAGAGCCAAATACTAGTAAAGAACTTTACGAATATCCTTTTCTAAATCCATTGAATGATTAGATAAGAACTTTATCAAAGCCACAAGCACTTCTGTATTTTCATACTTTGAGTTCCACTTATCCATTGCCTCTTTAAACTCTTCAGGTTTTACATATTCATGCTCTACAGATACATGGCCTGCTCGTGTTAAACGTACAGAAAAGTTAAATAGCATAGCCTCATCATCCTTTTTCACTATATATCCACTAGCTCACAGGTACCTGCTGTACAGGCTAACTCCTGTGACCCCTTAGTCATATCCTTTTTCTCAAAATCTTGTAACCTCTGCCAATCAATTCCGGTTGGCATTTTTTTTATCAACTTTTCATAACTCTTCTTACTTATATCTTGATAAGGTGCCTGTTTGTAGGTGTGATCTGAATAAGGTAAAAAAGATACCCCACTTAAATAGTTAAAATTATTCCAACACCATGAACCTACGGGTATCCATTCTTCTTCCCTTACAGATATAGTTACAGAGGGTTTGTGTTCACACCAATGTTCAGCATAGATTTTCCATAGTTGTAATTGCTGTACAGCAGTCATATCATTTCTACAAACAGCATCCTTGGGAGCTGCCATAGGAAAAGAAAATACTGTTATATCAGGGGAAGGCTCATTGCCTCTTATCTCTGGTTCATTGGGTACACCGGATTCAATCATAAGCTGTGTAAGAGGATCTTTGTTATCTCCTCGTACTGTTCTTACATAATAAGGATTGTGTCTTGCGTGAATACCACTGGCACTGTCTACTAATTGACTAACAGTACCTGATGGTTTAATACAGGTGATTGCTGTAGATTGGGGAATACCCAGTTTATCAGCCCATTCTTTGTTAGTATGTACAGCAACTTCTCTTAAACTTTGTAACATCTTTGCTAATTGTTCATGATCCTGTGATAAAGTTATAACATTATCCATAATTCCTGTAAGAGATACACCAAGCAATCTCTCTTCTTCTGTGTTATTCTGCCACCGTTTCCTCAAATATCCAAAGTCAGTAAAGGTAGCTTGCATAGTACCAAGAATGGTAGCCATCTTTATTTTTCTCTTTAAACTATCCACCGTATCTGCTGCTCTCACCACTACCTCTGTAAGATTACAAAATTGATTAGGTCGTAATATAATCTCTGAACAGGGATTGGTACCAAATTCTATATCGGCATTTCTTCTGCCATTTTGTTTTGCTTTCTCTTGTACTGATGCTCTATTAAATATACCACGTTCACCAGATTTACTTTCATAAAGAGACAACCATTCTTTCATGAACGTTCCTGTATCTGGTCTTCCTGTATACACAGCAGAGTTATTAGCTAAAGATCGTTCAGGATTTAAATTGTACCACTCTCCAGTCTTGGCAGATCTCATTCTATCATCAGATAAGTTTGATAAAGAAATAAGAGCTGATCTACGTACACCACCAACCACAACTACATCTCCAGTTTTACAAACTATGTCATGGCACTCAATAGAAGTAAGCTTTCTACCTCTAGCAACTTTAAATTTATTAATAGTAAAATCAAATAAATCTATTAAAGGCTGTGGCCCACTAGCTCTACCACCAAAAGTTTTAAGTCTGGAACCTGCAAGTCTCACTTTTGTTACACTTACCTTGGGTATACGACAAGTATAAAGATAAGAAACTAAATCTCTAAATGCCCTTGCCCATCCTTCCTTTGAATCAGCTACGGAAATAACATCATCTGTATGTTCAAATTCCCTATCAGGTATAGTAGGTAAACCACTTACATATTGCCTCTCTACAGAAAAGCCTACTCCTGTACCATTCATTAGTATGTACAACACTTCATCAAATGCTTTAGGATTATCTATAGGTATATAAGAACAGTTGTACCCTGCTATGTTTTCTCTTTCCAATGCCTTTCCGGAAGTCATTAGAGCCCTCATACTCGGCATAACTTGTAAAGATAAAATATGCTCTTCTAACTCTTTCCACAGTTCATTCTCTAATTGAACACCTAAATTTTTATCTAGATGCATAACGAAAAAATTAAAAAGTCTTGCTACGGTTTCAGGCCAAGTTTCCCTTCTTTTCTCATCTTCTAACCATCGAGAGTATCTTGATAGATGTATAAATGCTTGATATTCTGTTGGTAAATAATTATTACCTGCCATTCTTTTCTCCGTATTCTAGCTCTAATAGTAACTCTGCATAATGTATAACCTTTTGTATATCTTTTGCTCCACCTTTAAATTTATGTCTACAAATATACTTTATAATATTTCCTTCACAAAAATCTAATTTGTTTTCTTGAATAAAAACTACAGGCTGTATAGTAAAATCTTTATAGTGGTCTCCTCCTACTTGCTTTTCTGTAGCTAATTTATCTTTTAAATTCTTTAAATTATTAGCTACCTTCTCTTCTTTAATTCTTTTTGCCATATACTCATCATGTCTTTCATGTACACTCATTTTTTAAAATCCACTATTGTTACATTACCTTTTTGTATAGGTTTATTTCCTATTTCAGGTTTGTTCACTTCTACCTCTCTAAAAATTGCAGCTTGACCATGTACAATCACCTTATCTAATTGTGTTTCAAGCAATTCAATAAAACCTCTTAATATTACGTACCCATCAGTAACCTTGTTTTCTTCTGTTGTATCATAGGCCATAAATTCAGATAGACCATTTTCACTATCCTGTATAATAATAACAAAAGAATTTTTTGGTAAAGAAGTTTTAAATTTTTTAAATTTCTTTTTACTATTCATTTTATCCATTCCTTTGGAATAAAACTTTCATACCATTTAAAATTATGCCTATCACACCAACCACCGTAAGTTGTTTTAGATCCTTTGTATAACTTATTGTTAGCTCTCATAAACAAAAAACGTATGTCTAGTTCTGGATGCTGTTTACGAATCAACAGATGCTTTCCCCTATCTTGAGATTCAAATTTACCTTTTACTTCTATATAAAAATCTTTTTCTTTTATATAAAAGTCAGGAGTATATGTACAATTTCTAATATAATCTATCATAGTCTTTTCATATTCAAACTGTACAGCATTCTTAACTAGCTGTCTAGCTATATCCAATTCAAAATTAGACCGATACCCATGTGCTCTTTTCATGATTTATATCTTTTTATATCCTTGGGAGGAAAAGCATCAAACAAAGCTCCTGATTCTTCTAGAGCAAAATCAAATATCTTATAAGACTTCTTTTTCATTTTCTCTAAACTCTCTGTCCATTCAGCCATGTAAAAACATACCAAAGCTCCTTTATTAAGTACTTCTTTAATTTTATTTAAATCTTCTATAAGCAATGCTGTTTTTTTATCATAATCATAATCATCCCACCCACCACCTTCATAAAAACTTTTACAAACTCTTATTGGTATGCTCGTAGAACTTGTTCTTAACTCTCTGATAATATCAGCTCCACCTTTCTGATCTTCAGAATCTGGAAAAGCATACCAGACATTGTCGTTCATATATATATCAGAAAAACTGACATCCGTTTGAAAATATATAGGCATTATATTTCTCTTTTTTTAAGCTTGCTGTACCATACAGATTTAGGAAAACGAGCATTGGAAGATACTTTTCTGTGCATGATAGAATTAGGCCAACATGCCCTCTTAAAATCACAAAACCCACAGATACTAGAAAGCAATCTATTTCCAGTATTTTTTATAGTACCATCACTGGCCTTATACGTCTCTTCCTTATCTGTAAAACATCTTTTAAATTTCTCTCCTTTCATTAGGGCTTTTAAATTCTTTTCTGCTAGGGCCAATGCCTCTTTTCTATCTTCTTCCTGTACTGCAGGTGCCTCACAAACAGTCCACTCTCCACTAGCCTTATTAACAACTATCCACCCACCAAAATCTTTGTTCCTTGCTTGGCTGTACAAGTGTCCCTGTACAATATACCCAAACACATCATCTTCTTTTATTTTTTTGTAACCACCTAAATTTCCAAATTTATGTTCAAATGCATAAGGACTTGCTGATTTAATATCCCATACCTTTCCCTCAATCTCAACATCCAATGTACCAGAAATAGAATTTTTTCCTAATTGTAAATTTACTTTTTCTTGTTCAGCCTCAACGTCTACTTTTGCCGATTTCATTACCAAAATGGTAAGGGCCTCTATCATATCTCCAAACACAAATCGTAAAATAGAATTATATTCTAGGTTCTTTTCTGCACCATCCCTTTCCATTTTCTGCTGACAAAGAGGCCTGCCTAAAGAAGACATACGTGGTCTCCATTTTTCTTTCTTATTAGAAAACTGTCGAACAATAGATTTTCCACAAGCTTCTTTAAATTCTTCTACAAGCTTGGGATCTAGATCGGTACCCTCTTTGGATACACGATCTAGAAACCCTTGTACTTTATGAAGTATAAAGCTATTCATTAATTACAGAATCATATTCTACTTTATCTGAAGTGGCTAACTGGTATGCCTTCATTACAGTATCATTATAAAATTTAACAGATTCCATAAATTGACGCAAGAGAGCATCGTCTTCTTCACAATGTGTAACTGTCTTTTGAGGTGTTAGCTCTGCATGGAAGTAGATGTTACCACCTTTTTTCTTCCGTACTGAAGACAGCCCAATATTTATCAACCACATAGGCTGATTTTGTCTACCTAGGCTTCTTAGACAGTCATTCACAGGAGAAAAATTAGCTCCCTTTGCGTACCATATACAAGGAACATCTTTAACAGTAGTTTTACCACCACTTTTGTTCTTTGCATTCTCAAATGAGACTAAACCATAAAGGTTTTGACTACACTTGATACTCTTCTGTACAGCCCACTCCGGACTATCCTTTGGTAATGCCTCTAAAGTTTTACGGTCTAGTTTACCACACTTTAGCCCACCTTCAGTATCATAGAAATCACTATCGAAAGACGGTGCCTGTACAGTTTGACAAGAAAATGCAGCTTGTTCATTATCCCAAACAAAATAGGAATAAGTACGCATGAAAACTCTCATGCTTGCTTTTTCTCCATACACTGTTTCTTCAGATGTGTACAAACTAAACCACCCTCTAGGCAAGTTATTACCCTCGTTATCTTCAGAAGCATGATTGATTGCCAATCTACCTAATGAAGATTTGGTCTTAGAATAGTCCATTTGACCTGTTAGTTTCATCATATCCTCTGTAGAAACCTTAGATAAGTTCTCTGGCAGAGTAGTATTCATTGTGGTTAATTCGGTCATGATTTATAAACCTCCTTCATGTCTAACCAATTGTTACCAATTTTAATTTCGATTCCTATCGGCATATCATAATCAATATTGTATCTATGTTTACATTCTTCAGGCAAAGACATCATAGCTTCTTTCATTGTCTCTACAGCTAAATCCTGCTCTTCAGGATACACATCCATTATGATTGAATCGTGTACTGTGTTACATATTATACTGTGCATTTTACGATCTGTCAACAACTTTTTTAACTTTATCAATGCAATAGGTAGGAGATCAGCTGTAGCAAACCCTTGTACAGGATAATTTTTAATTGCTGTTGAGTTAGAAACTCCACCGTATCTCGTTCTATATACATCTTTAAAATTATAATATCGGCCAGAAGGAAGTACAACACGTTTATTAGTAATAGCATCATTTTGTAATTGTTCATGCCATTGAGTAATCTTGCTGTACCTCTGTTTAAATGCACGATAATATTCCATCTGCTTTGGTGTGCCAAGTAGACCACCATACAAAGGTTTAAATGTGTCAGCCTTTGCATCCTGTCTAGATACACCAAGAACAGATGCTGTAAATGCGTGTACATCAATATTATTTCTAACATCTTCGTACACCCTATTATCCTGAGCTAAAAAACCGGCTACCCGAAATTCTAACTGCGAATAATCTCCTTCTAGAATACTCCCACCTTTCCATCTACTTATTACTACTTTACGTACAGGAAAGGTACCACCTCTTGGCATATTTTGAAAGTTAGGGTTCCTTGAGGATAGTCTTCCTGTAGACGTAACACATTGCATATAATGTGGATGTATTCTACGTTTTTTATCTAAACCTTTTTCTATTCCCTCAACAAAGGTTTTCAAATATGTTTTAACAGCATTGTATCTTACATAATTTTTCATAAAAACTTTTTGATTTTCTTTTGCTGTAAGTACTAATCTTTCCAACGTTGGTCTGTCCGTCTTAAATCCATGAATAGTCAAATCATTTGTATTTGTTGCATGTATACCTAAACCTGCATATTCTCTTGTGGGTTTATATACTACACCCTTTTTATTACAAGTTATACAGATACGTTTCTGTTTACCTATCGTTCCATCCTTTTTCAAAACATACTTGTATCCAATTCCCCCACAAGTCACACATCTTTTCATAACCGTTTTGAACAGAGGTTTTGTAAGTCTAACCATACTATGTTGAAAAGCTCGAACACTTAAAGCTTTAGGTCTCCTTTTCTTTTTTGTATTCCCCCTAAGCTCATAACCTAAGTTAAAATATTGTGCCCATTGTTTTTTATCTAGTACTTTTCTAGAAAATATAATTTTTGATCGGTCCTCAGGGCTATCTAAATTCATAGGAGTATCTCCCATTAGTATCTTTACCTCTTTGTTTAAATAGTCTTTCAATTGCTGTACTTCTTTCATGTACACAGATTTTATTTCAAATAGATTCTTGAGACCTATCTGTATACCTTCATTCTCTACATCACAAAGCACTTCACAAAATTCGTTCATCAAATAAATGGTAGGCTCAAGTTTTCCATCCAAGTTAGAATATTGAGCATGAAATAACTCCTTCGTTGCCTGTACGTCAGCTCTTCCGTATTCTTCTACAATTTTCCAAGGTATGTCCTCAAACGACACATTTTTTTCAAAAAATTCATTGGTTAAACCAGTTTTCTTCTGAGAGACAGCATAACGTTCACAGCACTTCTCAAGAGATAAAGGAATCTTTTCTCCACCTTGCATGACATATTCTACTATCATAGTGTCATGTACATTTCCAGTATAGGTAAATCCACAAGCTCTCAACCATTTTAAGTCAAATTTTATATTGTGGCCTACTAATAAAGTTGTGTTGTCTAAAACCTTTTGTAATATTTCTTTTGCATTTGGAGTAGGTTCTTTTTCCCTGTGAAAGAAACAAAGGTAATTTTCATCAGATTCTGTAATATAACCAACAGAAACTAACATATTTCCTGTGTAGGGATCGGCATCAGTTTTTTTATCCTCGTTTACTTTGTATGTTGTTTCTATATCTAATATTGTTGTTTTCATTTTGTACTTCTAGCACCTCTTACACAATATAATTGAGCATTCTGTACACCGTACACCTCTTTAATTTCTAGTGTAACTCTTATTTTTTCCTGTTCACACTCTCCTTCTGTATTATATTCACGTATTTCTAATTTAGGATCACCATTAAAGGCAATAAGAATGTATAATAACCATACTGTTTTCATTTAATTAGCACCTCTGAATCTGTTTCAATCCATACTCTAGCTCCACAAGATAAAGGCTTGCTAGGTCTGTAAATAACCTTACTACCTCCTAATATATCCACCTCATGTGCATACGTATTATCTTTATAAGTTTTAACAGTAATGACAGGTTTATTTGTTCCATGTTTCTGATTAAATTTTATATTATGTTGATTTATATGTATTCTTTTTTTCATGAGCAAAACCTATTTAAATAGTTTGAAACAAAATCTTCTATAGAGTTACTCCTATAATGGGGAGATATTTTTCCATTAAAAGGTTTCCATCTTCCTGTAGTCCAATAGTATATATAAGGATGTTCTTCTTTGTTATAAATTTTTAATGCAAGAGCCTTTAGCCTGTCCTCATATTTAATATTATATTCTTTTAAGTACTTTTCTACTTCCTCTAAATTTTGATTTGTATCTCTTCTAAATACAGCTTCTCCTTTAGAATTGCTCTTATAATACCTATACCCACTTGTCAATACTCTTCTCCTGTATACAAAAATATAGGTGTAGTTTCCCCCATCCATGCTCCTACTACATTAAAATCAAAATATTCCATTGCCTGTTCTTCCGTCATACCATCCTTCTCTATAAGTATATTTATACATTCATGTACATCATACACTAATAAATCCGGCTGGCCACATCTTCTACCAACACCTACTATTGCTTTATCAAATCCATCAGCTTTTAACATATTCTACTCACACTGAAAAACTTTCTCCACACCCACACTCAGATGTAGCATTGGGATTAACTATCTTTAAATATGATCCGGCTATGTCATCTATAAAATCTATTTGTGTACCAAGAATGTACATGGTAACAAAAGGATCTATATAAAGAAAACCTTTATTTAAATTTATCATATCATTTTCTTCAGCAGTTTTAGGTTGCTCTTTTAAAAGATCCCATTTGTAATTAAATCCTGCACAGCCTCCCCCATCAACCGACAGGGAAACCCCCTTAACTTTATTTTTTATTACAATCTTTGATAGGTGTTTATTTGCTTTATCTGTTATTGTAACTACGTTTGCTTGTTCTTTTGTCATGGTAAATACCTAGCTTTCTGTATATCTATTCGACATGTAATTGTACCATGCCAACCAGACAACTTATTTTTAGAAACACAAAGATGACGAATATAATCCTCTTCATCTCCAAAATTTTTTCCTATACCTATAATAATGTCGGCCTCAGCTGCCTTTCCTGTTCTACTATTTTCCAACATACTAAAATCTATCTCCTGTCTATTATGAGCTTCATAAGATGCTTGGGACACAGCCCAAATCATACAATCATTTCGTTTAGCCATTGCTCTTGCATTTTCATATACAGCTCTTAATTTTTCATCTACTCTTGAATATACTCCTTTTATATTTACTTTGTCAAGTTGATCTATAAAAACAATATCAGGTTTATTCACTTCTATAAATTTATCCACCTCTCTCATAGAAATTCCTCTTCCCTCTAACATGAGTAAGTTTTCTTTTACCTCTTTATTATACACTTCATTTACTACTTCAATATCTTCTTGTAACTCATTGATATTCTTATCTAAATAGGCACAAAACACTCTCCCTTTTACAAGTCTGCCGGGTTCTTCATTTGCAAAATAGGCTATTTTAAAACCTTGTCTAATATACTCGGCTACCAAATAAGAACAAAAAGTTGTTTTTCCAGTTTCTGGTCTTGCAAATATCACACCAAGATTTCCTCTACCTACACCACCTACCCTATCCTGTAAAGGAACCAAACCAAATTTAAACTCAAATCCTTTATTCCAAGATTCTAAAAAGTCAGAAACACTATCTTCTACTCTGACATAATTAGTGCTGTCCTCCGGTTGCTTATTTATAAGCTCATCTAGTAAAACTCTTAATCCTTCATAATCACCCTCATTGCCTAACCAAATATCTGTAGCCTTTGAACTTATCTTCTGTGCTTTGTTTCTTCTCCAAAAATTAGCTATAAGATCCTGCATCATTTCAGGACTGTCTTGTACATAATGCGTTAACTCTTTTATAACCGATTCTATAGATTCTCTAGAGGAATCCGGCATAGAAGGAAACCGATCCCTATGTAATTGCAAAAGCATTTTTGTTGTTAAGTCTTCTCCGTACTTATCATGTGCAAATGCTATAGTATCAAATACAGTACCAACACCGTTAGCAAACATTTCTTTATCTACAACATCACTTGCTTTTTTATAAAATTCATTGTTAAGACACTGTGCTAAAATTTGTTTTTCAATTGTCAACTCACTTGCCTTTCTTTCGGTAATCCACGACAAGTAAAGTTAGCAGCAAGTGTCCTTCTTTCTCCCTTTCCAAAAAATGGAGTAACAGAATGAAATAGCCAATGAGGAAATATTATCATCTTCCCCTCTTCCGGAAATACATACTCAGAAGAAGGATGTCTAAGATCCAACATTTCTTTTCGTGAAGTTACACCCCAAAGTAATTGTGTAAACCCATCAACATCTCCTGATGCATTGTTGTGATCTAATTCTATGTAACCTTTATCATCTTTAATACTTTTTGATTTTTCTTTTATACAATCAGGAACTTTTAAATATAATACAGAAGACATGCCTATAGG
>Ga0208316_1000797_pt1 | contig 22543 bp, 25 predicted proteins | sample MalvireepMed_231_FD_184240 | JGI IMG/M metagenome (GOLD analysis project Ga0208316, IMG submission 184240) | Marine viral communities from the Global Malaspina Expedition - Malaspina viral metaG DeepMed_231 (SPAdes) (version 2) | ecosystem: Environmental > Aquatic > Marine > Oceanic | place... | reverse complement strand
CGCTGACGGCGTTAAATCCGTCAAGCAAATGCAGCTGAACAGTGATCCATTCCGTTCAGTCATGGCGGAGGATAACGCCTTTTTTGAACAGTTTAACAGGCCAAAATACAGTTTCATTTCACCGGCAAGCGGACAGGATGTTCCAGTTCTTTTAGGAGCACTGGGGAAACAGGAGACAGGAGCCCTTATAACTGAAGCCGGACAGGCGGCCTTCCAGCAAACTGGTGGGTACATGAATGACATTCTTGATATTTCCATTCCTTTTCTCAGTCAACTGATGGACAACGAGCACTTGATGGGAGCTTCAGGAGAGCTCGCGGAAAAAGGCTTAGGACTTAAATCAACATTTGAAGATGTTCTAGCACTTGTAAGAGGTGAAAATCCAGAGTGGGAAGACAACATGGCGAAGAGTTTTTTCTCATTGGGTGACTCCTTTGAGAATACTGGCCTTACAAGCAAAACTGCCAACGATGCCATTGACATGGGTGGACAGTCCATTCCAGTCTTCATCGATTGGTACAATGAATTAGGGATGAATAAAGACGGAATGGAATCACATTCCCGTGACAGGCGACTTCTGGGGTTGGACGCCGCAGGAAATCCAATTGGAGTTCGATCCTTCATGGTGAAAGAAGGATTTGATAAATTCTTCAACGCTGATGTCATTGGATCAATGGATCTGATCGCACGAACCGTTGGAACAGGATATGCAAGATCGCGTCAGCCTACTGGCCGTATGCTTGCAGACGTTCTTCAGGGGTCCTTGAAGGATGCAAAATATACTGGATTCGGAGCCAATCAAAAATCAAGCAGATGGGCCGTTCTTTCAGCACACACGTCAATCATATCTGAAATGTATGAAAAAATTGATACGGCGTACAGAAACGCCGGCATCACGAATGACCCTGATGTAGCTAATCCACAGTCCCTTAAATATGTATCAGGAATGCGATATATCAAGGAACTGGATGGTGGGGAAATTGGAAATACCGGAAGGCACATGTGGAATATCAAAGGATTTAAAGAATTCGCCAACAAATACTATACTCTCAAGGAACATAAAAATTCTGATCTTAAGAATATACCTTTTTATACATTCAATGACTGGAAAAATGATACAAACGTGCAGCTACAGAACACCATCATCGAAAAGAACAAGGAAGAAAGCAACGTCAAGGATAGCATCATAGATACATTTGATAAGGGATTTGACTTCATAATGGGGAATCAATAATGGCTGAAAAGAACTGGCTGACGGGGGAAATCCCAGCAGGATATGAGGCGCCAGCCGATCCTATATTAACTACTAAAACGGAAGGCGATATTCCCATATCGGAAGCCGAAAGAATCATAAGAAAAAATCAGGAGCGAATGCAGAAGGTCACAGGACCCATTGGAAAAATATTTCGTTCACTCAGCCAGGTTTATTTAAACCCTATCATTCCAGGAAAAAGATTTGACATTGCAAGCAATGAAGAAGCGGAGGCAATGCGTAATGCGGAACTGGAAAAGGCAAAATTGTGGCGAGAAAAAAGGGATGAAACGAAAGATCAGATCATAGAAGTATTGCACAAGGCACGCGATGGATATGATAAGACAGGAAACGAGGACTTTTTAAGGCTGGGACTGGAGACACGTGACAAGCTGCTTTCCGCAGCCGGTCTTGACTTGTTTGATATGAATCCGCAGTTAAGCGCGGAATCCTATATCATGAGGGATGACTCAGGACTATGGACGTCCATGCCTAATCCTTACCCACAAATAGAATATTTATCCGAGGCCCTAGGTGGACTTTACGGAATGAACAAGGGATATTCCCTTGGAGAAGCACTGTTAGCCAAGAAGTTTATGAAAAACATGAGCAAGGGTGCAGCCGCAGGATTTGCAAGAGCTAAAGGACCATGGTGGATAAAGGCAGGAGGCGCTGTTATAGGAGGTGCCGCAGCTGTTGGTGCCATGGATTTTGGATATGATATAATGCTTGATCTTATGAACGCTGCCGGGCAAGGAAAGGCTGTTCTTAAAGATGAAGAAGAAGGAACATTGAAACAGAAGATTGCCGAGGTATTTCCTGACGCACTTACTTTTGGTCCACGCGGCATTAATAGACCTGCGATGGATGAACGATGGGAAAGCTTAAAGAAAGATGTCATTCTGGATGCATCCATTTCCAGTGCTTTCTTTGGTGCGCGCCCACTCTACTACGGACTTAGAAATGTAATAGGTAGAGGAGTGTTTGGAATGGCCAAGAAAGGTCCAGGAGCCGGTGCGATTGACCCACAACAGTTAATAGAAGAAGAGGCAAAATTGTTCCAGAAATTTGGATCTGACTTTATGCCTATGCAGAAAGAAACTTTGAACCTTCCTATATTTGGTGGTGTTGCCACTGACTTGCTCAGAAGCAGATTCGCCAATCTTTTAGGACCAGCCGTTAAGGTGGACAATTTTGTTCAGGGAACAGGACTAGGAAAGCATCATATCAGTGCTGCAGGTTTCGTGAGTGGAACAGAGCCAATGCTTGGAAGAATTCCTTGGATTGGAAAATGGATCAAGGAGCATCTAGGACAGCGTGGAGATTTGTATGGCAGATTATCCGACAACATGCTTGGACGATTGAATCCGTACGCGACAATGGGTGAACTGGATGAGGCCTATAAGATTTTAGCGGCAAAACGTTTTGGATGGTTCCAGACGGAAGCAAAAGAATTGGAAAAAAGAGTATTGGAGGCAGGGGACGCCTACGGCGATATTGTCAATGACCAAGCCGTGCGTGTCATGGCTAGAAATATTCTTGGAAATATGAAAAGCACATGGGCGAAGAGTCCAACAGGAAAAATCAAGCCTAATGTTGCAAATGCAAGATGGATTAAATTATTAGAAAGATTGTCTGGTGATTCAAGCGGAAAAAGCGTTAGGCAAATGTTTGGTATGCGCAAGGAACTTGACTTCTTTGTAGGAACGAAAGGACTTGGAAGCGTGGCGCGTGACCCAGAGTCACTGAAAGATTTAGCGAAGGCTATGAGTTACGCAGAGCGAGGCAGCAAGGATGACGTGGTGGATCTCATCAAGGCATGGGATGCTGATATTGGAAGACTAGGAAGTGCCTATGATGCACCGGAAGTAGTGAAAGCTTTAACGGCGTATGACCGTTTCCTTTCCAATGGATTATTGCTGTGGGGAAGTGATGCTGGAAGAGTAGCAGGAAAAGTTAGAAAACTTGGATACCAGTTGGAAATTGACCATGACGCGGCACGCGCCGCTAGCAGTCTATTCAAGACGGCTATTAAGAGTGGGGATCCAAGTACAATTCTATCCATTAAGAATGTTGTAGGGGATGAGGCCTATTACCGTGGTGTTGGAGTACATTTAAGAGATATTTTTGAGAAGAACATCAAGGAAGTTGATGGAATTATGAAACCAAATTATGCTGGATTGCGCGAGGCACTTGGTATTTCAAGAACTTCCAAGGCTATTAAGATAAAACCTTTCTGGCAAAAAGCGTTGGACAGTTCCGAAGCACCTATCACAAAAGTTGGCGGAAAAGAATTCGATGAAGCCTTATTCAAGACAGCTCTACCTCCAGGGGAGATGGCGAGTGTTGAACTTAGAAAACTTCCGCAAATGGATGATTTCAGGACCCTTCTCGATGTAATGGAAAAAGTTTTCAAGAACGGAATTCCTTCCATGAGTGTCTTCATGGCACGTCGTGCAACGATTGGTGGCGTAAGGGCCGGCTTGAATTCAGCTCTTCCAACAGCAGTCATAGGAACAGGAGTTAGGACAGGTGCAGGTACTGCAGGAGCATTAAGCCTTGTAGGAGGACAATGGTTCTGGCCTCTCATGGGTGCATGGTTCCTTCGATATGGAGGCAAAGTAATTACTTCTCCAGTCAACATGCGTGCCTACAGAAATGCAATTGACACCAATCTACCTGAAAGCGTAAGGGCGTTGAATCTTATGCGTTTATTTAGAAACATGCCGGAAGAATGGGAATCATTTGATCAGGACCTTAAGGAAATGGAAGACACCCAAAGACAGCTTGCAACCACTGGCGGTCATAAAGCTATGCTTGATAAATGGGGCAACCGTGCCGTTGATGTAGGGGAACGCATGATTAACACCGCCTATGATTTAGGTAAAAAAGTTATTTCTGGAGAAACACCTTATGTTCCAAAAGTTCTGGAGCCAACGAACCTTCCTTTCAGTTATATGAAAGGAGAGGATAAGGTACCTACGCCAACCTACGCTGATGAGGCCGGACTGGCGGCTGGAGAGGACCAAGGGTATGGAGTAACTGGATCAAGTATTAATGCCAATCCAAATATGTCACCTAACACGGCTGGATGGTTGTATCAGGGCAATATGGACGCGGCCCTCGCATCAAAATATGGCGGACAAAATAAAGGAGGAATGATTGAACCCCTGAATGCCCCTCGAAGGATGGACAAGAAGGGAATCATTTCATTGGTGAGTTAGATGGCTATTACTGATTTATTACCTCTTCCTTATAAGTTATATATGGAGCAATTTTATCGTGACGATCCTATTGGAGAAGAATATTTCAGTGATGAGCATAAAGAAGCACTCTTGGATGCCATTACAGCACAGTACAATAAAACAGGAGATATCAGTGGAATAGTTTCTTCCTTTGATGAAACCAATCCTGTAACCGGAGGAGGAGCTGGCCAAGATATTTTTGAATCCTTGAGTGGTTTTGAATATGATATTAATCCTTCTCGTGCTCCTGCATTCGATGACCCAACAGTTACAATAAGCGATAAATATGATTGGAATCCAGTTTATAGTGAACATGGATGGACTCCACCTAGTTTAGACCCTTACAGCAAATACCAAATTGTTACGGAAGAAGGGCAATATCCTGAACGCGTTGGTGATGTTGATACCTCTAAAATGGCCAAATACGTGTGGAATATAGCAAAACATATTGGAAAAGGATTTAATCCTATTAAGGAATATTATAATCGTTGGCCTTACCAAGAAAAATATGGACGATATGGACTTGCTGAGATGGTTGGAAACTGGCTAGGACCGCGTGCGAGTGAGGGAGAAGGAAGGGATGTTAACTTGACACTTCCTTTTGACTTTAACAGATCAACAGAGGACATGTCTATACATTCTCTACACCACCCAAATGTAAAACGACAAAGTACGCCAATGACATCACCAGTAAATGTAGTAAATAGGAACATGGAAAGAACAAGAAGCCGTGTTGACCCTTCAGGAAGAGTCAAGGCGTATGGATTAAATAAAGGAGGACTAATGAGTTTAATATAATGGCAGAAGAAAAAGTAACACAGAACCGCGAGGACATCATCAGGATTGAAGGGCAGCTGAAGCTCATCAACCAGAAGCTGGACAATCACATGTCCCACATCTCAGGAAAGATTGATACAATCTTCAAGATCGTGTGGACGGTTTCGTTCGGCGTGCTCGCATTGATTATGCGTGCCGCTTACACAGGGATAATGGGATAATGGCAGATTATTATGATCCTTCTATAAGTAATTTACAAGACGATCCAGCTACTCTTGCTAGTCAAGGCTTTAGAGTTTTTTCACAACAACCAAAATTTATGCCAGTTGGATCAGCTGCAGGGGAGATGACACAGTTTATGCATTCCCCAGCAACCCAAGCTGCAAAAACAGCCATACAGGCAGAAGGTTTCCAAGATCTTAGACCTAATAGAAAAATTGCTGCCACAACAGATGACCTTGTTAGATGGGGAAAGAATATCTTACGTGGTCAACTAGGGGAAGGACTTTTCCCAAAGGCCGAAGGAGTTTTTGGCGCCATTGGGGACAAAGCAAGTGATGCATATAATACTGCTAAGAAATTTGGAACTGATAAATGGTTTCGTGGACTCGCTACTGCTAAAAATTATGTAGAACCTTTTGCAACAGAAATACCCTCTAATCTTATACAAAGAAGCAGAAGCATGTTAGGTCAATTGCAGGGCAGAGTTTCTGCTGATGTCGCCAATAAGTATTTAAATCTAGGTAATAAGGCAACCGGCATTTTAAAGGCATTGCCTCCGTCATTACTTACGAAATTAATGCGTGCTAGTCCAGGCGTTGGTGCTGGCTTGGGTTACTATGATGCACAAAAAAGATTTTCACAAGGTGATGTTCTTGGAGGATGGTTATCGGCAGGATCTATGTATCCTGGATGGGGAATGATTCCTCTTGGAGCCCAAATAGGAACGGATTATTTAGGAATAACTGGTGGTGATCAAGATACTGCCACTGGTGGTAGAAACGTTGTCACTGGAGGTGGAGGCGATGGTAGAAATGTCGTTGTCAATAGACCTTCTGGTGATGGTGGAAGGAGAGAAGCCATAGCAGGCGGTGCAGCAGGTGCCTCTGCTCCATCAAGACCTTCAGGATATGCTGCCGTGAGAAAATATGGAAGATACAGAGGGGGACTAATGGGCTACAATAGAGGGGGCATAGCAAGTCTATGAACTATGACAAACTTATAGAGTCAGTCAAGAAACACGAGGGATTTCGGGACACCGTTTACCGCGATACATTAAACAAAAGAACCGTCGGGTATGGCCATCTCTGCGTGGAGGACCATTGGGAGGACAACAAGGCTTACGACAAGGAATACCTGGAAGAGATTCTGGTAAAGGACTTGCAAAGTGCCATCAACCAGACGCACGAGATGTGCAAAGACCTGAAGATTTCAGATAGTGCAAAAACCGTAATTTGTGAAATGATTTTTCAGCTTGGAGGAAATGGTGTTTCCAAGTTCCGCAATATGTGGTCCGCTCTTGCAGAGGATCCACCAAATTATTTCGAAGCGCACGTACAGATGCTTGACAGCAAGTGGGCCAAGCAGACGCCGAAGAGGGCGCATGAGATGGCGGAACAAATGCAGAACGCAGGATAAGATATGGCTAAGAGAGTACCACCATCGTTCCTTCAAGGAATCTTAAGTCTTTTTTCAAAAATGACACCTGAATGGCTCACTGATCTTATTGGCAAAACCAAGGGTGCGGATGAGTACGTGAAAAAGATTACAGAGCCTTATGACGCACAGAAGATATTAAGGAACAAGCTGGATGAGTACATGGCGCGTGTGGGAAAGGGTGAGTACCTAGGAAAATCCGCCGAGGAGATTAGAGCAATTGAAGACGCGGATACCTTATCTCGCTTGCGTTTGAAAGACGCGTTGGCTGCCGGGTTTACTGCTGACGACTGGGTGATAGCAAGACAGGCGCCTGGAATACATTTTCTTAATTTCACTGATGAAAATCCCACCGTAAAGATAGACGACCTTTGGGACTTGGATTTTCAGCAGGCAAAAAAGCTTGGCTATAACCTCAAAGAATGGCAGGACGCACAGGATACTAAATTGTTGGAAAAGGACGCCGCAGGAAATTTCATTGGCGAGGAAAATTGGGAGTTGGTTCCCGAGCACCTACGCCCACTTGAACACCAGACGTCAGAATATTCTGAAGCTGTTAAAAAGCAAATAAAAAAAGAAGAAGAGAATAAAATAAGAAAAAGAATGTTCACTCTGATTGAGGGTGGAAAAGATGATGACCTCGCTAGAGGGGGAATTGCTTCCTTGGGTAAAGGTGGTGGATTTCATAAAGGATTGTGGGAGTCAATAATGAAACTTGGAACAAGCATGGGAATAAGCCCAAAGGAGCAGCTAAAGACATTCATTGAACTGGGTATTCCCATTACGGATAAATTAAAACAAAAATGGGGCATATCAGAAGATATAGACATAATGCAAAAACAAATTTCGAATCTAACAGAAAAACACCCATTCCTTACTGAAGATAAAGAATTTATGGAATTAGAAAAATTAAAACAACAAGAGATAAAAAAACTGAAGGAATTGATGAAGCAAGGAGATCTTTTCGAGAAGAAAAACGGTGGCTTAATTAGCTTGGTGGTTTAACCATGGCTAAAAAATTTCCTTTCAAATTAAGATTAGGCGAGCGGTTCGGAAAAGGTCTTGGGTCCATATTCGATCACCTTTCACCCTCCATGCAGCTTCCGTTACTGAAGGTCATGAAGCAACTTCATCCAGTCTTTGCAGACCGTTTCATATATGATTTGGCGAGAAGATTCACTTTTAATAAGAACCTGCCACCCCAGCTGCAAGAAATTGGATACGGAAAAACGGACAAAGAAGCACGAAAACTTAGAAGCTGGGTATATGACAATATTAATCGCGAGTCTGGATTAGATCCTGTAACACGATTCCCCCTTAAGATTGAACATATCATACAAAAACAATTAAACGAACAGAGGGAAAAAGGCCTACCTACTGATTTTAGTGAACATATGGTGGACTATTTAGGTTCTACTGAGAGAAAAATTGATGATGCCATAAGGAAACAACAAGGAGAGACGGAGCTAACGGCGGAAGAACTTCAAGCTGCCAGTAAATTCAGGGAAAGACAGGACATTATTTCCGGTAAGCTTGAGAAACACAAGCCCAAGTACCCAATGGTCGACCCCGACGAGCCGAACTGGATTTTGCTCGAGCCTAAAGGGCCAGGAGGAACCAGAATGGGCCGCACCCAATTCGAAGTGCTTCATTGGGACAATCCCAAGAAGCCCATGGAAAAAAGGTATAAGGTTTGGGACCTGTGGGACGATGAGAAGAATACCTGGCGTGAAGAGCCGAAGTTCGTCAAGATCGTGGATGAAAAACACAGGACAATCATGCAGAGTGTGCCTGAAAAATATAGGGGTGGCTTAATTAGCTTGATTTCCTAGGATTTTTGTGCTATAATGCACTGTGAAGTTAATAAAGAAATATGATTATACATCATTGAAAAGGGAGGATGGGGAAACCCGTTTATACCTTACACCTGACGGCGAAAGCTTACCGTCTGTTACAACTATTCTCTCAAAAGCGAAGGACAAGAGCTTCCTGAAAAAATGGCGCAACCGTGTGGGGGACAAAGAAGCGGAGCGAATTATGCGGGAGTCAGCTCAGATTGGAACCGCTCTCCACCTATATATAGAACGTTTAGTGAACAAAAAGGGATATAAGGATTTAACCAAAATAGGAAAGATCGCCCAGAAAATGGCTGAAATTATAATTAAAGAAGGTCTGAAGGACATTACGGACGTATGGGGGTCAGAGGTAAATCTCTATTATCCAGGAAAATACGCCGGGACAGCTGATATGATCGCACTCTACCAAGGACGACCGGCAATTATTGATTTTAAGCAGTCTAACAAGCCAAAGAAGCGTGAATGGGTACAAGACTACCTCATGCAGCTTTCAGCGTACGCCATGGCCCATAATAAGCTATTTAACACCGAAATTGACCAGGGAATCATATTCATGTGTTCCCGTGATTTAACATTCCAGAAATTTGAACTGAAAGGCGACAATTTTATTCGTGCCGGAGAAAAATTCATGAAGGCACTTGACTTTTATTTAAAAATGATTATATAATACCCATAGGATGCCATAATGGGTCCTATACTAAATCTTGCTTAACAGGAGGTTATTATGAATGAGCTAGATATCATACGAAACCATTTTCTTGGTTTTCAAAACGACTTTTTTGACAGTTTCAGGACAGTCTCAACTTATCCCCCATATAATATCAAAGAAAAGAATGACATAGGTGTCATTGAATTTGCTGTTGCGGGGTTCGCTGAGAAAGATTTGAAAGTTGAAATAAAAGACAACACCTTGAACGTTTATGGGTGTAAAGAAGAAAAAAGGTCAGAGGACTTTTATCACAAAGGAATATCGGATAGAACTTTCCGAAAAAGCTTCAAACTTCATGAACATATTGTGGTCACTGGAGCACAGCTAGAGGATGGCCTATTAAAGGTGGCTTATCACAGGGATATACCCGAAGCTGAAAAACCACAGGTGATAAAAATTAAATCCAAGAAATAAGTTCTTCACCGCTAATTTCTTTAGCGATGTTAACCTTGCTGCGAAGGGACCGTATGATTTTTTCATCAACGGTTCCTTTCGCGACCAAATCAATATATAGTACCTTGTTCTCCTGTCCTATGCGATGGGCACGATCTTCCGATTGAATTCTTTTCTCCAGATCATAGTTATTAGAATAATATACCACTGTGCTAGCGGCCGTGAGTGTGATCCCATATCCACCCGTCTGTGTGTTTCCTATGAAGAAACGTAGTTTTGAGTTTGGATCCTGGAATTCATTGATGCATTTCTGTCGGTCTTCCTGCTTTGTTCCTCCATAATAGGTGCAATAGGAATTATCACCATATTCCTTCTTGACAGATTTTTCAATGGAATGAATGTCATGAACATAGTTTGCCCAGATGATTACCTTTCCACTTGTCTCGTCAAGGATCTGCATAAGCTGACTTAAACGGTTATTGTGAATATCAATGATTTCATTGGTATCCGTTTTCATATGACCACAGATGATCTGGTGCAATCTTATGAGCTGTGTAAGAACGTTCACGGCTGTTATTGATGATTTTCCTATGATGGAAATGGCATTCTCGCGCATCTGTGAATATGCCTTTGTCTGTTCCTCCGTCAGTTCCACGAACCGCTTGGTATATACCTTATCTGGTAGGTCAAGGCAGTCTTTCTTCAATATGCGGTATGAATGGGGGGAAATAGAGTCCCCCAGTTCTTTCAAATTTTGAAACTTTACAATCTTCTGGTAGCGATGGGTTCCTCCAGCCGCCGTTGCCTCTATGACCACGGCGTACCGGGTTCTAAAAGCATAGTAACTAGACTGTCCTAATATATAAGGATCTAGAAAATCCATCTGTGACCAAAGATCCATTGGTGATCGTGTTACTGGAGATCCAGTTAAAATTCTTCTATATTTAGTTTGTTTACTTAAGGATAAAATAGATTTAGTTCTTTTTGCTTTAGGATTTTTAATAGTAGTACTTTCATCCACTATCATCATTGACTTTCCAATTAAAAATAAATTGGCGAACTTAGTTCCCTTCTTAGTGGAAAAAGCTTCCACATTCATTACCATTATTTTTAACCGATAATCTTGATTATCCATGATGTTCTTCAATTGTTCTTTATATTTCTGACTTGTGGATTGTTTCCATGCCACAACTTTTTTTTCTATGTAGTCTGGAACATGTATAGGAATTTCTTGATCAACCCAGTTCATATAAGCCCCCTTTGGAGCAACAACTAATAGACGGTCAATTTTTCCTTTGTTGTATAAAATGCAGGCATTATCCAGTGCTATTTTAGTCTTACCTGTTCCCATCTCGGCAAAGATAGCAAAGGCTTCCTTATCCCAGCATTTTTCTAATGCATCACGCTGATGCTTATATGGTTCTGTCTTAAATTTATACATTCTTAATTCTACTTGACAAACATTATATCATGATGTATAATGCAAGTCAAGAAATAAAAATATGACTGTATATATTTTACAAGAGATGGGAAGAAATATCAGATCCGCTGAAAAGTTTGGCGAATTAAAAGTATGTCTTCCTGACAATAGACAAATTGTTCTCTCTTCTGGGCCAATGGTTTTTAAGTTAAAGCAAGAACTCAAGGATTTCAACGAAAATGACTACTTGATTTTAATGGGAGATCCTGCTATAATAGCAGCTGCCGGAGCGATTGTTTCAGAAAACAACAACGGTCGGTTCAAAGTCCTAAAGTGGGACCGCGATGAAAAAATGTACTATGATATAGAAATAGATTTGAGAGGAAGAAATGAATAATCTAATTAAACAAATGGCAGAAGATGCCGGAACTACTACCCAAGATAACATGGGTAGGATTGGAGCCGTGGCAAATGATATTGCAGATACTAATCAAGAAATTGATAAAATTGAAGATGAATTAAAAAAGAAAAAAGAGTATAGAAAACATTTATCAGAAAATGTTTTGCCTAATCTTTTTGCAGAAGTAGGTTTATCAGAATTAAAACTAGCAGATGGAAGACATTTAAAAGTAGGAAACTATTATGGCGCTTCTATCAAAGCTGATAAAAAAGAAGCAGCTTATACCTGGTTAAGGAACAACGGATTTGGTGATTTAGTAAAGAACCAAGTCTCTTGCAGCTTTGGGAGGAATGAAGATGAAAAAGCTAGAGGACTGATTGAAACTTTGAATGAGCAAGGTTATCAATCCTCGCAACGTGAATGGGTAGAACCTTCCACTCTTCGCGCATTTATACGTGAGCAACATGAAGCAGGTAAGCAATTGCCTATGGATTTGTTAGGTGCTTACGTCGGACAAAAAACAACGATTAAAGACTAAAGGAGAAAGGCCATATGGCAAAAATACAAGCAGTCGCGAAAGCGGCAAAACTAGATCTAGCAGTTCTTGCTAGTGACTCGAAAGATGCTAGTGGATTTGGCAATCTTGATTTATCAAGGGACATTGCTATTCCTTACATCAATATTCTTCAATCTAATAGTCCGCAGTTGAATCCATCAAAAGCGGAACATGTTGAAGGAGCAAAGGTGGGACAATTCTATAATACTGTTACCCAAGGTGTCAGTGATTATATAGATGTTGTTCCGGTATTGTATCAACTACGATACGTTGAATGGAAACCAAGAGAACAAGGTGGAGGTTTTGTGGAAGCACATGATGCCGATAGTGGTATTTTGTCTCAAACAAAACGTGATCAAGCGACGTTCAAAGATGTACTACCTAATGGAAACTACATCGCAACAACGGCGTACCACTATGTTTTAACAGTGGATCAAGATGGAACTTATGCACAGGCTGTTATAAGTATGACTTCTACTCAATTAAAGAAGAGTAGACGTTGGAACAGTTTGATGTTGACTCAAAAAGTTAAGGGTCCATCTGGGATGTTCACACCTCCAACATACTCTATGATTTATAGGCTCACTACTGTTAGTGAATCTAATGATCGTGGTAGTTGGTTTGGTTATCAAGTTGAGAAAGTTGGTCAAGTTGAGGATGTTAACCTTTATAATGAGGCGAAAGCATTTTCTACTGCTGCATCACGAGGAGATGTAGAAGCTAAACCCATTGCTGAAGGGGAACCTGTAAAAGAGGCTCCACAACCTAAAGGCAATTTGAAAGAAAACGAAGACATACCGTTTTAAGGTATGTCTTTACATTCTGGGGGATTTAGTGGAAACATTCAAATCTATATTTGAAGGACTAGACGTGGCTTATGGTCAGCACCGATCCGATGGAGAACGTGCTGACGGTAAGCAAGAAGGCAAGTCCTATATTGTTAGAAACGAAGTTACTAATGAATTATGGAAAAATCATCTTAAGGGAGAAGGTCCTTCACTTGGCATTATTCCTATTCGAGCAGACAACACTGTAATTTGGGGGTGTATTGATATTGATACCTATCCCCTTGACCATAAAAAATTAATACATAAAATACGACAACTAAAATTTCCTTTAATACATTGTAAATCCAAAAGTGGGGGAGCTCATCTATTTTTATTTGTAGAGAAGCCTATAGCTGCTAAAACAATTCGTTCAAAATTAAGAGCTATTTCCTCAACTCTTGGTCATTCATCAGCTGAAATATTTCCTAAGCAATCTAGTATATTAATAGAGAAGGGTGATCTTGGTAATTTTCTAAACTTACCATACTATAATTATAAAAATACTTCTCGTTGTGCTGTTAATGATGATGGAACGAATGCCACTTATGAAGAATTTGTAGAATTATATAAAAAGCATGTTGTTAAAAATATAGACAGTATTTTATTATCTAATTCTAAGGATGTTATAAAAGATGGTCCTCCTTGCTTGCAAAGTTTATGCTCTCAAGGATTTCCAGAAGGGACTAGAAATAATGGATTATTTAATATAGGGGTTTATTTAAGAAAATTTGATCCAGAGAATTGGAAAACTTTAATAGAAGAATACAATAGAAATTATATGCAACCTCCTCTTCCTTATGGTGAGGTAGGAACAGTTATAAAACAACTAGAAAAAAAAGATTATGCTTATAGATGTCAAGAACAGCCAATAGTTTCTTTTTGTAATTCATCTGTCTGTAAAACCAGAAAATTTGGCATTGGTTCTAATAGTGTATCCCCACAATTTGGCTCTCTATCCAAATTATGTACTGATCCTCCTATATGGTTTTTAGATGTAGAGGATCACAGATTAGAATTATCTACAGAAGATTTGCAAATGCAGCAAAAATTCCAGCGACGATGTATGGATGTGATTAATTATCCTTTCCCATTGGTTAAATCGTCAGTTTGGCAAGAAACACTTAGAAACCTCATGAGTAATATTATTGAAATTGAGGTATCAAGTGACGGGTCTGTGGCTGGTCAGTTCGAGGTTCACCTCCAGGAATTTTGCACTGATCGGGCGCAGGCTTTAGATAAAAATGAATTACTACTACACAAACCATGGACTGAAGATGGAAAGACTTATTTTAGATTGAACGATTTACAGGATTATTTAATAAGAAAAAAATTCACCCATTATAACACCAGTCAAATTGTAGCAAGATTAAGGGATCTTAAGGGAGAAAGTAAATTCTTTAAGATTAAAGGGAGAGGAGTGAATACATGGTGTATTCCTGCCTACCAGCAACAAGATTCAGATTTTGACATAAAGGAGATGGAAAGTGCCCCATTCTAAAATAAATATTATATTAGGACCTCCTGGAACGGGAAAAACTCACAATCTTTTAAAACTTGTGGAAAAGGAGTTATACAAAGGAACATCGCCGGATAGGATAGGATTCTTTGCCTTCACTAAGAAGGCAGCTAATGAGGCAAAAGAAAGGGCTAAAATTAAGTTTAAATTAAATGACAAACAATTGCCATTTTTCAGGACTTTACATTCTCTTTCTTTCCTACAATTAGGCTTGACAACTTCTGAAGTTATGTCTCGGGACAATTATAAAGAATTTTCTATGGTCTATGGAATGGACTTGGGATCTGTAACTGATGGGTCGGATGCGGGTGGAATTGTTACAACTGACAATAAATTTCTTACAGAATTAAATTTATCTAGAATGAAATGCCTTGATTTAGTTGATCATTATAATCAATCAAATTTAGATGTATCATGGCATGCATTATTAAGGGCCCAAAGATCACTGGAGGAATATAAATCCAAGAGAGAAGTATTGGATTTTACTGATATGCTAGAAATGTTTTTAACTAGTGGTGAAATTCCTTACCTAGATGTAGTTTTTATTGATGAAGCACAGGATTTGAGCAAATTACAATGGAAAGTTGCTGCTCGTGCTTGGAGCAAAGCCAAGACTATTTATATAAGTGGAGACGATGACCAGGCAATCTTTAGATGGGCGGGTGCTGACATTGAACATTTTATAAATATGAAAGCTAGTAAAATAACTACATTGGAACAATCATACCGTTGTCCTAGATTGGTTCACAAAATGGCTAGTAATATTATTAGTAGGGTAGGAAACAGACGATTAAAACAATGGAAGGGAAGAGATTACATGGGACAAATACGATACCATGCTTTTCCAGAAGGAGTTGACTTACGAAAAGGGGAATGGCTTGTCATGGCACGAACAAATTATCTTCTAGATGAATTAGAAAGACAGGTAAGAACAGAAGGATTATTATATAAGAGAAATAATAGATTGCCTATATCCCAGAAATTATTAGAAGCCACGCAGGCGTGGAGAGCATTGGAACAAGGCGAGGAAATTGACCTGCCAGCTGTTAAAAGCATATACTCATATATGTCAACTAAGCTTGGCATTGCTCATGGACATAAACAGTTAAGAACTGCTGATGATAAAAGGAAATATGATGTAGAAAATTTAGTGATGAATCATGGATTATTAGTTTCAGGTAGACCATGGGATATTGCTTTTGACAAAGTAGGAAATAGGGATAAGGAATATTTAAGAGCCATAGAAAAAAGAAATGGATCTAAAATAGACGATCCTAAAATAAATTTAAGCACTATTCATGCAGCTAAGGGAGGGGAATCACAAAATGTAATGCTTCTCACTGACCTTACGCGCAAGACCCAAGAATCACTGGAGCAGAATCCAGATGACGAGTCACGTGTATTTTATGTGGGTGTTACACGTACTAAGGAAAGTTTACATATAATACAGCCACAACGTGAAGGAGGATTCATAATATGAAAAAAGAAGAAATTTTAGAACAAGCAAAGAAACTTATTTCTAATAACAGAGAAGAGCAACACGGGGATGCCTATAAAAATCATTCACAAATCTCTGACTTATGGAGTGTATTTTTGGATGATAAATTAAAACCCTTTAAGGAAATTAGTCCAGGAGATGTGGCGCTAATGATGGTGTTAGTAAAAATATCCCGTTCAACCATGGGAGAATTCAACAAGGATGATTACTTGGATGGTTCTGCCTACATGGCCATTGCGGGGGAATTAAATGATCCTGATAATATTCTAGGCCAAGAAAAAGATGAAGGAACTATAAGAGGGGAAAAAACATTAGCATATATTAAGAAACTCAACAAGGAGAAGAAATAATGATGAAAGATATGTTCAAGGAAATTAATTCAGAATGGGTGGCACCTACCACCTTTCCTGATCTAAGTACACATAGTAAAGTTGCCATTGATTTGGAAACATGCGATCCGGGGTTAATTAAGGAAGGACCAGGATGGCCTACCAAAAGGGGGCAAGTGATTGGTATTGCAGTCTCATCCAACGGTTTTACAGGATATTATCCTATCGCTCATGAAGGTGGGGGAAATATGGATGAAAAGAAAGTAATTAAATATGTAAAGTCCATATGTGAAGACGGTTCAATTGATAAAGTGTTTCATAATGCTCAATATGATATTGGTTGGCTTTCAACAGTAGGGATAGAAGTCAAGGGAAGAATACACGATACAATGGTTGCCATGGCGCTCATTGATGAGAATCGTTTTTCTTATACCCTAAATAGTATTTCAGGAGAATACTTAGGGGAGAGAAAAAATGAAACAAAATTACGAGAAGCCGCAGATGCGTTTGGAGTAGACCCGAAGAATGAAATGTACAAATTACCGGCACAATTTGTTGGAGAATACGCTGAAAAAGATGCGAGGTTAACATTAAAGCTTCATGAGAAATTGTCATGGGAAATTACAAAAGATAATCTTCAGACAGTATATGACATAGAATGTCGATTAATCAATGTTATTTTTCAAATGACTAAAAAAGGTGTGCGTGTAGATACCCACAGCGCAGTGAATCTAATAGAACGTTTCAAGAACAAAGAAAAAAAGTTACTGAAGAGAATTAAGGATCTTACTGGACTTAAAATAGAAATATGGGCGGCAGCTTCAATATCAAAAGCTTTTGATGCTTTAAATCTTCCATATGAAAGAACAGAGAAGACTAATTCTCCATCATTTACTAAGATGTTCCTAACAGACCATCCACATGAGTTACCTCGATTAATTATGCAGGCGAGGGAATTAAACAAATTAAGAGGAACTTTCCTGCAAGGTCTCTTAAACCACAGCAAGGAGGGAAGAATACATGCCCACATTAACCAAATTAGGTCTGACAGTGGAGGTACTGTCACTGGTCGTTTTTCTTATAATCATCCTAATTTACAACAGATTCCGAGCAAAGGACAATTCGCAAAAGACATTAGGAAAATCTTTATTCCAGAAGCTGGGGAATATTGGCTTAAAGCTGACTACTCACAACAAGAGCCAAGACTCTTAACTCATTTTGCTAAGCTCGTGGAGCAACCAGGATCAACAGAGGTACAGGAAGCTTATCAAAAAACTGATCTTGATTTTCATCAACAAACAGCAGATATGGCAGGAGTTGAAAGAAAATTAGCCAAGACCATAGGATTAGGAGTAATGTATGGTATGGGTTATCATAAATTAGCTAGAGAGTTAGATATGGAACCACAAGAAGCTAAATTAATGCTACAGGATTTCCATAGTAAAGTACCATTTATGAAGGGTATGTTGGAAGCAGTTATGAATCGTGCTAATAATAAAGGCGTTATTCGTACTTTATTGGGTCGTAAATGTAGATTTGATCTATGGGAACCTACATCTTGGGGTGTGCACAAGGCATTGCCACTAAATCAAGCACAAACAGAGTATGGGATGGCAATTAAGAGAGCTTATACTTATAAGGCATTAAATAGGTTGATTCAAGGATCAGCTGCAGACCAGACCAAGAAAGCTATGGTTGATGTATATGAGGAGTTGGGTATTGTTCCTCTTATACAAGTTCATGATGAATTGGACTGCTCTGTTAAGAATGAAAAGCAAGGAAAAAAAATAAAGGAAATTATGGAAAATTGTGTTGAACTAGTAGTTCCATCCAAAGTGGATACCGAGATTGGTGAAAGTTGGGGTGGATAATGGCTTACGCTAGACCTAGACAAGAAAGATATATTAAAACGGCTAAAGGAAAAGCAGCTATTAATAGATCTAGAACAAAAGAACAAAAAAAGCTTAGATCTACACTAGAAGGAAGGATTACATTAAGATATAGAAAGATTAAATGTGAATGGGGTAAGTACGTAGCTGATTGGTGGTTGAAACAAAAACCCATATGTTTTATGTGCGGACCCGAAGTTATATATGAAAAAGCCCCTTCTAGAAAGAATGGAAGACAAAATAAGAACGAATTAGCTATTGACCATGACCACAAGTATTCTAAAAAAGATTATAGAAAAAATCCTAATTTAGAACCTCGTGGATTACTTTGTCAAAGACACAACATGGCTTTTGGTCAGTTTGGAGAAAATATTGACGAATTTAAACGGGCAATAAAATATAAAAGGAAATATGGATGAACTGGATCTGTGCAACACTTATAACTTGCTTGTCATTTAATCCAGAAATGGATTATACAAACAATAATGAGTTTATTGAGGATGTACGTGCATGCACGGTGCATCTTAATTCCATGTATCCGGAGCACGAGAGGGTTCCAGTAAATTTAGTTTTAGCACAATCCATTCACGAATCCGAGTGGGGGCGTTCACGGTTTGCCACTGAAGGCAATAATTTATTGGGGATTCGTACATTTGACCCGTCTGATGATCAACTAAAGCCCATTAATAAACCTAATGTGAGCTGGGGGCTTAGGATCTTTGAGACCAAATGTGAATCCATATCTTACTATATAGAATTATTAAATAATAACCATCATTATGAAGGCTTCAGGGAGGAGAGATTAATGCAGTATACCAGTGATTTAGTGGACCTGGAAAAGTTAGCGATGACACTTGCAATTTACGCCGAAGACGTGTATTATACGCAAAAAATAATCCAAACAATTAGAGAGCTGAATGACAACGAAAAGTAAAGGAAAACCCGGGTACAGGGAACAAGGCAAGAAAAGGGCTGACGGTGTCAAGCACAATTTTGCCATCAACAAGGAGCAGATGGAATATGAGAGAAGAAAACTTTTACAGGAAATGTCAACAAAAGTTACTAAAAAAGATCTTAATAATATGGCGGCAGTTGCGGCGACTAAGGAGCCTGAGTACCTTGACGAGGAAGGAAACAAACGAGAGCCAACATTGCGCATCCTATCACTCGGCGCAGGGGTTCAGTCTTCCTGTCTCGCACTCATGGCGCAAGAAGGACTGACAAAGCACAAGCCAGATTATATGATCTTTGCTGATACGGGATGGGAACCGTCGTTCGTTTACGAGCACGTTGAATATCTCAAAAAAGCAATAACAATTTGCCCACTCATTACAGTTGAGCGAAGCAACATCCGTGAGGATCTTATTCGTGCAGCGAATCCCATCAAGGGATCCAATGAGGAGCATAAATCTTTCGCCGGACGCGTACCGAACCCCCCACTATTCGCGAAGCGTCCTGGTGGAAAGGTTGGCATGCTTTATAGGCAGTGTACACATGACTACAAGGTCATTCCCATTCAAAAAAAGATGAGGGAAATTCTAGGAGTCAAGCCACGGCACAGGGTTAAGAAAGGAACAATCGTTGAACAGTGGATTGGCATCTCAACGGATGAGGCCATGCGCATGAAGAAGGCCAGAATGTATTGGCTGGAGTCGCGTTGGCCTCTGATAGAAATGAAAATGTCAAGGGCTGATTGCCTAAGGTGGTACAAGGAAAGCGGAGTGCATCCAATGCCAGGAAAATCATCTTGCATAGGGTGCCCATACCATCACAATGACCAGTGGAAAAACATGCAGAAGAACTATCCAACGGACTTTGAGGATGCATGCGAGGTTGATGACAAGATTAGAGCAGGATTGAAGAATACAACAGCAGAATTATTTTTACATAAGTCAGGCGTTCCTCTAAGAACAATAGACTTCCAGGAGAAGCCTAAGCAAGCGAATCTTTTCGGAGAGACATTCGATGAGGAATTTGCGGATGAATGCGAAGGACTTTGTGGAGTATAAGAAAGGGGAGGACTATGATCCGAAGAGCGTGCGACCGGGCCCTAAAGGAGGGACGGCTCCTAAATTCAAATGTTTCAACTGTGATAAATGGTTTAACGGGAATGAATGGAAGTATACGCTCTCTAAATCGTGGTATCCTTCTCTTAAATATAAGATTAACTTTTTATGCGGTCCGTATTGCTCTACGGAGATTTATGAGAAATATAAAGAAAAATATGTTGGACCATGAGTAGGGCGGATTTAAAAAGAAAAAGGCATAAGGGAAGACGTAAGGTCGGATCTAATAAAAGACGAAATCGTAGACGTGCTCGTCTAGGGTTAAGAATAAGGAGAAAATAATGAGACCAGAAAAATCGGAAATTGAAGATAGAAGAAAAGAATTACAAAAGCAGCATGATGATCTTTTGGTAAAAATAAATCAGGGGAAGGAAGCAATAAGAAGCATGGATGCCAATTTAATTATTTTACAGGGGGCGATTCAGCAGTGCGATTGGACTTTGAGACTATATAAAGAGGAAAAAAAGAAATAATGGAGGTTTGGGATCCAAAAGATAAAACGACTGTTTTAAGCCAAATAAAAAGCTTCATAGCGGGCTCTCAGAGAGCTTTAACGAGGTGGTTGGTATGTTTGTGCCCGGGTAATTTAGTGTTCAGAGTCAAAGATCGCTTCTATGCCTTCTGTGAGATCCGTGGAAGTAAGATTAGCAATTGGGCATGGCATAAACGCTGGAACAAGAGAAATAAAAGAAAATGAAATATTTTTTAATGATTTTGTTTCTATCACTCATATCATATATGATATTTGTTTCGTATATGCAGATTAACCATCCAAATCATTTCAATGCATTTTAAATGAAACCTAAAATAATTCACACAAGAACATTTTCATGCGCCGATGACCATCCCATTGTGTACTATACCTTTGATAAGGATAATAGGGCGATGTGCGAATACTGTTCCACTCACTTTATCTATGAGCCAAAGGATTTTTATACCAAAGTGCAAGAAGAAAAGAAGCTACTCGATATGTCAATGAAAGAATCCGTTAAACAAAAAGAAGAAAGAACTCACTCGGAAGAGATGCAGGATAAGATTGAACCTATTGACCATGATCATGTAAATAGAGTTTTGAAAGGCAGCGGGTAATGAAAACTGAAGAGGTCCTAAAAATTCTGGAAGAAAGTAAACTTACTAACGTCCATCCTCCAAGCACCATTCAAAGCAAGCTGAAGACCTATATAGATCTTCTTGATACTATGGATGATACGATGGATCGCTATACGTGGCTAATGGAATTTGGAAAGAAGTCTGCGATAGTTCCTGAGAGATTCAAATTAAAGGAGTTCGAGGTCCCAGGCTGTCAATCACAGACGTGGCTGGTTCCCCATTTTACATACGAAGATACAATTTATTTTACAGCTGATTCAGCTGCGTTGATATCCAAGGGTATGGTATGTCTTCTAGCTGATGTCTTTAGTAATTCTACAAGAAGCGATATAGCATCCTTCGAAGAAAAATCATTAGACGGCTTGAATTTAGATGTCCTTCTGACTGCCGGTCGGAGGAACGGCGTTTATTCGATGTTGAAAGTGATCCAATCGTATGGATCACACAAAGACTAAACACCTTTCTGTGTCCTTCTGGGTAAGGTCTGATAGTATTTTAATACCTTTTTTCATTATAATCCCAATGATAATCTAGCCTCATCACTCATCATATCCTTAGTGAATGGTGGTGTATGAGTTAGCTTTACTCTAACTTTACCTACTTCCTCTACCTTCATCACCGCTTGTTTGATGCTTGCAGAGATCTCATCTGCCATCGGACAAAACATGGACGTAAGCGTATGAGTAATAGTGACATCCTTATCCTTAATATCAATATCATAGACCAAACCCAAATCAAATATATTAATGGATGTTATCTCTGGATCATAAACTGTCTTCAGCTGGTCTATTATCTGTTCCCTCATGCTCTGCCTTTAACAAGCGTTTTGTGGCAATACCTTTTTGATATTAATCGCGTTCTTTTTTCCTTTATTCTCTCCTATCTCGAATTCTATCTCTTCTCCTTCTGTTAGTGTGTCAATACCGGCCTTTTCTAAAGCCGATACGTGCAAGAAGACATCCTTGCCTTCCTGTTCAATAAATCCATATCCTTTGGTTGGATTAAACCATTTAATTTTTCCTGTAGTCATTAGTTTCCTTATAG
>Ga0208316_1000787_pt1 | contig 22682 bp, 20 predicted proteins | sample MalvireepMed_231_FD_184240 | JGI IMG/M metagenome (GOLD analysis project Ga0208316, IMG submission 184240) | Marine viral communities from the Global Malaspina Expedition - Malaspina viral metaG DeepMed_231 (SPAdes) (version 2) | ecosystem: Environmental > Aquatic > Marine > Oceanic | place... | reverse complement strand
GGCGGGCGGGACGTCGGATTGAAAGATGGCGGGCTCCGGCAGGAAGGCGGCTGTGAAAGAGACCTGTCGAACAGATGGAACGGGCGGGCGTTCCCTCAAGTCGTCCGAGCGAGGCGCTTCAGCAGCTCGGCGGCGAACTCGGACAGGGTGTCGTCGCGGGCGCCCATGACCAGGATGCGGTCGCCGGGGCGCGCTGTCTGGATCAGGCGCTCGCCACAGGCCGTCCGGTCCGGCAGGGCCTCCGCATGGCGGCCCGCCGCCGTCACGCCTTCCGCGATATCGCCCGAGCCCACGCTGCGGTCGGTGGTGCCGCCGTAATAGACCGGCTCGGGCATCAGCAGCACGTCGTCGGGGGTCATCAGCCGGGCGAAGACGTCGATGAACTCGGTCTTCATCAGCTTCAGCGGGCCGAAGCCGTGGGGCTGGAACAGGATCAACAGGCGGCCGGGAAAGGCGTGCAGGGTGTTGAGAGTGGCGGTGATCTTGTCCGGGTTGTGGGCGAAGTCGTCGATGACCGTGACCCCGCCCGCCTGACCGGCCACCTCCAGACGACGGCGGATGCCTGAGAAGTCCCTCAGCGCGGCTGCCGCGTCCGCCACCGGCACGCCCAGCGCCTTGACGGCCCCGATGGCCGCCAGCGCATTGGCGACATTGTGGGCGCCCGGGACGCGCAGCTCGGCCTCATGGGTCGCGCCGTCGGTCTCGATCAGGCGGAAGGTCACGCCCGTGGCGGTGGGGGTCAGGTCCACGGCGCGCAGGTCAGCGTCCGCATGGTCCAGCGCGAAGGTGATCGTCGCCCGGGCCTGTCTGGCGAGGGCAGGGGTCTCGGCGTCGTCCAGATTCAGCACCGCTGTCGCCGCCCGGCCCGCGAAACCTCCGAACAGGGCGCGCAACTCCTCCATGGACTTGTGGTCCAGCGAGACGTTGGAGACCACCGCGACCGTGGGCTCATAGCGGGCGATGGAGCCGTCGGACTCATCCACCTCGCTGACGAACAGGTCCGGCCCGCCGATCAGGGCGCTGGCGAACGGCTGGTCGGGCTGGACGAAATTCTTCATCACCGCGCCGTTCATGACGGTGGGCGCGCGCCCGGCCCGGTGCAGGATCCAGGCGATCATGCCGGTGATTGTGGACTTGCCGCTGGTGCCCGCCACGCCGACGCTGGTCCCGGCCCCGTTGAACAGCTCCGACAGCAGCTCGGGCCGGGTCAGGATACGGGCGCCTGCGGCCCTGGCCGCGCGGATGTCGGGCACGGTGTCCTCCACCGCCCCGGTGGCCACAACGGTATGATCGGCGCGCACGCCCGATCCGTCCTGGGGATGCAGGGTGAAGCCCTGGCCGCGCAGCCAGTCGAACTTCTCCGGCGTGCGTCCCTGATCCAGCGCCCGGTCGGAGCCTTCGACCGAGGCCCCGCGCGCCTTCACGATCAGGGCCAGCGGCAGCATGCCCGAGCCGCCGACGCCGCAGAAGAAATAGGACTGGTCTTGATTCATGCGCCGCGAACCCCGAAGGCTTGAAGCGCCTGACTAGCACGGCGCGACGGCGGCGCCAGAGGATTGCGCGAGAGAATGGCCAGCCCCGACAAGCCCTTCCGCATCGGCGTGGTGGCCGCAAGTTCGCGCTTCGAGCGGGAGACCGCCATGCTGGCGCAGGAGATGGTGCGCGCGCTGTATCCCGACGGCTCGGTCGAACTGAAGTTCCACCCGGCGTCCTTCGGCAAGCACGGCCATTTCGCGGGCGACGACGCCAGCCGGGCCAAGGCGTTCCTCGAGATCGCCAACGACCCGACCCACGACGCCCTGTGGTTCGCCCGGGGCGGCTATGGCTCCTGCCGCATCGCCGAGGCGGTGATGGCGGGGGTCAACGACGCCGCGCGCAAGAAATTCTACATGGGCTATTCCGACGCCGGCTCCATCCTTGCGGGGCTGTACCGGCTGGGGTTCGGGCAGGTGTTCCACGGACCCATGGTGCAGGACCTGCGCCGGTCCGACGGCAAGATCGCTTTCGCCCGCGCCCTCGACTGGCTGGTGCGGCGGGACAAGGCGGCGCTGGAGCCCTCGGTCCTGACCGGCGGCGCTCCCACGGCGGCCTTCAACATCACCATCCTCAGCCAGCTTCTGGGCACGGCGCTGGAGCCCGACCTGACCGGCCATGTGCTGATGCTGGAGGAGGTGGGCGAGGCGGACTACCGCACCGACCGCGCCATGTTCCACATCACCGGCCAGCCTGCGATCCGCCGCGTGGCGGGCATCCGTCTGGGCCGGATCAGCGACGTCACCCCCAACGATCCCGACTTCGGCCTGACCTCCGAACAGATCGTGCGCTACTGGTGCGACCGGTCGGACATTGTCTATCTGGGCCGCGCCGACATCGGCCACGATTCCGCCAACCGGGTCGTGCCCTTCGGACCGTTGACCTGAGCCGTTCCAGGGTCGATCACGGGACATCGTCAATTGAAGAAGCGTGCTGGCTTGGCCGACTCCCGCAAGGACAGAAAGGGCGCCGTCACCATCCACGACGTGGCGCGCCACGCCGGGGTCTCGCCCATGACCGTGTCGCGGGTCATGAACGCGGCGCCCGGGGTCAAGCCGGCGACCCGCGAGAAGGTCCAGAAGGCCGTGGACGTCCTGGGCTACGCGCCCAATGCCGCGGCGCGCAGCCTGGCGCGCCAGGGCGGCGGCCGCATCGGCCTGCTCTACTCCAACCCGTCCGCCGGCTATCTCAGCGAGTTTCTGGTGGGGGCCCTCGACGGCGCCCAGAAGACCGGCGTCCTGCTGCTGATCGAAAAGTGCGACCCCAACGCGGACAGCGAGCGCGCCGCGGTGGGCCGTCTGATCGCGGGCGGCGCCTCGGGTGTGATCCTGCCGCCGCCTCACGGCGAATCCTACGCGGCCCTGTCCGAGCTGAAAGAGGGCGGCGTGGCCGTGGTGGCCGTGGCCGCCGGGCGCTTCCGCTCTGACGCCAGCGCCGTGCGCATCGACGACTTCGCCGCCGCCTCCGAAATGACCCGGCATCTGCTGGCGCTCGGCCACCGTCGCATCGGCTTCATCAAGGGCGCCGCCAACCAGACCGCCACCGCCGAGCGCCTGCTGGGCTTCGAGACCGAGATGCGCGCGGCCGAGCCCGCCGCCACGGCCCTGATCGAGGCCGGCGAATTCACCTATCGTTCCGGCCTCGAGGCCGCCGACCGCCTGCTGTCCGAGCGTCGCCGCCCCACGGCCATCTTCGCCTCCAACGACGACATGGCCGCCGGCGTCCTGACCGTCGCCCACCGCAAGGGGCTGGATGTGCCGGGCGATCTCACCGTGGTCGGCTTCGACGACACCTCCATCGCCACCGCCGTCTGGCCCGAGCTGACCACCGTGCGCCAGCCGGTGGCCGAAATGGCCGAGGCGGCCGTGCGCATCCTCAGCGAGGACATCCGGGGGCGGGGCGCCACCCGCAGGGGCGACCCCGTCGACCAGCTCGTCACCCACACCCTGGTGGTGCGCGACTCCTGCGGGCCGGCTGCCGCCTCGACCTGAGCCCTGACGGGACGATTGATCTTGACAGCGGAGCCGGGCCCTTCGATGTTACCGCTAACAGTAACGGCCGCGACGGCGGGCTTGCCCGCCTCACGCGACGGCGGGGGAAATGACCAGTCTTGTTGAATGCCTTGCGGCGGATTGGGCCGCCGCGACCCTGATCGGACGGATGGACCTGCCCGAAGGCCCGACGCCGGTGCGCGTCCGCAGCGGCCGGGTTCAGGATATCTCCGGTTTCGCCCCCACCTGCGCCGACGCCCTCGCCCGGGCCGATGACCTCGCCACGTTTGAAGGTCGCGATCTCGGCGCCCTGGCGGACATGGAGTTCGTCACCGTCTGGGATGCGCCGTCCCCCGGCGCCATCAAGCTGCTCTCGCCGGTCGATCTCCAGTGCGTGAAAGCGTCCGGCGTGACCTTCGCCGTCTCGGCCGTGGAGCGGGTGATCGAGGAGCGCGCCAGGGGCGACGCCGCCGCCGCCGATGACATCCGCAAGGCCCTCAAGGACAAGGTCGGCGCCGACCTGTCCGCCGTAAAGCCCGGCTCGGAGCAGGCGGCCGCCCTCAAGACGGCCCTGGTCGCCGACGGCCTCTGGTCGCAGTACCTGGAGGTCGCCATCGGCCCGGACGCCGAGATCTTCACCAAGGCGCCCATCCTGTCCTCGGTGGGCTGGGGCGACTTTGTGGGCGTGCGCTCGGACTCCGCCTGGAACAACCCCGAGCCCGAGGTTGCGGTGGTCTGCGATTCCACGGGCCGCATCCTCGGCGCGACTCTCGGCAATGACGTCAATCTGCGCGACATCGAGGGCCGTTCGGCCCTGCTGCTGGGCAAGGCGAAGGACAATAACGCCTCGGCCGCGCTGGGGCCGTTCATCCGCCTGTTCGACGACGCCTTCACCCTGGATGACCTGCGCCAGGCCACCATCTCGCTGGAGGTGGTCGGCGACGACGGCTTCGTCATGAAGGGCGAAAGCTCCATGAGCCTGATCAGCCGCGATCCGGTGGAGCTGGTCGGCCAGACGGTGGGCAAGCACCACCAGTATCCTGACGGCTTTGTCCTTTATCTGGGCACCATGTTCGCGCCCATCGACGACCGCGATGCGCCGGGCGGCGGCTTCACCCACAAGCCGGGCGACCGGGTGCGGGTGTCCTCGCCCCGCCTGGGGGTGCTCGACAACAAGGTGACCACCTGTGACCAGGCCCCGCCGTGGACGCTGGGCGTTTCCGGGCTGATGCGGAATCTGGCGTCCCGCGGCCTGCTCGGAGGCGCGCGATGAGCGGCGCGATCTACCCCTGCCTCAAGGGGCGGCTGGTGGTCATCACCGGCGGCGGATCAGGCATCGGCGAGGGCATGACCGAGGCCTACGCGCGACAGGGGGCGCGGGTGGTGTTTCTGGACATCGCCGAAGCCCCGTCGCGGGCGCTGGAGGCTCGCCTGGCGACGCTGGACCCCGCGCCGGTGTTCTTTCCCTGCGACCTGACCGACATGGACGCGTTGAAGGCCTGTTTCGCCGGCATCGAGGCGGAGCACGGACCGGCGGACGTTCTGGTCAACAACGCCGCCAACGACGATCGTCACGCGGCCGAGGCGGTCACGCCCGAATACTGGGACGAGCGCATGACGGTGAACCTGCGGCACCAGTTCTTCGCCGCCCAGGCCGTGGCTCCGGCCATGCGGCGGCGCGGCAAGGGCGTGATCCTGAATCTGGGTTCCATCTCGTGGCACCTGGGTCTGCCCGATCTGTCGCTCTACGAAACCGCCAAGGCGGCCATCGAGGGCATGACCCGGGCGCTGGCCCGCGAATGGGGAGGCGACGGCGTGCGGGTGGCCTGCATCGTGCCGGGGAATGTGAAAACGGAACGCCAGATGAAGTGGTACACGCCCGAGGGCGAGGCCGAGATCGTGGCGGCCCAGTGTCTGACACTGCGGATCGAACCCAGGGACGTCGCCGCCATGGCGCTGTTCCTGTCGTCCGATGACGCCCGGGCCATCACCGGGCATGAGTATTTCGTGGACGCAGGCTGGCGATAGCCGGGCGTCTCAACCGGGTCGGGAGAACCCACGGGAGGATTGAGAATGACGGATGTGACTCAGGCGGGGGCTCCGCCCTCGGCCGAACTTGAACGAACAAACATGGGGCTGGTCATCCTCACCGTTCTGGTGGCGACGATCGGCGGCTTTCTGTTCGGCTACGACAGCGGTGTGATCAACGGCACCGTGGAGGGTCTGCGTCAGGCCTTCAATTCCGAGGACGTGGGCACGGGGTTCAATGTGGCCTCCATGCTGCTGGGCTGCGCGGTCGGCGCGGCCTTCGCCGGGCGCGCCGCCGACTTCTGGGGCCGTCGCACCATGCTGATCGTGGCGGCGGTGCTCTTCATCGTCAGCGCCTGGGGCTCGGGCATCGCGGGCGGATCCCTGGAGTTCGTGATCTACCGCATGCTGGGCGGCCTGGCCGTCGGGGCCGCCAGCGTCATGGCCCCGGCCTACATCTCCGAGATTGCGCCGGCGCACATGCGCGGGCGCCTGACCACGATCCAGCAGATCGCCATTATCTCGGGTCTGTTCTGCTCGTTTCTGGCCAACTACCTGCTGGCCGACACAGCGGGCGGCTCGACCGCCGGGTTCTGGCTGGGCTTCACCACCTGGCGCTGGATGTTCTGGATCGAACTGATCCCGGCGGTGATCTTCTTCTTCGCCCTGTTCCTGATCCCGGAAAGCCCGCGCTTCCTTGTCATCAAGGGCAAGCACGACAAGGCCGCCCAGGTGCTGGGCCGTCTGTTCGGGCCGAAGGCCGCCGGACTGAAGGTCGCCGAAATCCAGCAGTCCCTGACCGCCGACCACAAGCCGCGCCTGTCGGACCTGATCGACCGCAACAAGGGCGGCGTGCGCATGATCGTCTGGGCCGGCATCGGCCTGGCGGTGTTCCAGCAGCTGGTGGGCATCAACATCGTCTTCTACTACGGCGCGGTGCTTTGGCAGTCGGTGGGCCTCAGCGAGAACGACGCCCTTCTGATCAATGTGCTGTCCGGCGCCCTGTCCATTGCGGCGGTGATCCTCGGCCTGCTGGTGATCGACAGGATGGGCCGCAAGCCCATGCTACTGATCGGCTCGGTGGGCATGGCCATCACGCTCGGGCTGGTGGCCTACGCCTTTTCCACCGGGACCTTCATGGCCGCCGGCACGGTTCTGGAGGCGGGCACGGTGCTGAACAGCGGCGCCGTCTATGACGCGCAGACGACCCTGTCCTCCAGCTTCCTCGACCTCACGCCCGGGATGGGGCTGCTGGCGCTGGTGGCGGCCAATGTCTATGTGATGTTCTTCAACTTCAGCTGGGGCCCGGTCATGTGGGTCATGCTGGGCGAGATGTTCCCGAACCAGATCCGCGGCTCCGGCCTGGCGGTTTCGGGCTTCGCCCAGTGGATCGCCAACTTCGGGATCACCATGAGCTTCCCGATCATGGCCGCCGGCATCGGCCTGACGCTGACCTACGGCTTCTACGCCCTCAGCGCCCTGGTCTCGGTCTTCTTCGTCCTCGCCCTGGTCAAGGAGACCCGCGGCAAGGAACTGGAGCAGATGACCGGCTGAGCCGCCGGTCTATCGACCACGAACAGGCGGGGCCGAACGAATTCGTCGTTCGGCCCTTGCCTGATTTGTATGATGACTTAGGGTCCGCGACCTCCCCGGCCGGACCAAAAAGGAGACACGCCATGTCCGATACCCTCGAACTGTCCCACTGGATCAACGGCGAGAAGGTGTCGACGGACCGGCCGTCAGAGAGTCTGAATCCGTCCGACACCCGCGACGTGGTGGCCCGCGTTCCCGACGGCGGCGACGCCGAGGTCAACGCGGCGGTGGACGCCGCACGCGCGGCCTTCGGCGGCTGGGCCGACGCCTCGCCCGAGGTGCGCGCCGACGTCCTGGACAAGGCCTCCAACATCCTGATGGAGCGCCGCGAGGCGGTGGGCCGGCTGCTCTCGCGCGAGGAGGGCAAGACCCTGCCCGAGGGCATCGGCGAGACCGTGCGCGCCGCGCGCATCCTCAAGTTCTTCGGCGGCGAGGCCCTGCGTCTGCATGGCCAGAACCTGATGTCGACACGGCCCGGCGTGGAGGTCCAGACCTATCGCCAGGCGGTGGGCGTCTATGGCCTGATCACGCCCTGGAACTTCCCCATCGCCATCCCCGCCTGGAAGATGGCTCCGGCCCTGGCCTTCGGGAACACGGTGGTGATCAAGCCCGCCGGCCAGACCCCGGCCACGGCCGAGGCGCTGGTGGCCATCCTGCATGAGGCGGGCCTGCCCAAGGGCGTGGTCAACATGATCATCGGCCGCGGCCGCGTCGGTCAGGCCATCGTGGATCACACGGGCGTGGACGCCGTCAGCTTCACCGGCTCGCAAGGCGTCGGCGCCGGCGTGGCCCAGGGCGCGGTCAAGCGTCAGGCCCGCGTTCAGCTGGAGATGGGCGGCAAGAACCCGCTTGTGGTCATGGACGATGCGGACCTGGACCGTGCGGTGCAGATCGCCCTCGACGGCTCCTTCTTCGCCACCGGCCAGCGCTGCACGGCCTCCTCGCGCCTGATCGTACAGGACGGCATTCACGACAAATTCGTCGCGGCGCTGGCGGAAAAGGTGAAGGCCCTGCGCGTGGGCGACGCCCTTGACCCGGACACCCAGATGGGCCCCGCCGTCAGCGAGGACCAGATGGAGACCTCCTACCGCTACATCGAGGTGGCGAAGGGCGACGGCGGCCGCATCGTCACCGGCGGCGATCGTCTGCAGATGGAAAAGCCCGGTTGGTACGTGCAGCCGACCCTGATCGCCGACACGGCGACGGACATGCGCATCAATCAGGAAGAGGTGTTCGGCCCCGTCGCCTCCACCATCCGGGTGAAGTCCTATGAAGAGGCCCTCGAGATCGCCAACGGCGTGGAGTTCGGCCTGTCCGCCGGCATCGTCACCACCAGCCTGAAGCATGCCCGCGACTTTCAGCGCAACGTCCGCGCCGGCATGGTCATGGTCAATCTGCCCACGGCGGGCGTGGACTATCACGTGCCCTTCGGCGGCTCGAAGAAGTCCAGCTATGGCCCGCGCGAACAGGGCTTCGCGGCGGTGGAGTTCTTCACCCAGACCAAAACCGCCTACTCCTGGAGCTGATGGTGTCGACGCCCGAGCTGATCTGGGATCTCAAGGCCGAACTGGCCGAGGGGCCGGTGTGGGACGCGGCCCGACGCTGCGTCTGGTTTGTGGACATCAAGGGCCGGACCCTGAACCGCTACGGCGTCGATGACGGGGCCAGGCAGAGCTGGTCCGCGCCGGACCAGATCGGCTTCGCCCTGCCTGCCGGGGACGGTTCGCTGATCTGCGGCGTGCGCGGGGGGCTCCACCGGTTCGACGTGGGCACGGGCGTCTTCACGCTGCTCCAGCCGGTGGAGACGGATCGCCCCCAGAATCGCCTGAACGACGGCTTCGTGGCCCCCGACGGTTCGCTGTGGTTCGGCTCCATGGACGATTCCGAACAGCAGAAGACCGGCGCCCTGTATCGCTGGGCGGCCGGTGAACTGACGCTGATGGACGACGGCTACGGCGTCAGCAACGGCCCGGCCCTGAGCCCCGACGGTAGGGTGCTCTATCACCACGACACCCTGGACAAGGCCGTCTACGCCTTCGACCACGCCGACGGCGTGGTCTCCAACAAGCGTCTGTTCGCCACGACGGTCGAAGGCTACGCCGACGGCCCGTCGGTGGACTCGGCGGGCGTGCTGCACGTGGGCCTGTTCGGCGGCTGGGGCGTGGGACGCTACGGGCCCGACGGCGCGTATCTGGGCAAGATCGACTTCCCCGTCTCGGCGGTGACCAAGGCCGCGTTCGGCGACGACGACCTGAAGACCCTGTACTGCACCAGCGCCTGGCTCGGCCAGGACGCGGAGAGCCGCGCCGCCCAGCCCATGGCGGGCGGGTTGTTCCGCGTTCGCGTGGAGACGCCCGGCTTGCCGCAAGCGATCATCCGCCTCTGATGCGCCTGTCCTGCGGCGACTGGCGGCTGACCTTGCGGCCGGACCTCGGCGGTTCGGTCGAGGCCCTGACCTGGGGCGACGTTCCCATCCTGCGGCCCACCCCGCCGGGAACCCGCGACATCCTGCAGACCGCCTGCTTCCCGCTGGTTCCCTACGCCAACCGGATCATGGGGGGAGGGTTCGCCTTCGACGGCCGGGACGTCCGGCTGCCGGTGCTGGACGCCTTCGCGCCCCACGCCCTGCACGGCGATGGGTGGCTGGCCCCGTGGCGCGTCGGCGCCCAGGCTGCGGACTCGGCGACCCTGATCCACGACCATGTGTCCGGCGCCTGGCCCTGGGCCTACCGGGCCACGCAGACCTTCACCCTGAGCGAGGCGGGCCTGCGGATGGATCTGTCCCTGCGCAACGGGGCGGACGAGCCGGCCCCGGCGGGCCTGGGCCTGCACCCCTATTTCCCCCGCGGCGCCGCGACACGTCTGACGCTCTGCGCCGACGGGGCCTGGGACGCCACATCGCCCGACGTGCCCTGGCGGCCGATCGTCGCCGGGGACGCCATGGACTGGTCCGGCGGGCGGCGGGTCGAGGACGCGCCCTTCATCGACCACGCCTACTCCGGCTGGGACGGCTGCGCACACCTGGATCAGGGCGACCATGCCGTGCGCATCGCGGCGTCCGACAACTGCCCCATCGCCCAGGTCTACGCGCCGACCGGCGCGGACTTCCTCTGCGTCGAGGCGGTCACTCACCGCCCCGACGCCCTGAACGGCGCCCCGGGCGAACGCGGCGCCATGGCGGTGCTTCAGCCCGGCGAGACCCTGGCCATTAGCCTCAGCCTCAGCCTCACCACAGGCTGATCCGCCGCAACCGATCAGGCTCTAGTGATTGTCCCGGGGCGCGGGGGCGATGGTGTCCACGATGCGGTGATATTTGACGGCCGGCTCCAGCGTCGCGCCGGTCTCCAGCTGTCCGGTCAGGTTGCGCTGGATTTCCTGCCACGGGGTCTGTGAGGCGGGATAGGCGTAGCCGCCGTCGGCCTCCAGCGCCGCCTTGCGCGCGGCGATCTCCGCGTCGGAGACCATCAGGGTGACCGTGGAGGTCTTCAGGTCCACCCGGATGCGGTCCCCGGTCCTCAGCACCGCGATGGTCCCGCCCGCCGCCGCTTCCGGCGAGGCGTGCAGGATCGACGGCGATCCCGAGGTGCCTGACTGACGCCCGTCGCCGATGCAGGGCATGGCGGTGATCCCCTGTTTGATCAGGTAGTCCGGCGGACGCATGTTGACCACCTCCGCCGCGCCGGGGTGGCCGATGGGGCCCGAGCCGCGCATCACCAGCACCGAGCGTTCGGTGATCGCCTCCGCCGGATCGTCGATGCGGTGGTGATAGTCCTCGGGTCCGTCAAACACCACGGCGGTCCCCTCGAAGGCCTCGGGGTCGTTCGGGTCCGACAGATAGCGGTCGCGGAACTGGGCGGAGATGACGCTGGTCTTCATCACCGCGGAATCAAACAGATTGCCCGACAGCACCATGAAGCCCGCGTCGGTCATCAGCGGCTCGGTGATGGGCCGGATCACGTCGGGCAGGACGATCTCGGCGCCTTTGCAGTTCTCGCCCATGGTCCGGCCGTTGACCGTGGGCGCGTCCTCCCGGATCAGGCCCTGGCTCATCAGCTGGTTGACCACCGCAGGCACGCCGCCCGCCTGGTGGAAGTCCTCGCCCAGATAGGTCCCCGCCGGCTGAAGATTGACCAGCAGGGGGATGTGGTGGCCGTGCTCCTGCCAGGTCTTGAGGGGCAGGTCGACGCCCGCGTGCCGGGCCAGGGCGGTCAGGTGCACCGCCGCATTGGTGGAGCCGCCGATGGCCGAGTTGACGGCGATGGCGTTCAGGAACGCGTCCTTCGTCAGGATGTCCGACGGCTTCAGGTCCTCTTTCACCATGTCCACGATGCGCAGGCCTGTGCGGTAGGACATCTGCCCCCGCTCGCGGTAGGGCGCCGGGATGGCGGCCGAGCCCGGCAGGCTCATGCCCAGCGCCTCGGTCAGGCTGTTCATGGTCGAGGCCGTGCCCATGGTGTTGCAGTAGCCCACCGACGGGGCCGAGGTGGCCACCAGCTCGATGAAGCCTTCATAGTCCAGCTCGCCGCGCGCCATCATCTCGCGCGCCGTCCAGATGATGGAGCCGGACCCCACCCGCTGGCCCTTGTTCCAGCCGTTCAGCATGGGGCCCACCGACAGGGCTATGGCGGGGATGTTCACCGTGGCCGCGGCCATCAGGCAGGCGGGCGTGGTCTTGTCGCAGCCGATGGTCAGCACCACCCCGTCCAGCGGATAGCCGTACAGCAGCTCCACCAGCCCCAGATAGGCCAGGTTGCGGTCCAGCCCGGCGGTGGGCCGCTTGCCGGTTTCCTGAATCGGATGGACGGGGAACTCCAGGGCGATGCCGCCCGCCTCGCGAATGCCCTCGCGCACCCGCTTGGCCAGTTCGATGTGGTGGCGGTTGCACGGCGACAGGTCCGAGCCGGTCTGCGCGATGCCGATGATCGGCTTGCCCGAGCGCAGCTCCTCAAGCGTCAGGCCGTAGTTCAGGTAACGCTCCAGATAGAGCGCCGTCATGTCCGGGTTCGAGGGGTTGTCGAACCACAGGCGGGAGCGGAGTTGAGCGGGCTTCTTCATAAAGAAAAACAGTCTTTCAGACCCAGCCGCCGTCGACGACGTAGTGCTGGTTGGTGCAGGCGCCGGACTCATCCGACGCCATGAAGAGAACGAAGCGGGCGATGTCGTCCGGGACCAGCCGGCGCTTCAGGCACTGACGCTCCATGAGCTCGCGCTCGCTTTCGGGGGTCACCCACAGGCTCAGCTGGCGCTCGGTCATGATCCAGCCCGGCGCCACGGCGTTGACCCGCACGCCGTGGGGCCCGAAGTCGCGCGCCAGCGAGCGGGTCAGGCCCAGCACCGCCGACTTGCTGGCCGTGTAGGCCGCCATGCCGCCCTGGCCGATCATCCACGAGGTGGAGCCCAGATTGACGATGGAGCCGCCGCCCGCGTTGATCATGTCGGGCAGCACCGCCTGGGCGGCGAAGAACTGGTGCTTGAGGTTCACCGCCATGCGGCCGTCCCAGTAGGCCTCGTCCACCTCCAGCGCGTCGTGGCGTTCGTCGTGGGCGGCGTTGTTGATCAGCACCGTGATCGGGCCCAGCCGTTCCCGCACCGCCGCCACGGCGGATTTCAGCGCCGGAATGTCGGTCAGGTCACAGGGCAGGAACGCGACGGTCTCGCCCAGTTCGGCGGCCAGTCGTTCGCCGCGCGCCGTGTCGATGTCCAGCACGCCCACCCTGGCCCCCTGGGCGGCGAAGGCGCGGGTCATGGCGTCGCCGATGCCGCCGGCGCCGCCGGTGACGATGACGGTGCGATCCTTCAGGTCGGGATAGACGGCGGGCATGACTCAATCTCCTCGGCGGGGCCGCATCGGCGTGGGGCCAGGCCGCGCGGCGTCCTGCCTGAATCTTTCACTCATGAAAACAGTTATCCCATGCAAAAAGGGCGTGCGACAACCCCCGTGATGTGATCGGGCCGGAAGGCGAGGGGGCTCAAGCCTGCGAGGCGGAGCCGATTTCGGTGGAAATGGTTGCTGCGGCCCGGCGCAGATGAACCAGCGCCGTGGGCATGTCGCAGCCCAGGGTGGTGTGCTCGATATAGGGCAGGATGAGCGCGGCGATCACGCCGTCGGCCCCCATCACCGGCGCGGACATGTCCGTGACGCCTTTGACGAAGTCGCTGCCGCGCTGGGCGTAGCCCCGGGCGGCGGAGGCATCGGCTTCTCCGGCGAAGACCTCAAAGGCCTTGTCGCCGTGCAGGGCGCGCAGGGTCTGCTCAAGGCGGGCCCGCGCCGAGGGCGAGCCGAGGCCATAGAACATGCGGCCCGAGGTGGCCTCGATCAGATTGCGGCGATAGCCGATGCGGACCGAATAGCCCAGGTCACCCGGGCTCTCGACCCGCGCCACCACCACGATCTGTTCGCCCGTGGGCACCACCAGATGGCAGGACTGCACGGTGGTCTCCGCCAGAAGGCGCATGGCGGGCAGGGCCGCTTCCACCAGCGACTTCACCGGCGCCTGGGCCATGCCGAGGGTGAACAGGCGGTTCGTCAGGCGATAGCCGTCCGAGGACTGTTCGATATAGCCCCGGAACTCCAGCACCTGGATCATCCGGAACAGCTCCGACACCGACCGGTTCAGGGTCACCGACATCTGCGACGGGGTCATGGGGCGTCCGTGGCTGGACAGCAGTTCGAGCACGTCCAGGCCCTTCTCGAGCGCCGGCGCGCGATATTTGCGCGCCTCGAGCTCTTCTTCCAGCGGCGGCATGGCTTCCCCGATCAAGCTTGGTCTCCCCATGTCCTTAGCGCCGCCGCAGCCTCGATTGAAGGCTGCCTTCGGGGGTCTTACCCCGCCCGGACTCACGAAACCACATATGAAATCAGTTTCATTGCTTCAAGCCGGAGGATGTCGTAGCCCTTCGCTCCAGCGGCCGACGTCAACGGCCCATCGGGGGAGACTTTCATGACGCTGGCGCCGATCGACCTGATTCTTCTGGCTCTCTACGGGGTGGGCATCTTCGCCCTCGCCCAGTGGGTGTCCCGCGATCGCCCCGGCGAGCAGAAAAACACCACCGACTATTTCCTGGCCTCCAAAAGCCTGCCCTGGTGGGCCATCGGCGCCTCGCTGATCGCGGCCAACATCTCGGCCGAACAGATCATCGGCATGTCGGGATCGGGTTATGTCATCGGCCTGGCCATCGCCTCCTACGAATGGATGGCCGCCCTGACCTTGCTGATCGTGGGCAAGTTCTTCCTGCCCATCTTCCTGAAGAACAACATCGTCACCATGCCCCAGTTTCTGGAGCAGCGGTACGGGGCGAAGATCCGCAGCGTCATGGCCGTGTTCTGGCTGGTGCTCTACGTCTTCGTGAACATCACCTCCATCCTGTGGCTGGGCGCCCTGGCCATCACCACGGTGACCGGCGTGGACCAGACCCTGGCCCTGTTCGGCCTGGCCGCGTTCGGCCTGGTCTACCAGCTGTGGGGCGGGCTCAAGGCCGTGGCCATGACCGACGCGGTGCAGGTGGCCCTGCTGGTGGCGGGCGGTCTGGTGATCGCCTTCATCACCCTGAACCAGATCGGCGGCGACGGCGGACTGCTCAACGGCTTCGCCCGCCTGACCACCGAGTTCCCCGAGAAGTTCGACATGATCCTGTCGCCCGACAGCCCGCACTACGCGGCCCTGCCGGGCCTGTCGGTCCTGATCGGCGGCATGTGGATCATGAATCTGAGCTACTGGGGCTTCAACCAGTACATCATCCAGCGGGCGCTGGCGGCCTCCAGCATCGACGAGGCCCAGAAGGGCATCGCCTTCGCCGCCTATCTCAAGCTGCTGATGCCGCTGATCGTGGTGCTGCCGGGTCTGGCCGCGCTGGTTCTGGCGCCCGACCTGACGCTGCCCGATCAGGCCTATCCCACCATGATGGCCCTGTTGCCTGTGGGCCTGAAGGGGCTGGTGTTCGCCGCCCTCGTGGCCGCCATCATCGCCACCCTGGGCTCGCTGGTGAATTCCATCTCCACCATCTTCACCCTGGACCTGTACGCCAAGGCGCGCCCCAATCTGTCCCAGCATCATCTGGTCACCGTGGGCCGGCTGTCGGCGGCGGCGGCCATGCTGATCGGCGCCCTCGTCGCCCGGCCGCTGCTGGGCAATTTCGATCAGGCTTTCCAGTTCATCCAGGACTTCACCGGCTTCTTCACCCCGGCCATCGTGGTGATCTTCATCCTCGGCATGTTCTGGCGCCGCGCGTCGGAGGCCGGCGCCCTCGCCGCCGCCATCGGCGGCGTGCTCCTGTCGGGCGCCATGTGGTGGATGAACAACGAGGGGCTGCTGGTCATGCCCTTCATGAACCGGGTCGGACTGGTGTTCCTGATCGCCCTGGCGCTGGCGGTGGTGGTGTCCCTGATCCGTCCCGCGCCCGCCTCGGCGCTCAAGGTCCAGCTGGACGGCATCAGCTACCGCACCTCCACCGCCTTCAACCTGGCGGGGGTGGGCGTGATCGCCTTCCTGATCCTGGTCTATTCGATCTGGTGGTGAGCCGAAGCCTGCGAGCCGTGACTATTCCGCGGCCCGCAGCCGTTCGCTGATCCGCCCTGCCAGACGGCAGGCCTCGCCGCCGTCCGGACGGCCCTCGCGGCCCGAGACCCGCAGGTCCGTGCGGCCGGGCCGGATGCGCAGCACCGCGTCGTGGGTGAAGCCGAACCAGAAGCCTTCGCGCGTGCCCTCGATGCGGAAGGGCGAGGTGCCCACCACCGTGAAGCCCGCCGCCTCCAGCGCCGCCGCGCCCACCGCGGGCGCCACCTGGGTGCGGGCGGACAGGGCCTGATCACAGGCATCGGCATGGCGGGCGGCCAGCGGCGCCGCGCCGGCCCGGTCGCGCTGGCCCCGGATCAGGCCGGAAAAGCTCAACGGCTCGGTCCAGTCGCTGGCCGCTTCATGCACCGGGGGATGGGCGGCCAGGGCCTGGCGGTGCGTCACGTGCAGGGAGAGGGTCGCGCCCGCCGCCAGCACGGCCACCAGCGCGTACAGGCCTCGCCCCTTCACATCGGCCATGGCCAGCAGCACGGTCGCCAGAGCCGCGCCCGCGCTGACCCAGGCCAGCCGCCAGCCCCAGATCAGGGTCAGCTGCTCATAGCCCAGCCGCCAGTCGATCAGGCCCACCCGCGTGCCGAACGCCGCCATGAACCAGAGCAGGGGCGCCGCCAGGGCGATCAGGAAGGCCGCAGCCAGCCAGACCCCGCCGTATCTCGATCCGCCCATGTCGAAACCTCCCGCCGTTGTGGCGCGACCCTGCCCCCAAATCCCGCTTTTCGAAAGCCCACTACCCATGTTTCCAAGGGGGCGCCGCCCCGGAACCGGCTTTTTGCGCCCGCGCCTTCGGGGGGCCTTATCATCGGCAGGCCGATGGAGGGGCCGCGCGCGCCCGGTTTCAGACAGTCCGAAATCGCCCGGGATCAGGAAGGGGAGAAAAAATCGATGTAAAACAAAGACCGCCGCATCGGCCGACGCCCGATTTCGGACAATTCGGACAATTCGGACACTCTTTTTTCTGACCCGGATCCGAACCGGAATCCGGGCCGCCCGGCGCCCCTTGCCATCCCGGAAGCGCCGCAGACGCTATCCGGGACGGGAAGGCGCGGTCGCTCCGGTCACGCCGTCGGCAGGGTGTAGTCCTTGAACTGCTCGCGCAGGATCTTCTTGTCGATCTTGCCTGTGGCGCCCAGCGGGATGTCATCCACGAAGACCACGTCGTCGGGCATCCACCACTTGGCGATCTTGCCTTCCAGGAAGTCCAGAAATTCCTGTTTCTCGGCGGTCTGGCCGTCCTTCAGCTTGACCAGCAGCAGGGGGCGTTCGTCCCACTTGGGGTGGGCGATGCCGATGACCGCGGCCAGCGACGCCTTGGGGTGCCCCACGGCCACGTTCTCGATGTCGATGGAGCTGATCCACTCGCCGCCGGACTTGATCACGTCCTTGGCCCGGTCGGTGATCTGCATGAAGCCGTTGGTGTCGATGATGGCCACGTCGCCGGTGTCGAAATAGCCCTCGTCGTCGAGGATGTTCCCGCCCACGTCCTTGAAGTAGCTGGAGGCCACCGTGGGGCCGCGCACCATCAGCCGGCCCACGGCCTCGCCGTCGTGGGGCAGTTTCTCGCCCTCGTCGCTGACCAGCTTCAGTTCGATCCCCACGGGCGGGCGGCCCTGCTTCAGGCGGAACGGCATCTGCTCGTCATAGGACAGGTGGGCGATCTCGGGCGTGGGGGTCGAGACGGTGCCCACCGGCGAGGTCTCGGTCATGCCCCAGCCCTGGCGCACGTCCACGCCCAGCTCGTTGAAGCCGCGCACCAGCGCCTCGGGCAGGGCCGAGCCGCCGATCAGCACGTTCTTGAGGGTGGAGAATTTCAGGTCGTTGGAGGCCACATGCTGCAGCAGCATCTGCCACACGGTGGGCACGGCGGCCGAGAAGGTCACGCCCTCGGCCTCGATCAGCTCATAGATGGCCTCGCCGTCCATGCGCGCGCCGGGCATCACCAGCTTGGCCCCCACGGCGGGCGCCGAGAAGGCCACGCCCCAGGCGTTGGCGTGGAACATGGGCACGACGGGCAGGATCACGTCCGACCCGGTCACCCCCATGATGTCCGAGCTCATGGTGATCAGGGTGTGCAGGAAGTTGGAGCGGTGCGAGTACAGCACCCCCTTGGGGTCGCCGGTGGTGCCCGAGGTGTAGCAGAGCCCGCAGGCGGTCAGCTCGTCGAAGCCGCCCCAGGTGAAGTCCTCGGATTGCTCGGAAATGACGTACTCATAGCACTCGGCGTTGGGCAGCTTCGTCTCGGGCATCGAGACCTCGTCGGTCATGATGACCACGCGCTCTACCGTCGGGCAGTGGGCGATGATGGCGTCGAGGATCGGCACGAAGGTCAGGTCGACGAAGATGACCTTGTCCTCGGCGTGATTGATGATGAAGGCGATCTGCGACGGGTGCAGGCGCGGGTTCAGGGTGTGGCACACCGCGCCCATGCCCATGATGCCGTACCAGGCCTCCATGTGGCGCGCCGTGTTCCAGCCCAGGGTGGCGACCCGGTCGCCCATCTTGACGCCCCAGCCGGCCAGGGCGTTCGACACCCGCTTGGCCCGGCGGTGCACGTCCGCATAGGTCGTGCGGACAATGGGGCCTTCCACCGTGCGGGTGACGATCTCGCGATGGCCGTGCCAGATGCTGGCGCGATCGATGATCCGGTCAACCGTCAGCGGCCAGTCCTGCATTCGTCCCAGCATGCATCCCTCCATATGCGCCTTGTTGAGAGCGGCGCTTTCAAATCGAAGCTAGTTTGGTGATCGACGTTAAGCAACGTGACGCTAGGGCAGGCAAGGCGCCCGGCCTTGGCCAGCCCGCCTAGAAAGCCCTAAAGGACGGCCCTCGTCCATCGCGGAGCGCACCCCTTGAGTCTTCTCATCGCCATCACCGGAGGATCCGGCTCGGGCAAGAGCACCCTGGCCCAGGCCCTGGCCCGCGCCCTGGGGCCGGATCAGGCGACGGTCGTGCTCGAGGACTGGTACTATGTGGACGCGGCCGCCCTGCCGGACTTCGACCCGGCTGCGTTTGATTTCGACCATGTGGCCGCTCGGGATCATGACCTGCTTGCGGCGCATCTGGCGGCGATCAAGGCCGGCCGGGCGGTGCAGGCGCCCATCTATTCCCTGATCCATCATGGCCGCGAGCCCGGCGGGACCCCGGTGCCTGCGGTCCCGGTGGTGATCGTGGAAGGCATTCACCTGCTGGCCACCCCCGCGGTGGCCGACCTGTTCGACCTGAAGGTGTACGTCGACACCCCCGCCGACATCCGCTTTATCCGGCGCTTGCTGCGGGACCAGGCGGAGCGCGGGCGCACCGCCCGGTCGGTGATCGACCAGTATCTGAAGACCGTGCGCCCGGGGCACGAGCGCTTCACCGAACCCGCCCGGTCCGTGGCCGACTTCGTGGTGGCGGACCAGACCGCGGCGGTCACGCTGGAGGATGTCGAGGCGGTGGACCGGCTGGCCGCCCCCGTCCTGGCGCATCCCCTTTTGAAGACGTTCCGCCGGGGCTGAGGGAAACCCGCGTTTCTGTCTCTTGCCTTGCCCGGCCGGGTCGCAGACCATTGATATGGTAAATGCAGTCAGTCGTGGGCAGGAGACGATCGCTTTCATGACAGGGACCGTCAACGGGGGCGATGACGCCGAGGGCGTCCAGCACAAGCGCCGGGATCTCCTCAACGTCGCCCGGCGGCACTTCATGGCCGAGGGCTACGCCGCCGCGCGCATGGAGGCCATCGCGCGCGACGCGTCCGTGTCCACCGCCACCCTCTACGCCTTCTTCCCGTCGAAGACCGAGCTCTTCGCCCAGGTCATCGACGACGCCTCCAACGACTTCGCCCGCCAGATCCAGGGCATTCAGGTGCGCGGCGGAACCCCGCGCGAGCAGTTGATCGGGTTCGCCGAAACCTACGCCGGCTTCATGGGCGACCCGTTCGTGAGGGCGGTGTTCCGGCTGGTCATGGCCGAACGCAAGCGCTTCCAGCCGACCGCCAACGGCTTCTTCGAGCGAGGCCGCGCGGAGATCGGCGGCGTCCTGATGCAGGTGATCCGTGACCAGGCGGAGAAGGGAGCCCTCAGAATCGAAAGACCCTCATGGGCGGCCGGTCAGTTGATGGGCATGATCGAACACCCTGTCTTCCTCGTGCCCATGGTCACGGGCGACGACGTCCAGACCCGCCGTGACGCCAGTTGCATCGCCACCCAGGCGGTGGACACCTTCTTGGCCCGCTACGGGACCGGTCAGGGATAGAGGCGGGTCCGGCTCCAGCCCTCGCCGTCCCGGTCGAACCGCAGCCGGTCGTGCAGGCGGAACGCCCGGTCGCGCCAGAACTCGATCTGGTCGGGGATCACGCGCCATCCGGTCCAGTACGCGGGGCGCGGCGGCTCGGCGCCCTCGAACCGGGCCTCCGCCTCGCGCACGGCGGCTTCAAGCGTTTCACGACTGTCCAGCGGGCGTGACTGAATCGAAGCCCAGGCGCCGATGCGGCTTTCGCGCGCCCGGCTGGCGAAATAGGCGTCCGCCTCGGCCTCGCTGACCGGCTCGACCGCCCCGCGCACCCGCACCTGCCGGCGCAGGGACTTCCAGTGAAACAGCAGGGCCGCCTTCGGCTGGCCCGTCAGCTGTCCGCCCTTGGCGCTGCCCTGGTTGGAATAGAAGGCGAAGCCCCGCTCATCCACGCCCTTCAGCAGAACCATGCGGCAGTCCGGCAGGCCGTCGTTGTCGACCGTGGCCAGGGCCATGGCGTTGGAGTCGTTGGGCTCGGAGCGCCGAGCGTCCGCCATCCACTCCAGGAAGAGCGGCAACGGCGCATCGCGCTCGAACTGGGCTTCGTCGGCGTTGGCGGCCAGCTGGGCGGCGTAGTCTTCGGCGGTCGGGGTCGGCGGAATCGGGTGTTCGCTCATGGCCCGTTCATACGCCTTCGACGGGGTTTGGGGGAGGGCCAGCGTCACGGTTAACCCGGCCTTGACCATATTGTCGGCCAATCGGCGTCATGACGGCCCAGACCCTGACCCTGCGCGACGCCTATGGCCTTCTGGGCCTGCACGGCCCGGTGGAGCCGCGCCGCCTTGCGGAGCTGTTCCGCGCCGCAGTGAAGGCCGCCCGACCGGACCAGCCGGGCGGCGACGCCGACCGCTTTCGTCGGGTCATCGAAGCCTATCGCCTGATTCAGAAGCGCGGCGGTCTCGGCCCGGCGCTGGATGCGCCCAGAGCGCGCCCCGCGCCGCTTCCGGTGGTGGTGCTCAGTCCTCTCGAAGCCATCCACGGCGCCTGCGCCACCGTGGCCCTGCCGGGGCGCGGCGCCCTGCGCATCATGGTCCCGGCGGGCCTGCGCACCGGCGAGCATGTGCGCCTGAAGCGTGCGGCCGCCGATGGAAGCGACCTCTATCTGCCCGTGCTCATCCGCGCCGCCGAGGGTCTGAAGGTGCTGGGCGACGACCTGTTCATGACCAGTCCGGTGGACCCGCGCCTGCTGGCGGACGGCGGCCGCGTCGAGGTCCAGACCCACGCCGGTCCGCGCCGGGCCTGGGTGGTTGGCGGTATGACCGGCCCGGTTCGCCTGTGCCTGAAAGGGCTCGGCCTGCCGGCCCGCGGGTCCCGGCCGGCCGGTCGGCTGTTCGTGACGCTGGAAGCCGTTGCGGGCGCGCCCTCGGCCGCCGAACACCTGCTGGCGCGGTTCAGTTCGGTGTGGACGTCAGAGCGCCTCGCGGCCTAGAGGCTGTAAGCCATGTCCCACAACACCTTCGGCCATCTGTTCCGTGTCACCACCTGGGGTGAGAGCCACGGCCCGTCCATCGGCTGCGTCATCGACGGCTGCCCCCCGGGCATTCCTCTCACCGAGGCGGACATCCAGCCGTGGCTGGACCGGCGCAAGCCCGGCGGCTCGCGCTTCGTCACCCAGCGGCGCGAGGCGGACGAATGCCGCATCGTGTCGGGGACATTCGACGACGGCGAGGGACCGGTCACCACCGGCGCGCCCATCGCCATCCTGATCGAGAATACGGACCAGCGGTCGAAGGATTATGGCGAGATCGCCCGCGCCTTCCGGCCGGGCCACGCGGACTATACGTACCAGGCCAAATACGCGGTGCGGGACCATCGCGGCGGGGGCCGATCCTCGGCGCGCGAAACCGCCTGCCGCGTCGCCGCCGGGGCCGTGGCGCGCAAGGTCCTGGGCGCGGGCGTCAGCATCCGCGCGGGCGTGGTCCAGATCGGCCCGCACGGCGTTGAGGACGACCGGATCGACTTCGCCGCCGTGGATCACAACGCCCTGTTCGCCGCGAACGCCGATGTGGTTCCTGAATGGGAAGCCTACCTGGACGACATCCGCAAGGCCGGGTCGTCCATCGGCGCCGTGGTGGCGGTCGAGGCCCTCGGCGTTCCCGCCGGTTGGGGCGCCCCGCTTTACGGCAAGCTGGACGGCGAGCTGGCCGGGGCGCTGATGTCCATCAATGCCGCCAAGGGCGTGGAGATCGGGGCCGGGTTCGGGTCCGCCGCCCTGACCGGCGAACAGAACGCCGACGAGATGCGGCTGGGCGAGGACGGCGCGCCGGTTTTCCTGTCCAACAAGGCGGGCGGGGTGCTGGGCGGCATCTCCACCGGCCAGCCGGTGACCGCGCGCGTGGCCTTCAAGCCCACGTCGTCCATCCTGACGCTTCGGCGCACGGTCACCCGCGACGGGACCGAAACCGACCTGCGCACCAAGGGCCGTCACGATCCCTGCGTCGGCCTGCGCGGCGTCCCGGTGGTCGAGGCCATGACGGCCTGCGTTCTGGCGGACGCCATGCTGCGCCATCGCGGGCAAGTCGGCTGAAGCCGTTCCGCCTGAGCCGCTTGGCATTCAGGCGACGTCTGCTACTGCTGGGCGATGATCCATGCTTCAGCGCTTCGCCCCGTCGCCGTCCTGACTGTTTCGGCCGTCGCCGCCCTGATGCTGCAGGGCTGCATTGTGGGCACGGCGGTGGGGGCTGCCGGGGCCGTGGTG
>Ga0208316_1000783_pt1 | contig 22755 bp, 21 predicted proteins | sample MalvireepMed_231_FD_184240 | JGI IMG/M metagenome (GOLD analysis project Ga0208316, IMG submission 184240) | Marine viral communities from the Global Malaspina Expedition - Malaspina viral metaG DeepMed_231 (SPAdes) (version 2) | ecosystem: Environmental > Aquatic > Marine > Oceanic | place... | reverse complement strand
TCCGTTAACCATCTTCAAGAGTTAATGACTTGTTAATTGCCGCGGCTCCGGCTTTGCTCTGTCTCACCTGAACCCGCGCGGGGCGTCCCGCCGCGGGACTCTGATGGACGGAGTATCGCGGCATGTTTGAGTTCGGCCGGGAGCTGAAGCGTATTTTCGGCGGGCAGGGCGCCTGGGGCCCCACCCGTGACGGCCTGGCCGGCGGCGATGCAGCCCTGCTGGAACTGCTCGACCTTTCCCTGCTGCGCAGCGAGGGCAAGGCCGCCGATGTGGCCGCCGGCCGGATCAGCGCCAAGGACAAGCCCCAGCGCCGTCTGGAAGCCGCCATCGTCTGGCGCGAGGTCGCCCGCCGTTCCGGCGACGCCGCCACCCTGCGCAAGGCCGCCGCCCAGGCTGAGGCCGCGGCCACCGCCTTCGATCGCCATCGTAGACCCGACGGCTGGGCCCGCGCCCGCTGCGAACAGGCCTATTGCGCTCTGCTGGGCGCCGAGCTGTTCGGCGAAGAGGGGCTGAACGCCGCCGCCGAGGTGGCCTTCCGCGAGGCTCGCGAAGCCGCCCGCGGCGGTCTGGCCGCCCCCCTGGCCGAGGTCGGCCTGGCCCTGATCGAGGGCCGTCGGCGCATGGGTCTCGGCGACTCTCAGGCCGCCCGGGTCACGGCCGCCCGGTTCTCCGCCCCCATCGCCGCCCTTCAGGCCCTGACCCGCCGCTGCTCGGCCGCCCATCTGCTGATCGCCGAAGCCCGCACCCTGCGCGCCGACATGCTGGCCGGCTGGGGCGCGCGGCTGAAGGATTCCGACCTGCTGCAGATGGCCCTGGACGAGGCCGACGACATCGCCGAAGGCCTGGACGGCGCCTATGAGCCCCTGGCCCACGCTCGCGCCGCGGCCCTGCGCGGGCAGATCCTGGCCCTGATGGGCGAGGTCAGCGGCGACATCGAACAGATCCTGGAAGCCGTCACCCTGCTGGCCGACGTGGTCGAGGACCTGACCCGCGACCACAGCCCTCTGGACTGGGCTCGCGTCCAGGCGGCGCTCGGCCTGGCCCTGCAGATCCTGGGCGAGGCCACGGCCGGCGAGCGGGCCTATGAGCAGGCGGTCACCTGCTATGAGCGGGCTGGTCTGGTGCTGGCCGACGCCCCGGCGCTCGCTCTGAGGGCTGAGGCCTCCAACGGCCGCGCCATCTGCCTGGCCCGTTCGGCGGAGCTTTCCGGCGACCTGGCGGTGCTGGACGCCGCCGAGGCCGCCTTCAAGATCGAGCTGTCGCATCGCCGCGCGGGCGTCGATCCGGTCAGCTGGGCGCTGGCCCAGGTCAATCTGGCGCGGATCTATGAGGCGCGGCTGGACATCACCGGCAAGGACCGCGGCGAGCGCGCCTCGGCGGCGCTCGCCCTGCAGGCGGCCCTCGACGTCTTCGCGGAAGAAGGCCTGCGCTCCTTCACCCTGATCGCCATCGACGCCATGGAGCGCCTGCGCATTCGCGTGGTCCCCCGCGACGGGGTCTGAAATACGGGCATCGAAACCGAAGACAACCTTTGGTAGGCTTCCTCTTCCTGGAGGACGCGCCGATGAGACTGACCCGCGTGGTGCTGTGCGCCACCCTGACCTTTGCGGGGCCTGCCGCGGCGCAGGAGTCGGCCGGCGCCCCTGACGTTCCAGCTGACTGGTTACGGCGACCGACGCCGTCCCAACTCATGGCCGTCTTTCCCACCAAGGCGCTGGAAAAGGGCCTCGATGGCGAGGCCACCATCAGTTGCAAGATAAGTCCTCAGGGTGCGCTGTTTGATTGCGTCGTCGTGTCGGAAGAGCCAGCGGGCGTTGGCTTTGGCCAGGCCGCCATCGCGCTGACGCCACAGTTCCTGATGAAGCCAGCGATGAAGGATGGCCAGCCGGTCGCCTCGCGCGCTCGCATCCCGATCAGCTTCAAAGGCCTTGGGACACCCACGGGGTCGTTGCTTCCTGGTGGTCGGGATCTGATGACCCGGCGCTTCTTGGGCCGGCCCCTGTGGGCTGAGGCGCCCAGCCATGCGGAGACGGCCGCCGCCTACCCTGAAAAGGCGGCCGCCGAGGGGCTCGGAGGTTCCGCCACCATCCGCTGCGCCCTGACCGAATACGGTCGCCTCCGGGCCTGCACGACGCTCAGTGAAACGCCGCGGGGCTATGGTTTCGCCAAGGCGGCTCGCAGCCTGTCCGAGCGGTTCGTGCTGGCGCCGGCGCCGGACGATGTCGAACTGCGCGGGGTCGAGACCCAGTACATGGTCACCTTCGCCCCGGAGATGCTGGACCCCGACAGGCGGGTGATCGGCAAGCCCCAGTGGACGCAGCTCCCCTCTTCCGGTTCGGTGGCCGATGGGTATCCGGCCGCGGCGCGGGCCAAAGGAATATCGGGCGCCCGCGTGGTCCTGCACTGTGTGGTGGGGACAGGCGGGACGGTGCAGGACTGCCAGGTGACGTCAGAAGAGCCGGCGGAATTCGGATTTGGTCAGGCGGCCCTGGCTCTGGCGCCGCACTTCCGCCTGTCGGTATGGACCGAGCAGGGCCTGCCGACCGTCGGTGGTCGTGTCACCCTGCCGATCCGCTACCAGCTGCCGCCAACAAGTTCGGCTCCGGCTGCGCCTCAGGACGAACGCTAGAGCCGGATCGCCGTTCAGGCCGCCGCGACGTCGCCGCTCTGGCGGCGCAGGCGCCAGAAGCGGATGGTGCGCTGGGCGGCTTCCCGCGGCAGGGCGTCGAACAGTTCGCCATATTCCCGGGCGCGACCCATGGCGTTGGCCTCGCGGTCCAGGATCAGAACGGCGAAGGTCAGATAGAGCGACCGCTCGAAGCCGGCCGCCTTGCAGACGATGGACAGGGCGTCGAGGTCGCGGCGGTCCAGGATCTTGCGCGCCGTTCCGAAGTCGATGTCGGCCAGCTCACAGAGCGCCACCAGGAACTTGGTGGTCTCCCGATTGCGCAGGAAGGCGGCCAGCACCGGCGGGGTGATGCCATTGCGCAGCTTCAGCAGGCGAACCGCCCGCTCGGCTTCCTCATAGTCATCGGGCAGGGCGCCGTCGCGGGTGGCCAGGCTCTTGCGGCTGGCCGCAAGGGCGGCCTCCAGGGCCTCGGGATCGACCTCGCTGTTGCGGTCGCGGATGGCGTCGCGAAGCTGCGCCTCGACCACGAAGTACATTTCGTTGAGCAGATCCACCGGCACAGCGCGGCGCGCGACGACGGCGGCGTGCAGATCGGTATTGGCCATGGCCCGATCTACGGCCCGCTCATGGGATTCTCGCGACAATTCTGCGCCATCATTGCGCAGCAACGCGTCCAGGGTGTGGTCGTCACCCCGTTCGACAATGGCCTCGGAGACCGCCGCCGACACTGTCGAGCGCTGGCTGATGGCGCGCAGATGGTCCTGGCCGCGGGTGTGGGCGACGGCCAGCAAATCGTCGTCAGTCAGCGCCGCCGACCCTGTCAGGACCGGCTCGGCCACGGTGATGGCGGTGTCGCGGGCGAGATCCCGCAGCAGGTGGCGCGGCGGGGCCGAGGCGGCGGCGAGACGGCTGGCGAGCTCGCCGCGCACGGCCTCTTCCATGTCGCTCGCCAGCTGGCCCATGACATCGTCGAACAGGGCGAGTTCAGCGCCGCCATGGGCGCCGTCGCCGGCGAAGAACAGGTCGGTCACCCCCCGCAGCAGCTCCCGCCGACGGGCGCTGGAGGGCTCGTTGGCCAGGGCGATCAGATCGTGAAGCTTGGACCGTTCCATGGGCGATGTCTCAGAACTGGCGATCAAGACCCTCGCCGCCCTCGTCGGCCTTGTCCTCGGCCGGGGGCGCGTCGGGCGGCCCCACCAGGATGTAGTTCGGACCTTGGGGCGGGGCGGGAATGGCGTCGGGCGTCAGGCCGTACTCCCGGTGCAGGGAGTAGAGCTGGACGCCCCCGGGGCGGGCGGCGGGGAGGGGCGCCGATTGGGCGATCTCACGTGGCGCCTCGGCGGGCGACGGCGCCGGGTGCTGATATTGGGGCTGAGGCTGCGGCGCCGGCGGGGCTGCCGCGGCCTGGTCGTAGATGCTGGTGGGCAGGGGCGCGGCCGGCGGGCCGCCCAGGAGACCGGGCGCCCGGTCGCTGACGGGCGGAAGCGCGCCACCCGTGACAGGCTCGTAGCCGGGTTGAACCTGCGGAGCTGGCGGCGCAGCGCGGGGGGCCGCCGTCGGCGCCGGAGGCTGGGCGTAGGCGAACTGGCGCGCCAGGGCCATGGGCTCAGGTCGGGCGGGCGCCATCTCAGCCTCGGGCGATGAGGCGACTTGCGGCACGCGCTTTCCGGCCCAACCCAGCATGGGACCGCCATAGGCCATGGCCGGGTCTTCGCTAGGCGCGGCGGCGGATGCGTTCACCTGGGGCCGCGGCGGACCATAACGATCCTGAGTCACGCCTTGGGCCGCCGCCGGCGCAGCATTGGCGCCGACGAGCAGGGCAAGCAGAAGGGCGGGGGCGGGCGCTAGATTCATGCTCCGCCAGCTTTAGGGTTATCGGCTTAACCCGCGGCTAACGGCCTCGCCACCAGCGCAGGCCCGCCCGCTCCAGCCGCGCCAGGCCGGCATAGAGGAGGGCGCCCATCAGGCCCAGCACCACGAGGGCGGCGAACATGCGGGCGGTCTGCAGACGATTTCCCGCCTCCAGGATCCGCCAGGCCAGCCCCTGCGCGCCGCCGGATCCGGCCACGAACTCGGCCACCACCGCGCCGATCAGGGCCAGGCCAGCGGCCACCTTGTGGCCCTCCATCAGATAGGGTACCGCCGAGGGCGCCCGCAGCCGCAGCAGGCGCTTCACCCGCCCGACCCCGTAGAGATCGAACAGGCGCTCCAGGTCCGGATCGGCGGCCTTCAGGCCGGTGACCGCGCCGGAGAAGATCGGAAAGAAGGCCACGACGGCGGCCAGGGCGACGATGGCCCGCTCAGGGTTGTCGATCCCGGCCCAGATCACCACCAGGGGCGCGATGGCCACCACGGGCGTCACCTGCAGCACCACGGCCAGGGGCTTGATGGCCCGCTCCAGCACCGCGCTCAGCGCCACCAGCAGGGCCAGGCCCTGAGCCGCCAGGCTGGCGATGATCAACGCCGCCATGGCCATGGCCAGGGTGTTCCAGGCCGAGGCGAGCAGCGTGTCGGCGTCGGCCGCCAGGCTCACGGCCACCGCGCTGGGCGCCGGCAGGAAATAGGCGGGGACCTGGAGCGCCCGACAGGCGATCTCCCACCCGGCCAGCAGGATGGCGATCAGGACCAGGGGCGCCATGAGGTCGGCGAGCCGTTTCATTCCGCCGCCTCCATGCCCTTGGCCAGCACGGTGGAGACCGCCTCGACCGCGCTGCGGAAACCTGCCGTCGTGCGGAATCCGGCGGGGCGGGGCGTCGGCCCGGCGATGCTCATCTCGCCGCTGATCCGGCCGGGGCCGCGGGTCAGCACGACCACGCGGCTGGCCATATCGACCGCCTCTTCGACGCTGTGGGTCACGAAGACGATGGCGGGCTTGAGCTCGGCCCACAGCTGCAGGACGTCGTCGGCCAGGGCCCGGCGGGTGATCTCGTCCAGGGCTGCGAACGGCTCGTCCAGCAGCAACAGCCGCGGCTGGGTCACCAGGGCGCGGGCCAGGGAGACCCGCATGGCCATCCCGCCGGAAAGCTGCGCGGGCCGCGCGCCTGCGGCGGCGGCCAGCCCCACCCGGGCCAGGGCGGCCTCGGCCTGGCTGCGCGCCTGGCGTCGGGGCGCGCCGGACAGCTCCAGGGGCAGGGCGACATTGTCCCTGGCCGACAGCCAGGGCGCCAGGGTCGGCGCCTGGAACACCACGGAGGTCTCCCCCCGCCGGGCGGTGCGACGCACCTGGCCGCGGGTCGGCGCCTCCAGGCCCGCCAGCAGACGCAGGGCCGTGGACTTGCCACAGCCCGAGGGGCCGACCAGGGCGGTGATTTCGCCGGGCGCGACCGACAGGCTGAAAGGGCCAAGGGCCAGCTGACCCTCGCCGTACTCCACCTCGACCTGCGCCAGTTCGGCGACCAATGGCTCCATGGGCGCTGCGGCTAGGGCAGGAAGTCGAGGGTGTAGGCCGACTTCGGGTCGAGCTCGGCGGGATAGACCCCCTGGTCGCGCGCCATCTCGTAGAACTCGGTCCAGCGGGCGTCACTCATCTGGCCGGTCAGGGCCGGATCGCCGGCGTCGACGATGCCGTATGACTTCAGCTTCTCGCGGGCCTGGTCGAGGACATCCTGAGTCATCTCGGGGTTGTCGGCCTTGATCAGGGCGTCGCCCGGCGCCGGGTCGCCGTCCAGATAGGACCGCCAGCCGGCGGTGCTGGCCTCGACGAAGGCGCGCACGGCCTCGGGATTCTCTGCGATCAGGGCGTCCCGGGCCAGGACCATGGTCGCATAGCCGGGATAGCCATTGTCGGCGAGCAGGAAGACCTTGGGGGCGAGGCCGGCCTCCTTCTCGATCGTGTAGGGCTCCGAGGTCACATAGCCCTGCTGGGCCACGCGCTTGTCCGACAGGAAGGGGGCGGCGTTGAAGGTGTATTTGCGGACCTGATCATCGGTGAACCCATACTTGGCCTTCAACCACACCCAGAAGGCGGTGACCGAGGCGTCCGACAGGAGGATCGGATGGCCCTTCAGGTCGGCGATGGTCTCGATTCCCTGGTCGGGGTGGGCCAGCAGGACCTGGGGGTCCTTTTGCATATAGGCGGCGACCGCCGTCACCGGCGCGCCCTCCTGGGCCAGGTTCATGACGATGAAGCTGTTGGAGCCCATGCCCATGTCCACGGCGCCGGCGGCCAGCAGCTGGGGCACGTTGACGCCCGGGCCGCCCTGGATGATCTCCACCTTCAGGCCGCGCTTCTCGTACTCGCCCGTGGCCAGGGCCTGGTAGAAGCCGCCGTGCTCGGCCTGGGCCCGCCAGTCGGTGGCGAAACGGATGGTGGTCAGGCCGTCGGCGCCTGTGACGGCGTCGGTCTGCGGCTCGGCTGAGCAGGCGCTGACGAGCGCGGCGAGCGCGATGGCGAGCGAACGCAAGACCTTCATGAACTCTCCCCCGATGCGTACCGGGACAAACCTAGGCGCGCCCGGGAGCTGCGCCAAGCCGGTTACGCTTCAGGCCACGGCGGCGTCGAGATCGCCGGTCTCTGGATCTGCGACCTCGACGGTCGCCGCCTCGATGCATCGCGCCAGGGCGGCGTGCAAGGCCTCGATCTGGATCGGCTTGCCCACCGCGTCGTTCATCCCGGCGCGTCGGCAGCGCTCGACCATTTCAGGCATGACGTCAGCGCTCATGGCGATGATCGGGGCCATGGCCGCCGGGCCCTCCAGGGCGCGGATGGCGCGGGTGGCCTCCACCCCGTCCATGACCGGCATGTGGATGTCCATCAGGATGGCGTCGAAGGCGGTGGCGGCGGCCAGGTCCACGGCCTCGGCCCCGTCGCAGGCCAGGCTGACCTCGCAACCCAGCAGCTTCAGGACCGTGGCGCCCAGGTCCCGGTTCATCGGGTGGTCGTCGACCAGCAGCACGCGGACACGGCCAAGATCGGCGCTGGGGGCGGCGTCTGCGACATCGGTCAGAACCGAGGCTGGTTCGGCGCTGATCTCGAACCAGAAGGTCGAGCCGAGACCCGGCCGGCTGCGCACGCCGATCACCCCGCCCATGGCCTCGACCAGGCCCTTGCAGATGGCCAGGCCCAGGCCCGTGCCGCCAAAGGCCCGGCGGGCTGACGAATCGGCCTGCGAGAAGCGGCGGAAGAGCCGAGGCATCAAGGCCTTGGGAATGCCGACGCCCGTATCGTGGACCTCGAAGCGCAGCAGCATTTCGCAGCCCTGGTCGCGGACCGAAAGCTGCAGGCGCACCTCGCCGGCCTCGGTGAACTTCACGGCGTTGCTCAACAGGTTGAGCAGGATCTGGCGCACGCGAAGCTCGTCGATCAACACCATGTCGTGGACCGGTCCCGTGGTCTCCAGACGGATCTGCAGGCCGCAGGCCTCGGCGGAGGGGGCGATGATGTCGATGGCGTCCTGGGCGATCGTCTCGGGGCTCTGGGGCTGAAGCGCCAGCTCCACCTCGCCGGCCTCAAGCTTGGAATAGTCCAGGATGTCGTTCACCACCGCCAGCAGCGAGCCGCCGGCCCGATGGACGAGCTCGACCTGGCGGCGCGCCTCGGCCGGCAGATCGTCCCGGCGGATCAGGGTCTGGGTGAAGCCGAGGATGCTGTTCATCGGTGTGCGGATTTCATGGCTCATGGTCGCCAGAAACTCGCCCTTGGCCGCGCTGGCGATCTGAGCCCGCGTCTGCGCGCGCTTGGCCGCCCGCGTCCGCATGGCCAGCAGCCGGCGCGTGCGCGCCTGTTCCGAAAGGATGAGCGCCACCGAAAGGCTGGTGAACAGGGCAGTGGCGATGATGAACTGCAGATTGAGGATGCGCAGCGGCTGGTTCAGCGGGTCAAGATGGGCCGGACCCAGGGTCACCATGGTGGTGGCGATGATGGCCATCATCAGCGCCGACTGGGCCACCCCGCGGGGGCCAAGGCGGAAGGCCGCCGCCACGAGGGCGGGCGTCAGCAGCATCGGCGTGGGAAAGCTGTGGGGCAGGTAGGCGACGGCGCTGATCAAGGCGACGAGGCCATAGATGACGACCTGCTCCAGATGGGAGCGGCGCGGGACCTGATCTTCGCGTCGGTCGGCCAGCAGCAGGACGGCCGGCAGGCTGATCGCCATGCCCAGGGCGTTGGCGGTGAACCAGCCCACGACGATCTGCGGCGCCGATTGGGCCAGATAACCGAGCAGGGCCCCGGCCAGAACCGCGGTCAGGGCCGTCGTGGGGATGATGGCGAACAGGGCGATGAGCAGCAGGGTCGCCAGGTCGGCGATCCGCCGTCGACGGTCACAGATCCGGCGGACAATGAGGGCGGCCAGCATGGCCTCGAACAGGTTAAGGCCCGCAAACAGCGGCAAGGCGTCCAGCGGCGCCCCGACGGCGAGATTCACGCCCATGCCCGCCAGTGTGCAGCCGACAGCCAGCCAGACGGCGCGTCGCAGGGGCAGCAGGACGAAGCCTCCGGCCATCAGCCCGCTGGGAAGCCAGAGGGCGGCGACCCCGCCGCTTTCCCGCGTCAGCGCGACGCAGAACAGGGCGCTGGCGCCAAAGCTGACCGTCAAGATCAGTCCCAGCAAGGTGTCGCGCCAGAGGTCCCGGCTGATGCCCATGGGTGTCCGCTCCCCGAATTCAGGACACTATGGTCAAGCTCTGGCGCCAAATGGTTAAACCTAGCCCGCGGCGGGTGACGCCCATGGCAAGAGGGCGGCGCTGCGGCAGGCCGCGGCGTCGCCCTCATTCCAGATCCTCGCGGACCTGCATCGCAAGGTCGTTGCGACTTCGAACGCGGGCTGCCCCGCAGGTTTCCGTCACGCCGGTGTCCTTCGAACCCAGGCGCCGGGTCGCCCCGTCGCCGTCGGTTCTGGAACCTTCTGCTCCGTCTGCGTTCCGGTTTCCCGGTCCGCCAGGGCTGCAGTCCCTCTCGACCCCTTGACGTTGCCCCCACACCCGCTATGAAGCAAGCGCCCGAGTTCGACCCGCTGTGCGCAGCGTGTGATCGTCCGGTGGACAGGCTGTGGACTTCCTGGGGAAGGCGCGCCGAAACATCAGCAAATTCAATCGGGAATCTTATCCCCAGGAATGGCTGGTCCGGCTCAGCGCCCGGCTTCCAGGGCTTCTCGACGTTCTTCCAGCTCCAGCCATTCCATTTCGGCGGCCTCCAGCTTCTCTCGAGCGGCGGCCAAGGCCTGGCCAAACCGGTCGAAGGCCCCGGGGTCCCGCGCATAGAGGGCGGGATCGGCCAATTGGCTTTCCAGCAGGGCGATCTTTTGGGGCAGATCGGCGATGAGGGCGGTCAATTCTTCCAGCCGACGCTGTTCCTTGTAGGAGAGCTTGGCGGCCTTTGCTGTGGGCGCCGCCGCCGCTGCTGCAGCAGCTGAAGCCGCCTGAGCCGCAGCCCCGCGACGCCCGCCCGGCGCCTTGGCCGGCGACACGCCGAAGAAGCCGGGATTCTGGCTCAGGAAGTCCAGCCATCCGCCCGGCGTCTCCACCACCTGGCCGCGGCCGTTCAGGCCGATGGTCGAGGTGGCCAGGCGGTCGACGAAATCGCGGTCGTGGCTCACCAGGATCAGGGTGCCCTCATAGTCCGAGAGCATCTCCTCCAGCAGGTCCAGGGTCTCCATGTCCAGATCGTTGGTGGGCTCATCCAGCAACATCAGATTGGCCGGCTGGGCCAGCGCTCGGGCCAGCAGCAAGCGGTTGCGCTCGCCGCCCGACAGGCTGCGGACCGGCTGGCGGATCTGGGCGTCGGTGAACAGGAACTCCTTGGCGTAGGCGGCCACATGCTTGGGCGCGCCGCGGACCATGATCTGGTCGCCGCCCAGCGGCGCCAGGGCGTCCTTCAGCAGCATGTCGTCCTTCAGGTCGGCGCGCGCCTGGTCGATATAGGCCACCTCCAGATTGGTCCCCAGGATCACCTGGCCGGAATCGGCCGGAAGCTCGCCGAGCAGCAGCTTGACCAGCGTCGTCTTGCCCGCCCCGTTCGGGCCGACCACGGCGATCCGGTCGCCGCGCAGGATGCGCGTGGAGAAGTCCTCCAGGATCACCCGATCGCCGAACTTTTTGGAGAGGCCCTTCACCTCGACCACCCGTTGGCCCGACGTCCCGGCGGTGGCCACGCCCATGGACATGGACCCGCGGGTGTCGCGCAGCCGATCGGCCTTGGCCTCGCGCATCTCCATCAGGCGGCGACGGCGGCCTTCGTTCCGGGCGCGGCGACCGGTGACGCCCCGGGCCAGCCAGTGGGTCTCGCGCTCCAGGGCCTTGTCCTGGCGCCTGGCCTCGTCGGCCTCGGCGGCGGTGAGCTGTTCGACCCAGGCGTCGAAGGCGGCGAAACCGCGATCCAGCTTGCGGACCTTGCGGTTCTCCAGCCAGAAACAGCGCTGGGTCACCCGCTCCAGAAAGGCGCGGTCGTGGCTGACGATCAGAACGCTGGCCCGGCTGGCGGCGATGGCGCCCTCCAGGGTCTCGATGGCCAGGATGTCCAGGTGGTTGGTCGGCTCGTCCAGCAGCAGGACGTCGGGATCCTCGGCCAGGGCGCGGGCCAGGGCGACCCGACGGGTCTCGCCGCCTGAAAGACCCGTCGCCGCCTTAGCCGGATCGAGCCCGAAGCTCTCCAGGGCCGCGGCGGCCTCATGGGGCGCCGCCCCCCCGGCGGTGGCGTGATCGAGCAGGGTGTCGCCGACGATCAGCGGCTCCTGCAGAACATAGGCGACGGTCGTGCCAGGGGTCACCGCCCGCTCGCCGTCGTCGGCCTCGGTCAGGCCGGCCAGGATGCGCATCAGGGTCGACTTGCCCGCCCCGTTGCGCCCGACCAGGGCCGCGCGGCTGCGGGGTTCCAGGGCCAGATCGACGCCGTCGAACAGCATGCGGGGCCCGTCGGCGAGACGGACATTCTTGAGCGCAAGGACGGGGGGCTTCATAGGGCTAGGCACATAGCGCGCTTTGGCGCCCCCGCAAGGGCGCAGGCGACAAACCGCCGGTCAGGCTTCGTCGAAAGGCGGCGGCAGCGGGCCGGACCGGAACAGAATCACCGGGTTCTCGTCATAGTCGCCCATCTCGGTGTCGGCGGAGACGGAGAAGGCCACCACCGCCACCCGCAGCGGCGCCAGCCGCTCGGCCTTGCGGCGGGCCTCCTCGGCGCTGGCGCAGCCGACCTGCTGCTCGGCCTTGAGGGCCTTCCCTCGTCCGGCGACATAGGACTGGAGGATGTGCACGGTTTCTTTGGCCATCCCTATCCCGGCCGCTGATTGGGCCGCCAGGTCAAGGGCGCGCCGCGGCCCGCCCCGGCGGGCGACGGAAAACCATTTTGGGTCGGGGCGGGAAAATCTATAGGTTGCGCTTGGCCGCTAGTGCGCGGCGCTGGTTGCGGCTGGAGCCCCTGATGTCGCTCGATCATCTGGAGATCGATCTCGAACGGGACATGTTCCTGCGGACCTTGCTGCGGGAGCTTTCGGGCGCCCTGCAGGACGTTGTCGGCCTTGAGGAAGCCTCAGGCTATATCAGCGTGGTGGGGGCTGCAGTGGGCAAGGCCCTGGACGAGAAGTATCGCGCCGCCCTGGCTGTCGACCAGCTGTCGGCCGAGCAGGTGGGTCAGGTGTTGGTGGACCTGAAGCAGCGGATCAAGGGCGACTTCTACATCGTCGAGCAGCGCGAGGATCGCATTGTCTTCGCCAGCAATTCCTGTCCGTTCGGCGCCTTCGTGGCCGGCCGTCCGGCATTGTGCATGATGACCTCCAACGTGTTCGGTCATGTGACGGGCGAGAACCTGGGTTATGCCCGCGTCCAGATCGACAAGGCGATCGCCCGGGGCGATCCGGGCTGTCATGTGACGGTCTATCTGACCCCGCGAGAGGGGGATGGTGAGGCGCGCGAGTACTTCCGCCGGGTGCGGCCGGACCTGGCCGACCGCTGAGCATGGATTCCATCGGCAAGTTTATCCGCGAACCCGTCGTCATCTTCGCCGGGGATGGGCGGATCATTGAGATGAACCGGCCGGCCCGCGCGCGCTTCGGCGAGGCGGCCGATAACTGGCGCCACCTGTTCGCCGACCTTGACCAACTGCAGAACCTGCTCGAACGCGCCTCGGGATCCGCCGACCCGGTGCTGGGCGCCCTCCGCATGGCGGGCCTTCCCGCAGTGGAAGCCGATGCGAAGGTCGAGGCGCTGGCCCTGCGGCGAGAGGGTGGGATCGACTACGCCATCAAGCTCCGTGACGCCGCGGGAGACCAGTTCAGCGCGCTGACGGAGCAGGTGCGGGAGCTGAACGGCGAAATCTCCGTACGTCGGCGGGTGCAGGCCGAACTCGAAGAGTCCCTGGCGCACAACCGGGTGCTCTATCGAGAGCTTCAGCACCGGACGAAAAATCACCTCCAGATGATCCTGGCCCTGGTCTCCTCCGCGGGACGGGAGAGCAACGATCCCAGCCGCAAGCAGTTCGTGAAGATGCTGCAGTCCAAGCTGGCGGCCCTCTTCGATGCGCAGCGGCTGATGTATGCCGAGGACGGCCGCAACGGTTTGCGGGTCGATCAGATGCTCAGCGCCCTGGCCGAGACGGTCCAGACCCTGGCCGGCGTTCGGATCACCATCGAGGTCCGGGCCGAACCGATTGTAGCGCCCAACGATCTGGCCTTCCCCCTGGCCTTGATCGCCAACGAATTACTCACCAATGCGGTGAAATATGCCGATGGCCCGGCCGCAGCCGTATCTCTGGATTTTGTCCGGATCGGCGACGAAGCCGTGCTGACCGTGCGGGACAACGGGCCGGGGTTTGCGCCCTCTGCCTCCGGCCCGTCGTCCTCGGGGCTGGGCCTGGTGAGGGGCCTGTGTCGCCAGATCGGCGGTCAATTCACCATTCGATCGGACGGCGGCGCCGTGGCCGTCGTTTCGTTCCCGCTCGCGGAGGTGACCCATGGCTTATCCTGATCAGTATCGTCTCCACCCCCGGGGAACGCGGGAAGGCCCCTTTGGACTCTCTCAGAACGATGGAGAGGCCGAGGCCGACTTCCCCCTGGGCCGTCGCGTCCTGATCACCGAAGACAACTGGCTGGTGGCCGGGGAATGGCAGGCCGCCCTGGAGGACGCCGGCTATGAGGTTGTGGGCCTGGCGAGCTCGGCCGAGGAGGCGCTCGAGATCTGCAGCCGCGAGACGCCGGACCTCATTCTGATGGATATCCGCCTGCTCGGGGACCGCGACGGGGTCGAGGCGGCCAAGGACGCCCGTCGGCTCTACGATATCCCGTCGGTGTTCGTCAGCGCCCATGACGACGCCGAGGTCCGCCAGCGGGCCGCCGATGCGCGGCCCCTGGGCTGGATCACCAAGCCCGTCATAGCCTCGCGCATCCCCGACCTCCTGGTGCAGTTCGCCCGCCTCCTCAACTGAGCAGGCGTGAGCCTTGCCCGACCGCCGGCTCGGGAGAGCCAGCGCTGGAAGCGCCAATGCGAGAAGGGCCAGTACTAGAAGGGAATGTCCTCCTCGGGAATCGGCCGGCTGGCGTCGTATTCGTCCCGGGGCTGCGGCATGGCGGGCGGCGGCGGCAGGGGCGGCGGCTCGGCCTCGGCGGCGGCGCGGGCGAACTCGCTGGCCAGCCCCTGATAATGCGCATTGCGGTAGTCGTCCTCGAACATCGGCTCGGGATCGTCCACCAGCCAGTCGAAGTCGCGGATCTCCATCCCGGCATGCGCCTCGATCATCACCCGGCGCCAGATCTGCGAGGGGATATCGCCGCCGGTGACCCGGTTCATGGGGCTGTCGTCGTCGTTCCCGACCCAGACGCCGGTGACGTATTCGTCGGTGAAGCCGACAAACCAGGCGTCCCGCCAGTTCTGGCTGGTGCCGGTCTTGCCGGCGGCGGGCCAGTCAAAGGCCGCGCGGGTTCCGGTTCCGCTGGTGATGACGCGCTTCATCATCTTCACCATCATGCTCGCATAGGTGAGATCGATGGCCGGCATCGGGCCTGAGGGCGCGCGCAGGAAGATGCTGTCGCCGTCGACCGTGCGGATTTCCTCAATGATCGAAGGCCTCACCCGCCCGCCGGCCTGCTGAAAGACCTGGAAGGCGCTGGTCAGCTCCATGAGGCTCACCTCATAGGAGCCCAGGGTCACCGCAAGGCTGGGATTGGCCGGGATGGTGGTGAAGCCGAAGCGGCGGGAAATGTCCCCCAGGGCCGGGCCGCCGGCCTCCGCGCCCAGCTTGACCGCCACCGTGTTGATGGAGCGCGCCAGCGCCGTCTCCACCGTCACCGGACCCCGATAGCCGCCGCCGTAGTTTCCCGGCCGCCAGTCGCCGAACCGCACCGGGCCGTCGACCCTGACGTCGCTCGGCAGGACGCCTTTTTCCAGGGCCGCGGCATAGACGAAGGGCTTGAAGGTCGAGCCGGGCTGGCGCTGGGCCTGGGTCGCGCGGTTGAAGACGCTGGCGCCATAGTCCACGCCGCCGATCATGGCTCTGACCGAGCCGTCGGGCCCCAGGGTGACCAGGGCCGCCTGACCCGCGCCGGCCTGGGCGCCGTCGGTGGCCATGACCTGATTCAGGATCGTGGCGGCCTGGGCCTGAAGCGCCGGATCGATGGACAGACGCACCAGCAGGTCGGGGGAGTTGGGGCCGATCTGGCTCAGCACCTCATTGGTGGCGTGGTCCAGCAGATAGCCGTAGGAGCCCTCGTTGGAGGTGGCCGTGGTGGCCAGCTGCGGCGTCTGCGCCTGGGCGTTCTCCATCTCTGCGCGGCTGATCCAGCCGGTGTCGTGCATGCGTTGCAGCACCCAGCGCGACCTCTGCAGGGCCGCTTGCATGTCATTGGTCAGGGCCAGGCGCGAGGGCGCCTTGGGCAGGGCCGCCAGCAGCGCGGACTCCGCCAGGGTCAGCTGGCTGGACGGCTTGCCGAAATAGGTCCGCGCCGCGCCATCCACGCCGAAGGTGTTGGCCCCGAAATAGATGCGGTTGAGGTAGAGCTCGAGCACCTCGTCCTTGGTCAGCATCCGCTCCAGCCGCCAGGCGAGCGCCGCCTCCTGGATCTTGCGGCGGAAGGTCTGGTCCGGGGTCAGGAACAGGCTCTTGGCGATCTGCTGCGAGAGGGTGGAGCCCCCCTGGACCACGCCGCCTGCCTTCCAGTTCACATAGCTGGCCCGGGCGATGGCCTGCAGGTCGATGGGGCCGTGCTGGTAAAAGCGGTGATCCTCCGCCGCCAGGAAGGCCAGGGGAACATAGTCAGGCAGGGCGCCCAGCCGCACCCGATCGCCGTACCGAGGTCCGCGGGTCGCGATGAGATCGCCGTTACGGTCGAAGAACTTGATCCCGGGCGCCCGGTTGAAGGCGTAGAGCTGGGCCTGGGGCGGCAGTTCCGGCACGTCCTGCAGGAACCGCTTCTGGAGATAAAGGCCGCCGCCGACCACCGCCAGGGCGATGACCAGCACCAGGACCGCCAGGGTCTTCCATACCCAGCCCCACCGCCGTCGCCCCCGCTCGCGGGGCGGCAGGACGAAGGGCTCGTCGGGATCCTCGCCGCCGGGCGGCGGCGGCGGCGCACCCTGGCGGGGCGGCTTGGGCCGTCGTCCAAATTCATCCTCGCCCGCGCGCAGCGCGCCCTCTGGGGCGACGTCACGGGGCTGCGGCGCGCGGGGCTGGCGCGGCCGTTCCGGCTCGTCGTCCGGAAAGCGGTAGGGGTCGAGGGTCCAGTCGTTCACGTTCGCAAGGGCCGGATGGCGGCGGAGGCGCTTTGGGTTTAGGGCGCTTTGGGTTTAGGGCGCTTTGGGTTTAGGGCGCTTTGGGTTTAGGACGGGCGCGTGAGCAGGCACAAACCCTTTTGGCAGACCAAGTCCCTCGAACAGATGACGGCTCAGGAGTGGGAGAGCCTATGTGACGGGTGTGGACTTTGCTGTCTGGTTCGCTTCGAGGATGAGGATAGCGGCCAGGTTATCCCCACCCGCGTGCATTGCCGGCTGTTCGACTCCAACACCTGCGCCTGCTCCAACTATGCCGAGCGCAAGGCCCACGTGCCCGACTGCGTGAAGCTGACCCCGGGCAATATCGCCAAGCTGCCCTGGATGCCGCTGAGCTGCGCCTATCGCCGCCTGCACGAGGGCAAGGACCTGCCCGCCTGGCACCCGCTGGTGACCGGCGACCCGGAAAGCGTGCACGATGCCGGCGTCTCCATCCGCGGCGAAACCTTCAGCGAGGACGAGCTGGAGGACCTGGAGGACGCCTGGACCTATGCCGCATGGGACCTGATGGAGGATCGCAGCGGCGACTGATCCTCTGCGCTCGCGGCCACAGGCGTGTGTCTGTTTTGCCACATGCGCTCTTGCGTGACTTCGCGCCTTGCACAATCTAGAGCCCATGAGAGCCCGAGAGGGCGGACGACACACAACGGACTGGGAGATTTCATTCCTTGGCGCGCGATCCCTATCAGGAGCTTGGCGTTGCTCGCGGCGCGAACGCCGACGAGGTGCGCAAGGCGTTCCGCAAGCTCGCCAAGCAGCATCACCCCGACGCCAATCCCGGGGATGCTGCGGCTGAGGAGCGGTTCAAGCGGGTCAGCGCGGCCTTCGACATCCTGGGCGACCCCGACAAGCGCAAGAAGTTCGACGCCGGCGAGATCGATGGCGACGGCCATGAGACTGGCCGCGGCTATGGGGGCGGCTGGAGCCCCGGCGGCTTCGAGGGCCGCGGGCAGACCCGGGCCGAGACCTTCGACGGCGTCGACCTCGGCGACATTCTGGGCGAGATGTTCGGCGGTCGCGGCGGCGGGCGTGGTCCAGGCGGGGGCGCCGGCTTCGGCGGCGGCGGCTTCGCCCGCGGCGCGGACGTGCGGGCGCGGCTCGATATCGACCTGGAAGAAGCCATCGCCGGCGGCAAGAAGCGGATCGCCTTCTCCGATGGTCGCACCATCGACGTCACCATCCCCAAGGGCGCGGCCGAGGGTCAGACCCTGCGGCTGAAGGGCCAGGGCTCGCCGGGCCGGGCCGGGCCCGGCGACGCCTTCATCGAGCTGAACATCCGTCCGCACCCGATCTTCCATCTGGAAGGCGACCGCCTCGTCATGGACCTGCCCGTCACCGTCTATGACGCGGTGCTCGGCGGAAAGGTCGAGGCGCCGACCCCGGAGGGGCCCGTGACCCTGACGGTGCCGGCCGGCGCCAATTCCGGCGCCATGCTTCGCCTGAAGGGCCGCGGTCTGCCCGATGCGGCGGGGAAGCGCGGCGATCTGCTGGCGCGGCTGGTGGTCACCCTGCCTGAACCGCCGGATGCAGACCTGACCAAGTTCGCTCAGTCCTGGCGGGACAAGCGGCCCTATACGCCCAAGGCCGCCCCCAAGCGGCGTAGCTAAAGCCCGGTCAGGCGCGCTAAGGTAAAGCGTGCGGTGGGCCAAACCTTACCGCTGCGTTCAGCCACGGTTCAGTCGTCAAGGCCTAGATCGGCGTCCATGAAACACCTCGCCGTCATTGCTGTCCTTCTGGCCGCCGCCGCGCCCGGCGCCGCGCACGCCCAGTATGGCTCGGACATGCGCTCGTCCTTTGGGGCGGGCCGCGGCGATCAGGACACCGCCCGCGCCGCGGTGCGGGCTGGCCGCCAGGCGCCCCTGTCGCAGGTTCTGGCCGCCATCGCCCAGCGCACGCCGGGCCGACACCTGAACACCACCCAGGGCTCGCACAACGGCCGGCCCGCCTATTTCGTACAATGGCAGACCCCGGACGGCGAAGTGATCATCTTCATCGCCGACGCCGAGTCCGGCGCCATCATTGGCCGCCAGGGCGGTTGAGCTAGACTTCTAAGGGAGGCCGAACCCCATGCGCATCCTGCTTGTCGAGGACGATCCCGACCTGTCGCGCCAGCTCAAGGGAGCCCTGGGCGACGCCGGCTACGCCGTCGACCATGCGCCCGATGGCGAGGAGGCCCAGTTCCTGGGCGAGACCGAACCCTATGACGCGGTGATCCTCGACCTGGGCCTGCCCAAGGTGGACGGGGTCTCGGTGCTGGAGCGCTGGCGGCGCGGGGAGATGGCCACGCCGGTCCTGATCCTGACCGCCCGCGGCGCCTGGAGCGAGAAGGTGGCGGGCTTCGACGCCGGGGCCGACGACTATCTCACCAAGCCCTTCCATACCGAGGAGCTGCTGGCTCGCCTGCGCGCCCTGCTGCGCCGTTCGGCCGGCCATGCGGCGCCCAACCTGACCTGTGGGGGCTTGCGGCTGGATCCCCGGGCGGCGCGGGCCTCGGTCAATGGCGAGCCCCTGCGGCTGACCTCGCTGGAGTACCGGCTGCTGCATTATCTGATGATGCACCAGGGCCGGGTGATCAGCCGCACCGAGCTGGTCGAACACCTCTATGACCAGGACTTCGACCGGGACTCCAACACCATCGAGGTCTTCGTCGGCCGGATCCGCAAGAAGATCGGCGCCGACCGCATCGAGACCGTCCGCGGCCTGGGCTACCGGCTGACCTGTCCGACCGAGGAAACCGAGACGAGCGCCTCTTGAGCGCCGCCGGCCTGCGCCCCTGATGCTGGGCGGCTTTCGCAAGTCGTCCCTGGTCCGCCGCCTGGTGATCCTGGCGGCCGGCTGGAGCCTGACGGTCCTGTTGGTCTCGGCCCTGGTGCTGGCGCTGCTGTTCCAGCAGGCGGCCCTGCGGCGGTTCGACGAGGGCCTCGCCGAACTGATCGACAACCTGCTGGCCGGCACCACGGTGGACGCGTCCGGCCAGGTCCTGGCCCCGGCGCTCACCGACCTGCGGGCCCTGCGCGCCTATTCCGGCCGCTACTGGCAGGTGGTCGAGCCCCTGCCGGACGGCCAGTGGCGGATCATCGTCCGCTCCCGCTCCCTGTGGGACGCCGAGCTTGTGGCGCCGGAGGATCTGGTCGCGCGGCTGGAGGCCAGCCCGGGCCGGCCGGTGATCTATGAAACCCCTGGCCCCATCAACCAGCCCCTGCGGGCCATGGCCAGTCGGGCGACCCTGCCGGGCCGTGAAGCCCCGCTGATCTTCATGGCCGCCGAGGACCGCTCGCCCATCGACCGGGACGTGCGCGGCTTCATCACCGCCACGGCGGTGGCCTTCCTGCTGCTGGGCGCCGGTCTCGTCGGCGCGGTGGTCTTCCAGGTCCGTTTCGGCCTGCGCCCCCTGTTCGCCCTGCGTCGCGAGGTGGCCGAGGTTCGCCGCGGCAAGGCCGAACGGATCGCCGGCCGCTACCCCATCGAGCTGGAGCCCCTGGCCGAGGAGCTGAACGCCCTGGTCAGCCATAACCAGGAGGTGGTCGAGCGCCAGCGCACCCATGTGGGCAACCTGGCCCACGCCCTGAAAACCCCCCTGTCGGTGATGCTGACGGAGTCCCGCCAGACGCCCAGCCCGCTGGGCGAGGTGGTCGAGCGCCAGGCCGAAGTCATGCGCCAGCAGGTCGATCATCACCTGCGCCGCGCCCGGGCCGCGGCCCGCACACCAGGGCGGGGCGAGCGCACCGAGGTGGCCGACGTGCTGGACGAACTGGCGCGGACCCTGTCGCGCATCTTCCAGGACAAGGGCGTCGAGATCGACTGGGACTGCGACGAGGACCTGTATTTCCAGGGGGAGCGCCAGGACCTGCTGGAGATGGCCGGCAACGCCATGGAGAACGCCGCCCAGTGGAGCCGGGGCAAGGTGCGGGTCCGCGCCGTGGCGAGGTCGCCCGAGCGCCTGGGCCTGACCATCGAAGACAATGGGCCTGGCCTGCCCGCCGCCCGCCGCCCCGAAGTGTTGCGCCGAGGCGCCCGGCTGGACGAGAGCGCGCCGGGCTCGGGCCTGGGGCTTTCGATCATCGACGAACTGGCCAGGGCCTATGGGGGCGACCTCCGGCTGGAGGAGGCCAAGCTGGGCGGGCTGCTGGTGGCCATCGACCTGCCCCGGGCCGAGACCTGAGGCCTCAGCTCAGGGCTGCAATCTCGCGGGCCAGATTGGCGCGGGCCTGCGCCTCGTAGCGCGCCCGGTAGGTTGGATCCGGATAGAGCGGCCGGGCCTCCAGGATGCGCCCCAGCACGCCGGCCCGCCCTGGTCGAAAGAAGGCCTCGGGCACGTGGGCGTACTCCTGCCGGATGGCTGCGGCATAGGCGTCATAGGCCGCGGGCGAGCGCCCCAGCACGGCCAGATCGATGGAGACCAGCAGGGCGCCGTCAGGGTCGCCCGCGCCGACCTGATGTCCGGTGGTCAGCTCGATCAGGCGCGCGACCTCGGCGCAGGTCGCTTCTGTCTCCCCAAGGGCGGCGAGATCGCGGCGCGCCAGGTCTGCGCTGGCGGCCTCATTGTCGCTGCGGGACGGATCGTAGATCACGTCGTGCCACCAGATGGCGTAGGCCAGGATCAGCCGGCGCGCATCGGCCAGGCCTTCGACCGCAGCCAGTTCGGCCAGGCAGTCGGCGATGTGGCTCATGTCATGATAGCGGCGATGGGGCTCGGCATAGGCGGCGCGCAGGCGGGCCTTGGTCTCGCCTTCTAGCCCGTCGCCCGGAGCGGGTGGGCCGGGGTCCAGCCAGAAGGCGCAGGCCTGGGCGCAATCCATGGGAAACCTCCTTCGGCGACGCAGCGGCGCCAGATTTTCACAGGCGAGCGGCGAGGTCACGCCACAACCCTTCGTCCGGCTGCGGAGCGGTAGGGTTAAGGGAAGCCTTAACGCAACTGAGGCAGGGTCGCCCCTGCGTGGGCTGATGTGTCGAGGGATTTATATGGGCGGACTGCCCGAACAGAAGCTAGCGATCTTGCGCCAGATGGTGGAGTCGGCGCCTGACCGGGTGGTGGGCGATCTGCGCGGCGCCCTGTCCGGCGCCAGCGGCGATTCCGGCCTGGTGGATGTGCGCGTGCTGGTGGAGACCGAGGCCCGCGACCGCCAGCTGCGCAACGCCGTGCTTCATCCGATCGTGCCGCTCTGTATCGGCGACGGGCGCACCGAACGCCTGACCTTTCCCGCCCGCGCCCTGGCGCTCGTCTGGCGCGCCCTGCGCGATCAGGCGACCCACGAGGTCGGTCGGGCCGCGGCCCTCCATGAAGAATTCCAGGCCGGGCAGAGCTCGCCCGAGCCCTATGACGTGCTCGCCCGCCGCGCCGCCAAGGGCGTGAGGCAGCGCAACCATCCGAAGTTCGCCGCCGCCGCCGACCTGGCCGAGGCCGCGCGTCCGGACGGCGCCCGTCTGCTGGCCGACTGCCTGGACATGATCCCGATCCTGCGCACCGCCGTGGGGCGCCTGCCGGAATGGATTCAACGGGTGACCGACGAGGACGCCGCCGTCGCGCGGATCGCCTACAAGGACACGGTGGCCATCTCCGAGGACGCCGGTCCCCGGTTCTTCGAGATGCTGGGCGCTCATCTGCCCCAGTCCTGGATGATCCTGCGACTTATCTCGGCGATCATGGACCGCCCGCCGGAGACCTATCTGGCCGGCTCGGAACTGGCCGATTTCGGCCTGCGGGTGCTTGACTCCATCGATGACGGACTGGCCCAGGTCGAGCGCTTTGACACCAGCGGCGGGATGGCCGCTGTCCGTTCAGTGGGCGCCGCCATCGACGGCGTCACCGCTCAGATCGCCGAGCTGGAGGGCAATGTCGAACTGACCCGCCAGGGCCCCTGGGGCGGTCGGATCGCCCGCCAGAAGGCCACCCTGGCCCGCGTGGTCGAGGCGCGTCTGCGTGAGATCGACAAGGCTGTCCGAAAGGTCCTGCCGACCACCCAGGTCCGTATCGGCCGCACGACCCGCGACGCCGCCCTGCTCACCGTAGCGCCGAGCGCGGCGCATGTTCAGACCGCCAAGACCCTGGTGGCCTTCGCCCAGGAGATCCGCGGCGCGGCCAACCACGGGGGGTTTGCGGCCACCCGGACCAAGGTGATGGAAGAGCTGGAGGCCCATCTCGACGCCTTCGCCGACGACGCGCTTGACCACCTGAAGCAGGGGGATGCGCCCGATCCCGTCGTCGCACGGACCCTGTTGGCGGAGGCCGCCGACCTGCTGGCGATCGTCCGGAACCGCCAGTCGGCCGAGACCCTGCGCCGGCGCCTCGCCGCGGTCTGACGCCGCGCCCCGTCTCTGCCCTCTCGCGCACGCCAGGCCTTTGGTCTAAAGGGCGCGCATGATCGTTTTCTGGATTGCGGTCGGGGTGATCTCGACGGCTGTTGCGGGGCTCATTCTGGGCCGTGCGGCCCAGGCGGCCG
>Ga0208316_1000772_pt1 | contig 23003 bp, 18 predicted proteins | sample MalvireepMed_231_FD_184240 | JGI IMG/M metagenome (GOLD analysis project Ga0208316, IMG submission 184240) | Marine viral communities from the Global Malaspina Expedition - Malaspina viral metaG DeepMed_231 (SPAdes) (version 2) | ecosystem: Environmental > Aquatic > Marine > Oceanic | place... | reverse complement strand
CGAGGGGCACTCGGGAATGTACGCCTGTGGAGTTTGTGTAAGACCAGCAGTGCCAAGGCATTGAAGGCAACGAACATCGAAGCAGGAACCAGGAAGGTAACGACCTGGGAATCCCCTTCCTTTCCGCCGCAAGGCGGCAGCGCAAGCTGAGGGAGGGGAGGATGTCAAGATGCTTGTGTGCTTTACCCAGCGCCATTAAGAAGCCTGCTGATACACATGGCAATAACGGATCTTTTTCGGGCACGATGGTCAGATTTAATTCATGAAGAGTGGATACGCAACCTCTTGGCTCAGCGTAGTGATCTGACAAGAGAGCAACTGAATCGGGTTCGTGAATTAATGGATTTACATACCCGAGATGCCGTTGTCTCAGGGTTTGAGCCATTGATTGATGGATTAGTGCTGCCTGATCCCGATGACCGCCATGTGCTGGCGTGTGCTATTCACAGTGGGGCAGAGGCGATTATTACGTTTAACCTTAAGGATTTTCCTGATGAACAGCTAAGCAAATATGATATCAGGGCTATTCATCCCGATGAATTTATTGCCGATATGCTGTCGTTGAGTCCAGGGCATATCATTCAAGCCGTTCAGAATCACCGTAAAAGCCTTAAAAACCCACCATTCAATGCCAATGATTACCTTGGTTTACTGCTAAACCAGAAGCTGCCTGAAACAGTTAATGCTTTGAAGACGTTTGAGATTTTGCTTTAAGAGTCGAGTCCTGCATGGTTGCCGCTGAGTGCGTATCTTTCGTTTGATAACCTCTGTGATGAGGTACACCGGCTACTCGATGGCTATGGCACTGAGTGCGCGATTAATTTTGAATAGGCACTTAGTCGCTGAAATAGATTGCGCCTGTATCTTTGGCGCTTCTTTCAATATCATCAGGGTTTATGTATACCCCTTTGAGATGTGCTGGGATTATGTACAGCTACCGAATAGTACAACCACTGGTAGGAGCGCTAGCGGTCCCCCGCCCGAAAAGCATTGACAGCGGCTAGCAAGCCCGCTTTACGCGTGATAGACTACGCCATCCTCTCAGACAAGACCCGTGAGCGGGCAGCTATAAGACTGCTCGTTACACTATTTGGCAGAGTTAGAAACGCTGCTAAATCAATTGGTTGTTACGGAAATGTCGTGATTTGGCAAATGCCAGCCGACAAACACATAGTAAATTCGTTGCCGTTTTTAGGCAGCCCTTATTCTCCAAGGAGATACCTGTGGCGAACAGCAAGCAAGCACGCAAGCGCGCCCGCCAGGCCGAGACTCGTCGTGTCCTGAAATCCAGCCAGCGCAGCATGGTCCGCACCTACATCAAGCGTGTGATCAAAGCGATTAACACCGGTGACCATGGCAAAGCGATGGAAGAGTTCAAGGTAATGCAGCCGGTCGTTGACCGTATTGCTGATAAAGACGTTCTTTCTAAGAAGAAAGCTGCACGTCTGAAAAGCCGCTTGAACAAGCGCATTAAGGCTCTGGCGGCGTAAGCCGGCAGGCGCCATAAAAAAAACCGGCTGCGGCCGGTTTTTTTGTGCCTGAACGTCGCCTACCGGGCGATATGTGCATCTCTATTTAGCCTGTAGGGAATAACCTGATGAGCGCCGATACACCACAGCATGCCAATATGCCGCCACCACGCCGCGGGCTAATGCGTTCGGGGTTGGTGGTCAGCGCGATGACCATGCTCTCCCGGGTGATGGGGTTGGTGCGCGATGTGGTCGTGGCAACGTTTTTGGGCGCAGGCAATGGCTCGGATGCCTTCTTTGTGGCGTTTAAAATTCCCAATTTTCTGCGCCGTTTATTTGCAGAAGGGGCGTTTAACCAGGCATTTGTGCCGGTGCTCTCTGAGTACTCCACCCAGCGCACCAAGCAGGAGATCCGTGAACTGCTGAATGCGGTAGCGGGGAGCCTAACCGCGCTGCTGGCGCTAATCACCGCGTTGGCGATGCTGGGCGCGCCCTGGCTGGTATGGCTGTTTGCCCCTGGCTTTGGACGCGACCCTGATAAACTCGCGATGACCGCCGATATGCTGCGGCTGACGTTTCCGTATTTGCTGCTCATTTCGCTCACCGCCTTCTCCGGCAGCGTGCTGAACACTTGGAACCGCTTTGCAGTGCCCGCATTTACGCCGGTGCTGCTGAATATTTCGCTGATCGGCGCGGCGCTATTCTTAATGCCGCTAATGGAAGAGCCCGCTATGGCGCTGGCGTGGGGCGTGCTGATTGCCGGGGCGGCCCAGCTTGCCTTTCAAGTGCCGTTTTTGCTGCGTTTGGGGCTGCTGCCGACGCCGTGGCCTAACTTCGCCCATGACGGCGTCAAGCGTATTTTAAAACTGATGGCCCCGGCGCTGTTTGGCGTATCGGTATCGCAGATCAACCTGCTGTTGGATACGGTGCTGGCATCGCTGTTGGCGGCGGGGAGCGTTTCGTGGCTCTACTACTCGGATCGGTTGGTAGAGCTACCGCTTGGCGTGTTTGGCGTGGCGATTGGCACCATTATCTTGCCTGCGCTTTCCAAGCGGCACGCGGAGCAGTCCACCGAGCACTTTTCCGCCATGTTGGATTGGGCGATTCGTGTGGTGCTGCTGTTGGGCGTGCCGGCGGCATTGGCGCTGGCGGTACTGGCCGAGCCGTTTTTGATTACCCTGTTCCACTACGGGGCGATGACCGATAACGATATTCAGATGGCGGCCATGAGCCTGCGTGCCTACGCCTTCGGTTTAGTGGCATTTATGTTGATCAAGGTGCTCGCGCCGGGTTTCTTTGCTCGCCAAGACACCAAAACGCCAGTCAAGGTAGGCATTATCGCCATGGTCGCGAACATGGTATTCAACCTACTGCTGATTTGGCCGCTGGCCCATGCGGGCTTGGCGTTGGCCACTGCGCTCTCTGCATTTTTAAACGCGGGGCTGCTGGGGTATCTGCTTTACCGCCAGCAGGTGCTGGTGTTTCAGCCGGGTTGGGGGCGTTACTCGGTGCAGTTAGTCGGCGGCAGCGTGCTGATGAGCGTGGCGCTTATGTTAGTCTCACCTGATTGGCAGGTGTGGTTAGAGTTTGGGCTATGGCAGCGCGTCCGCTGGGTGGCCGGGCTAGTAGTGCTCGGGGGCGGGCTCTACTTTATCTGGTTAACGGCGCTTGGCCTGCGGCTTCGCCACTTTAAAATGAACGGCTAGGCAAGGGGCAGGCGCGTGAGCGCTATTATCTTCTTCTGCACCAGAGCAGCGCGTTCGTTATAATCAAACGCTTTGAAAACGGCTAGCGGCCTTAAAACGGAAAACGCTTTTAAAACAAGCTTTTAAAAAAGAGGTGCCATGCACGTCATTCGAGGTCTGCACAATCTGACAGCGTCCCATCGTGGCTGCGTGGCGACCATTGGTAATTTCGATGGCGTGCATCGCGGCCATCAGGCGATTCTACAGCAGTGCCGCGAGCACGCTGCGCGCCTGAACGTACCGCTGACCGTGGTGGTGTTTGAGCCTCAGCCCCGCGAGTTTTTTGCCGGAGACCAAGCGCCGCCGCGCTTAACGCGCCTGCGGGAAAAAGTGCGCCTGCTGCGCGACCACGGTGCCGAGCAGGTGCTCTGCCTGCCGTTCAACGATGCCTTGCGCAGCCTCACCGGGCGCGAGTTTATCGATCAGGTGTTGATTGATGGGCTGGGCGTTAAGCATCTAGTGGTGGGCGACGACTTCCGCTTTGGCTGTGATCGCCGTGGCGACTTCAGTTTGTTAGAAGCCGTGGGGCGCACTCATGGCTTTGGCGTAGAGCACACTCGCACCTTCAAAGTCGATGACGAGCGGGTATCGAGCACCCGAGTGCGTACGCTGCTGGCCAGCGGTAACTTTGAAGTGGCCGCTCGCCTATTGGGCAGGCCTTATTCGCTACATGGCCGCGTGGTGCGCGACCAGCAGTTGGGTCGCACCATTGGCGTACCAACCGCGAACCTACCGCTATTGCCCCAGCCGCTGACGCTGCGGGGGGTGTTTGCGGTGGTGGCCGAATTGGCGAATGGCGAGCGCCACCCCGCCGTAGCGAACGTCGGGTTTCGGCCTACGGTGGGGTCTAAACGCCCTACGCTGGAAGTGCATCTGCTGGATTTTTCTGGCGATCTGTATGACCAACGGCTAACGGTTTACCCCTGCGCACGGCTGCGAGGGGAAGTGAAGTTTGACGATTTTGACGCGCTAAAAGCACAGATTCACCAGGACCAAGCCAAGGCGCGCCGCTACTTTGCGACCGCCGACGCTGATCTAACAACCTCTCTTCCGCTGGCCTCGGCCCCGCTTGGGCGTGAGACCGCTTCTTCTGATTTCACTTCGGCGGATGACGCCGCCGATACTAACGACGGCTGACCGGACTATGGACTATAAGCACACGCTAAACCTGCCAGAAACCGACTTTCCTATGCGCGGCATGCTGCCGAAGCAGGAGCCTGGGCGTGTTTCCCAGTGGCAGGATATGAACCTATACCAGCGCCTGCGCGAAGCCCGTGCGGGTGCGCCGCTGTTTGTACTGCACGATGGCCCTCCCTACGCCAACGGCAGTATCCATATCGGTCACGCCGTTAATAAAATTCTTAAAGATATTATCGTTAAGTCCAAAAACCTGGCGGGTTTTGATGCGCCCTACGTGCCGGGTTGGGACTGCCACGGCCTGCCCATTGAGCACAAGGTCGAAACCACCCACGGCAAGCACCTTCCGGCGGATAAAGCCCGTGAGCTGTGCCGTGAGTACGCCGGTGCCCAAATCGAAACCCAACTGGTGGACTTTGTGCGCCTGGGTATCATCGGTGACTGGGGTCATCCGTATCGCTCCATGGATTACGCCAACGAAGCGGGCGAGATCCGCGCGCTGGCGGATATGGTCGAGGCGGGCTACGTCTTTAAAGGCCTGAAGCCGGTGAACTGGTGCTTTGACTGCGGCTCGGCTTTGGCGGAAGCGGAAGTCGAGTACGCCGACAAAAAATCCGATGCCATCGACGTTGCCTTCCCCGTGGCAGACGCCGACAAGCTGGCGGCTGCGTTTGGTTTAAGCGAGCTGGCCAAGCCCGCCGCCGTGGTGATCTGGACCACCACGCCGTGGACCATTCCCGCCAACCAGGCGCTGAATGTTCACCCCGATTTCACCTACGCGCTGGTAGACACCGGCGAGCGCCTACTGCTGTTAGCCGAAGAGCTGGTCGAGAGCTGCTTAGAGCGCTTTGGTCTCCAGGGTGAAGTAGTGGCTACCACACAAGGTAAACACCTTGACCTGATCAATTTCCGCCACCCGTTCTACGACCGCCTCTCGCCGGTCTATCTGGCGGATTACGTTGAGTCTGAGGTGGGCAGTACCGGTATCGTTCACTCTGCTCCGTCTTACGGTATGGATGACTTTGTTACCTGCCGCGAGCACGGCATGAGCTTTGACGATATGCTGAACCCGGTGCAGGGCAACGGCGTTTACGCGGATGACCTGCCGTTCTTCGGCGGCCAGATGATCTGGAAAGCCAACCCGAACATCATCGAGAAGCTGCGTGACGTAAACGCGCTGATGGCCCACACGCCTATTAAGCACAGCTACATGCACTGCTGGCGTCATAAAACGCCGGTGATCTACCGCGCCACGGCCCAGTGGTTCGTCGGTATGGATATCAAAGGCAAGGATGGCAAGACCCTGCGCGAGCGCGCGCTGGCCGGTATCGAAGCGACGGAATTCACCCCTGCTTGGGGGCAAGCGCGCCTGCACAGCATGATCGCCAACCGCCCGGATTGGTGTATCTCCCGCCAGCGTAACTGGGGCGTGCCGATTCCGTTCTTCCTGCATAAGCAAACCGGTGAGCTTCACCCCAACACCGTAGCGCTGATGGAAGAAGCCGCCAAGCGTGTGGAGCAAGAGGGCATCGAGGCATGGTTCAAACTCGAACCTTCCGAGCTGCTTGGCGCGGAAGCCGCTGACTACGATAAAGTCACCGATACGTTAGACGTGTGGTTCGACTCGGGCACCACCCACCGCCACGTGCTGCGCGGCTCGCACCCCCACGGCCATGAAAGCGGCCCGCGCGCTGACTTGTACCTGGAAGGCTCGGACCAGCACCGTGGTTGGTTCCACTCGTCGCTGCTCACCGGTGCGGCGATTGATGGTCACGCGCCGTATCGTCAGCTGTTGACCCACGGCTTCACGGTGGATGCCCAGGGCCGCAAGATGTCCAAGTCCATCGGTAACGTGGTCGCGCCGCAAAGCGTGATGGATAAGCTGGGCGCCGATATTCTACGCCTGTGGGTAGCGTCTACCGACTACTCCGGTGAAATGGCCGTCTCGGATGAAATCCTCAAACGCACTGCCGATGTGTACCGTCGTATCCGCAACACCGCGCGCTTCCTGCTTTCCAACCTGAACGGCTTTGATCCCAAGCGGGACCAAGTGGCGTTTGGCGATATGCTGGCGCTGGACCAGTGGGTCGTTGATCGTGCCGCACAGCTTCAAGGCCGCATCGAAACCGCCTACGAGGAGTACCGCTTCCTGGATGTGTACCAGCAGGTACACGGCTTCTGCGCACGGGAGCTTGGCGGCTTCTACCTGGACGTGATCAAGGATCGCCAGTACACCACTCAAACCGACTCGCTGGCCCGCCGTAGCGCGCAAACCGCGCTTTATCACGTGGTGGAAGCGCTAAGCCGCTGGGTCGCGCCGATTCTCTCCTTCACCGCCGAGGAGATTTATGAGCATATCCCCGGCGAGCGGGGCGATAGCGTGCTGCTGGAGACCTACTACACCGGGCTTTCCACGTTGGATGAGGGCGCCGAGATGGGCCGCGCTTTCTGGGAGCAGGTGCTGGAGGTGAAGCACTCGGTGAACAAATGCCTGGAAGACGCCCGTAACGCCAAAGTGATCAAGGGTAGCCTCGCGGCAGAAGTGACGCTGTTCGTCAATGACGAGCTGCACGCGACGCTAGCGAAGCTGGGCGACGAGCTGCGCTTTGTGATGCTCACCAGTGAAGTGCACCTGGCACCGCTGGCAGATGCCGCCAATGCCGAAAGCACTGAGCTTGAAGGCTTGAAGGTTGCGGTGAGCGCCAGTGGGCATGCCAAGTGCGAGCGCTGCTGGCACCACCGGGCAGACGTAGGCAGCGTTGCCGAGCACCCGGACCTGTGTGGCCGCTGTGTAAGTAACCTGCCCGAAGGTAGCGGCGAGATTCGTCACTATGCCTAACACAGCTTCCCCGGTGAACGATTCACACCAGCGGCCGCCCATGCGGCGGCCGCTGCGCTGGCTATGGCTTGCCGTGGCGGTCATTGTGTTGGATCTTGCGACGAAGTATGCCGCTAGCCACTTTTTAAGCTATGCACAGCCGGTTGAAGTCTTGCCGTTTTTCAACCTCACGCTGCTGCACAACACCGGCGCGGCGTTTAGCTTTTTGGCCGAACACCCCGGCTGGCAGCGCTGGTTTTTTGCAGCCATTGCTATTGGTGCCAGCATTGGCCTCACCGTTTGGCTATCCCGCGTGCGTGCGGATGAGAAGCTGCTCGCTATCGCCTTGCCGCTGATTATCGGTGGGGCGCTGGGTAACCTATACGACCGCTTGATTCATGGCTATGTGGTGGATTTTCTCTCTTTCCATGCGGCAGGCTGGTACTACCCTGCCTTTAACGTGGCGGATATCGGCATTACCCTAGGGGCCATTGGCCTTATCTGGGAGTCGGTGATGGGCGAGCGTCGCCGCAAAAAAGCCGCGCACTCTTCATCTTCTTAACATGCCAATGAGTGAGGCATCATGGATTACCTAATTGACGACGGGATGGAAATTACCCTGCATTTCACGCTGAAGCTGGAAGATGGCACGGTGGTGGATTCCACCAAAGAGAAGGCACCGGCCACGTTCCAGTATGGCGACGGCAATCTGCCACCGGGGTTTGAACACCCCATTAAAGGCATGGCAGCGGGCCAGAGCGGGACGTTTCATATCACCCCTGAGCATGCGTTTGGCCAGCATAACCCGCAGAACATTCAAACCCTGAAGCGGGCCGACTTTGGCGACGAAACGCCTGAAATCGGCATGGTGATGTCGTTTGCTGATAAAGCAGGAACGGAATTGCCTGGCGTGGTCAAAACCATTGACGGTGACCGCGTAGACATTGACTTCAATCATCCGCTGGCAGGGCGTACATTGACGTTTGAGGTTGAAGTGCTCAACGTAACGCCGATCACCACTCACTAATTTCCTGAGCGATGCAGGTTGCATCAAGGCGCTTTTATGCAGTCATCAGAGTCATCTCAGCCCGTACAGATCAAGCTAGCCAACCCGCGCGGGTTTTGTGCGGGCGTCGACCGTGCGATCGATATCGTCAACCGCGCGCTGGATGTCTTCGGCCCGCCGATTTACGTTCGCCATGAAGTGGTGCACAACCGCTTTGTAGTAGAAACCCTGCGTGAACGCGGCGCGGTCTTCGTGGAAGAGCTCCATGAAGTGCCCGACGATGTGATTGTCATCTTCTCTGCCCACGGCGTTTCCCGGGCGGTGCAGCAAGATGCCGAGCAGCGTGGCCTGAAAGTGTTCGATGCCACCTGCCCGCTGGTCACCAAAGTGCATATGGAAGTGCTGCGCTACGCCAAGCGCGGCCAGGAGTGCATTCTGATTGGCCATGAAGGTCACCCGGAAGTAGAAGGCACCATGGGGCGCTACGACACCTCCCACGGCGGCAAGATTTATCTGGTGGAAGATGAGCAGGACGTTGCCAATCTGGTTGTCAATGACCCCTCGGCGCTAGCGTTCGTCACCCAAACCACGCTCTCCATGGATGACACTGCCAAAGTGATCGACGCGCTGCGGGAGAAATTCCCTGAGATTCAGGGGCCGCGCAAAGACGATATTTGCTACGCCACCCAAAACCGCCAGGATGCGGTGCGTGAACTGGCAGCAGATAGCGACTTGGTGCTGGTGGTCGGTAGCCCCAACAGCTCGAACTCCAACCGGCTGCGTGAGCTTTCTGAGCGTATGGGCACCCCCGCGTACTTGATCGATAACGCCGAGCAAATCGATCCATCGTGGTTAGAAGGCATAAAACGTATTGGCGTCACCGCTGGCGCGAGCGCCCCTGAAGTGCTCGTCAAAGGCGTCATTGATAAGCTGCAGACACTGGGCGCGGAAGCCCCCGTCGAACTGCAGGGGCGTGAAGAGAACATTACATTCTCTATGCCCAAAGAGCTGCGTGAACAGGTGATCGTCAGCGGATAATGCAAACCGTATCGGTTTAAGACATACTCCAAGTATGAGTAAACCGATATGGGAGCATCGCTTAGTGACTTATGGTTTTAATCGCCGCGCAGGGGATTATGGTAAGCACCAGCGCGGCTTTACCCTCATCGAATTACTGATTGCGGTGGTCATTATTGGGATCATCGCCAGCATCGCCTACCCCAGTTACGCCCGCTACGTCGAACGCTCCGTTCGCTCTGATGGCCAGACGGCACTCTTGCAAGCGGCTTCAGAAATGGAGCGCTGCTACTCCCGTGACTACACCTATGCAGAGTGTGATTTGGAGATGACACTTTCTCCGAGCGGCCATTACGCCATTTCAGTCGCTAGTGGTAGCCAAAGCGACGGCGGCTATATATTAACCGCGACGACCCAACGCTCAGACGGCTGTGATGAAGATCTCACCTTAAATGCAAAAGGGGGGCGTGCCCCAGAGGCGTGCTGGTAATGAAGCATCAGCAAGGGTTCTCACTCATTGAGGTGCTGATCGCGCTGGTAGTGCTTGCCTTTGGCCTGATGGGGGTGGCCGCCATGCAGATAAAAGCCCTGCAAAGCGCGACCGAAGGGTACCAGCGCTCAATTGCTGTGGTGGCGGCGGTCGATGCCCAAGAGAGAATTTGGAATCTATTAGCCAGCGACTCTAATTGCGAAGCCATAGAGACGTCAGCGGTGAGTGCCCTTGAAGATGATTGGATAGAGCACTGGTCAGCAGATACAAACGCCAAGCCGCTACGGGGCGCTAACTGGGACAACAGCGGTGTGAGGATGTCCGAAGGGTGCGAGTTTACAATTGTGATAGCCCTAAATAGCGTATCTAGCAACCGCGAGGAGGAGTACCTCTACAGTTTCATCCTCCCTAATGTGGAAAATACCCCATGAAAGCGATGAAGCAACAGCTGGGCGCTGGCTTGGTTGAGTTAATGGTGGCGATGGCGATTGGCACGGTGATTGCGCTAGGGGCGGGCCAACTCTTTTTATCTACCTTTTCGACGTTTAGCGCGGTGGATGAGCTAAGCCGGAAGCAAGAAGTAGCGGTGTTTTTAACGCAGATTTTAGCGGAAGAGCTGCGCAAGGAAGACGATGTTGATCGCTATGCGCTTTCTTGCTCTATAGCGGATGCCCAGTGTCTTTGCACAATTAGCGATACCGACAAAGGTAATCAACCGGTTATAAATTTTTATAAAGATTTTGAAGAAAACCACGTTATTAGCGACGCGGAGTGTAGCGAAGACCAGGAGCCGTTGGCGATACCAGAAGAAGGTCTAGATCATCACTATAAAGTTAAAGTTCCGATGATGCAGGGTGGTGAGTCGCTCATATTCCATGTCACTAAACGAGATATCGTAACAACCACCAATCCCGAGTGAGGTAACAATGAAAAAGCAGCAAAAAGGCGCGGCACTCTTTGTTGTCATGGCCTTGTTATCGGCCTCTATGGTGGTGGGTATGAGTGCTATGCAGTCCTCCCTTGTGGATGAGCGGCTGGCAGGCAACTTTCGCTCTTCGGTTCAAGCGCAAATGACCGCTGAAAATACCTTGGCGTCGTTAGTTAATCCTGTCAATACTGCAAGTCGCAACGAATATTTAGGACAGTTAGTGGCAAATCCGCAACTGCTTGAAGAGACGGAAGGAAAGCTAACGGGTGATGAGATCGCTCAGCTACTTCAAGCAGGTACCTTGGATCAATTTATTGAAGATCTGCTTCCTGCCAATTTTGATGAACGAGATGAGGATGAACAGCGCCAAATAAAAGAAGAGCTGCTAGCAAATCTGGAACTTCAGTTTGAGATAGATGCAGAAGCGCAAACAGTCACGATAACCTCCTGGGATCGTGGGCTACGTAATAGTGCAGCGCGCGATTCGGCGCTGGTTTATCGTTACGAATTTGAAGGTGCCGACCTTAGTGGCATTTTAAGCAATGGTATTATCACTTGTTACGGTGCGTCTTTTGAAGGGGGAGGGGGCGTTGCTGTTGATAGCTTTGATTCACAGTTAGGTGCTTATGACCTCATGGGAAACAGTGGTGGGAAAGCCTCACTAGTATCTCTTCACGAAAATAGCCTGCTGAATTTTAATATGGGGTCTGCTCCAGGTGTTACGGGAGATATATTTACAGCCGGAAATATGGAAGTCACCAATACCATGCCTATAGATGGTGATGTACATAGCATGGGAGACGTTACTCTAAAAGGTAATGATGCGTTAATAACAGGAAATATATACTCTGAAAGTAGTGTGCTCTTTCAGGTTGGCACTAGAGTAGATGGAAATGTTCTTGCTAACGTTTCTGTAAAAGTATCAGGAAATTGGGGGAGTGTTAATCCCTTGCAACCAAATGGTAGTCGTAGAGGGGCTACTTCCTATGCCATTGGTGGTGATGTAATCTCACCAGATATCTATACACAAATAGGTAATAGAATTGAGGGGGAACAGAACCGCAGTTTTCCTGGAGTTGTATTTGAAGATTATTTAAGTGAAGGGTTAAAGGTCGTTCGGGAAGGGCAAGCCTGTCCTGATTATGGAGTGAGAGAAATTTACGATGAGTATAGCTTTAAAAGCAATCCTAGAAATGTAAGCGTTCAAAACTGGAATGGCCCGGAAGATTCAAGGGTGCTAGGAGAGTCCCAGTTTATAGGCGGATATGAAGTTTTTCATGTTAATAGTTTGACCATAGGCGGGGAGGGCTTGGTTATAGGAAAGCCCACGGTGATTGTTGTAGATTCCAATGTGTCACTAGTTCTATGGGGAGACTCTGCTATTACCCTGCGTGAAGGTGCTTCGCTACGTATTATTTCCAAGGGTAAGTTTGATTTCAACGGGTCAAATGTTTTTGAGATGAGTGGTTTTAATCCTGTTGTTGAAGTTGGAGGGGAATTGGTGCCTGCATTTTCTTTTATCTCGTTATATGAGGGAGAAGGTAGCGCAGTTGCAATGAATTCTGATGGTGATATGTATGGTGAAGTACTTGCCCCGTTTGGTAATGTCTCAATCAGCGGCTCAGCTAGTTTGATGGGGCGCGTTTTCTCGGAAAGCTTGAGCGTAAGTGGTGCCGGTTCAATACACTATGATCATGCTTATGAAGATATTGCCATTACATCTTCGGCTGCTAGCCCCGAGTGGTGCAGCTTTGATGACTTATCCCCTTTAACCGTCGTAAGCCCTGTTGGTAGCTTATCTCTTCCAAACTCTAAAGCAGAGTTTAATGGTAAAGACAGTGTTCCTGATATTACGGTAACCCAAGGCGACCTTGAAAGGTTCTCCGGCGCTAACGCCGCCAACGATAATATCCAGGGAGGCATTCCTAATGGGGTATTTAGTCGTGGTGAAAGTGCTGAAAAATTACATGCTTTTATCGAGATGCTGCGTACCCGAAGTGATACTGTTCAAGTGCAGGGAGGAAGTATTGAAAATAATGCTGCTTTTGGAAGTAAAGGCAACGAGCAGATCACTTTTGTAAATGGTGCCATCGATGCAAATAATATATCCGGTGCGGGTGTGTTAGTGGTTAAAGGTAATTATAATGCTGGAGGGAATTCCAGTTTTGATGGGTTGATTATTGTGTTGGGTAACTATTCACAAAAGGGCGGCGGAGGAAGAGACTTAAACGGCGCTTTGCTAGTCGCGCCTTATAATGTCAATGGCCTAAAATTCACTGAGGCGAATATTGAGTTTAGCGGCGGCGGAAGCAATGATTTTAATTATGATGAAGCGGCGCTGCGTACTGCCTTTAATTTACTGGATGACGAAGAGCAGGCCAGTTGGGGGAGTTGTAATGTTCCACCGTCGTCTGGTGATGGTGAGCTGATTTGGTCGTTAATAGACTGGCGTTGAAGCTGTTCGCCACCCGTCTGGCGAAACGTTATGATAGGCGTATTTACCTAAGAGCTAGAACATCATGAGTCAGACAGCCAAAACCCGCGTTCTCACCGGCATCACCACTACTGGAACGCCGCACCTGGGTAACTATGTCGGTGCCATTAAGCCTGCCATTGAGGCAAGCCAGGATCCGAACGTGCAGTCGTTCTACTTTCTTGCCGACTACCACGCGCTGATCAAGTGCCAAGACCCGAAGCGCGTGCAGGAGTCTCGCCTGGAGATCGCCGCGACGTGGCTGGCGCTTGGCCTGGATACCGACAACGCGATCTTTTACCGCCAGTCGGATATCCCGGAAATTCCAGAGCTGATGTGGATGCTCTCCTGCGTGTGTGCCAAGGGGCTAATGAACCGCGCCCACGCTTATAAAGCCGCCGTGGCAGAGAATGAAGAGGCCGGTAATCAAGACCCGGATAAAGGCGTCACCATGGGGCTGTTCGGCTATCCGGTACTGATGGCCGCTGATATTTTGATGTTCAATGCGAATAAAGTGCCGGTTGGCCGCGACCAGATTCAGCATATCGAAATGGCGCGAGATATGGCTGGCCGCTTTAACCACCTGTTTAAAGGCCAGTACTTTGTACAGCCTGAAGCCGTCGTGGATGAGAAGGTGGAAGTGTTGAAAGGGCTGGATGGACGCAAGATGTCCAAAAGCTACAACAATACGATTCCGCTGTTTGTGAGCGAGAAAAAGCTGCAGAAGCTGGTGCGTAAAATCAAAACCAACTCGCTGGAACCCGGCGAGCCGAAAGACCCGGATACCTGCACCCTGTTCCAGATTTTCTCAGCCTTCGCGAGTGAATCCGAAGCGTTGGCTATGCGCCAGCAGTACGCAGAGGGCATTGGCTGGGGCGAAGCGAAAGACCGCGTATTTGAGTATGTCAACGCCCACCTAAGCGCCCCTCGTGAGCGTTATAATGCGCTGATGGAAGACCCGGCGCATATTGAAGCAGTTCTGCAAAAAGGCGCTGAGCGTGCCCGTGAGGAAGCCGCCGTGACCATGGATCGGCTGCGTGCTGCGGTAGGGCTTGGACGGTTTGTTTGATCACTTGATAACCCTTATCTAAATTAGCTAAGCGCTTGATTTCTGTCGGCGCTTTTAGCATTACTTAAAGGTGAGCTATGGCGACGACCTCTACGGTGGCACCGGTTAACTATCGAGTGCCTCTACTGGCAACTGCGGCCATTGTGCTGGGTGCCTTGGTGATTGGTGTGCTGTTTAGCGCCAATATCGGCTTACTTATGATCGTAGGTGGCCTGCTGGGTATGGTGCTGTACCACGCGGCGTTTGGCTTTACAGCGGCGTGGCGGGTGTTTATTACCGAGCGCCGTGGGCGTGGGCTGCGGGCGCAAATGGTCATGCTGGCGATTGCCGTGGTGCTGTTCTTCCCGGCGCTGGGCGCGGGCAGCCTGTTTGGTACGGAAGTGCGCGGCTTCGTTTCTCCCATCGGTATTTCTGTATTAGTGGGCGCGTTTATCTTCGGAGTAGGTATGCAGCTAGGCGGCGGCTGTGCGTCGGGCACGCTGTTTACCGCAGGCGGCGGTAACGCGCGTATGCTGATTACACTGGTATTTTTTATCGTGGGGTCGGTGATTGGTACCGCGCATTTTGCTTGGTGGCAAAGCTTGCCCGCTTTCCAGCCGGTATCGCTGGTCAATGTAGCCGGTGTGGGTGGAGGCATCGGCATTAGCTTGGTGCTGTTTGCTGCGATTGCGGTGTTGACCGTGATTATGGAGAAGCGCCGCCACGGTCATCTAGAGCAAGCCCCGATGGTGGATAAGCCTGGAGCCGAGCGTTGGTTATCCGGCCCGTGGCCATTAGTCGCCGGAGCGGTCGCCCTGGCACTGCTAAACTTTGCCACGCTGGCACTGGCTGGCCGCCCCTGGGGGATCACCTCGGCGTTTGCGCTGTGGGGCGCCAAGAGTTTTGAACTGGTAGGCGGCGATGTGAGCCAGTGGGGCTATTGGCAAGCACCCGGCAATGCCGCCGCGCTGGAAGCCAGCGTGTGGAGCGACATTACCACAGTGATGAACGTCGGTATTATGTTGGGTGCGCTGGCAGCGGCCAACCTGGCCGGGCGCTTTGCCCCTAACTTCCGTATTCCACTTAAATCTGTGCTGGCGGCGGTGATTGGCGGCATTATGCTGGGCTACGGGGCTCGCTTGGCCTTTGGCTGCAACATTGGCGCTTACTTTAGCGGCATTGCTTCCGGCAGCCTGCATGGCTGGGTGTGGATGGCAGCGGCCTTCGCTGGCAACATGGTAGGCGTTAAGCTGCGCCCGCTATTTTTTGATGGCGAAGCAGGGCGCAAGCCGGTAGCGAAAAGCTGCTAAACGTTCCGCCGTTCAAACTGCGTCATAGCGCCTTGGTTAACGCCAAGGCGTTTTTTTATCGAACATCGCGAAAAACCCCGTACTTCTTCTAGTGCGAGGATGGATAGCGAGGGGCGCGAGAGCGCCCCTAGTCCGGCCTCGATTGTTGCTCAATATACTGTTTGACCATGCTCAGGGGGGCGCCTCCGACACTTCCCGCAAAGTAGCTTGGACTCCACAGCGAGTTCTTCCGGTAGGCGGGCTGCACCAGTTCAGGGTGTAGTAACTTCATCCGCCGGCTGGATACCCCCTTCAAACTATTCACCAGCCTGGATACCGCCACTTTGGGTGGAAAGTTGACAAGCAAATGGACGTGATCGGTTTCACCGTTGAACTCCTGTAGCTCCGCCTCGAAGTCCCGACACACTCGGTCGAAAAGCAATTCGAGGGAGTTGAGATGCGCGCCGGTGAACACCTTGCCCCGATACCTGGTGACAAAGACCAAATGGGCATGGAGTTTAAAAACGCAGTGTCTTCCTGTTCTGATAGCTTGTTTGGTTTCCATAGACCAAGTATATTCGAAGCCATGAAGCAGACCAAGACCCTCAAGGTTCGAGTGAAGGACAAACACGCCGCCGAGCTTAACCGCATGGCCCGCAGCGTGAATTTTGTTTGGAACTACCTCAACGAACTGTCTTCCCGAGCCATTCGGGAGAAAGGTCTGTTTCTGTCTGCCTACGACATGCACCCCTATACCAAGGGTGCTGGCAAGGACCTCGGCCTGCACAGCCAAACGCTGCAATGCATCGCTGCTGAATACGTTGCCCGCCGCAAGCAGTTCAAAAAGCCCCGCCTGAATTGGCGCAAGTCCGGCGGTGTACGCCGCTCACTTGGCTGGATTCCGGTCAATACCGGCGCGGCCAAGTGGAAGAACGGGCAGGTATTTCACAACGGCACCTACTTCAAGGTGTGGGATAGCTACGGCCTGTCGACATACAAGTTCCGTGCCGGCAGTTTCAACGAAGATAGCCGGGGCCGGTGGTATTTCAATGTTGCGGTCGAGGTGGACGTTCAACCGACGCTTGGGCAGGGTGCCGTTGGCATCGACCTTGGGCTCAAGGATGTGGCCACCTGTAGCGATGGAGGAAGGCTGGAAAACAGCCGCTTCTACCGCCGGATGGAAGACCAGTTGGCGACAGCCCAACGTGCCCGCAACAAGCGGCGAGTAAAAGCTATTCACGCCAAGATCAAGAACCGTCGCCAGGACGCGCAGCACAAGTTTTCCCGGAAACTCGTCAACCAGTACGGCGAAATCGTCGTGGGCGATGTTTCCTCAACCAAGCTCGCGAAGACCAAGATGGCCAAAAGCGTCTACGACGCTGGCTGGTCACAACTGAAAACGATGCTGGAATATAAATGCGCTCACGCAGGCATCGTCTTCAAGGTCGTTCGCGAAACCAACACCACCCGCGCCTGTTCGTCGTGCGGCTCGCTTAGCGGGCCGCCGGGCGTCAACGGGTTGCGAGTAAGGGGCTGGGAGTGCGTGGAGTGTGGTGTACTCCACGACCGGGACGTGAATGCGGCCCGGAATATCCTCAGTCTCGGGGCAGGACGTTGCCCTCAAGAAGTTGGAATCCCCGTCCTTTAGGCGGGGAGGACGTCAAGTCTCTGCCACCTTTGTCGTACTAGCATGTTACATTACGCTCAAACGCCGACAACGCCCAGCGTTGCTGCATTGCAACAGCAATTGACATAAAAAGAGAGTGCCTATGTCTACGACGAGTAAACGCCCCCTGTACATTCCTTACGCCGGTCCTTCGCTGCTTGAAATGCCGCTATTGAACAAAGGCAGCGCGTTTACTCAGGAGGAGCGGCTAGCGTTTAACCTGATAGGCTTGTTGCCACAAAAAGTCGAAACCATTGATGATCAGCTTGAGCGTGTTTACCGCCAGTACCAGCAGTGCCATAGCGATTTAGAGCGCCATATTCACCTTCGTGCCATTCAGGATGACAACGAAACGCTCTATTTCCGTCTTGTCTCTGAGCATCTGGAAGAGATGCTGCCGATTATCTACACGCCGACGGTTGGCCAGGCGTGCCAGGAGTTCTCCAATATCTACCGCAATCACCGGGGGTTGTTTATCAGCTACCCGGACCGCGAGCATATGGACGATATCCTGCGTAGCGCCACCAAAGATAACGTGAAAGTGATCGTGGTGACCGATGGCGAGCGGATTCTCGGCCTTGGTGACCAGGGTATCGGTGGCATGGGCATTCCTATCGGTAAGCTGGCGCTCTACACCGCTTGCGGCGGGATTAGCCCAGCCTATACGCTGCCGATCATGATCGACGTAGGCACCAATAACCAAGCGCTGCTGGATGACCCGATGTACATGGGCTGGCGCCATGAACGGGTAGGCCAGGAAGAGTACGATGCTTTTATGGCGGAGTTTATTGCTGCCGTGAAGCGCCGCTGGCCGAATGTGCTGCTGCAGTTTGAAGATTTTGCCCAGGCTAACGCCGTGCCGCTGTTGGAGCGCTACCGTAACGAACTGTGCTGCTTCAACGATGACGTGCAGGGCACGGCCTCTGTGGTGGTAGGTACGCTGATGGCGGCCTGCCAGGCCCGCGAAGAAACCATTGCCCAGCAGCGCGTGGTGTTTGTTGGCGGTGGCTCTGCCGGTTGCGGTATTGCCGAGCAGGTCGTGGTCGCCATGGAGGCGGAAGGCCTGACCGAAGCGGAAGCGCGGGCGCGCATCTTTATCGTCGACCGTGACGGTTTGATGACCACGGATCAAACGTGGCAGCGGGATTTCCAGCGCCGTTTGGCCCATGACTCTTCGCTAGTGGCGGAGTGGAACGGCCAGGGCTTGGAAGAGACCATTGCCCAAATCAAACCGACGATCTTGATTGGCGTATGTGGCCAGCGCGGTATCTTCACCGAGCAGGTGGTACGTACCATGCACGCAGGCTGCGAATATCCGGTGATTATGCCGCTCTCGAACCCGACCTCCCAGGCGGAAGCGGTGCCAGAGGATGTGATTCGTTGGACCGATGGCCAAGCGCTGGTAGCCACCGGTAGCCCGTTCGCACCGGTGGTCTATAACGGCCGCACCTATCCGATTGCCCAGTGCAACAACGCCTACATCTTCCCAGGCATCGGTTTAGGTGTGATTGCGGCCAACGCCAACCGCGTGACCGATGAGATGCTGATGAGCGCCTCGCGGGCGCTGGCCCGCGAAGCGCCGCTAGTGAAAGAGGGCAAAGGTGCGCTGCTGCCACCTCTATCGCGTATTCGCGATATCAGCAAGTCGATTGCTTTTGAGGTGGCCGCACAAGCCCAGCAGAACGGCGTTGCGTTGAAGACCAGCGGTACAGCGCTGCGCGAGCGTATCGAAAAAGCTTGCTGGTCGCCGGAGTACCGCTTCTATCGTCGTCGCGCCTTCTAAACAGGCGCGCTGGCAAAAAAAGCCCCCACCGAGGTGGGGGCTATGCAAGCATTGGAAGGTCGTACCTCTAGGCTGCGCCGATCATCTTGCGCAGCACGTAGTGAAGGATACCACCGTGGCGGTAGTACGCCAGCTCATTGGCGGTATCAATTCGGCACTTGGCATCAACGGTACGTTCCCCGTCGCTATTTTTAATCACGACTTGAACGGTGCCGCCGGGGCTTAAGTCGTTCAAACCAGCAATCGAGATCTCCTCATCCCCTGTTAATCCCAGGCTTTCACGGCTTTCGCCTTCCGGGAACTGTAGCGGTACCACGCCCATACCGATCAGGTTAGAGCGGTGGATACGCTCGAAGGATTCGGCAATGACTGCGCGCACGCCTAGCAAACGGGTGCCTTTGGCAGCCCAATCCCGCGAGGAGCCGGTGCCGTACTCCTTACCAGCAATCACCACCAGCGGCGTGCCTTCCTCTTTATATTTCATTGCGGCATCGTAAATCGCCATCTGCTCGCCGCTCGGCACGTGGCGGGTTTCGCCACCTACCACGCCGTCGAGCATCTCGTTTTTGATGCGCACGTTGGCGAAGGTGCCGCGCATCATCACTTCATGGTTACCCCGGCGTGAGCCGTAGGAGTTGAAGTCGATCGGCTTCACGCCGTGCTCTTGCAGGTAGCGCCCGGCGGGGCTATCCGGCTTGATAGAGCCAGCAGGCGAGATATGGTCGGTGGTGACGGAGTCACCCAGTATCGCCAGTATGCGGGCGTTCTTCACGTCCTCGATGGCGTCTGGCTCCCGCTGCATGCCTTCAAAGAAGGGCGGGTGCTGAATATAGGTCGATTCCGGCCACTCGTAGACCTTACCCTCCGGCACTTTGATGGCTTTCCACGTCTCATCGCCTTCGAAGACGGCACCGTACTCCTTTCGGAACATCTCGGTGTTCACCTTCTCGACGGCACTGGCGATATCGGCCTGCGAAGGCCAGATGTCTTTCAGATACACCGGGTTGCCGTCGCTGTCCTGGCCGAGCGGGTCGGTGGTTAGGTTGCACTGCACGTTGCCCGCCAGTGCATAGGCAACGACCAGGGGTGGCGAGGCCAGCCAGTTGGTTTTGACCAGTGGGTGAACGCGGCCTTCGAAGTTGCGGTTGCCCGACAGCACCGAGGCCACGGTGAGGTCGCCGTTGTTGATGGCTTTTTCAATCTCCTCCGGCAGTGGCCCAGAGTTACCGATACAGGTAGTGCAGCCGTAGCCCACTAGGTTGAAGCCTAGGGCGTCTAGGTCATCGTTAAGATTGGCGGCGGCGAGATAGTCGGTGACGACTTTAGAGCCGGGGGCCAACGATGTTTTTACCCAAGGCTTGGTGGTCAAGCCTTTTTCGCGGGCGTTGCGGGCCAGCAGGCCTGCCGCCATCATTACGCTGGGGTTGGAGGTGTTGGTGCACGAAGTAATGGCGGCGATGACTACCGCGCCGGGGTCAAGGCTGAAGTCCTGCTCGCCCATGGTGACGGACTGGCTGTCACTGTGTTTAAAGTCGTGCTCGTAGCTACGCTCAATACCCACCGCTGTTTGGCCACCTTCCGAAGCAAGTTTGCCCTTCTCGGTGGTGGGGAGTGCTTTGCCGTCCTCTTCCATGACTTTGTTAAAGGCGCTGGCCATATCTTTCAGGGCAACGCGGTCCTGCGGGCGTTTGGGGCCTGCAAGGCTTGCTTCTACCTCGTTCATATCCAAGCTGAGTGTGTCAGTGAACACCGGCTCGTCACCCGGCTCACGCCACAGGCCTTGGGCTTTGCTGTAAGCCTCAACCAACGCGATCTGGCTATCTTCACGACCGGTTAAGCGTAGGTAGTTGAGCGTTTCGTCATCCACCGGGAAGAAGCCGCAGGTGGCGCCGTATTCCGGGGCCATGTTGGCAATGGTGGCGCGGTCCGCCAGCGGCAGGTCTTTCAGGCCATCGCCGTAAAACTCGACGAACTTACCTACCACGCCTTTTTTGCGCAGCATTTCGGTGACGGTCAGCACGAGGTCGGTGGCGGTAATGCCTTCCTGCAGCTTGCCAGTCAGCTTGAAGCCAATCACCTCGGGAATCAGCATGGAAACCGGCTGACCCAGCATGGCGGCCTCGGCTTCGATACCGCCCACGCCCCAGCCCAGTACGCCGAGGCCGTTAATCATGGTGGTGTGGGAGTCGGTGCCTACCAGCGTGTCGGGATAGGCAAAGGTTTTGCCATCTTCCTCTTTGGTCCATACCGTGCGGCCCAGGTACTCTAGGTTCACCTGGTGGCAAATACCGGTTCCGGGCGGTACAACGCTGAAGTTATCAAAGGCTTTCTGGCCCCAGCGCAGGAATTCGTAGCGTTCGCCGTTGCGCTGCATTTCGATATCGACGTTTTCTTGGAACGCCGTCGGATGACCGAACTTATCGACCATCACCGAGTGGTCGATCACCAAGTCCACTGGAGAGAGCGGGTTGATACGGGCGGGATCCTCGCCCAGTTTTTCCACCGCCGCGCGCATGGAGGCGAGGTCGACCACGCCAGGCACACCGGTAAAGTCTTGCATCAATACCCGCGCTGGCCGGTAGCCTATTTCACGGCTGGATTTACCCTCTTTCTGCCAATCTACCAGGGCCTGCATGTCTTCCTGGTCGACGCTTTCATCGTCAGCGAAGCGTAGCTGGTTTTCGAGCAGGATTTTGAGCGTCTTGGGTAGCCGGTCGATATTGCCAAGGGCTTCAGCGGCTTTGGGCAGGCTGTAATAGTGGTACGTCTGGTTGCCTACCTCTAACGTATGCTGCGTATCGGGTATTTTGCTCATGGCTTTCTCCTCTGATTGCTTGGCGTTACGCGACGGTCACTCTTTTCTTGGTATGGCGAATCAATAGTATGGCTTATTAATAGCACATGGGTGTTTCACCATAGAGTTTCAAGGCATCTTTGCCTAATAGCGTAGACTAACCCTTGTAATAGCTTGTACTTGGCGCCATTTCAGGCAGACTCTCTTGCAACGTTATTTGCTCAATATTGTGACAAAGGTGGTGTCATGGAAACGCGTCATGAACGTTTGATTATTCTTGGTTCCGGCCCTGCAGGGTATACCGCAGCGGTGTATGCAGCACGGGCTAACTTAAAGCCGCTGCTGATTACCGGTATGCAGGCAGGTGGCCAATTAACCACTACAACCGATGTGGATAACTGGCCCGGCGATGCCGAGGGCGTCCAGGGGCCTGAGTTGATGGAGCGCATGAAGCAGCACGCCGAGCGTTTCAATACCGAGGTGCTGTTTGACCATATCAATGAGGTCAGTCTAAGCGAAAAACCGTACACCCTGAAAGGTGACAGCGGCACCTACACCTGCGATGCGCTGATTATTGCGACCGGTGCCAGCGCCCGTTACTTGGGGCTGCCCACTGAGCAGCAGTTTATGGGTCAGGGTGTTTCTGCCTGCGCCACTTGCGATGGCTTTTTCTATCGCAACCAGGAAGTGATTGTTGTAGGCGGGGGCAACACCGCCGTGGAAGAAGCGCTGTACCTTTCCAATATCGCCTCTAAGGTGACGCTGGTACACCGCCGCGATACCCTACGCGCCGAAAAAATTCTGCAAGACAAACTCTTCGAGAAAGCCGAGGCGGGCAAGATTGCTTTGGAATGGTTCTACGAAGTAGAGGAAGTGCTGGGCGACAACACCGGCGTGACCGGCGTGCGGGTGAAATCTACCAAAGATGGCTCCACCAAAGAGATCCATGCGCCGGGGCTGTTTATTGCCATCGGCCATAGCCCCAACACCGGCATCTTTGAAGGCCAGCTGGAAATGAACGGCGGCTATATCAAAGTGAAATCGGGCAGTGAAGGCAACGCAACGGCGACCAGCGTGCCGGGTGTATTTGCCTGTGGCGACGTGATGGATCATATCTATCGCCAGGCGATTACCTCAGCAGGCAGCGGCTGCATGGCCGCGCTGGATGCCGAGCGCTATCTGGATGGCATTGCTTAATTATATATGTCTGTTGCTAGCAGCCTGTCGGTCTTTCCGTTGCACCGTGAGATACTGACCACCGTCATCGCCGAGCTGAGAAGATCGCCATGAGCCGCTTCATCCCTGTGGATCGCCAGACCGATTACCTGCTGCCGCCTTCG